>Ga0005504_1020180_pt1 | contig 9095 bp, 9 predicted proteins | sample DeeseametaMP0747_FD_75024 | JGI IMG/M metagenome (GOLD analysis project Ga0005504, IMG submission 75024) | Marine microbial communities from the Deep Atlantic Ocean - MP0747 (Metagenome Metatranscriptome) | ecosystem: Environmental > Aquatic > Marine > Oceanic | place: Atlantic Ocean | collected... | reverse complement strand
GTTCATAATAGCCGCCCCAATTTTTGCGCAATAGCGTTTTACATGTGGCCTATCGTAGCGGCCACCACTGGATAAGGAACAGTCATGCCTGTTATTACTCTCCCCGATAATAGTACCCGTGAATTCGACACGCCGATTACCGTTGAGGGTGTAGCGGCCGACATTGGTCCAGGCCTTGCCAAGGCGGCTCTTGCCGGGCGGGTGGACGGTGAGCTCGTCGATACTCGCTACCTTATCGAGCAAGATGCCAACTTGGCGATTATCACCGATCGCGACGAAGAGGGCCTGGAGATTATTCGTCACTCTACGGCGCATTTGCTGGCGATGGCTGTTCAGGAGGAGTTCCCGGGCGCGCAGGTAACGATTGGCCCAACAGTGGAAGATGGCTTCTACTACGATTTTGCCTTTGAGCGTGCTTTTACACCTGATGACCTGCAGAAAATCGAGGCACGAATGGAGGCCATCGCCGGGCAGGATTTAGCTGTCGAGCGATTGGTAATGTCGCGTGAAGAGGCGGCTAAAACGTTCGCCGATATGGGCGAAGAGTATAAAGTTGAAATTATCCACGACCTGCCTGAGGGAGAGGAGATCTCAGTTTACAAGCAGGGTGAGTGGATGGATTTGTGCCGGGGGCCCCATGTTCCCAGTACTGGCCGTTTGAAAGCCTTTAAACTCACCAAGGTGGCCGGTGCCTATTGGCGAGGCGATCAGAATAACGCCATGTTGCAGCGTATTTATGGCACTGCCTGGGCGAATAAGAAGGCCCTTAAGTCCTATTTGAACCGGATTGCTGAAGCGGAAAAGCGAGATCACCGCAAGGTTGCTAAAAAACTCGACCTGTTTCACATGCAGGAAGAGGCGCCAGGAATGGTGTTTTGGCACCCCAAGGGCTGGGGCATATATCAGGCTGTTGAGCAATATATGCGAGACCAGCAGCGCAAGCATGGTTACCAAGAGATTAAAACTCCTCAGCTGGTTGATATTTCGCTGTGGGAGAAGTCGGGACACGCCGACAAGTTTAGCGATGGCATGTTCCGCCTGCAGGCTGATGAGCGTGAAGTGGCTGTGAAGCCAATGAACTGCCCTTGTCACGTGCAGGTATTTAACCAGGGGCTGCGCAGCTATCGGGATCTGCCCTTGAGGTTGGCAGAGTTTGGTTCGTGTCATCGCAACGAGCCCTCAGGGTCCCTGCATGGAATTATGCGAGTGCGTGGTTTTACCCAGGACGACGCGCACATTTTTTGCGCGGAGGAGTCGATTCAGCAGGAAGTGGCACAATTTATCGACTTTTTGCACGACGTCTACGCCGATTTTGGTTTCAGTGACGTTATCTATCGCCTGTCAACGCGCCCTGCGCAGCGGGTTGGTAGCGACGAGGATTGGGATCGGGCTGAAGAGGCGCTGGCACTAGCCTTGGATAGCAAGTCTTTGCCCTGGGAAGAGCTGCCAGGAGAGGGCGCTTTCTACGGGCCGAAGATTGAATTTTCCCTCAAGGATTGTATTGGTCGGGTTTGGCAGTTGGGGACGATTCAGGTTGATTTCTCAATGCCGGGCCGCCTGGGCGCGCAATATGTGGACGAGAGCGGCCAGCGCAAGACGCCGGTAATGCTGCACCGGGCAATATTGGGGTCTTTCGAGCGCTTTATCGGTATTTTGATCGAGCATTACGAGGGCGCATTCCCGCTTTGGCTTGCGCCGGTGCAGGCGGTGGTCTGCAATATCACCGATGCACAGGGTGAATATGTGTCAGAAGTGAAAGAATTCCTGCAAGATCGTGGGTTTAGGGTCGACTCGGACTTGAGAAATGAGAAGATCGGCTTTAAAATCCGCGAGCACACAATTCAGAAGGTGCCTTATATCCTGGTAGTTGGGGATAAAGAGGTGGAAAGTCGGACTGTAGCAGTGCGTGCAAGAGGTGGTAAGGATCTGGGCTCGATCTCACTTGATGAGTTAGCGAGCATCCTTGCCGAAGGCGTGGCTGCCCGCAGCCGTGCAATATCGGAGAGCTAGCAATTAAACGCGATAACGCAAAAGGGCGCGGTAAACGCGCACTGATAAATCAAGATATTGAAGCCAGTCAAGTCAGGTTGATCGATGCTGAAGGTAACCAGGTGGGCATTGTCCCGCTAGCGGAGGCGCTAACTGCCGCCCAGGAAGCCAGCCTAGACTTAGTGCAGATTGCGGACTCGGATCCGGTGGTCTGCAAGATAATGGATTATGGAAAACATGTTTTCGAGGCCAAGAAGCAACAAGCTGCGGCCCGAAAAAACCAGGTTCGTACTCAGGTTAAGGAAATTAAATTCCGACCTGGGACGGATGAAGGGGATTACCAGGTAAAACTGCGCAACCTGGTACGTTTCCTTGAGCATGGGGATAAAGCCAAGGTAACTCTCCGTTACCGCGGTCGTGAGATGGCCCACCAGGAACTGGGTATGCAGTTGTTGCAGCGAGTGGAAGCAGACCTCGCTGAATACGGCGCTGTAGAGCAGTATCCAAAAATGGAAGGTCGTCAGCTGACGATGGTGATTGCCCCGAAAAAGAAAAAGCAGTGAGCTCTCAGGGCCTGCTTAATTGATTGATGCAATGCGGAGTATCTAACGATGCCAAAAGTTAAAGTACACAGCGGAGCGGCAAAACGCTTTAAAAAAACCGGTAGCGGTTATAAGCGTAAAAGCGCCCACAAGAGTCACATCCTTACCAAGATGACAACCAAGCGTAAGCGTCAGCTGCGTGGCACCAGTGCTGTCCACAAGTCGGACAAAGTTCTGGTCGACCGCATGCTTCGCGCCATTTGATTACCGTCATCTCAACAGATAAGGAATAGACTATGCCCCGCGTAAAACGTGGTGTGACAGCACACCGTCGTCATAAAAAGATTTTGAAGCAAGCCAAGGGTTACTACGGAGCGCGTTCGCGCATCTATCGTGTAGCTAAGCAGGCGGTAATCAAAGCCGGTCAATACGCTTACCGCGATCGCCGTGTTAAGAAACGTACTTTCCGTGCACTGTGGATCACCCGCATTAATGCTGCATCTCGTGCCAATGGCTTGAATTACAGCCGTTTGATTGCTGGCTTGAAAAAGGCAGAGATCGCACTGGACCGTCGCGTGTTGGCTGACTTAGCCGTGCACGACAAAGAAGCCTTTGCTGCCGTGGTAGAACGCGCGAAAGCAGCTCTGGCCTGATGCCTGCCACCGCCCAGCGGTTGTAGATATCACTATTGGATAGGGGAAGAGCTTCGCTCTTTCCCTATTTTTTTTTCGGGCGCTTGCGCCCGGCAGTTACCAGCCGAGTACCTGAGTCAGGAGTGGGGAATGGAGAATCTTGAAGCCTTGGCCGCCGAGGCCGCAGAGAAAATCGCTGCGGCAGATGATGGGCGTGCCCTTGAGCAATTGCGTGTTGATTACCTGGGAAAGAAAGGGCATATCACCGCGTTGCTCAAAGGTTTGGGCAAATTATCGGCCGAGGAGCGCCCGGCAGCGGGTGCCGAGATCAATAGGGTTAAGCAGGCACTTGCGCAGCAAATTGGCGAGCGAAAGGCTAAGATGGAAGAGGCTGCTGTCGCGGAAAAATTGGCGGCCGAAACTATCGACGTGACCCTGCCTGGCCGCGGTCAGCAGCTGGGTGGCCTGCACCCGGTAACGAAGACCATAGAGCGCATCAGCCAATTTTTTGAAGGTATTGGTTTTGATATCGCTGAAGGGCCTGAAATCGAAGATGACTACCACAACTTCGAAGCCTTAAATATCCCTGCCCACCACCCGGCGAGGGCGATGCACGACACGTTCTACGTTGATGCCAGTACGGTACTGCGTACCCATACCTCGCCCGTGCAGGTGAGGGTGATGGAGTCCAGTGAGCCGCCGCTAAAGCTGATCTGTCCGGGGCGCGTGTACCGTTGTGATTCCGACTTGACGCACACGCCGATGTTTCATCAGGTTGAAGGCTTGCTCGTTGACCAGGAGTCCAGTTTTGCCGACCTGAAAGGCATGCTGGAGTCTTTTTTGCGCGCCTTTTTTGAAAAAGACCTCGCCGTACGGTTCCGACCGTCATATTTCCCGTTCACGGAGCCCTCGGCAGAGGTTGATATTCAGTGCGTGATGTGTGGAGGCGAGGGTTGTCGCGTATGTAGCCACACAGGCTGGATTGAAATTCTCGGTTGCGGAATGGTGCACCCCAAGGTCTTCGAGTACTCAGATATCGACCCTGAAAAATACAGCGGCTTTGCGTTTGGTATTGGTGTGGAGCGCCTGGCAATGCTGCGCTACGGCGTCAATGACCTGCGATTATTTTTCGAAAATGACCTGCAATTCCTAGAACAATTCCAGTAAATGCATCGAGCTACTAGCTAGGCAACGTTAACAGTCGGATACGGATAGAGCATGAAATTTAGTGAACAGTGGTTGCGAGAGTGGGTAAACCCCGGTGTGGACAGTGACGACCTATCTGCACAATTGACGATGGCCGGCTTGGAAGTCGATGCTATTGAGCCTGTCGCGGGTGATTTTAGCGGTGTGGTTGTTGCTGAGATTACTGCTGCAGAGCGCCACCCTGACGCCGACAAGCTGCAAGTTTGCCAAGTGAGTAATGGCCAGGAAAGTTTCCAAATTGTGTGCGGCGCCGCCAATGCTCGGGTAGGAATCAAAGTGCCCATGGCCATGGTAGGGGCGATCCTGCCCGGTAATTTCAAAATAAAGAAAGCCAAGCTGCGCGGCGTAGAGTCCTTTGGCATGTTGTGTGCCGAGCAAGAGCTGGGAATGGCGGAGCAGTCTGATGGCCTGTTCGAATTGCCCAGCGATGCGCCGTTGGGTGAGGATATTCGTAGTTACCTAGGGCTTGACGATAAGCTTATCGAGCTGGGTTTGACCCCAAATCGCGCGGATTGCCTCAGTATTCGAGGGGTCGCCCGCGAGGCGGCCGTTCTCAACAATATGGCCTTTGCTGAGCCAGCGCAGGCCGCGGTAGAAGCTTCCATCGACGATCAGCTAACCGTAAAGATTGCGGCACCGGATCACTGCGCGCGCTATGTGGGCCGCGTGGTGCGCGGTGTGAATATGGGGGCAGAAAGCCCTTTGTGGCTGCAAGAAAAATTGCGCCGCTGTGGTTCGCGTAGCATTGACCCTGTGGTGGATGTCACCAACTTGGTTATGCTTGAGCTCGGTCAGCCCATGCATGCCTTTGACTTATCGGCGATCAGCGGCGCCGTTAGCGTGCGCACGGCAACGCCAGGCGAGAGCCTCGAGTTGCTTGACGGGCAAACGTTGGAGCTTCGTGACGACAGCCTGTTAATAGCCGATGATGAGAAACCGTTGGCGCTCGCCGGCATTATGGGCGGGCAGAGCAGTGCGGTATCTGCCGCGACTCAAGACTTATTCTTGGAGTCTGCATTTTTCACCCCAGAGAAGCTTGCCGGCAAGGCGCGCTCTTATGGTTTGCACACTGACGCGTCGCATAGATTTGAGCGTGGTGTGGACTTCGCCCTGGCAGAACGAGCAATTGAGCGCGCCACCGAATTAATATTGCAAATATGCGGTGGCAAAGCAGGGCCGTTGACCGAGGCGAGTAGTGATGCTTTACCAAGCCGCAGCCCTGTGATCTTGCGTGAGGCGCGTATCGAGAAAATGCTGGGGATGCCTTTGCTGGCTAAAGAAGTCGAGCAAATCCTGACAGGCTTAGGTATGCAGGTAGAGCGTCAGGACAGCGGCTGGATGGTAACCCCGCCGAGCTGGCGTTTTGATATTGCAATCGAAGTGGACTTGCTCGAAGAGCTCGCCCGGGTATATGGCTATAATCGCCTGCCGGTTAAACCCATTCGCTCGGAGCTGGCTATAAAGTCTCGCCCGGAAGGGCAGCGAGCTGTCATGGATTTACGGCAGCACTTGGTATCCCGTGGTTACCAGGAGGCCATTAGCTACAGTTTTGTCGACCCTGTGCTCAACGCGAAGCTCTCCGAGCGCGAAGATTGCGTGACCTTATTGAATCCCATTAGTGCCGATATGGCGCAGATGCGTGACTCTCTTTTGCCAGGGCTCTTGAAGACCGCGGAATACAATAGCAAGCGTCAGCAGGCGCGCTTGCGATTCTTTGAAATTGGGCAGCGTTTTGTGCCATCCGCTGAGGGCTTGGCGCAGATTCCGACACTGGGTGCGCTGTTGTCTGGGCGACGAGATCCGGAAAATTGGAGTTCAGGTGGCGAATTGCTGGATTTCTTCGATCTTAAGGGCGATTTAGAGGCGCTGATTACCCCTGCCGCGACACCTTTGCGATTTGAGGCAGCGCAGCACAAGGCGCTGCACCCTGGGCAAACAGCAAATGTCTATCAAGGAGAGCACTGCGTTGGACGGATTGGTGCGCTTCACCCCTCGCTGCAGAGTGACTTGGATTTGCCATCGGCCGTGTATTTCTTCGAAATAGACCTCGATGCACTGCTCGAAGTAGGTGTGCCTGCGTTTAAACCTGTTTCGCGCTATCCCGAGCTCCGCCGTGACTTAGCGGTTATTTTGCCTAGCGATGTGACCGCGCAATCCGTTCTGGATTGTGTGCAGAGCGCGGCCGGGGAGTTGCTGGTTAACTTGAAGCTCTTTGATATTTATCAGGGTAAAGGTATTGATCCAGAAAGGAAAAGCCTGGGCCTGGGCTTGACGTACCGGCATTCATCCCGCACTCTTAATGAGGAAGAAGTTACCCTATCTGTAGAGGCGGTAGTGCAGGCGTTGCAGGATCGCTTCGGGGCCAGTTTAAGGAACTGAATGTGATGACGTCCCTCACCAAGGCAGAAATGGCGGAGCGCCTCTATGAAGAGCTCGGTCTGAACAAGCGTGAGGCGAAAGAGCTTGTCGAGCTGTTTTTTGAGCAGATTCGCCACTGTTTAGAGAATAATGAACAGGTCAAAATTTCCGGCTTTGGCAATTTTGACCTGCGTGATAAGAGCCAGCGGCCTGGGCGCAACCCCAAAACCGGTGAAGAAATTCCCATTTCTGCTCGGCGAGTAGTGACCTTCAGGCCAGGCCAAAAGTTGAAATCCAGGGTAGAGGACTATGCTGGAACCAAGTCATAACGACGAGCTGCCACCGATCCCGGGAAAACGCTACTTTACGATAGGTGAAGTCAGCGAGCTCTGCTGCGTCAAACCGCATGTGCTGAGATACTGGGAGCAGGAGTTTCCTCAACTGGCACCTGTTAAGCGCAGGGGTAACCGCCGCTATTATCAGCACCAAGACGTGCTGATGATTCGTCAAATCCGCAGCCTGTTATATGAACAAGGCTATACCATTGGTGGTGCACGGCAGCGCATGTCGGGGGATGAGGCTAAAGGCGATTCCGCCCAGTCCAAGTTATTGATTAAACAGTTAATCGGTGAACTGGAAGATTTGTTAAAAGATCTAAAAAGATAGTTCACAGTGCTGTTTAGTTGGGGTATGATTCTGCCCCTCATTTCGGGGCGTAGCGCAGTCTGGTAGCGCACCACACTGGGGGTGTGGGGGTCGCAGGTTCGAATCCTGCCGTTCCGACCATTATCAAATCCGATGTAGTCCTATATCGTCTCTAAAGCCCTGTATATCAGGGCTTTTTTGTTTATACTCAATCCATCACTGTTCAAAGCCGTCCTATCACATACCCCCAGTTTAGGGGGTATTGATGGGGGTATCTGGCCAGATCCACAAGCAGATACCCCCAGCTTACACAGAGGTGGGCCATGCCGCTGACTGCAACTGAAGTAAAACAGGCGAAATCCGCTGAGAAGCCCTACAAGCTGGCGGATAGCGGGGGCCTGTATCTGCTGGTGAATGCCAAGGGCGCCAAGTATTGGCGCTACAAGTACCGTTATGCGGGAAAAGAGAAGACCCTGGCTTTGGGGGTATACCCAGAGGTATCCCTCAAGCAGGCGCGACAAAAGCACCAGGAAGCCCGGGATAAACTAGCGCAGGGCATCGATCCCGGTGAGGTCCGCAAAGTAGAAAAGCTGACTCGTCACCTTGCCGCCGCGGAAAGTTTCGAGGCGGTTGGTCGGGAGTGGTTCAATCAGCTGATGCCGGACAAGTCGAAGAGCTATCGGGAACGCACGGGCCGCATACTTGAAAAGGACCTGTACCCGGTGCTGGGCAATCGGCCAATTGCCGCCATTACTGCGCCGGAGTTGCTCGCGGCTCTCCGTCGCATCGAAGCCCGGGGCGCGGTCGATATTGCACACCGGGCAAAGCAGACCTCCGGACAGATATTCCGGTATGCCATCGTGACCGGCCGTGCTGAGCGTGATCCCAGTGGTGATTTGACGGGTGCATTGAAGTCGCGTCGCAAAAGCCATCATGCCGCTATCACTGATCCCAAGGAAGTTGGTCGCCTTCTGGTGGCGATTGATGGTTTCCAGGGCACGCTGATCGTTCAGACTGCGTTGAAGTTGTCACCCTTACTATTCCAGCGCCCGGGTGAAATTCGCAATATGGAATGGGCGGAGATTGACTGGGAGGAGGGACGGTGGGAACTGCCAGCCGAAAAAATGAAAATGAAGCTCCCTCATATCGTTCCCCTGAGTCGCCAGGCGCAGGAGCTTCTGAAGAACCTCAAGCCACTTACCGGGAAGGGAAGGTACGTGTTCCCCAGTGCTCGGGGTCGCAGTCGCGCCCTTAGCGAGAATGGCGTGCGCTCAGCGCTGCGCACCATCGGCTACACCAATGAGCAGATGACACCGCATGGTTTTCGCGCAATGGCCAGGACGATTCTCGATGAGGTGCTCGAATTTCGTGTGGACTGGATCGAGCACCAGCTCGCTCACGCAGTAAAGGACCCCAACGGTAGGGCATACAATCGAACTGCACATCTGGAAGGTAGAGCCCAGATGATGCAGCGGTGGGCCGACTACCTTGACCAGCTGCGGCAGGGGGCAGAAAAAGGCAATGTCGTGGTCGGTAATTTTCGTCCGGTGTAAGCTGGTTCTGTTCAGATCCCCCAGTCTTCGGGCGGTTCACCCAGCAAAAGCATTTTGGTTGCTATACCTCTAAGGGATGTCTGCACAAACGCATCATGCCGGGCGTTTAACCGTTCGTATGTGCTCCAATGCATCCCCTTCGGTTTCCAGCCTTTGCCATTAAAGATTCC
>Ga0005504_1023186_pt1 | contig 9121 bp, 8 predicted proteins | sample DeeseametaMP0747_FD_75024 | JGI IMG/M metagenome (GOLD analysis project Ga0005504, IMG submission 75024) | Marine microbial communities from the Deep Atlantic Ocean - MP0747 (Metagenome Metatranscriptome) | ecosystem: Environmental > Aquatic > Marine > Oceanic | place: Atlantic Ocean | collected... | reverse complement strand
GAGATGCTAAGGGTTCAGCGGCAAGGTTTGATGCTTCTCTTAGCGGCAAAACCATTTCGAACGAGGCAAGCAACTGTTTGTAGGGTTTACCCATTGACCAAAGAGGCAGTAACTCTGGCGTAAATCGATTCTGAATTTGAGGGTCAACGCTAACAGCTCTCAACAGATCACCGGTACCACAACCGACAATACATATTTCTAGTTCGTTGCTTAAATACTTAATCATGTTCAAAAATTGTTGCTGCTTAACTGAAGCACCAGCCAATATGTTATGGAGTTCATCGATGATAAGTACCTTGGTGCCGATCTCTCGCAGCACACGAATGACTTTCTCCCGTTTGGCGTCAACCGATGATGCAGGAATTCGTTCAAAGAGCGTCGTCAGTATTTGGCTGTAGAAAGCCGACTCGTTTGGCGTCGGAGGCGCTTGGACGTAGAAGACAGGAGCATTAATGCTATTCCCTTGAATATTCTCGTCGACGAGATGCTTTTTGGTGAACATTCGAATCAGTTTGGTTTTTCCGTTATTCGATGGCCCTACCAGCAGAATTCCGGGCATTCGAGAGTCTTTAGGATGAATTAGTAAGTCCTCAAGTCTATCGAGAATTTGCTGGGCTCTCGGGTACCCAATCCAACGAGGCTTTTTCAATTTTTCGATACGCAAACCGACATCTAAATCCATGATTGGAATTAGGCTTGGATGAACGTGAGAGTATTTAGTCATGCTTAAGACTCCAGCTGAATGTCTGAGAATGGCTCAATATCATCGTCATCCTGATTGCTGGTATCGGTAACGGATAAATTGTTTGTAGCTGGAGCATGGACACCTTTCCAGTGCTCTCTTCTTTCTGACATTCTGCGCTTACGTTTCTCTGTTGATCGCTGCTGCTTTGCAAGTCTGGTTTTTTCAATAGCCTCCTGCTCAAGTGCTCTCATTCTCTGAATACCTTGGAAAATCATTTCCTCATTGATTTCGGAGTGTGGTTGGTTTTTAAGCTCTTTAATGGAGGCATTTAGCTCCCAAATACTGATTGCAGGTCGGGTGTTATTTAAGTAAGGAACAGGAGCGAAGGTATTTGTATCAGGGTCTAGGAAGTAGATTTGACTGATATCTCTAGGGTCTCGAGCGAAGATAAATTTACGAGCTTTGCGGTTATCACTAAGACTCTTTGCACCGATCCACTTCCGTAGTACAGGGGAGTAGTATTTCACTTGGTCAATTTCAACACCGTAGCGTTGAATCGTACGTTCTAGGTATGGTGTGAAGTGCAGTCGCAGTGTTTCTTCATCCTCTATTGGCGTTGGTAGCCCAACTCCAGGTTGTGTATCCGTGCCGTGTACCATCTGGTTGTATAGTTGGATGGGAGCCATTTTGCTGATTCCCTTATGAGCCTTATGGTGATAGCAATAAACTAAGAAGACCGTGAACCAAGTTTCTAGCTCGGACAGCGTGAAACAAGCTCGACCTTCAGAGTTGTAATTTTGTTTCTCCTTCACGTTAGAGAAGGTAGTTCCGGGCAAACTGTGAGTTTCCTCCATGAAGGTTCTAAACGCGCGTTCCACGTGGGGCCCGTAGTTCGGTTGTCCTTTTGGACGATGCTCAATAATGATGCCGTATTCGGCACACGCTCGCTCAAGCATCTTGCCTCGAAATTCTTTGGCATTATCCAAGTGAATTTTTTCCATTTTCCCGTAAATGGGCCACTCAGTATAAATATCTCGCTTAGCTAGCCAATGCTCCTTTCTCCCAATTGCATGAGCTATACATAGTCCTGCCGATAAGGCGCTGGGGTGATCGAGAGTTATCCTGAATCCCGAGATCATTCTCGTAGCAACATCAATGGCAATCGTGAGATATGGACGCCCAATAGGCAATCTATGCTGCTCGTCGACGATGATTACATCAACGGGAGTGTGATCTATTTGTACTACAGCATTAGGAAAATCGGCATTTGGGAATTTGCCGGTTATAGGCCCGAACTGCTCTTTAGCTTGCTTTGGACTGAATCTGTTTCTAATGACTTGGTAGTCATTGAGGTCTTTTATTCGTCGGTAGACAGTGTTGATATGTGGTACCGCTACGTTAACGGAATGGCATTCGCTTACGATTTTATCATACAGTTTGCGTGCATTTGGACGCTCTAGCTTGAGATAGTAGCTTTCTATTTCCCGATTGATGATCGCATCCTGCTCAGTATCTATGCGAGGAAGCCCTTTATCTGTTCTCGCGGGGCGCAACAGTGAAGAAATTAATCCTGTTTCTTCAAAGCGTTTAATCCATCGGTAAATTGTCGGTACGCTTTTCCCCGCTGCTCGAGCTGCTGCCTCAACGTCCAACAGCGTTTTGCTTGGTTGCTCAAGAATCGGTCGAATGATTTCATAACGTTGAACCGCCAAGTCCCACTGTTCATCATTAGCCACGAGATGCGACGACTTACTTGTTTGTGGAGGGGTTGGCGACACTGATAAATCAATGACACGAACCACTTCTGTGATATTGCCCTCGATTGTACGTATGACAACTTCTGACAAACCCTTTAACTCATGGACTATTGCACTTTGATTGCGCCAGAAGACTAATTGTCCGGGACGGATTCGATTTTGAATCATTGCGGGTACTCCAATGACCAGATGGGAGAGTGCATGTTTAATGGAGCGGTCAAATCAATACCGATAGAGCCAATAGAAATTAGGTACCACAGTGCGGGAATTAGTCGTGCTCGGTTAGCCTTGTCTCTACATAGAGCACATAGAAGAATGTTGGGATCAGTTTCTTGCAGGTCGAAAAGCACAGTGAGAATTGTTAGCTTCAGTTCGTCCGCAATAGGCCTGCTCTTGAAGGGAAACAGAAAACGAATGTTATCTAAATAATGAGTCCGAATTTCTCTTTCAGTAATGACTTGGAACACCCATCCTCGAGCGAGGCCATATTGTTTGGCTGCTCTGAATTTTGGCATAAGCGATTTCCATTCGTCTCGAAAGTCTTTTCGATATTTGATCTCATATAAGACTGGGGGCAATGCAAGGTGCTCAGCGTACTCAAAATATCCATCGGGGGTGTATTTCCCCCATATACCATCTTTTCGCTGATAGTCAATAGTTATTGGCTGTGCTTGGAAGGACCTTATCGAGTCGTCAAAACGCAATAACTCCATAAAATCTCGTTCGAGAGAGGATTCGTACCGCCCCATGCCCGGCACAACACCTGAAGCGCTTCGGGTGGTAATGCCGATTTTCCGTGCTGGTTTGTTCATAAACGCCGCTCATTATCATTTAATAATGTTAATGAGTTGAAATTATCATTTATTTATGTAACTTACAGGCGGTGGAGGAACCCCTAAGCCTGGAGAAATATCGTTAGCTCATGGCGGCGTACTCTTTCTCGATGAATTGCCTGAATACAGCCGCAAAGTACTGGATGTATTGCGCGAACCACTCGAAAGTGGCCGTATCGTTATTAGCCGAGCGAATCGTTCCATCACCTTCCCAGCCCGATTTCAGCTCATCGCGGCCATGAATCCATGTCCTTGTGGTTATTTCGGTGATCCGTCGGGGCGTTGCCATTGCAGCCAAGAGCAAATACGGCGCTATCAAGGGCAAACGTCTGGGCCACTGCTTGATAGAATTGACCTGCATATTGAAGTGCCGCCGCTTCCCGTGGCTGTTTTGCAACAAGCACCGTTATCAGAGCCAAGCGAGCAGGTGCAGCAACGGGTGATCGCGGCGCGCGCGCGTCAAATACAACGGCAAGGCTGCCCTAACGCAGAATTATCGGGAGCAACGCGTGATCGCGTGTGTGCGCTACGAGAAGGTGATCAAGCCTGGCTGTTGGATACTATCGAACGACTGCAATTATCCGCTCGTGGCTATCACCGTTTATTGAACGTCGCCCGTACCATTGCTGATTTAGCCGAAGCCGAGCATATCGAGAAAATTCATCTTATGGAGGCATTAGGTTATCGCAGCTTGGATCGCTACCGGCAGGTGACTTGATGTATCTATGTTTTTAAACGTTGAGCGTAATTCGGGTAATAACGTAAAGATATAAACTTTGATTGGGAGTGATTCTTTTGCTATTAGCGTGCAGATTTGTTTTTGTTTTGCGTTAATCTGTACCTTATACCAATGTTGCTGCGTAAAGAGCACTTCATGTTAAACTCGAATTTCGGTAAATCGGGGGGCTTTACAATGCCAAACAAACCTATCACCAGTGAATTTTTAGCTGCTCAGGCGGCTGGATCGTGCAGGATCGAGGGGCTAAAGGTTTCTGCTGAAGAAGAGCGGCTGATGAGCGACATTATCGCCGGTAGGGTTGATGCCGAAGCTGAAATTGAAAAAATTGTTCAAGCCTGCAAGGCTACAAATAAAAATGCGACTTGATTGATCTGAAGGAACCCAACGCATGGAAGCTTATTCACAATACGACTTATCTGAACACGATCCGTATTTAATTAACAATTCGTCATGTTTAAAAAATTTATTAGGGCATACGAATACCACCTCTCTTAATGAAGCCGAAAGGCGTATTACCCAGCAGACATTAGCGCAGTTAATAGCTTCACCCGTTCAGCCTTCTTTTGATTTGAAACACTTAGCTGAAATACATCGCAGAATTTTTCGCCATGTTTACCCGTTTGCTGGAGAATTACGAAAAGTAGAGATTGGCAAAGGGAATAAACTTTTCTTACCGTATGCTTTGATTCATCGCGAAGCTGCTGCTTGCTTCTCGCAATTGATGACTGAAAATTATTTACGAGGCTTAGACGCTAATACCTTTGGGCAAAGAGCTGGTTTTTATTTGGGTTGGATCAATAAGATACATGCATTTAGGGAAGGGAACGGGCGAACGCAGCGTGTCTTTATCGATCAGTTAGCTAGTCAAAACGATTACTTCATTGAATGGTCTTCAATTAGCGGTCAGGCGATGGCCGATGCTAGTCGATCAGCCAGAACTATAGATGTCAGTGCTAGAGATCTTGGACGTCTTTTATCTATGAATATTGTAAAGAGGGAAGGGTAAACTTTGTAAAGTTGCGTTCTACCGAGACTAGACCAGACTAAAAAGACAGTTCATCTTTTTTTGTAGCGTTGGAGCACTTGATGCGCGACTCTGATTCGGTAAAGCAATTGGTTATTTTCTTGGCTGTTACAGCTGTTATTGTTGCGGGTATGGTGTATTACCACAAAGTAACGCCTAGCCCATTTGATGCGAAGGCTTTCTTCGGTGAAACGGGTGCTGTCCCTGTTGTTCCCTTACCCGTAGCGCCTAAAACAGGCACTGTTGCCCAGATCCCTCGCTCATAATAAGTTCGCCATCAATACGTTCGATGAGGTGATCGAGAGACATAGGTTGGGCGTATAAAAAGCCTTGAACCCGATCACAGCCGAGAGAGTGAATTACCTCTAAGCATTTGCTGTCTTCTACGCCTTCGGCAGTTGTTTCTAAGCCTAAGCGCCGCGCTAAATACAACATAGAGCTAACGATATGTGTTTGTGGGCCGTCAGAACCTAACGGCGTTACAAACGCACGATCGAGTTTTATGCCGGTTAGTGGGAGCTCGTTGAGGTGCGAGAGTGATGAAAACCCCGTACCAAAATCATCCAATACGATGTGAACACCCGCCTGCTTTAGTGTGCGCAAATTTAGCAGTGACACACTGGCATCCAGCATCATGGCAGTTTCGGTCAGCTCTAACTCTAAACAAGAGGATGGCACGCCGTTTTCTTCCAGCAGGCGAAGCACCTTCTCGGCGTAATCAGGATCGGCTACTTCGGGGAAGGATACATTCACCGCCATGCGCAATGAGTGTCCGCGCTCAGCAAGTCGATGCCACGCTTTTAACGTTTCGCTCAAGGCCCATAAGCCCAAGGTCCGAATTAAACCGGCCATTTCGGCATCGCGAATAAATACCGTTGGTGGCACAACCCCTAACTCTGGGTGCAGCCAGCGTAATAGGGCTTCTGCCCCCACTAACTTTCCACTCGCGGTTTCGAATTGTGGCTGAAATTCTAGGTAGAACTCTTTGCGTCTTAGCGCGCGGATTAAATCAGACACGACCAAGCTCTCAGATGTACTCAGTGACCGCGTACCTATGCCGCTTTGCATCATGCGCTTGTGTTCAATTTGCTGCACACAGGCTTGTAGTGTTTTTCCAAGGTCATTATAGCTGTGCAACATCAAGGGATTACTAAGGAAAGACGTCCACAGATAGGCACTGTCGTCTTCATATGAGGCAAGCCAAGATTCTGCCAATATTGCTTGTTGGGTGCTCACCACAACAAACTGATCGTCTAATAATTTGCCGATTAGGGCGTCGGCTGGTGCATTTGAGCGCAGACGATGTTCAAACGCTTGTTGGGTGGCAAAGCGCAGTTCAGCACTATCGCCGGATGCTGCGGGTCGCCATCGACAACTAACCACCTGCAAAAATAGATCGGATTGCTTCTCTAAGCGGATGCGTAATTGTCGCAAGAACATCTGGCGCGTGAGTAATGGGCACTGCAAGCCGAGAGCGCTCGTACGTAAATCTTCTAAGCCATGGTTGATTGATGTCGGTGATAGTTGATCTTCATCTAGCCACACGCTCGCGTCAGGGTAATAAGCGCGTTCTGTAGGGCGACCTATGATCAAGCAGGCATGGTGGCTGCTCATTTCTTGAATACGATCACGTAAATTAGGTGAGTCATGAGGTGCGATTACAATAACCATATGGCCATTTGGAATCGGCATAAAGGCGTCGAACATGCCACTACGAATGGGATGCGCAGCGGCCCCTGGTTGCTCACTTAACCATTGAATCAAGGTTGAGGATACGGGACGTTCCGTCCCTAGAACCAATAGGTCGAGTATTGTGTGGTCTGGTAGAGACACCATAAGAAAACAATAAAACCGTAATTAAATTAAAGGCTCCTATATGTATAGGTCATTAGCGCGACTCTTGCCGTTGGATTGCGAAAAAATATGAAAACACGAGAGTCGCTGGGGCGTTTTTGCTGCCGAATGTCAGGTCTTGTTAGTAAAGGAACGATTTAATCGCCGTCGATAACTGCTAAAATCCCCGGCCCAGAGAGAGGTATGTCCGTGGTCGATCTAAGTCAACTCAATCCCCGCCAGAAAGAAGCAGCCAAATACATCGACGGTCCACTGTTGGTGCTGGCCGGTGCGGGTTCGGGTAAAACCAGCGTGATCACGCGTAAGATTGCCTATCTCATTGGTGTTTGCGGCATTAAGCCGCACCACATTGCGGCGGTGACCTTTACCAATAAAGCCTCGCGCGAGATGAAAGAGCGGGTCAGCGCCTTGGTTGGCAAAGGCGGAGCCAAAGGGTTAACCGTCTCTACCTTCCACAACCTCGGTTTGAACATCATTCGTTTTGAGCACAAAACAGCAGGCTACAAGCCGGGCTTTTCGATTCTTGATCAAGACGACTGCAAAGGCATTATCCGTGACGTTATGCACCGTGAGCACGGTGACGATGGCGATATGCTCGACATGATTCAGAGCGCTATTTCCAATCTGAAAAACGATCTTATTACTCCTGAGCAAGCGGTCAACATGGCCCAAACTCAGCAAGATTCGCTGATTGCGCAAACCTATTCGGTTTATCAGCGCATGCTCAAGGCCTACAACGCGGTCGATTTTGATGATTTGATCATGGCGCCAACCGTGTTGTTTATGAATAACCCGGAAGTATTAACACGCTGGCAGAAGAAGATTCGTTACTTGCTGGTGGATGAGTATCAAGACACTAACACTAGTCAGTATGAGCTGGTTAAGTTACTCGTGGGTCATCGCACTGGTTTGACTGTGGTTGGGGATGACGATCAGTCGATTTATGCTTGGCGCGGCGCTAAGCCAGAAAACTTGTCGCTGTTGAAGAAAGATTTCCCGACGCTGAAGATCGTCAAGCTGGAGCAAAACTATCGCTCCACCGGTTTGATCCTTAACGCCGCTAACCGTGTGATTGATAACAATCCGCACGAATTCGAGAAGAAGCTCTGGTCCGATATGGGCTACGGCGATCCGATTAAGATTCTTAAATGTCGCAACGACGACGTTGAGTCCGAGCGCATTGCGACGGAAATTGTTGAGCGCCGCTTGCGTTATGGCTGCGGCTATAAAGATTTTGCCGTGCTGTACCGTGGTAATCATCAATCGCGCAATATTGAAATGAAATTGCAGGCCTATCAGGTGCCTTACAAAATCAGTGGTGGCCAGTCATTTTTTGGCCGCAATGAAATCAAAGACATCATGGGCTATTTACGTTTAATCATTAACCCCAGCGATGATGCTGCTTTTTTACGCATTATTAATACCCCGCGCCGTGAAATTGGCCCGACCACGATTGAAAAGCTAAGCGAATACGCCGCCATGCGTGGCACCAGTATGTTGTCGGCCACCACTGAGATGGGGCTTGAACAGTCACTGATGCCTAAGGCGCTGGATCGCTTGCGTCGGTTTGGCCATTGGCTTGATGGGATTACTCGCAATGCTTATACCGATGACCCAGTGGCGGCGATTAAAGAAATGATCACCGACATCGATTACGAAAGCTATTTATTGCAAAACTCCGGTACGCCAAATCAAGCCGAGCGGCGCATGAAAAACGTGTGGTTTTTAATCGACTCCATTAGCAAGATGATTTCAAAAGCGGAAGAAGAGGGTGATGAATGCACCATCGAAGATGCCGTAGGACGTTTGATTTTGCGCGATATGATGGAGCAACAAGCGCAAGAAGACGAAAGTGATCAAGTGCAGTTAATGACGCTGCACGCGTCAAAAGGTTTGGAATTTCCGCATGTGTATATCATGGGCATGGAAGAAGAACTCATGCCGCACCGCAACAGCATTGAAGCCGATACGATCGAAGAAGAACGCCGTTTAATGTACGTGGGTATTACCCGTGCAAAGCGGACGTTAACACTGACGTATGCAGCGAAGCGCCGTCAGTATGGTGAGGCAGCGTCGACTACGCATTCGCGCTTTTTGGATGAATTACCGCCCGATGATATTCTTTGGGAAGGTAAAACCGAAACCAGCGCTGAAGAGCAAAAGCAGCGTGGACAAGAAACGCTGAGCAGTTTGCGCAATATGTTGGCTGATTTTTAACGATTAACGAAC
>Ga0005504_1043449_pt1 | contig 9401 bp, 6 predicted proteins | sample DeeseametaMP0747_FD_75024 | JGI IMG/M metagenome (GOLD analysis project Ga0005504, IMG submission 75024) | Marine microbial communities from the Deep Atlantic Ocean - MP0747 (Metagenome Metatranscriptome) | ecosystem: Environmental > Aquatic > Marine > Oceanic | place: Atlantic Ocean | collected... | reverse complement strand
TTCTTGTACAGACATACCGCTAGCCAAGTTAGCAGCAATATCAGAACCATTCACAGCATCTTCAGCTGATGCAGTCGTGAATGCAGCAGCAAGGAGAATCCCTGTAAGTAATTTACGCATAGTCTTTATCCTTACGTGTTAAAGCTTAATTTGTGACCATTCTATAGTGAGTATCAACAACTGCCAACACATGCTTACAAAAAAAGTTAGTTAAAGAAGGCCAAACGTCGGCAATGTCATAAACCTTACAAAATATTTAATGAACAAGGGTTATTTATAAGCCGAATGCACCCGTAGGAGCGAACCCCAACCCTGTAGGAGCGACTCAACGAACGCTTTTTGTTCGTAGTCGCGATCAACCCTGCCCAATCGGCACTGCTCGCTGTCGCTCCCTGAGTACCTCCTACATATATCTCCTCATTTGATCAATCTTTCCCGTAGGAGCGACTCAACGAACGTTTTTTGTGTAGGAGCGACTCAACGAACGTTTTTTGTTCGTAGTCGCGATAAGCGCTGATTCATCAACACCATTAATCGGCACTGCTCGCTGTTGCTCCCTGAGTACCTCCTACAGATACCTCCTTATTTGATCAATCTTTCCTGTAGGAGCGACTCAACGAACGTTTTTTGTGTAGGAGCGACTCAACGAACGTTTTTTGTTCGTAGTCGCGATCAACCCTGACCAATCGGCACTGCTCGCTGTCGCTCCCTGCGTACCTCCTACAGAATCCTGAGCACCTCCTACAGAATCCAGAACACCTCCTACAACCCCCCATTGAACACATTGACTGACTTACGTCTATTAACGCCACATTCCGGTGCATGCTTTGTTTCTTTCCCTGCCGTTCTTTAGTAATGTTCGCCCCTGTTACACGCCCTTACAAAACGCCAGTGGCTAATGCCAAGGAGACCTACAATGACAGCAAGCAATATCGTATGGCACGCATCCGCCGTAACGAAGCAAACACGGTCGGATCTAAACAAACAAAAGCCATGCATATTGTGGTTCACCGGTTACAGCGGTGCAGGTAAATCCACCATTGCTAACGCCGTAGAACAGCGTCTTGCCAGCCTCCAGCAGCACACCTATTTATTAGATGGCGACAACGTTCGTCACGGCCTAAACAAAGATCTTGGTTTTACCGATGAGGCCCGAATAGAAAACATCCGTCGCATCGGCGAAGTCGCTAAACTCTTCGTAGACGCAGGCATCATCGTACTATCGGCATTTATTTCGCCATTCCGCGCCGAGCGTCAAATGGTGCGCGAACTAGTAGAAGAGGGCGAGTTCATAGAAGTATTCATGGACACCCCATTAGCAACCTGCGAACAGCGCGACCCTAAAGGTCTATATGTAAAAGCACGCGCAGGCGAAATTAAAAACTTCACGGGTATCGACTCCGACTACGAGCCGCCGATCAACCCAGAAGTAACGCTCGATACCTCAAGCATGAGCATCGACGAATGTGTAGAAATAGTACTAGCGCACCTAGCAAACGTTGGCGTGTTGCCTGAATACAGCGCAGCCTAAATAGCAGCGCGCAGCTTAAGGAATCATCTCATGGCAGATTATGATCTATTTAATGGCGATGCCGATGGCATATGCTCACTCGTGCAACTGCGACTAGCCGAACCACGCATCAGCACCTTAATTACCGGCATCAAGCGCGATATTAAATTGATGGGTCACATCCGCCCTGAAGCAGGCGACCGCATTACCGTGCTCGACGTTAGCATGGAAAAAAACCAAAAAGGTTTACATGCCGCCCTAGAAGCAGGCGCGACCGTATTTTATGCCGACCACCATCAAAGTGGCGACATTCCCGATCACCCAGCCCTTAGCGCCCACATTAATACCGCCTCGAACACCTGTACGGCATTAATTGTGGATTATTACCTAAAAGGTAAATACCGCGACTGGGCCATCGTAGCCGCCTACGGCGACAACATTACCCAAGTGGCCGAAGAGCTAGCCAACCAAGCAGGCTACAACACCGCACAAAAACTCATGCTCGAACAGCTGGGCGTAGGTATGAACTACAACGGCTACGGCGCCAGCCTAGACGACCTGTTTTATCACCCAGCCGAACTGTTCCGCATTGCCGTGCAATACGAAACCCCGTTCGACATGATCGAAACACGCCAAGACGTCTACCGCACCCTAACCGTCGGCTACCAAGAAGACATGGACAAAGGCCTAAGCATTACCCCATACAGCGAAACACACCCAGGTGAAGAAAAGGGTGCTGCCATGATGATACTGCCGAACGAACAATGGGCACGACGCATCAGTGGCGTACTCGGCAACGAACTGGCCAACCGCTTCCCGGATCGTGCACACGCCATTCTTACCGAATTGCCAGAACCACTAAACGGCGAAATGGCCTATTTAGTTAGCTTACGTGCCCCTAAAAACAACCTAACGGGTGCCGACACCATCGCCGTTAAGTTTGGTGGTGGTGGTCGCAAAGGCGCAGCCGGTATCGACGTATTAGCCACTGCGGATATGGATAAGCTGGCCGATGCATTAGCCGAGGCCTACGCCTAAACGCCTATCGAACTTAGTGTGTTGGTAATGGGTCTTATGCGTTATTCATCCAAATGCGGATATTGTTCGATATGAGCAGCCTTATAAGCGGTAAGATTCGAACCCTACCTATCAACACCGTGCGGATAATCGCCTTGCTGCTGTTATCCGCCGTGTGTGTATTAAGTGCCAGTGCTTCTGATACAACCCCAGCGCCAATAGGCGAGCCACAAATCAGCCTGTTAGAAGCTAAACGCTTTTTAGCCCGTGCCACCTTTGGCCCCACTCAAGCCGACATCGCCGCCCTACAAGAAAAAGGCTATGAAAAGTGGCTTGACGAACAAATCGCCATGCCCATTCAACAGCGCCAACTTAATCGCACCATCGCGCTTGCACTTATGGCCGAACCTGCCGAACAGCACTTTGCCGCCAATGGGTTTATGGGGCCGCAAAATTCGCCAACTTGGGTGTATCAAACCTCCGCATGGTGGGAAGCCGCACTAACCTCGCCCGACCAACTACGCCAACGAGTCGCCTATGCGCTTAGCCAAATACTGGTAGTATCGACGGCGGCAGAACCCTATTTGCGTAATCGAGCAGAAGGCGTTGCCGCCTACAATGACTTACTGCTAGAACATGCTTTTGGCAACTACCGCGACTTACTTTCGGCCATTACATATTCACCTGTAATGGGCGTGTTTTTATCGCATCATGGCAACCGCAAAGGCGACCCGAAAAAAGGCACATCGCCCGATGAAAACTACGCCCGCGAACTGATGCAGCTATTCAGCTTGGGGCTATATCACGTTAATAACGATGGCTCGCCCCAATTAAGCAGCGGCGAACCAATCCCTGTGTATACTCAAGCCGACGTGATGGAACTTGCCCGCGTGTTCACCGGCTGGGATATGGTCGCCAACCCTAACTTTGGCAACCGTGGCAATCAAACCGGTAACCTAACCGTGCCAATGGAATTTAATAAAAACTTCCATGACTTTGGCGAAAAGACCTTATTAGGCAAAACCATCCCCGCTAATCTAAGCGGCAAAGAAGACGTAGAAGCTGCGCTCGATATTATCTTTGCCCAGCCCGAAGTGGCCGTATTTGTTGGCAAGCAATTAATTCAGCGTTTAGTAACGTCCAATCCATCGCCCGAATATATTGCCCGCGTTGCAAATGCCTTTAACGACAACGGCCAAGGCGTAAAAGGCGACTTGGCCCACGTCATTCGCACGCTATTGCTCGATCCAGACGCTAAAAATGTGGAACTAAAAGCACAAAAACTGCGCGAACCTGTGCTGGTTGTTGCTGGGCTGTTACGCGCCTTAAACGTGCAGCCAGCCAAGCCTTGGGTAACCAAACACAACGGCAAGATGGAAGGCGTATATTGGTTTAAAAAACTCGATATTGGCCAAAATCCCTTTATGGCGCCCTCGGTATTTAACTTTTACGAACCCGACTTTCAACCCGCAGGCGAAGGCTTTGCAAACCAAGATTTAGTAGCACCAGAAGCACAACTGCTCGACAGCCAAGCCTTGATTGGTACTAGCAACCTAATTGATTTCATTTTTAATGTACTCGATACACAAGCGCTAAAACTCAAGCCCGAAAAAGAACAAAACAGGCTAGCTCAACAAGCATGGAAAAGCTCAATCAACGTCACCATCAACACCGCCCCTTATATTGCACTGCTAGAGCCAACCAATAAAAACAACAGCAACAAAAACCGCGCTAAAGCGATAAAAGCCCTTATCGCTAAGCTAGAGCAAGACTTACTGATAGAGCCACTCAGTGAAGAATCGGCCCAAGTCATTGCCAGCTATTTACAAAAAACAAAATCGAAAAACAAAAAAATAGAAGCCCAACGCCTAGTCAGCGACGCCGCCCGCATGATGCTCATGGCCCCAAGCAACTGGGTGCAGAGGTAACTATGAAACTGAATCGTCGCCAGCTATTACAACTCGCCGCTGCCAGCGCCATTAGCCAACAAAGCTGGGGCGCAATAAATACCAGCCCAGCAATTGCCGGTATGCCAAGCGATGATTACAAAGCCATCGTATGCGTGTTTTTATTGGGCGGTAACGACTCGTGGAATTTGCTCGTGCCAACCGCCGACGAACAAAAAACAGGGCAGGGCAAAGGTCATCAAACCTACAACAAGCGCCGCGCCGACATAGCGGTAAAACAAACGGCCCTCGACCTACCGCTAACCAATGGCAAACTCGCCATCGCCACCGCAGGCGACAATCCATATCTAGCGCCCAACAAAATAGCCAACAACGCCGCCAGCTATTTAAAAGGCGTATACCCGATAGATAACCACAATTGGGGCATAAATGGTTGTGCGCCAGAACTGGCCGATTTGTGGCGTAATAACCAATTAGCGTGGACAGTCAATACCGGCGTGCTCGCTCAACCCATAACCCGCAGCAGCTTAACCAGCATCCAAAAACCCCTGTTTTTGTACGCTCACAATCATCAGCAACGCGAACTCGCCAGCGCCGACGCCCTGCAAAAACACAAAAGCGGCTGGGCAGGCCGACTGGCCGACCATTGGCAGGTAGGGCAAAAAGGTGGCATTAATAATCAGCACCTGTTTGGATTAAACATTGCCATTGGCGGTAGCTCGCCCATTATTGCCGCTACCAAGGCACCTGAGCTAGTGCTACCTGCCGGTAAACCACTCACCATGGCAGGTATGAGCGGTAATAACCCCAATGCCCAACACATGGCCGAAGCGTGGAACCAAGTATTAAACGCCGAGCGCCGCGGCCTATGGCAAGGCTTGCTAAGCGAGCGTAACCAAAACGCCTACAAGCTGTCGGCCATGCTCAGCGAACGCTGGAATAGCACCAACAACTACAAAGACATTAGCGGCAGCTACGGCGAACCACTATTTGAACTGCCTGAACAAGGCATCCTAGGGCTAGAACAAAACATCGGCAGCCAGCTAACCAAAAAGCTAGAAACCGTTGCCCGCCTAATAGAAATAGGCAAACAAGATGGCATTAAACGCCAAGTGTTTGTAGTGACACTGGGCGGCTTTGATACCCATGCCAACCAAGCCGACAAGCACCCACTATTAATACGCGAACTCAGCATTGCCCTTGGCAAATTCCAAAAAGCGATGGATGCACAACAACTGGCCGAGCAAGTAACCCTGTTTACCCAATCGGACTTTGGCCGCACACTAAGCCCCAATGCCACCGGCACCGACCACGCATGGGGTGGCAATCAACTGGTGATGGGCGGAGCCGTTAAAGCGCAAGTGATCGGGCAAATGCCCGACCTCCGCGAAACCAGTGAAGACATGGTACCCGACCCAAGAGGCCGCATCATACCCACACTCGCAGCCGAGCAAACCACCGCTGCCTTGCTACAATGGTTTGGGTTAGACCAGCAAAGCATTACAGAAGTATTACCGCAGCTGAGTTATTTTGACGGCCCGCTGTCGTTATTTAAAACCTAAAAATGACGAAAACTGACCATGTACGGCAGCTAGAATACGAAGTAATGAGAAGCGCTAGTAAGTCATTGATCACAATGGCCCTTTACGCCAGTAAAGGCCGGTTGGCGTGTTCCAATTGTGGCCTAAATCTAGTACTGTTCGGCCTTCTATTTAACCCGCTAACACCCGTCAGCAAGGAGAGCCAAGGTGTCTCAACACACCCTAGCAACAGGCAGGGCCGCAACGCTTATTAAGCTCGCTTTTGCGGCAGGGGCAAAACTCAGTGCTGCTTTTATCGCCTTCGGCTTAACCGCGCTTGTAACCCGTAACATGCCAAACGACGAAGCGGGGCTGTTTCTTCTCGGATTTTCATTACTCGCTGTTTTATCGCAATTCTTTCGCCTAGGTTTAGACAACGTTGTTCTTCGCTTTATTGGCGCGCATGGCATTGACGCCGTAGCTCAGGAAAAGCTGAATCGTGGCCTCCTATGGGTAGTAACAGCGGTGATTCCCATCACTATTATTGGTTGCCTATTTAGCCAGCAGATCGCCAGTTACATCTTCTCTAAGCCTGACTTTGGCTCGGTGCTATTTTGGTTGTTCCCTGCACTCCCGGCAATGGCCGTGTTTATGTTATTGGCAATGGCACTGCAAGGGCGACACCGCGTAATTGCAACAACCATATTTCAAAATCTGGGTATCTCGGCATTATTTGTACTTGGTTTGGGCTATTTGGTATTACAACAACCCGATTGGGTAACGGCCAAAGTTTCAGCGCAAATATACACGGCATCCGCCTATGTTATTTTGTTAGCCGCCTTGTTTATTTGGTTTGGCCAAAAAGGCGTTGCCTTTAAGCGTCACAACTACAAAGACCCAGAGCTGCTCTCAGCCAGCAGTAATTTGTGGATAGCAGCCAACATGCAGCTAGCGACGGTTTGGGGAGGAGTATTGATTGCGGGCGCTATGGTTCCGGCAGAAGATTTGGCATTGCTATCGGCTGCACAACGTACTGCGATGTTAACCAGTTTTGTATTAATGGTGGTTAACATGGTGGCCGCGCCACGTTATGCACGCATGTGGAAGGAAGGCGACCTTGCCGGTATAAAACGACTGGCAAAGTGGTCTACCCGAGGCATGATAGCTATGGTAGCACCCATCATTGCCATTATGTTGCTATTACCTGAGAAAGTGATGGGCTTATTTGGTGAAGGTTACGAGCAAGCAGCGGTAATGCTCATGATTATGGCCGTTGGCCAATTTATTAATGTGGCTACTGGTTCGGTTGGTTATTTACTGAATATGAGTGGTCACGAACGTGATTTTAGAAGAGTGACCTTGTTTGTAGGGCCATTAACGTTAGTGTGTGCAGTTGTGTTCACTTATTACTGGGGTGTGGCTGGAGCTGCTATAGCTACAGCCTTGGGTGTCGGTGTTCAAAATTTTGCTGCTTTAATTATGGTGAAGAAACGGCTAAATTTTTGGCCGATGAGGTGAGGTGCTCAATTGAAAATTTGTAGTGTTATAGGAAATTTATTATGAAACCTAATTTGTTTATCATTGGTGCCCCTAAAGCTGGAACAACTTCACTAGCGGCTTACCTTGCTGAGCACCCAGATGTATGTTTTTCAACGCCAAAAGAGCCTTTTTACTGGTGTACTGATATTCCTAGGACATCACACGAGTTAAAGGTCGAGAGTTTGGATGAATACTTGCAACTTTTTAAGACGGAGGGGGAGTCGTTTAAAATATTAGCGGAAGGTTCTACAAAATATCTCCGTTCCGAAGATGCTGTTACTAATATATTGAAATATAACCCCGAAGCTAAATTTATAGCAATTCTCAGGAATCCAGCAGAAGTCGCATACGCCTACCATATGGAACAATTGTATTGTCACAATGAATCAGAAGGGAACTTTAAAAAAGCTTGGGATTTGCAAGAGCTACGAGCTCAGGGGAGTCATCTCCCTAAGAAATGCCGAAGTCCCGAGTGTCTGCAATATGGTTTCATAGCCGCTTATTATGAACAAGTAAAAAGGTTGATGAATGTTTGTCCAAAAAATCAGTTTAAAATTATCATTTTTGATGATTTTAAACGTGATGTAGCCGGTGTTTATTCCGAGGTTTTAGAGTTTTTGGCTTTGGATCATGATGGCCGAACTGAATTCCCTGTAGAGAATAGTTCGCATGCAAGAAGGTTTAACTTCATATCGGAATTCATGATGAATCCTCCAAGAATTTTAGAACAGCCAATTCTCAATTTCAGACAGAGATATTGGGGTAAGAAAGATGGATTTGTACCTTACTTGAAGTCAAAGTTTAATGTTAAAAAGCAACGAAATGTACTTGATGTTGATATGTACAACGAATTGGTTGAGTATTTTTATTCTGATATAAAGTTATTGTCCGAGTTGTTGAATCAAGATCTCGTAGCTAATTGGTGTCGTAAAAAATGAAAGTTTTACATATAACATTGCGTGCTGATTTTGGTGGCGGCCCCGAACATGTTTATAAGTTGGTAGAAGGGTTGAAGGGTTCTGTAGAGTGTTACATAGCTTCGCCATTCGATTACCCGTATGGTGAACGCTTCGAGTCATTAGTTAGTAAAGATAATTACTTTCGCATTCATCATCGAGTTATAAAAATTTCAGATATATTTGGATTGCGAAGATTTATATTAAATAATGGGATAGATATTGTACATTCGCATGGTAAGGGTGCAGGTTTATTAGTAAAAATATTGCGCTTAATATGTAGGTTTAAACTAGTTCATACGTATCATGGCTATCACGAAGGAGAGTATGGGAAATTTAAACGTTATTTGTATTCTGCCTATGAGCGATATGCAGGCCAGTTAGCGGATGCAAATATTTGTGTATCCGCAGAAGAGCGTAATAAAATACTAGAAAAAACTAGGTTGCAATCTATTTTTTTGGTCAACAATGGCGTTTCAGTTCCGGAAATAATTTCCAATAAAGTACTTGGTAGTGAAATTACATTTGGTCATGTCACAAGGTATGACTATCAGAAGAATAGCAATAGAGTTATTGCTATTTCTCTTCTTCTCACTAAAGCAGGCATTCATCACAAGATATATGTTGCTGGAGTCGGGGAGGGACTGGCAGAGTTTAAAGAATTGGTTGGGAAATATGGGGTGACTGACTATATAGACTGTTTGGGTGGCGTGGATCATATGGCTGATTTCTATGCAGATATTGATATGTACATATCAACGTCTAGATGGGAAGGTCTGCCACTTTCGGTATTGGAGGCTATGTCTTATGGTGTGCCATGTGTTTTGTCTTCAGTTATTGGACATGTTGAACTAGCAGAACAAGCAGGGAGCGAGTTTTGTTTGTTTGATGATAATGACGTATCCTCAGTAGCTGCGGTAGAATCAGTGGCTTCAAATTATTCCAAATGTAG
>Ga0005504_1047192_pt1 | contig 9505 bp, 7 predicted proteins | sample DeeseametaMP0747_FD_75024 | JGI IMG/M metagenome (GOLD analysis project Ga0005504, IMG submission 75024) | Marine microbial communities from the Deep Atlantic Ocean - MP0747 (Metagenome Metatranscriptome) | ecosystem: Environmental > Aquatic > Marine > Oceanic | place: Atlantic Ocean | collected... | reverse complement strand
AGAGATTAAGGTGTTGTTGCCATTGTTCCGATTTGGTCATGAGCTGTCTCGTTAAATAATTTGAAGACAGTTTAGAGGGATTTCGGCGTGGGTTTTAGATGGGGTTGTTTGAGCGCTTACATTCATTTGAGTACTGCCACGTCTTTCTTGGCTTTGTATATTTTGGCATTGGACACCTCATCTGTTAGATGTTGGTGTCCGTTAAATCGGGGGAAGATCAGGCGGTCGCATGGATGGACTTGTTATGTGCAGTTCTCATGATCTATTTCATCATGGCTTTATAGTGTTCGCCATATCCACATTCTTCAAAAATGAGCTTTAAGCCATCTTTGAATGTTTCATGGTTGAATTCTTTGATATCAAATATATTTTGACCCAAAGAATGTGATTCTCTATTCATATAGCGATAAAATGTTTTGAACTTATCAGCAGATAAGGCTGGCTTTTGAAAAACATTATTGAAGTCTTTCTTTTGTACAAAGCTGAAGAAATACTCAACTATATTCCTCATGCAGTTAGCAACTAGTGCTGGAGGTGTAGAACTATCTTTTATCATTGCCCAGTATGTCTGATAGTCATTTTGTATTTCTTCATACTTCATACTTAAAATTGCACTACCATCAGAATTTTTGATGATTCTATAAAGATTTTGTGTTTCATCTCTCTTGGTCTTGTTCGTATGAGTTAACTCATAAAAAAAGTACAGGCTGTGGGTTAAAACTACAACCTGCTCATATGATGATGAGTTGAAAAACGTTTTTTTGATAAGTTGACCGATATTAAAAATGTAAAGATGAGATAGACTTGAAATTGGATCATCTATCACAACTACCTTTTTATTTGGACTACTAGCTGCCGTTTTTTCCCCTTTACAAAGCTCAATAAAATATAAGAAACTAATTACAGTCTTTTCACCTTCACTCAATGAATGGAAAACTTCTGAGTTCATATCAGATCGAGCAATCTTATATAAGTTATCTCCATGCTTAATAACAGAAAACCCAACAATTCCTATCTCCAAAAGAGAGTTGTTAATATTCTCAATTGCCTCTTCAATATTGACTGTTTGCTTTCTTAAATTTGAAATATTGTGCTTACATGCGGCTATCTCTTCAGCCTTAGTTTTTTGATCTGATATTATTTCTGACTCTTCTTTCTGGCTTACGGCACTCTCTGACTTATATGTTGAAATAGTTTGATCGTACTCCCAACGCATAAGATCCCAGAAACGTTTTTTTATGTCATTTAAGGAAGATGCTTTGTTATCTAACTTGCTATTATGCTTATCAATTAAAACATTCAACTGGCTTGCAGTATCATTAAGTCGAGTGATTGTGCTATTACAGCTTTTTAGACTTATAGGTGTGCTGGGACTTTTAAGCTTGCTTTCAATTTGAAGTGTATTTTCTCTATATATTGATTTTATCTCTTCAACAGCAAGCTCCCACTGCTTAGAAATTTGAGGGATTGTTACGATCAGCTCGTCAATATTGCCAAATACGAGTTCATCAGCAGCCGTTTTATAGCTTTCTTGTAACCTCTTTAACGCTTCAATATCATTTTCGTATGAAAGATCAAATACATCTTTTATGGAAGATAGTAGATCTTGCGTGATGGTTTTTTCTTGGCAGAATGGACATTCTGAGGCTGGTCCAGAAACTTCAGCTGAAACATATTCAAGACCATTTTTAACCCAATCGATATTTCCTAGATTGTTAATAAACTCTGCTACACTACCTTCTTGACTGCCAACAATGATTTTACTGAATAAAGTATCTACTTCTACAGCTGAACCTGTAAAGACAAATTCCCCTAATTTATTCAGTCTATTTGCATTTTCTCCCTCAATAGAAGATACCTCAGCTTTCAACTTTTCTATAGTATCTTCAGGCTTATTTTTAGGTAACTCAATCTTATTTATATGGAAGAATAGCTTTTCTTTTATTTTTAATCCTTCAAGACAATATTCTAAAACTCTGTCTCCACCTGAATAATTCGTTTTTATCTTCCAGACACTGGTGATTCCTCTTTCTTTTTCTTTGGCTAATCGTTTTTGTAAATTAGAAAGTTTCTCATCGATAGACTCTTTATCTTTATCCAGCTTGCCTAGCTTAGTGGTTTCTTGCTGGATTTTTTGCAAAATACTCTTATTTTCTTTTGATAAGGTAAATATACCTTTTAAGCTATCTTCTTCGTAGAAATAATCATTTAGAAATTTTTGATTGTAAACAAGAATGTCACACTCAGCACTTTTACTAAGTCTACAGTCTTTATATATACTCAGCTGAGGATTATATAAGTAATTGGAAATGGTGCTTTTTCCCGTCCCATTCAACCCATAAAGTAATGAAATTTTATTTTTTGGAGAAAATTTCGAAGCATTTTTGTAACTTGCTACATTTTCCATATGAACGTCAGTAATCATATATGTCCTTATACTTTACATTCTATTTAAGCTTGAACGGAACTGGATGCCGAGTAGCACATAACGCTTCACATCACCGGCAGCAAAAAGCAGAGCGAGAAACGAGCGGCGCTTTTTTCTGTCCGAGTGCATGTGATTGTTATGCTTTGTCAAACCACAATATCTCGTTTTTTACTTGGCATATGGTCTATCAACAAATCCATCAGTTTATCCACATTATAGCCATACTCAGCGGAGTAATATATTGGCATTAACACATTTACACCTGTAGCTTCTTTTACCCTTCGCTGGATTGATTCTGCTTGTTCTTCTAAGAAACTCTTTAATTTATCTTTTGGCTTATTGCTGTCGTAATCCCAATATCTCCCTTTCATAGCAACATCAGCTTGATTGACAGCAATCAGTATTCTATTGGGCTCAATATTTGGAACGATAACATCGTTCAACAACCTATATGTTGTTCCCATGTCACGGTTAGAACCTTCTATTATTACTAACACAAGGTCTATCCAACCATTGTTTTCCCCATAATCCTTATACAGCAAGTCAATTAGCAGTTTGGCGTGTTCTTTATCTTTTTGTTTCCCATCGCCAAGGCCAGGAGTATCCCACAGCCTAAATGAATCATTTAGCCTATAGCTATCTAAATCCATTGTTTCAGGATCTACCCCTCTACCAACTGTTGCCACTTCTTTTTGAAATAGAGCATTCAAAGTCGTTGATTTTCCCGCGCCTGTCACTCCTGTGACCATGACATCAAATACAATGCCAACTTGAGTTGATTTTTTTGATAACTCTTCAGCTCTATAATTTTTATACATCATATTACCTCTAAGAGAATATACTTTTTATTCCACCCAAGACAGCTCCTACAACACCACCAACAGTACGCCCAATTGCTTCACCAGTTTTACCAAATAAACTACCAATCTCTCCACCAATATCAGCACCTTCAGAAGCATATTCTTTTACAGTTTCTAAAAAACTTTTTTGAACTTCTTCTTTGTAATATTAGCTCATCATCATCTTCCCACATTTCTTTTTTGTCTGAAATATTATTCACATATGAAAGCCTTTTTTCTGATGGTGTATTTTTCACAATAAAGTACAACAGTTTCGATAAATTCCAAGGTTTCTGCTCTTCATCTCCATCCTTATATCCAGCAGAATAATAGATAGGATCAACATCTACCCTCGTAGCTTCTTTTACTCTTCCTTTTACAGATTTTACTTTTCCTTCAAGAAACTCAATTAGCTTTGGTTCTGGTTTATTGTTTTCATAATCCCAATACCGCCCTTTCATGGCCACATCCGCTTGATTTATTGCAATCAACACTCGATCCTTTGCATTATCACCAATATTTGGAATAATCACCTGATTGATAAGTTCATATGATGTACCAAGATCTCTACTTCCACCATCTAAAATCACCAATATAAGGTCTATTAATGGGTTACCTTTTTCATCAAGCTCATTCAGCTTTTTGATGATCCCTTTTGAGTGCTGAATATCTTTTTCCTTACCATCACCTAGTCCAGGGCTATCCCATAGAATTAAGTTATCCAGTTCATACTTTTGAATATCCATTGTTTCGGGGTCAACACCTATACCAACTTTTGCGACTTCAGTGTTAAACATTGCATTAATTGTTGAACTCTTTCCGCAACCTGTAGCCCCTGTGATCATTAAGTTCACTTTTTGCTGTTTAAGATTAAACAGATTTTGAAAAAGTTTCTTTTTGGTCTGCTCATCAATTTTGGAAGAGTTTATATCTTCTTCCATAGCTTCAAAGATGTTTTTTGATGTCATTTTTGTACTCCTTGGTTTTTTGACTTTGCAGCATAACAGTTTAATAATGTGCCAGCACACTTTGCCGGTTTTGACAAAGTTCCGATTTTACCGTAACTCATTGTTTTAAAAGGGGCATATTCCATTACACTGCTAATCCATTCTATGAAAGTGTGCGCGCACACTATTTCGGTTTTGTATGGCACACTAATTTGTAAACCAAGTTGCTAACTTGCTAATTTAAGTGAAGTTTAAGCTATCACCCGCCAGCAAAGCGTGCAACCGGATTTGTAAAGTGTGCCGCTGTTTATTGCTTCCTTAAAAATATACTGTATACATAAACAGTACTCCTTTACAGACGGAGGTCACGGATAATCATAGCCAAATCCCCCGCTGAAATACGCCAGTTTATACGCTTACAATATTCAGGAATGCGGATATTCAAGTACCCAGATATAAGTTTGGGCAGCATGTCTTTATTTATTGAAATAGTGGCTATCTGTTTATTAATAAAATACCTGGCGATAAAACCAATGCGAGCTTTCAGATAAACGAGACGGTTTTATTGAAGGGAAGATATTCGATTAAAGCGTGAGTAACACTAAGCTTTTGAATTGCAGATAAGAAATTGGTCGGGACGACAGGATTTGAACCTGCGACCCCTTGTCCCCCAGACAAGTGCGCTACCAGGCTGCGCTACGCCCCGACAATTACCTGCGAACAGGTCGGGTAAGTATACTTAAGTGTCTGAAAAGGTGAAGTTTTTTGTGTGATCAACAGGGTTTAATTAAAACCCTTTGAGCACGTCTTCTAACTCTTTGAGTTCGCGAATCATATTTTTGATGAGGGCTTTGTCCATGGCGACGGCGTTGGAGTCTCCGGCTTCGTCTAAACGCTGACGCGCACCGCCAATGGTGTAGCCATCTTGGTACAACAGAGCACGAATTTCGCGCACCATGATGACGTCTTGGCGTTGATAATAGCGACGATTACCCGCCCGCTTTACTGGGCTAAGTTGCGGAAATTCTTGTTCCCAATAACGTAAAACATGCGGTTTTACGTCACACAGCTCGCTTACTTCACCAATGGTAAAATAGCGTTTAGCTGGTATGGGGGGCAGTTCGTTATTGTGGCTGGGTTCCAGCATACGCTTCTACCCGCACTTTGAGCTTTTGCCCTGGTTTGAATGTGACAACGCGACGCGCTGAGATTGGTATCTCTTCGCCGGTTTTTGGATTGCGTCCTGGTCGTTGGCGTTTATCGCGCAAATCGAAGTTGCCGAAACCCGACAACTTCACTTGCTCGTTGCGACTTAGGCTGTCGCGGATCTCATCAAAAAAGAGATCCACCATGTCCTTTGCCTCACGCTTGTTTAGACCAAGATCTTCGAACAATTTTTCTGCTAGTTCTGCTTTGGTCAGAGCGGTCATGCTAACCCCTTAGCGTAACTCCTAAACTCTCTTGTAAGTTCGCGAGTACGGATTGCACCGAATCGTTCACTTCTTCGTCAGTTAGAGTGCGCGAAGGATGCTGCCAGGTCAAGCCCAAAGCGAGACTTTTTCTATCAGGATCAATGCCTTTGCCCACATACACATCAAACAGGTTGAGCTTTGTGAGGTAATCCCCTGCCGCGGCTCGAATTGTGCTGAAAATCTGGTCTACTTGGATAGATTGCTCCGCCACAACCGCCAAATCACGACGCATTTCTGGGAAGCGTGAGATATCGGCAAAGCGTGGAACAGATAGATCGCGAACAGCTTCAAGATCCAATTCAGCAACAAATACGGCTTGTTTAAGGCCTAGTTGCTTTTGTGTATTCGGGTGGATGGCTCCAACCCAACCGATCGCTTTGCCATATTTCAGCACTTGGGCCGACTGGCCTGGGTGCAAGGCGGGATGCGACGCGGCAACAAATTGGTACGCTTCAGTCTCACCACTACGCGCTAATAAGCTAACCAAATCGCCTTTTAAATCGTAAAAGTCGACTGGTGTTTCACCTTCAGTCCAGCTTTGGGTGAAGCGTGTACCAGTAATCAGCATGGCCAATGTTGGTGTCTGCTGAAGTCCGTCGGCGGTTGGCACAAAACGCAAACCGGTTTCGAACATGCGAACACGCGGTTGTTGGCGCTTGAGGTTATAAGACGCTGCATTCACCAAACCCGCCCATAAGTTGGTACGCATAACGGACATTTCAGCTGAAATCGGGTTCATCAGAGCCAGTGCGTCATGCTCAGGGTCGAGGGCTTTTTGCAGTTCAGGTTCTACGAAGCTGTAGGTAATCGCTTCTTGATAACCGCGCGCAATCAACTGGCGACGCAGGTCTTTAATCGGCATCTTAGCTTCTGGTACTTTGGCGAGCGGTGTGGCCGCTGCAGGAGTACGTACTGGCAAACGGTTATAGCCATAGATGCGGGCAATTTCTTCAATAAGATCGGGTTCAATCGCCATATCAAAACGATAGCTAGGGGCAGCGACACTCCAACCTTCTGTAGTGGACGTCAGCACCATGCCTAAACGCGTTAACATGTCTTCGATGTCTGCTTCAGGCAAGGTTAGGCTAAGCACTTGTTCGATACGTGATTTACGCAGTGGAATCGTGGCCGCAACCGGTAAGTCGGCTTCGCTGGTGACATCGGTGATTGGGCCGGGCTGGCCGCCACAGATATCCATAATGAGCTGAGTCGCACGCTCCATCGCGGTGCGAGCCAATTCAAAATCGACACCGCGCTCAAAACGGTGCGATGAATCGGTATGCAAACCATAACCACGCGCTTTACCGGCAATCGTGATGCGGTTGAAAAACGCAGCTTCAAGCAACAATGATTGGGTATCGCCGCTCACACCTGAGAATGCACCACCCATGATACCGGCAATGGCCAATGGCTTAGCATGGTCAGCGATCATTAGCGTATCGCTGTTGAGTTCGATTTCTTGGCCATCGAGCAATGTTAGCTTCTCGCCCTGCTCGGCCATGCGCACGCGAATGCCGCCTTCAACTTTGTTTAAGTCAAACGCGTGCATGGGTTGGCCAAGTTCCAACAAGACATAGTTGGTAATATCAACCACGGCATCAATTGAGCGAATACCGCTGCGGCGTAGTTTTTCAACCATCCATAACGGGGTTTCAGCATTAACGTTAATGCCTTGAATAATACGGCCCAAATAGCGTGGGCAGGCGTCTGGTGCGAGTACTTGAACTTCAGGTGCTTGGCTAATAGACGGCGGAACGGCATTAATTACAGGGCCATTCACTGGCACTTGGTTTAATACACCCACTTCCCGCGCCATACCGGCAATGCTTAAACAGTCGCCACGGTTAGGGGTTAGATCAACGTCGATAATGGCGTCGTCTAAACCTAAATAAACACGGATATCTTGGCCAACAGGCGCTGAGCCTGGCAGCTCCATCAAGCCATCAGAACTTTCTGCCATGCCGAGTTCAGCTTCGGCACACAACATACCGAATGACTCGACGCCGCGCAGCTTGGCTTTTTTGATTTTAAAACCGCCAGGAAGCTCTGCTCCGATTTTAGCGAAGGGAATTTTCAAACCTTCGCGCACGTTGGCGGCACCACACACGATCTGGAAGGTTTCGGTGCCATCGGTCACTTGGCATAAGCTCAACTTATCAGCATCTGGATGCTGTTCACGGCTAACCACTTGACCAACGACAACGCCGGTAAATTGCCCTGCTACGGCTTCAAAACCATCAACTTCAAGACCCGCCATCGTTAGCTGATCTACTAATTCTTGGGTACTGGCTGTTGGCTGTACCCATTCGCGTAACCACTGTTCGCTGAATTTCATCTGTGTAACCCTTTACCTAAATTGCTCTAATACGATGGGGTGAAAATTAACGGAACTGCTGTAAGAAGCGCAGATCGTTTTCGAAGAACAAGCGCAAATCGTTAACGCCGTAGCGCAACATCGCGAGTCGTTCTACACCCATACCGAAGGCAAATCCGGTGTATTCTTCAGGATCGATATTGACGTGGCGGAACACCTCAGGGTGAACCATGCCGCAACCACCCACTTCCAACCAACGACGCTTAGTGCCTTCTGGTGTTTCAATAACCCATTCGATATCAATCTCAGCCGATGGCTCAGTGAACGGGAAATACGAAGGACGCAGACGTATGGTTAGGTCTTTTTCAAAGAACACGCTCAAAAACTGCTGAATCGTGCCTTTTAGGTCGGCAAAGCTAATGCCTTTATCCACTAACAGGCCTTCCACTTGGTGGAACATTGGCGAGTGAGTTTGATCATAATCGCAACGATACACACGACCCGGACAAATAATGCGGATCGGTGGCTCTTGCGATTCCATGGTGCGCACCTGCACCGGCGATGTATGCGTGCGCAGCAGTGTGGTGGCATCAAAATAGAAGGTATCGTGCATCGCCCGCGCAGGGTGATGAGATGGAATATTGAGTGCCTCAAAGTTATGGAAGTCGTCTTCCACTTCTGGGCCTTCAGCAACGTGATAACCGGCATTACTGAAGAAAGCTTCAATACGCTCTAGGGTACGCGTTACTGGGTGTAAGCTACCTTCCTGCACGGCACGGCCAGGTAAGGTGACGTCGATGGTTTCAGACGCCAGTTTGGCATTAAGCGCGGCGGTTTCTAAAGCCAGCTTGCGCGCATTAATTGCGTCTTGTACCTGATCCTTGGCAACGTTAATGACAGCACCGATCTTTGGACGATCTTCTGGTGCGACATTGCCTAGGTTTTTCATCAGGGAAGTAATTTCGCCCTTTTTGCCTAAGTACTGCACCCGCACTTGGTCTAGCGCAGCAACATCTTGTGCACTTTCTGTCGCAGCCAGCGCTTGTTGGGTCAGAGCCTCAAGGTTTTCCATCGTTGTTTTCCAGCGGTTGAGTTCGTTTTGACAAAAAAATAGGGGAATGCCTTAAAAAGCCACTCCCCTATTCCGCAGATGCCACCGAAGTGGCATCAATTTTCGGTTATTAACCGATGAAATTACAGGCTGGACTTGGCTTTTTCAACCAAAGCCGCAAACGCTGCTTTTTCATTTACTGCTAAATCAGCCAGAACCTTACGGTCAATTTCAACAGTCGCTTTTTTCAAGCCATTGATGAACTTGCTGTAAGACAAGCCGTTAACACGAGCACCGGCGTTGATACGCGCGATCCACAGTTGACGGAACTGACGCTTACGCTGACGACGGTCACGATAAGCATACTGACCAGCTTTAATAACCGCTTGCTTAGCTACACGGAATACACGGCTACGAGCGCCATAGTAACCTTTAGCCTGCTTCAGAATTTTTT
>Ga0005504_1055213_pt1 | contig 9671 bp, 9 predicted proteins | sample DeeseametaMP0747_FD_75024 | JGI IMG/M metagenome (GOLD analysis project Ga0005504, IMG submission 75024) | Marine microbial communities from the Deep Atlantic Ocean - MP0747 (Metagenome Metatranscriptome) | ecosystem: Environmental > Aquatic > Marine > Oceanic | place: Atlantic Ocean | collected... | reverse complement strand
CAACAAGTCTCGAAGGACACATCATGAATGCGAAAGCAGGCTCTCTCCCGCTGCCGGAAATCGATATCGAAGAGTTCCGGAAAGTTGTTCGCACGCGCCGCTCCATCAGGCGCTTTACCGATGAGCCGATTCCTGAGGCCGTGCTTGAAGATTGCCTGGAACTGGCAACCCTGGCTCCGAATTCCAGTAACCTTCAGCCCTGGGAATTTTTCGTTGTCCGCACGCCGGAGCTCAAGGCAGAACTCGCCCACGCCTGTCTTGGCCAGAATGCAGCGAAAACCGCCGCTGCGCTGATCGTAGTGGTTGCCCGACCGGATAGCTGGCGGGCTCATGCACGGCAAGCTCTTGAGGATTGGCCAGAAGAAAAACTGCCGCCCATCGTCGAAAAATACTACCGCAAAGTTGCCCCGATTCATTACAACCAGGGGCCGCTTGGTATTCTGGGTTTAGCCAAAAAAGCGGCAGGCCTTGCGGTGGGAATTACCAGGCCGGTGCCCCGGGGGCCCTACTCCAATTGCGAGATGAAAATCTGGGCTACCAAATCCACAGCCCTGGCTGCCCAGAATCTCATGCTTGCGCTCCGCGCCCACGGGTATGATTCCTGCCCCATGGAGGGTTTTGACGAGCATCGCGTGAAGAAGCTTATTAATCTGTCCGGAAAAGGACTGGTAACCATGGTACTGGCAGCCGGCAGACGGGCTGAAAACGGCGTCTATAACCGCCAGTACCGTTTTGATCAGCGCCAGATGGTGCACTACCTCTGATCCGGCAACGGCAATCCGGCCTCAGACCTCAGGATTGCCCAGTGCCTCGGCAGCCCCCAGCAGGCCGGTGTAGGGCTCGGTGACCACATAAACAGGTGTGAACTCCAGCAGCGGGCGCATTCTTCCCTTATCCTCAAAGCCATTTCGGAACGGGCTTTCGAGAAAGAACTCGAGGAAACGGGGCAGGATTCCGCCACACAGGAAGACACCGCCTGTGCCACCCAGGGTCAGAACGCCATTGCCGGCTACCCGACCGAGAATTTCACAGAAATGGCTTAGCGTGTGGCGGGCCAGCCTGTCGGTGTTTTCTAGCGCAGCCGCGGTGATTTTCTCCGGCGCATCCAGTGGCGCCGCAACGCCCTGAATCTCCGCATGGGCCTGATACAGGTTCAACAAGCCCTGACCGCACAGGATCCGTTCCACGGAAACCCGGCCAAACCAGGCCTTGAGAATCCGCAGCACAGCCATTTCGGTATCGTCCGTGGGCGCGAAATCCACGTGGCCACCCTCGGTCATCAACGGCACCCAGCCATGCTCGATGGGCACCAGCCCTGAAACCCCGAGCCCGGTTCCCGGACCCATCACCAGCCTGGGGCGCCGGATGTCACCGGGGCCGCCGCAAACATGCACCAGATGGTCGTTCGCAACGTGAGGAACGCCGAGGGCCATGGCGGTAAAATCGTTGATCACCTTGAACCTGGACCAGCCAAACTGTGCCCGAACTTCTTCGGTATCGAAAAGCCAGTGGTTGTTGGTCATCCGAACCTGGGTCCCGCGAACCGGTGAGGCAACAGCCAGACAGGCCCCATCGACCTCCGAAACCCCAACCCGAGCCAGGTAATCCCGCACTGCGTCATCGAGGTTCGCGTATTCCCCGCAGGGCAAAATCTTGATGGCACGAGGCTGCACGGTTCCCTGCTCTACCAGGGCAAAACGCGCATTGGTGCCACCAATATCACCGACCAGTGAATAGTGTGTTGCTGTCATGCCTCGTGATTCCAGAAAAAGCTGGCCCCTTCCTCGGGATTGCTGGCAGCACGTCGCATCCAGCCGAACAACTCCCGACCGTAGCCGTGATGATACCCGGTCAGGTCCGCTTTTTCAGATTCCCGGCCGGCGAACTCCTGATCATCCACGCGGATGACAAGAACACCACTCTCGGCATCCAGACAAACCATGTCGCCATTCTTGACTTTGGCCAGCGGGCCACCGTCCAGCGCCTCCGGGTAGACATGGATCGCCGCAGGCACCTTGCCCGACGCACCGGACATACGGCCATCCGTCACCAGACCCACCTTGAATCCGCTATCCTGCAACACGCCAAGGTAGGGGGTAAGCTTGTGCAGCTCTGGCATGCCATTGCTCTTGGGACCCTGGAAACGCACGATCACAATACAATCCCTGTCCAGATCTCCTGCCTCAAAGGCTGCCTTGAGTTCGTTCTGGTCGTTGAACACAACGGCCGGTGCTTCAACTTTACGGTGCTCCGGGGCAACGGCAGAGACCTTGATAACGCCCCGACCAAGGTTGCCATCAAGCACCCTCAGCCCACCATCGGGTGCAAACGGCTCGGCAACCGGGCTGAGCACATCCGGGCGAAGGCTTTTTTCCGGCGCGGGCTTCCACACCAGTTGCTCATCCGACAACTCCGGCATCTCGGTATAGCGCTCAAGGCCATAGCCAACCACTGTGTTCACATCGTTATGAAGGTATCCGCCGCTCAGCAGCTCCCTGATCAGGAACGGCGTTCCGCCAGCCTCGTGGAAAGCATTCACGTCTTCCTGCCCGTTAGGGTAGATCCGGGTCATGGACGGAACCACGGAGGAAAGCTCGGCGTAGTCGTTCCAGTCGATGATGATCCCCGCCGCCCGGGCAATCGCTATCCAGTGAATGGTGTGATTGGTGGAACCGCCAGTAACCAGCAGCGCCACCAGAGCATTGACGATGCTCTTTTCATCCACCATATCGCCCAGACCCAGCTCGCCACCGTGAGGCTTGGACAGCCTGATCACCTGCTCGGTCGCCGCCCGGGTAAGCTCATCACGGAGCGGCGTATTGGGGTTCACAAACGCAGACCCCGGCATATGCAGGCCCATGACTTCCACCAACAGCTGGTTGCTGTTGGCGGTGCCGTAAAACGTACAGGTGCCGGGGCTGTGATAGGACTTGCTCTCGGCCTCCAGCAATTCTTCCTTGCCAACCTTGCCCTCGGCGTAAAGCTGGCGAATCCGCTGCTTTTCCTTGTTCGGGAGCCCTGAAGGCATCGGCCCTGCGGGGACCAGAATGGTAGGGAGATAGCCGAAGCTCAGCGAGCCGATCAGAAGGCCAGGCACAATCTTGTCGCAGATCCCCAAAAGCAGCGTGGCATCGAACATGTTGTGACTGAGGGCCACGGCCGTACTCATGGCAATGGTGTCCCGGGAGAACAGGCTCAGCTCCATACCCGGCTGGCCCTGGGTTACGCCGTCACACATGGCCGGCGTGCCCCCGGCCACCTGAGCCACCGACCCCATTCCACGGGCCGCCTCCCGAATAATATCCGGGAACTTTTCGTAGGGTTGGTGGGCCGAAAGCATATCGTTATAGGCCGTTACCATGGCCACGTTGGCCTTGTTCATGAATTTCAGGGTGTCTTTGTCGCCCTGATTACAGGCCGCGAAACCGTGGGCCAGATTGCCGCAGGACAGAGAGCTCCGGTGTGGAGACTGGGCTTTGAGGGCATTCATGCGGTTCAGGTAATCCTGCCGCGTTGGGCGACTGCGCTCGATGATTCTCTGGGTAACCTTATCTACGGTCGGGTGCATGGTGGGCTCCATTGCGTAATTTATTAGAGTGGTCGTTTTTAGACGTAATTTTACTTCCTTTTTTTGGCATTTCCACCGTTTCATCGTTCATTTCTTCTTTTTTTGTTGTTATATTTACTACATTTCTGAGGTTTAACGAACAAAAAAAGACCACCCAAGGAGTCAGACAATGACAATCCGTATCGCAATTAACGGTTTTGGCCGCATCGGTCGCAATGTTCTCAGAGCATTGTATGAAAATAACTACCGAAGCCAGCTACAGGTTGTTGCCATTAACGACCTTGGCGACGCCGAAACCAACGCCCATCTGCTCAAGTATGACAGTGTTCATGGTCGATTTGAGGCAGATGTCAGCCACGACTCAGAATCGCTGACAGTGAACGGCGACCGCATTGCCATCACAGCACTGCGCAACCCCGAAGAACTGCCCTGGAAAGATCACCGTGTCGATGTTGTTTTCGAGTGCACCGGGCTTTTCACCAAACGGGACAAGGCGGCAGCTCATCTGAAAGCCGGCGCGCGCAAGGTTATCATCTCTGCACCCAGCCCCGATGCGGATGCCATGATTGTCTACGGCGTGAATCACGAAACCCTGACCACCAATCACGACATTATCTCCAACGCGTCTTGCACTACCAACTGCCTGGCACCGGTTGTCGAAGCCTTGCACAAGGCCATCGGCATCGAGAGTGGCCTGATGACCACCATCCACTCCTACACCAACGACCAGAAACTGAGCGACGTGTACCACTCTGATCTTTACCGCGCTCGCTCTGCCACTCAATCGATGATTCCAACGAAGACCGGCGCGGCTGCCGCCATTGGCAAGGTTATTCCGGAACTTGAGGGAAAGCTTGATGGCCTCGCAGTTCGCGTCCCCACCATCAACGTATCATTGGTGGACTTTGGCTTTATCGCCAGCCGCGAAACGACCGTTGACGAAGTAAACGAGGCGATAAAAACAGCGGCCGAGAAAAACCCGGTTCTTGGTTATAATACCGAGAAACTGGTCAGCATCGACTTCAATCACAACGCACTTTCCAGCATCTATGATGCCAACCACACCCGCGTCCTGGGTCGTCACGTAAAAGTCATGGCCTGGTACGATAATGAATGGGGCTTCTCGAATCGTATGCTGGATAATGCCCTCGCCCTCTTCGAGGCCGGCCAGTAAATCTGGCCGTTTCAGCTGATTCCGCTACTCTTTTCGAGACCATTTTGAAGAACCAAAGGACACCAACCATGCTCAGGCGTACCAAGATTGTCGCCACTCTCGGCCCGGCCACCGATTCACCGGAATCCCTCGCGGCCATTATCGCCGCCGGTGTGGATGTCACCCGACTCAACTTTTCCCACGGCAGCGCCGAAGAGCACATCGGCCGCGCTCGCCGGGTTCGCGAAGCAGCAGCGGCCCAAGGCCGGTTTGTCGCTTTGCTGGCCGATTTGCAGGGCCCCAAGTTGCGCATCGCACGGTTCTCGGAGAACAAGGTCACCCTCAAGGCAGGCCAGACGTTTATCCTGGACGCTGCCATGGACAAGGAGGCGGGTACCGAGGAAAAGGTCGGCATCGACTACGAGCAACTGATCGAAGATGTGGAACCGGGAGACATTCTGGTTCTGGACGATGGCCGCATTGAGATGGAAGTGCAGTCGGTCAGCGACCACAGCATCACTTCCACCGTGCTTATCGGAGGCCCGCTCTCGAATAACAAGGGCCTGAACAAGCGCGGCGGCGGCCTGTCCGCTGAGGCACTGACGGAAAAGGACAAGCAGGACATCGTCACAGCCGCCAAACTGGGCGCGGATTACGTGGCGGTTTCGTTTGTTCGCACCGCCGAGGATATGCACATCGCCCGGCGCCTGCTTAAGGAAGCAGGCTCTGACGCCGGCCTAGTCGCCAAAATCGAACGGGCAGAGCTTGCCGACGATGTCGAAGCCCTGGACGCGGTAATCGAAGCATCCGATGCCGTGATGGTTGCCCGTGGCGATCTGGCCGTTGAAATCGGCGACGCCCAGTTGGTGGGCGTACAGAAGCACATCATCTCCCGCGCCCGCGTTCTCAACCGCGCGGTGATCACGGCCACGCAGATGATGGAGTCGATGATCACCAGCCCCATGCCAACGCGAGCCGAAGTCTCAGACGTTGCCAACGCGGTGATGGACTATACCGATGCAGTGATGCTGTCTGCGGAAACGGCCGTGGGTGATTATCCCAAGGAAGCAGTCGAAGCCATGGTGCGCATTTGCCTGGGCGCAGAGAAGCATCCGTCGATGCATCAGTCCAAACACCGGATTCACGAGAGCATGGAGGAAGTTGATGAAGCTATCGCTCTTTCCGCCATGTACGCAGCGAACCACCTTGAGGGTGTCTCGGCCATTATCTGCATGACCGAGACGGGTGCCACGCCAAGGTTGATGTCTCGCATCAAATCGAGCCTGCCAATCTTTGCGTTTTCGCGCCATCACTCCACCCAGCATCGGGTCGTTATGTTCCGTGGCGTTCAAACGGTGCCTTTCGATTCAGCCAAGATTCCGAACGAGCGGACCAATGCGTTGGCGGTGTCGGAGCTGGTGAATCGCGGGGCAGTCAAGGATGGTGATCTGGTGGTGATTACCAAGGGTGACTATGTGAATGCCCAGGGTGGGACCAATACTATGAAGATTGTTCGGGTTGGTTCTGATATTCGCTGATTCTCTTTTTCTTTCCAGCCCTCTGTCGCTTGGCGCTTGACCTTGTAGCCTGAGGGTCTGTGCCGGCGGCAGTGGGGTTCCCCTTTCCAAAAACCGCTACGAGCACATCCATGTGCGCTTGGCTGTGGCCATCCTTGGCCACAGACATTTTTGGAAAGGGGAACCCCACTCCCTCCTTCAGAATTTTCCAGTTATCTCGGTCTGACAGCTTCTCGAATATTAAGAAAGCAGGATGTAGATCGGATTAACCGCAGGCGTTATCGGAAGGTATGACAAGCACTTTGGGGCAGGGTTTCCGGGAATGTCGCTGGCCAAGGATGGCCAGCGCCAAGCGCACATGGATGTGCTCGTAGCGTTTCCCGGGAGCCCTGCCCCAAAGCGCGTCCACTCCAAAACTTCCAGTCTGGGAAACCAAGTCGGAAGTCAGAGATCAGCCAGACTCCCCCGCGCAATCTCCGTAATCTGCGACCAGTCTTTGGCCGCCACCACGTCCGCTGGGGTCAACCAGGTGCCACCAACGGCCTGGACGTTGCCGAGGGCCAGGTAGTCGGCTGCGGTGTTTCGGCGGATGCCGCCTGTGGGACAGAAGGTGACGTCCGGGAACGGCCCGCTGAAGGCTTTGAGGGCCGGGATGCCGCCGGCGACTTCGGCGGGGAAGAATTTGAATTCGCGGTAGCCGAGGTTATAGCCAATCATCATTTCCGAGATGGTGGCAATGCCCGGCAACAGTGGGGCTTCGGAGGTCAGGCCGAATTACAGGATGGCTTCGGTTACGCCCGGGGTGATTACGAACTGGGCGCCAGCGGCCTCTACCTGGCGGTATTGGGCAATGCTGGTAACGGTGCCCGCGCCTACCCAGGCGTCCGGGATGGCTTTGCGGACTTCTTCGATGGCTTTTAGGCCGTGTTCAGTGCGCAGGGTAATTTCGAGGACGTTGATGCCGCCATCAACGAGAGCCTGGCAAAGGGGCACGGCGTCGTCGAGGTCCTGAATGGCGATGACCGGCACCAGGGGTGAGGATTGCAGTACTGCCCTGACGCGCTCGCGATGGTAATCGGAAAGTTGGCTCACGGTTTTCTCCATAACAAATGTCGGGCGTTTCAGGGACTCCAGAACACCTGGAGGCCTGGTTTCAGGAAAGCTCTGATTGGCATCTCGAGCACCTTGTCCGGTTCAGACATAGCACGGTCCAGCGTCTGCAATTTGTCCTCGCCCTTCAGATGCAACGCGGTAAATCGGGCATCCCTCAGGGGTGGCCAGGTCAAGGTGATGCGTTTCTGCGGCTGCGACGCGGGCGTGGCGGGCGCAACGATTTCCTGGCATTCAGGATTCATCGCACTTTCCAATTCGGGTGCGTCGGGAAACAGTGAGGCGGTATGGCCGTCGTTGCCCATACCAAGAATCAGCACGTCGATGGGCAGGGCCAGGTTCACGAGCTCGGCCTTCACTCGCTCAAGACCCTCTGAGGGTGTCGCACCAGGCTGTTTGAGCGACAGGAACCGGGCCGAGGCCGCCTTATTCTGCAGCAGGTTCTCCCGAACCAGGCGGGTATTGCTGGCGTCATCGTTTTCTTCCACCCAACGCTCATCCGCCAGCAGAACGTCTACCCTGCCCCAATCCAGATCCTTGCCGGACAGCGCCCTGAAAAATGGCAGCGGCGTGGAACCGCCGGATACCACCAGGCTCGCCCTGGGCACCTCTCTCAGGCGGGCCGCCAGAAATCCCGCCACGGCATCAGCAAGATCCAGGGCCACGCCATCAGCGGTTTCACCTGAGCGATCACTGACACCCTCGGGCAAACGCAGATCAGACATCTTCATACCAGCTCCTGCCATCCCGGGTAATCATGGCGATGGAAGCAACGGGGCCCCAGGTTCCCGCCGCGTAACGTTTTGGCGGCTCGCCGCCATCCTTCCAGTTCCGAATAACCTGATCGACCCAGCGCCAGGCATACTCCACCTCGTCACGGCGCACGAACAGGTACTGGTTACCCTTCATTACCTCCCAAAGCAAACGCTCGTAGGCATCGGGAATCCGATCGGTAACAAAGGTCTCAGAAAAGGTGAGCTCCAGAGGGCCTTGACGAAGTCGCATGCCCTTATCCAGGCCCTGGTCCTTGGTGAGGATCTTCAGGGCCATGCCTTCGTCAGGCTGAAGACGGATAATCAGCTTGTTGTTGGCGAGGTGCTTCTGGTCCGGATCAAAAATGTAATGCGGCGCAGGCTTGAAGTGGATGATGATCTGGGACAGCTTTTCGGGTAGGCGTTTACCAGTGCGAATGTAAAACGGGACACCCGACCAGCGCCAGTTGTCGATCTCTGCTTTCAGGGCAACGAAAGTTTCAGTAGCGCTGCCCTTGTTTGCCCCCTCCTCCTCCAGATAGCCGGGCACCGGCCTGCCGTTACTGGTGCCGGCGGTGTACTGGCCACGCACCACGTAACTGTCCATCATATCGGGCGTAATGCGCTTCAAGGCCTTGAGAACCTTGACTTTCTCATCCCGGATGCTGTCGGCAGACAGGTCCGAGGGCGGGTCCATGGCGATCAGACACAGCAGCTGAAGTAGGTGATTCTGGATCATATCGCGAATCTGGCCAGCTTTGTCGAAATAGCCCCACCGCCCCTCGATGCCAACGCTCTCGGCCACCGTGATCTCCACGTGGGAAATGTGGTTCTGGTCCCACTGGGAGGCAAACAGGTTATTGGCAAAACGCAGAGCGATCAGGTTCTGGACCGTTTCCTTACCCAGGTAATGATCAATCCGGAACAGCTGGTTCTCGTTGTAGACCTCGCCAAGCTCATCGTTGATCACCTTCGACGACTCCAGGTCGTGACCGATCGGCTTCTCGACCACCACCCGCGTCTTCTCGGTGCAGCAACTGGCGGCCCGCAGGTTTCGGGCTATGACGCCATACATGGACGGCGGGGTGGCCATATAAACAATAAGCTCATTATTGGCGTCATCACGCCACTCGTTGAGCACAGCAAATGCATCGGGTTCGTTAAAATCCAGAATCTGGTAATCGACCCGCTTCAGAAAGGATTCGGCCAGTCCAGCATCGAACTCTTCCGGCTTTACGTACTGCTTCAGCTTGTCAAACAACTGCTGGCGCACGGTCTCGGTATCGGCATCTGAGCGGGCAATGGCCAGGACCCGGCTCCCCTCCGCCAAGAGGTTGGCGCGCTCAAGCTGGTACAGCGCCGGAAACAGTTTTCGCTGGGCAAGGTCACCCAAGGCTCCGAAGAGCATCAGGTCACAACGGGTATTGATCTTGTTGACCATTGGTTCCTTCTCTCTGGTGAGCAGTCCGTCGCAAAAACTCGACGACAGAACTCAATGTAGTAATTTTAACCAAATAATGACATCCAAAAATCGTTTTTCCAAGAAAAAACTGCGTTTCGTGATACTTTTA
>Ga0005504_1037450_pt1 | contig 10257 bp, 10 predicted proteins | sample DeeseametaMP0747_FD_75024 | JGI IMG/M metagenome (GOLD analysis project Ga0005504, IMG submission 75024) | Marine microbial communities from the Deep Atlantic Ocean - MP0747 (Metagenome Metatranscriptome) | ecosystem: Environmental > Aquatic > Marine > Oceanic | place: Atlantic Ocean | collected... | reverse complement strand
GCGGCAAAGGTGGCCTATGCAGTAGCGCACTCACCGCTAGTGAAAACTGCGCTGTTTGCCAGCGATCCAAACTGGGGCCGCCTGCTTGCAGCAGTGGGTTACGCTGGGGTCGATAACCTCGATGTCTCAAAGATCTCAGTGACGGTGAGCGGGGTTGAGCTACTTAAAGACGGAGAGCCTGCGGCGGGTTACACCGAGGCGGCTGGTCAGGCGGTGTTCAGCGAGCCTGAGATCGTCATACAGATCGACCTGGCACGAGGGGATGCGGTGGATCGGGTTTACACCTGTGACCTCAGCTATGACTACGTGAAGATCAACGCAGATTATCGCAGCTAGTCGTTGAGCGGTCTGCTGGACAACCGCTAGTTAGGGCTTGAGTAAAATGTCCACTAATCCAATTTTACTATTGGCTGGATACTTGGTTTTTGCTTTTAAGTGGCTTTAGGCGCAGCCTAACGAAAGTTAATAGCGAGCGATCGGTTTAACTTTTTTTGATGTTAATTTAGCTTAGGCTCGCCAAGCCCAATCACAAAAGAGATCTAGGAGAAACGCATGTACACCATCGTCGATACGAACAAAACCTTTGATGAGGCTTCAGCCGATCTTGAGGTGGCAGTTAAAAACAACAACTTTGGTGTTTTGCATGTCCATAATCTGGGAGAGACGCTGCGCTCAAAGGGCATCGACTTTGCAGAGGAGTGCAAGGTGTATGAAGTGTGCAACCCACTTCAGGCCGCTAAAGTTATGGCGATCGATATGCAGCTCAGTATGGCGCTACCTTGCCGGATCTCTGTTTACACCGAGGCGGGTCAAACCAAGATTGGCTATATCAAGCCGATGGAGATGCTGAGTGGGCTTTCGTCTGATCCAGCGCTGCATGAGATAGCAGGTGAAGTTGAGTTGTCGATGAAGCAAATTTTGAGTGAAGCTAGTTAGGTTTTTGATTTTTATTGGATGGCACGATTTGTTTAGATTAAAACTAATTCAAATTGGATGTGCGCAGATTTATGCAAACACAAAAAGCCTTTTGGAATTTGAGTTTGGCATTTTCAAATGCTAAAAGAGTGATGTATAAAAAAATGAAAATATGGTGGGAGTTTCTATCTAAAAATTTAATGATGATTAAGTTAAGTTGCTGACTTTATCTAGCTGATTGTCCAAAATCGCAAAGTAAATATACTCTATGAGTCTCAGTCATAAGACATTTTACTCTTACTTAGTTTGAATGCTCTGACACTTGATTTAATGATCAATAAGTCAAAACCCTCTCATTGCATGGGCATGCCGCCCTCAATAAGCTAAGCTTGCGCCACCATCTTATTAGCAGACTCAAAGCATGGCACTCAAAGCCACCATCTATAAGTGTGATCTGACCATCGCGGATATGGATCGTCACTACTACGTCGATCAAAGCTTGACCATAGCGCGTCACCCCTCAGAGACCGATGAGCGCTTATTGGTTCGTTTGCTGAGCTTCGCCCGTTTTGCCAGCCTTGAGCCTGAGTTTACTAAAGATCTGTTTGATACCGACGAGCCTGCGATCTGGTCGAAAGACTTAACCGGCGCTCTTAAACTTTGGATCGAGCTGGGTCACCCAGACGAGAGCAAAGTCCGTAAGGCTTGCAATAGGGTCGAGCAGGTGGCGATCGTCACTTACTCTCATGCTACCCCTGTCTGGTGGAAGCAAAACCAAAGCAAATTCACCCAATTCAAAAACCTAAGTGTCCTGCACTTGCCCTCAAGTGCAGTGCAAGAGCTTGCCGCGCAGATGAGCCGCGGCATGGAGCTTCAGATAAATGTTCAAGATGGTGACTGGAGCGTGTCGCTTGGCGGCGATCCGCTGCAGGTTGACTGGGAAGTGCTTCAGGACTGAGCTGGCTTTATATCTATCAGTGCCAAGTTGAATTGCATCAGCGGCTAAGTTGATTGATTTTAGGATGATGGGTGCGACTATTTGTGTGCTTAGTCACCCAGATTATCACCCCGCTATTTACAAGCTCATGTAGGGGGCTGCGCTGTTCTGGTTAACTGCACTTTGAAGGTGGACATTTGACTATTGCTTTCAGCACCCGGGCAGTCACTCGGCTAATCGAGCTGAGGACCGAGCGGCAATTGTTATACGCATCAGTAAACTTATCGAACGATCAAGCGCCTCCTCGCAGGTTATCTTACTAATACTAAAAGGAGCGGTTGGCGCTTGGCTGACTGGATCGACACTGGGATTAATGAAAGGATAAGTGAGATGAAGAAAACCAAACTGATACTGATCTTAGCGGTGATCTTGTTGATAGGAGTGCTTGGCGGTAGGCTTTGGTCTTATATGAGTAAGCCTGAAGTGGTGCAGCGACCCGTGGTGACCTTTGAGAACATGGGGCACTTGGTGTCGCTCAAGATGAACTACTCAGACGTGCTTGAGTACACCAAAAAGCGCACTCAAGACATACCGATCACGCCGTTTGATTTGGTGCTGGGCAGCACTAGGGTGCTTCTGATCGCGCGAGGTGACTGCAGTATCGCAACTGATCTGCGTGAGGTTCAGTACGCGCAGATCAGTCCTGAAACCAAACAAGTCACCTTGAGCGTGCCGCTACCGGCTCCTTTGACCGTGCGAATCAACCATGACCCTAAAGACCAAGGTGGATCTTACCTCTACAACATCACCAAACAGGGCATTGAGCCACTGTTGCCGGACTCAAGTAATCAGAAAGCCGCGATCGATGAGGTGTTCTCTGAAGCGGAAGCCAACATACGTGCGGCTTGCAGCACGCCTGAGGTGATCGATCAGGCCAAAACCAATACTGTTCAAGTGCTTGAGGGCATGTTTGATGCGGTGGGTTGGCAAGCGGCGATTGAGTGGCAGGAACCAGATGCTGGTTAACTTTTTGGGCGGAGTTGATCTTTAGTATACGAGCCGCTGGGGTTGTTGGTTGTTTGGTCTTTTGATGATCCTAAGCGGTATTTATTCTGCCTTGTTTTAGCCCAGTGGTGAGATTGATCGGGGCTAATTGATAGACAGCAATTGCCCCAAACTCAGCATCGATTGCCGGTTTGTCCACCGATGGCATTTGGCTAAAAAACTAAAACAGAGCTTCTAGCCGTAACAGTCCGCTTGGCTCATGGCTTATGTCTTCACGCTTGTTGTTGAAGTAGTTTAGGTCGGCCTGCACGTAAAACCACTCCCGCAAAAAAGGTTGCCTCCAAGAAGTGTAGGGGCCATATGCGTTGAGTTTTGCCTCGCCCGAATCCACATAGCCGCCTTGATACAGTCCGTATTGAAAGCGGTGATTTTTAAAAAACTGGTGCTGGCGAAACAGGCGATTGCTCAGGCGTATATCGTCTGATTCTTCATCGCTGGAGGTGATCTTGAGTTGGTCGGCGATCAGTGCGAGACCTGGCGGGGCATGCGCGAGCTCAAGGTTGGTTTGCAGGTACTCCCCGCTTTGCGCCCCATAGCGGTAAATTTGCGCAGCGTAAAAGTTAAAATCCTCAGGTAGCTCAAAACTGCGATCAAGCTTCAATCTGACATAGGGATCATCACCAGAGCGTAAGCCGACGTCCACATCGCTGTCAAAGGGCAACTTGTCGGTCAGTGCGGAGATACGCAAGGCAACTGAGTTGTTTTCCTCACGGGTTTGTTTGAGCGTCAGGCTCCTTTGGGTGTCATCTAGTACAGGATTAGCCGGATCAACCTGATTGCCCAGCTCATCGTCAAGCCGGTCGTCCCCAAACACCAAGCTCACTTTGTCTTCAAGCGCGGGTAGCTTAAGTTTGCCGCGAACCCTGACTTTGGTCTGGTAGCCGTCGGTTTGACTATAGGCTTGATCCAGTATCAATCTGAGTGATCCGTAGGCGGGTTTGGTTTGAGCATCGCCTTCAAACCAGCTGTTTATCTCGATGGCAGACTGATCGATAAGCGAGTTCAGGCCAGTGTGCTTTTCATCCACCCAGCTTAAGTTCGCAGTTTCTTGAGTTAACTTAACACTGCTTCGGCTTGATTGCGCCGGAAGCACACTGGGTGCGGCTGCAAAAAACCTAGGCAACGCTGATAGGGAGCGCGGCATGGTTTTAGTGTTGGTTTTGTTGCTGGTTGCTGTGGTCTGATCAAGGTTGTTGGCTTGAGGCTGAACCTCTGGCTCCTCAATTGAGGAAAATGTCACCGCTGGAGGGTCTTGCTTAAAGTTGGTTTGCTCGCCGCTAGAGGCTTGAGCTACGCGAGTTATTTGTGCTTGCTGGTTCTTAGATGGTGCAAGATCGCTTGCACTGCTCCAGCCGGTTCTGCTGAGCTCAAGTGGACTAAACAGCTGCTTATCCACGGTTCGAAGCGGCTCGCTCGCTATCGAACCGATAAGCGCGGCTCTCTGGCTGGCGGGCAGTTGATCGGCCAAAGCTGAAACCGTGCTGATCAGCCCGATTGAAAGGGTAAGCGAGCAGCGAGCTAAGTGCTGCGCGCTAAAGTTGAGTGCTGTAAGCGGGTAGGACATAACGACTTTTTGTATCAGTTTTATAGTCAGATCCTGCACGGTTGCGATCCATAAAACCAGTCTCAAATCGGCTGGCACATCAGATTTATGCCTTAATTGCAGTTTTTTAAAGCTTCCAGGTGTGGATTTTAGCGATCTAGGACAGGTGCTGGCAGGCTGGTTTGGGCGGTGATTTGGCAGTGTGATTTGGTTGATCTGTGGGTAAAAGCTGGCTAAGGGTGACATTTCACTAAAACTTAACCCACAGCTGCACCAAAGTCGGGCAAAATCCGAGGCCTTTGACACCGGATAACTTGGATCATGCAGACTTCAAAAACCCTGATTGGCTCTGAGGAGTGGTGCGCACTGCCGGAGATGGGTATCCACGCGGTAAAGGCCAGGGTGGATTCGGGGGCTAAGACCTCATCGATTCATGCGTTTAACATCCAGCCCTTTCGCCGGAACGGGGTGAATTGGGTGTCATTTGAGATTCACCCGCTGCAAAACAACCGGCGGATCGTGATTCGCTTTGAACGACCGGTTGCGGATAAGCGACGGGTGAAAAGCTCCAGTGGGGTTTCTGAGACGCGCTATGTGGTGCGCTCGCCGATCCGTCTGGGAAAGGAGCTTTGGGAAGTGGAGCTGACGCTGGCTAACCGCGACTCGATGGGATTTCGCATGTTGCTGGGGCGTGAAGCTATGAATGGTCGGTTGGTGGTTGATCCGTCGCTCAGCTGCACGCTTGGGGATAAAACGGCCGATCAGCTCAAGGAGTTTTATGGCGCACCTGAGCCACAGCAGCACGGGCTAAAGATCGCGGTGCTAGCGAGCAACGAGACTCTATACAGCAATCAGCGACTGCTTGAGGCCGGACGAGAGCGTGGTCACGAGATGGTGTTTTTGGATATCAAACAGTGCTACATCAAGTTAGATGCGCTCGAGCCTGAGGTGCACTACCGCGGCGGGCGCCTGCTAAACGATATCGATGCGGTGCTGACCCGTATCCGCCCCAGCATCACCTACTACGGCACCGCGCTCACCCGTCAGTTTGAGAGCATGGGCGTGCTCACGGCTAACTCTTCAACTGCGATCAATCAGTCACGCGATAAGCTGTTTTCCCTGCAACTCATGCTCAAGCACGGTATCAATATCCCCACCACCGGATTTGCCAACTCCCCCATGGACACCGAGGATCTGATCGAGATGGTGGGCGGCGCGCCGCTGATCGTTAAATTACTCGAGGGCACTCAGGGCAAGGGCGTGGTGCTGGCTGAAACCAAAAAAGCTGCTGAGAGTGTGATCAATGCCTTTAAGTCTTTGCGCGCTAATTTACTTGTGCAAAAGTTCATCAAAGAAGCGGACGGCAAGGACCTGCGTATCTTTGTGATCGACGGCAAAGTAGTGGCCTCGATTGAGCGCACGGCGGCGCCAGGTGAGTTCCGCGCTAACTTGCACATGGGCGGCACCGCTCAGATCGTCAAGATCACCGCGACAGAGAAGGAGCTGGCGATCAAGGCGGCCAAAGCGCTTGGGCTGCAAGTCGCGGGCGTCGATATTATCCGCTCTAAATCCGGCCCGTTGCTTTTGGAGGTCAACTCTTCACCGGGTCTTGAGGGGATTGAATCAGCAACCGGTAAAGATATCGCAGGTATGGTGATCTCATCGATTGAGAAAAAACTGCGCTGGAAGCGACCGGTGGGCGCGCCGACTGAAGAGAGTTAAATTTAAAATGCCCACCATGGATGGTCCGTTTAGCAAGTCAGTTGGATTTTGACTTGCTAGACGCTATAGCGCTTTTGGTTAATTCGGAGCCGCTGAGCGCAGCAGCTTGATCGCGACGATCTTGCTGCTGGGATCATGCTGCACGGGCAACTCTGTCGCCACCGCCAACCTAAAACCCGCTAAAGATAAGCTTGTGATCAACTTGTTTTTACGTCCACGACCCGGATCAACGATCAGCACCTCACAAGTCGGTTTGGCGTGTGCCGCGATAAAGCTTGTGAGTAGTGCCACGTGCTGATCTTCATACAGCAGATCGCTGCCAATGATCAAATCAAATTTACCCAGCTTAGTCTCAGGCATCGCCCAGTCCACACGAGCATAGGGGATCGGCGCGCCTTGATTGAGCAGAGTGTTGCGGATCAAAAATTGCTCAACCTCAGGGTGGTAGTCAGTCGCTGTTATGTCGGCATGCAGCAGATTAAGTAACAGGCTGGTGAGTGCCATGCCGCAGCCAACCTCAAGGATGCGTAGCCCGCGAGTGTCGTAACTGAGCAGAGTTTGCGCAAGATAAATACTTGAGGGCCAAACCACACCAAACAGCGGCCAAGACGCCGAGCAAATCCCGAGACTGGCAGCCAGGCCAGTCGGATCACTGAACTGCTGGCGATCGCGTAGGGTGCATAGGTGGATGTCGTGGGTGCCAAGCTCGATGGTTTGATAGCGCACTCGCAGCGGGGCAGTGCTTAACTGAGGATTCAAAGGGTGTTCATGTGGGGGCTTAGCAGCACAAATAGCGCAGGCAGTTAAGCCACAGCGCAATCAATCAGACTATAGTAAAGCTCAGCTTAAGCAAGCGTTCGTGCGTATCCATAAACTTTCAGCCTGAGACAAATGTCTGCATTGCTGGCCTCCACTCGAAAACCTAAATAACGATATTGATGGTGTTAGCGGGGCGATTGAGGATCAAGAAATGCAGATGGTTTATGGTATCTTTTGACGCACCGAACCTAGCAAACAAGTGATCAATCATGAATATGGCAACACCGGTAAAACTGATGCTGATTGGTTTTTTGGTGAGCGGCTGTGCCGACAGCAGCGACGCTGAACAACAAAGTACCCAAGCACTTGGCAGTGAATCTGAGTTAAGCCCAGCTAAAAGTAGCAAGGCGATAGATCAACAAGCCCCCTCACTTGAGCAGGGTGGATCAAGTGAAAGCTCTAGCCCAGATGAGCAATTCGCTAGCGAAGCCTCACAAAGTGCAGCCCAAGATTCAGGCGAGTCAAGTGATCAGTCAGTTGCAAGTGATAAGCCTCAGTCAAAGCCTAGCCAAGGGCTTTGCAGGTCCGATCAAACCACTTACTTTAGCTGTCAGATTGGCGATAAACTGGCGTCGGTTTGTTCAAGCGGTACTGACACGCTCAGCTATCGTTTTGGCACCTCAGCCAGGACCGAGATCAATATCGCATCGCCGGTCAATTACAGTAGAACTGGATACAGCGGCGGCGGTGAGGGCAGACTGCGCTTTAGTCGCGGTGAGTATGACTATGTGGTGCACTCAGGGATTTATGCTGGAGAGTGGCAGCCAGACGGCACACGCGACAAAATTGAGCTGGCTGGAGTGTATGTGATCCAGGACGGCAAACAGATTGCCGATCTTGCGTGCGATCCGTATCCCGAATTGGATTTGAACAGCGAGTCGTTACCTAAGCACTCTGAGGAAGAGTTTGTTTACTACGAATAGATAAATGCGTCTTTCTGTCAGACCTCAAGACCGGGTGCTTGCTCATATTGGCCAGACTGCAGTAGCTGATGCGGAAAAACATGAAAAAATATGCTCTAAAAGGCAATTAAATCGGGTGCTGATATTAATCAAAATAAAAAGGGTGGGAGGCCATTTATATTTATGCCAGTAATGGATAATGATCCTGAACTTCTGAGCTACCTACCAAGTGCAGGGACAGATCCTTACCAAAAAATTAATGATCCGAGTAAACCTAATCATGGACAAGACATTTTGTCTTATTTGGATACTAGAAATTACTTAAGAAATGAAGATGACACCGAAATCAAAAAGATACTCAGGGCTGCTCTATCTGAAGATTCTCGCGCTCAGCCACGAGTTAAAATTCTAACTTTTCAGCCGCCCTTAATTTAGTCTACTTGGATCAAGCATGATCACCATATTTGTCATCAACTGCCTCGTCGTGACCATTGCCGTCACGATCCACTATGAGTTTTTGGGCATACTGACTCGAATCTTGCGCAACACAAACGGTCCCCATCGCTTGCGGATCATTGCAGGTGTGCTTGGCGCTATGCTGGCACACACCCTTGAGATCTGGGTCTTTGCGCTCGCCTACTACTGGATCAACTCAAGTGGACGACTGGGCGCTTTGGCGGGCAATTTTTCTGGAAGCTTGATGGACTGTGCTTACTTCTCTTTTACTGTGTTCACCACCTTGGGTTTTGGTGACATCCGGCCGACGGGTCCGGTGCGCTTTTTAGCGGGGCTTGAGTCGCTGACCGGCCTGCTGCTCATCGCTTGGACCGCATCGTTTTTGTATTATGAGATCAAGCGCTTTTGGGATGAGAAGCACTCCCCGCATTGATTTCGAAACATAGATTTTAAAACATAGATTTTAAAACATAGCAAATGCCAACCTTGGCTATCCTTGCCACCGGACCTAGCCCATCCAATAGTTTAAGATCTTTACTCAAAAGACCTCGACTTGATCTTGGGTTGAGTGATTTTTTGTGGGCATTTTGCCAAGCCGATGGCGGCGTTTCTTGCTGCAGCGCGAGGCTGGTGAAATCACCACGAGCCTGTGTTTGTTCGGGCATGCACAAGGCCGACGGAGCAGCGTTGCCAGTTTGCCGCGACTGAATCAATGCTGTGCGTTTAAAAATGACTTCATGAGCTCAAGCCAAATCTGTTTACCTATTTCATCGAATACAGACATCTCACTGATCATCTGCTGTCTGAGTTCTGTGTTTAGCATCTCCTTGGGTAATCTTGGGTCGTAGGTGATTGAGCGCAGGACTTCGTCGCCAATCAAAAATGACTCCCTTGCGGCTTCTTCTTGAGTTTTTCTGCTGAGATCTGCTCGCCATGACTGCATGCGCTCTATGCGACGACGATACCCAGTTTCGAGTTCTCGCAGTGGCCAAAGCTGCTCAGGAACTGGGGCTGATCCTTCGTTAAAGTCACATACTTTAAATACAGGCGCGTCTTGTTCTAGCCCCAGCTGCCTGAGTTGCTGGGTTAATTCCTCTATAGATAATCTAAGGTTGTTGGGTCTGATGAGCAAGCCCTGATTGAGCGCTGCAAAACCAAGCATCGTAGCCGCTCGCTCGCGTCGTCTGAGCTGTTTGCGATCACGGCGCCCCAGATGCGCAACATAGATTGCTATCCATTGGCCATCCCATGGACGAGTTGTAAATTCTAAGTTGCGCCACTCACGCTGCTGTACCGCAAAGGCACGCGCCGCCTCACCCAGCTCATAAACGCCACGTTCGGCGATGTTTAAAAAGTTATTGCTGACCATGCGGTTGAGGGCGACGCGCACGGCGTTGCTCTCTATGTCAAATATGCTCGCCATATTGATCAGCATGCTGGCCGAAATCGGCTGATCAGCGGCTTTAACCAAGTTGAGAATTAGTTTTTTAGTAGGGTAGGTAAATTCAGAGGGTGGCATAACACTGGCTATCGTGATCAGTCTGCTGATCCTAACAAAAACTTTTGTGATTCTATAAATTACATGTTTTGACAAATTGTTATATATGGAGTAATTTATATTGAAATAACCCCCTAAGAGTGACCATGGATATGAACGACGAACGCACGCTGTTTGAAACTGGATTGGAGCGACGCTCTGCGCGTGAGCGCCTGACGACACTGCTTGGCGAGCAAGCGATCATTGATCTGCATAAGCGCTCAGATTGGATGGGGTGGTACGCAGTAGTCAGCTGCTGGGTATTTATTGCAGCGTTACTTGCGGTCGCTACGCTCTCAATCCAGTGGATGGGTTGGTGGAGCGCGCCTGTTGTGATCGCATGCTTGTTTCTCTTGGGGGG
>Ga0005504_1022568_pt1 | contig 11413 bp, 7 predicted proteins | sample DeeseametaMP0747_FD_75024 | JGI IMG/M metagenome (GOLD analysis project Ga0005504, IMG submission 75024) | Marine microbial communities from the Deep Atlantic Ocean - MP0747 (Metagenome Metatranscriptome) | ecosystem: Environmental > Aquatic > Marine > Oceanic | place: Atlantic Ocean | collected... | reverse complement strand
CTCTTGTTTAGCTTTCATCATTTGATCAAATTCTTCTTTAGATCCTACTATAATATTATCATAAGCTCTCATACCTGTTCCTGCTGGTATACGGTGACCTACAATTACATTTTCTTTAAGACCTTCTAAGCTATCTACTTTACCGCTTACCGCTGCTTCGTTAAGAACTTTTGTTGTTTCTTGGAACGATGCTGCAGATATAAACGACTTAGTTTGTAACGATGCTCTTGTAATACCTTGTAAGATAGGTGTTGCTGTGGCAGGTCTAGCGTCTCTAGCTACAACTAACTTTTTATCTTCACGTTTAAGTATAGAATTTTCGTCTCTTAATTGGAAAGCAGAAACTATCTGACCTTCTTTTAAGTTTGAAGAATCTCCTGCATCTTCTACTACTTTCATTCCAAAGATTTCATCATTTTCTTCTATGAAATCTGATTTATGAATTAGTTGGTTTTCTAAGAATACAGTATCTCCAGAGTCAATAATTCTAACTTTACGCATCATTTGTCTTACAACAACTTCAAAATGCTTATCATTAATTTTTACTCCTTGTAAACGGTAAACTTCTTGTACTTCATTAACTAAGTATTGTTGTACTGCTGAAGGACCTTTAATATTTAAGATATCGTTAGGTGTTACAGAACCGTCAGATAAAGGCATACCTGCTTTTACAAAGTCATTTTCTTGTACTAAGATTTGGTTAGATAATTTAACCAAGTACTTCTTAATATCTCCTAATTTAGACTCTACAATAATCTCGCGGTTACCTCTTTTAATTTTACCAAAAGATACAACTCCATCAATTTCACTAACAACAGCTGGGTTAGAAGGGTTACGTGCTTCAAATAATTCTGTTACACGTGGTAAACCTCCTGTAATATCACCTGCTTTAGCAGATTTACGTGGTATCTTAACTAAGATTTTTCCAACCTTAATCTTATCACCATCATCAATCATAATGTGTGCTCCTACTGGTAAATTGTAAGAACGGATTGCTTCTCCCTTACTATCTTCTATAATAAGAGTAGGTATTAATTTTTTGTTTCTTGATTCAGAAATTACTTTTTCTTGGAAACCTGTTTGCTCATCAATTTCTACTTGATAAGTAACACCTTGCTCGATATTTTCATATCTTACTTTTCCAGCAAATTCTGAGATAATTACTCCGTTATATGGATCCCAAGAACAAACAACATCTCCTTTAGTTAATTTATCTCCACTCTTAACAAAGATATGTGACCCATAAGGGATATTGTTAGTACTTAAAACAATACCTGTCTTTTTATCTACTAATTTAAGTTCTGATGTACGAGAGATTACAACATCTACTTCGTTACCTTCATTATCAGTACCTTTTACTGTTTTAAGGTCATCAATTTCGGCAACACCATCAAACTTAACTATTAATTTATTTTCTTCTGAAATGTTTCCTGCAATACCTCCTACGTGGAAAGTACGAAGTGTTAACTGTGTTCCTGGCTCTCCAATAGACTGAGCTGCTACAACACCTACAGCTTCACCACGTTGAACCATTTTGTTGGTTGCTAGGTTACGACCGTAACATTGTGCACAAATACCTTTCTTAGCCTCACATGTTAATGGTGAACGTACTTCTATAGACTCTATAGGTGATTTTTCTATTTTATCAGCAATTGCTTCGTCAATTAATTGACCAGCTTCTACTAATACTTCTTCTGTTAATGGATCATAAACATCATTTAATGATACACGTCCAACAATTCTTTCACCTAAACTTTCTACAACTTCGTCATTCTTTTTAAGTGGTGCAACTTCTACACCTCTTAAAGTACCACAATCTTCACTATTTACAATAACGTCTTGAGATACATCCACTAAACGACGAGTTAAGTAACCTGCATCGGCTGTTTTAAGTGCGGTATCGGCAAGACCTTTACGAGCACCGTGAGTAGAGATAAAGTATTCTAAAATTGAAAGTCCTTCTTTAAAGTTAGAAAGAATTGGGTTTTCAATAATCTCTCCACCACCAGCGTTAGATTTTTTAGGCTTAGCCATTAATCCACGCATACCGGTTAACTGACGAATTTGCTCTTTAGATCCACGAGCTCCAGAATCAAGCATCATGTATACAGAGTTAAACCCTTGTTGGTCTTCTCTAATACGTTTCATAGATAATTCTGTTAACTCGGCATTGGTAGATGTCCACTCGTCAATTACTTGGTTATAACGTTCGTTATTAGTAATTAATCCCATGTTATAGTTACCAGTAATAACATCTACTTTTTTGTTAGCAGCATCAATCATTGATTGCTTTTCTGCAGGAATAATGATATCTCCTAAACTGAAAGATAAACCACCTCTAAAGGCAAAGTTGTATCCTAAAGTTTTTATTTCATCTAAGAACTGAGCTGTTTCTGGTACGCTAGTAACTTTTAAGATATTACCAATGATATCTCTTAAAGCTTTCTTTGTTAATACCGTGTTTATATAACCTGCAGCAGCTGGTACTTTTTCATTGAAAAGTACACGTCCGACTGTAGTTTCTATAATTTGTGGTACTAACTCTCCGTCTTCATTAAAATCGATTGCTCTAACTTTAATTCCTGCGTTTAAGTCAACACGCTTTTCATTGTAAGCAATAGTTACTTCTTCTGCTGAATAAAAAGTTAAACCTTCTCCTTTTATTTGAACTTCTGGAGTAGATTTACGCTCTTTAGTCATATAATATAAACCAAGAACCATATCCTGAGATGGTACAGTAACTGGTGAACCGTTTGCAGGGTTTAAGATATTATGAGACGCCAACATAAGTAATTGCGCTTCAAGAATAGCTTCTGGACCTAACGGTAAGTGAACAGCCATTTGATCACCATCAAAATCGGCGTTAAATGCAGTACACACTAATGGGTGTAGCTGTATAGCTTTACCTTCTATTAATTTAGGTTGGAAAGCTTGAATACCAAGTCTGTGAAGCGTAGGAGCACGGTTTAAAAGTACTGGATGTCCTTTTAAAACATTTTCTAAAATATCCCAAACTACTGGCTCTTTTTTATCTATAATTTTCTTTGCAGACTTTACAGTTTTTACAATTCCTCTCTCAATTAATTTTCTAATTACGAAAGGCTTGTATAACTCTGCTGCCATATTTTTAGGAAGACCACATTCAAATAATTTTAATTCTGGTCCTACAACAATTACAGAACGTGCTGAATAATCTACACGTTTACCAAGTAAGTTTTGACGGAAACGTCCTTGCTTACCTTTTAAAGAATCTGATAAAGATTTTAATGGTCTGTTAGAGTCTGTTTTTACAGCAGAAGATTTACGTGTGTTATCAAATAATGAATCTACAGATTCTTGTAACATACGTTTCTCATTACGTAAAATTACTTCAGGAGCTTTAATTTCTACTAATCGCTTTAAACGGTTGTTACGTATAATTACACGACGGTATAAATCATTTAAATCTGAAGTTGCAAAACGTCCTCCATCTAATGGTACTAATGGTCTTAATTCTGGTGGAATTACTGGTACCACCTTCATTATCATCCATTCTGGACGATTTTCTCTATTTTCATTAGACTCACGTAAAGCTTCAACAACTTGTAAACGTTTTAAAGCTTCTGTTTTACGTTGTTTAGAAGTTTCGTTGTTTGCTTTATGTCTTAATTCATAAGATAAAGCATCTAAGTCTATTCTTGCTAATAAATCAATTAAACACTCTGCTCCCATTTTAGCAATAAACTTATTAGGATCTGAATCTTCTAAATAGTTATTGTCTTGAGGAAGTGTTTCTAAAATATTTAAATATTCTTCTTCTGTTAAGAAGTCCATTTTTTGTAATGGTTCTCCTTCTTCATTTTTAACATTACCTGGTTGAATTACTACGTAACGTTCGTAGTAAATAATCATATCTAATTTTTTGGATGGTAATCCTAATAAATATCCTATTTTGTTTGGTAAAGAACGGAAGTACCAAATGTGAGCTACTGGCACAACTAAGTTGATGTGTCCAACGCGGTCACGACGTACTTTCTTTTCTGTTACTTCTACACCACAACGGTCACATACGATACCTTTGTAACGAATACGCTTATATTTACCACAAGCACACTCATAATCCTTTACAGGACCAAAAATACGCTCGCAGAATAAACCATCTCTTTCTGGTTTATGAGTACGATAATTGATAGTTTCTGGTTTTAAAACTTCACCTCTAGACTCTGCTAAAATAGACTCTGGTGATGCTAAACCAATTGAGATTTTATTAAATCTCTTTACTGAATTCTTATCTTGTTTTCTAGCCATAATTTCTTATAGTATTCAGTCTCCAGCTTTCAGTATGCAGATTGAATACATACTGATTACTGACTACTATTTTTTTATTCTTCTAATCTAATGTCTAAACCTAAACCTTTTAATTCGTGCATTAATACGTTAAAAGATTCTGGTAATCCTGGTTCTGGCATAGCTTCACCTTTTACGATTGCTTCGTAAGTTTTAGCTCTACCAACCACGTCATCAGATTTTACTGTCAAGATTTCTCTAAGTGTACTTGATGCACCATATGCTTCTAGTGCCCAAACTTCCATCTCTCCAAAACGCTGACCTCCAAATTGTGCTTTACCACCTAATGGTTGTTGTGTAATTAAAGAGTATGGTCCGATAGAACGTGCGTGCATCTTATCATCAACCATGTGACCAAGTTTAAGCATGTAAATCACACCTACTGTAGCCGGTTGATCAAAACGATCACCTGTTCCACCATCATATAAATATGTATGTCCAAATCTTGGGATACCTGCTTCGTCTGTTAGCTCATTAATTTGATCTAATGTTGCACCATCAAAGATTGGTGTAGCAAACTTTTTACCTAAGTTTTGCCCTGCCCAACCAAGTACAGTTTCATAAATCTGACCAATGTTCATACGAGAAGGTACACCTAATGGGTTAAGTACTATATCTACCGGTGTTCCATCTTCTAAGAATGGCATATCTTCTTGACGTACAATACGAGCAACAATACCTTTGTTACCGTGTCGTCCTGCCATCTTATCTCCTACTTTAAGTTTACGCTTTTTAGCAATGTAAACTTTAGCAAGCTTGATGATTCCTGAAGGAAGCTCGTCTCCTACAGAGATTGTAAACTTCTCACGTCTAAGAGCACCTTGTAAATCGTTCTCCTTAATCTTATAGTTATGGATTAAGTCTGCTACTAATTTATTTGTATGGTCGTCTGTTGTCCAAGTACCACCTGTTAAGTGCGTATAATCATCAACAGCATTTAACATCTTTAAAGTGAATTTTTTACCTTTTGGTAAAACTTCTTCACCTAAATCATTAAAGATTCCTTGAGATGTTTTTCCGTTTACAATTGCAAATAATTTTTCAACTAAAACAGCTTGTAACTCATCAAATTTAGTAGTATATAACGTTTCTAATTTTGCTATATCTTCTTTATCTTGAGCTCTCTTACGCTTATCTTTAATTGCTCTAGAGAATAACTTCTTGTTAATTACAACACCATGTAATGAAGGTGATGCTTTTAAAGAGGCATCTTTTACATCTCCTGCTTTGTCACCAAATATAGCACGTAAAAGTTTTTCTTCTGGAGTTGGATCTGATTCACCTTTTGGAGTAATTTTACCAATTAAGATATCTCCTGGTTTTACTTCTGCACCAACGCGAATCATACCATGTTCATCTAAGTCTTTTGTAGCTTCTTCTGAAACGTTTGGTATGTCATTAGTTAACTCTTCATTTCCTAATTTTGTATCTCTTACTTCAAGAGAATACTCATCGATATGAATAGATGTAAATATGTCTTCACGAACTACTTTTTCAGAAATCACAATCGCATCCTCAAAGTTATACCCTTTCCAAGGCATAAAGGCAACTTTCATGTTTCTACCTAAAGCTAATTCTCCTTTTTCAGTTGCATAACCTTCACTTAGTACTTGTCCTTTAACAACTTTATCTCCCTTTCTTACGATTGGTTTTAAGTTAATTGAAGTACCTTGGTTAGTCTTTCTAAACTTGATTAAAGGGTAAGATTTAACATCACTATCAAAACTTACTTTAGCTTCATCTTCTGTACGTTCGTATTTTATTACTATTTCATTAGCGTCTACATATTCTACAACACCATTTCCTTCTGCATTAATTAATACACGAGAATCTGATGCTACCTGCTTTTCAAGACCTGTTCCTACGATAGGAGATTGAGGTCTTAATAATGGTACTGCTTGACGCATCATGTTTGATCCCATCAATGCACGGTTGGCATCATCGTGCTCTAAGAATGGAATTAAAGATGCCGAAATAGAAGAAATTTGGTTAGGCGCTACATCTGTATAATGGATTTCTTTTGGATCCATTACTGGGAAATCTCCTTCCATACGAGCAATTACTTTGTCGTGAAGGATCTTACCATTGTCATCAACTTTTACAGTTGCTTGAGCGATTAATTTTTCTTCTTCTTCTTCTGCACTTAAATATATTGGATCACCTTTGATATCTACTACTCCATCTTCAACTTTTCTATATGGTGTTTCAATGAATCCCATAGAGTTCACTTTAGCATAAACTGAAAGTGATGAAATTAATCCAATGTTTGGACCTTCAGGAGTTTCAATAGGGCAAAGTCTTCCGTAGTGAGTATAGTGAACGTCACGAACCTCGAAACCTGCTCTCTCACGAGATAAACCACCTGGTCCTAATGCAGATAAACGACGTTTGTGAGTAATCTCTGCTAATGGGTTTGTTTGATCCATAAACTGAGATAACTGGTTTGTACCAAAGAATGAATTAATTACTGAAGATAACGTCTTGGCATTAATTAAGTCTATTGGTGTAAACACTTCGTTATCACGTACATTCATACGCTCACGAATGGTACGAGCCATACGTGCTAAACCAACACCAAACTGAGATGATAACTGCTCTCCTACTGTACGTACACGACGGTTAGATAAGTGATCAATATCATCAATCTCTGCTTTAGAGTTGATTAACTCGATTAAATATTTAATAATGGTAATGATATCTTCTTTAGTAAGAACTTGTTTGTCCATACCAATATCAAGACCTAATTTTTTGTTCATTCTATAACGACCTACTTCACCTAAAGAGTAACGTTGGTCAGAGAAGAATAATTTGTCAATAATACCACGTGCAGTTTCCTCATCTGGCGGTTCTGCATTACGTAATTGACGATAAATATGTTCTACAGCTTCTTTTTCAGAGTTTGTTGGGTCTTTTTGAAGTGTATTGTGGATAATAGCGTAATCTCCTTGTTGAGAGCTTTCTTTATGTAAAAGAATAGTTTTAACTCCAACTTCTAGGATTTCTTCTATATTATCTTTGTCTAATTCTGTATCACGATCTAAAACAATTTCGTTACGCTCAATAGAAACTACTTCTCCTGTATCTTCATCAACGAAATCTTCGTGCCATGTATTAAGTACACGTGCTGCTAGCTTACGTCCTAAAACTTTTTTAAGTCCAGATTTTGAAACTTTAACTTCTTCTGCAAGGTCAAATATTTCTAATATATCTTTATCACGCTCAAAACCGATAGCTCTAAAAAGAGTAGTTACAGGTAACTTTTTCTTTCTATCGATGTACGCGTACATTACTTGGTTAATATCTGTTGCGAATTCAATCCAAGAACCTTTGAAAGGTATAACTCTTGCCGAATATAATTTTGTTCCATTGGCATGGAAAGACTGACCAAAGAATACACCTGGAGATCTATGTAATTGAGATACTACTACACGTTCTGCTCCGTTAATAACGAATGTACCACTTGGAGTCATGTAAGGAATTGTTCCTAAGTACACATCTTGAACAATGGTTTCAAAATCTTCATGTTCAGGGTCTGTACAATATAACTTTAACCTTGCTTTTAAAGGAACGCTATAAGTTAATCCTCTTTCTATACACTCTTCAATTGTGTATCTTGGCGGATCTATAAAGTAATCTAAAAATTCTAAAACAAATTGATTACGTGTGTCTGTAATTGGAAAGTTTTCTAGGAAGGTGTTATATAAACCTTCATCACCTCTTTCTTCAGATTTAGTTTCTAACTGGAAAAAATCCTGGAAGGATTTAATCTGAATATCCATAAAGTCTGGGTATTCAGTTCTATTTATAATAGAAGAGAAATTTAATCTTTCAGCTTGTGTTACTAACATCAATGGACGAAATTTTGATTAAAAAAAAATGTTTGTATATAGTTAATCACTATATACGACAAATGGTTTAGGTCTAAGAGACAACTCTCCAGACCTAAACCTTTGTAAAATTTAAGTGTTAAGCTTACTTAAGCTCAACCTCTGCTCCTGCTTCTTCTAATGAAGATTTTAAGCCTTCAGCTTCGTCTTTAGAAACTCCTTCTTTGATGTTACTTGGTGCACCATCAACTAATTCTTTAGCTTCTTTTAATCCTAAACCAGTTAATTCTTTAACTAATTTTACAACTGCAAGCTTAGAAGCTCCAGCTGATTTAAGAACTACGTCGAATTCTGATTTTTCTTCTGCAGCTTCTCCACCACCAGCAGCAGGACCACCAGCAACAGCTACTGCAGCAGCAGCAGGTTCTATACCGTATTCATCTTTTAAAATAGTAGCTAACTCGTTTACTTCTTTTACTGTTAAGTTAACTAATTGTTCTGCGAAATCTTTTAAATCTGCCATTTTTCTATCGTTTTAATAATTTTTTAATTTAATATATAATTGTAAAAGTGCGTACTTTTTTAACCTTCTCTTTCAGATAAGGTCTTAACTAAACCAGATAATGTGTTTCCACCAGATTTAAGAGCTGAAATAACATTTTTAGCTGGAGATTGTAATAATCCAATGATATCTCCTATTAATTCTTCTCTTGACTTGATGTCTACTAAAGCATCTAACTGGTCGTCTCCTAAGTAAATTGCTTCTTCAATAAAAGCACCTTTTAATAAAGGTTTTTCAGACTTTTTTCTGAAAGCTTTAATTACTTTAGCAGGAGCGTTTCCTGTTTCAGAATACATTACCGAAGTGTTACCCTTTAAAGTAGATGGTAAGTCTCCAAAATCTTTATCTGAAGCTTCCATTGCTTTTTCAAGTAATGTATTTTTTACTACTGCTAACTTTACGTTTGCTTTAAAACAAGCACGACGTAAATCTGAAGTAGCACCTGCATTTAATCCAGAAATATCTGCAATATAGATATTAGCGTTATCGGCTAATTGTGCAGTTAAGTCTTGAATTACTTGTGATTTTTCTTCTCTTGTCATAATAAAAGTTTTTAACTACTTAACCTATTTTAGTATCTATTGCAATACTTGGGCTCATAGTACTTGACATGTAAATACTTTTTACATAAGTACCTTTAGCTGCAGTTGGCTTAAGTTTAATTAATGTTGTTAATAATTCGTTTGCGTTACCCGCAATTTTATCAGCAGTAAATGATGCTTTACCTATTGATGCATGAACGATACCAGTTTTATCAACTCTAAAGTCAATTTTACCAGCTTTAACTTCTGTAACAGCCTTAGCTATATCCATAGTTACTGTTCCTGTTTTTGGGTTAGGCATTAATCCTCTTGGTCCTAATACACGACCTAAAGGTCCTAATTTACCCATAACGCTAGGCATTGTAATAATTACGTCTACGTCTGTCCAACCACTTTTGATTTTATCAAGGTATTCATCTAAACCAACGTAATCTGCACCTGCTTCTTTTGCTTCTTCTTCTTTGTCTGGTGTAACTAATGCTAATACTTTAACATCTTTACCTGTTCCGTGAGGAAGAGACACAACACCTCTAACCATTTGATTAGCTTTTCTAGGATCTACTCCTAATCTTACAGCTAAATCTACAGAAGCATCAAACTTAGTGTTTGTTATTTCTTTTACTAAAGCTGAAGCTTCTTCTAAAGAATATAATCTATCCTTTTCTATTTTTGCTTGAGCTTCTTTTTGTTTTCTTGTTAATCTTGCCATTTTCTTAAAATCTTTTTAGGTTAATTTGGTGCATCTCCACCTTTAACAGTTATACCCATAGATCTTGCAGTACCAGCAATCATTTTCATTGCAGAATCTAATGTAAATGCATTTAAATCTTGCATTTTATCTTCTGCAATAGTTCTGATTTGATCCCAAGAAACTTTCGCTACTTTTCTTACATGAGGTTCTCCTGAACCTTTTTTTACTTTGGCCGCTTCTAATAATTGAACTGCTGCAGGTGGTGTTTTGATCACAAAGTCAAATGACTTGTCTTTGTAGACAGAAATCACCACTGGTAATACTTTACCAGCTTTATCTTGGGTTCTTGCATTAAACTGCTTACAGAACTCCATGATATTAACTCCAGCAGCACCTAAAGCGGGTCCAACCGGCGGCGATGGGTTCGCTGCGCCTCCCCTTACTTGTAGTTTAACTACTTTTCCTAATTCTTTTGCCATTTTGAATAATTTAGTTTCATACTCATTTTTTGGAAGCAATGAGTACTTTCCTTAGTGTAACAATTATTATATTTTCTCAACTTGCATATAGCTTAATTCTAATGGTGTTTTTCTTCCAAATATTTTCACCATTACTTCTAGCTTACGCTTTTCTTCGTTAATATTTTCTATAGTACCATCAAAACCATTAAATGGCCCATCGATAACTTTTACTGTTTCTCCAACTGTGTAAGGAATAGCTACGTTAACATCTGTATCTACAGCTAACTCATCAACTTTACCTAACATTCTGTTTACTTCAGATTGTCTTAATGGTAATGGATCACCTCCTTTTGTAGCTCCTAAAAACCCGATTACATTTGTAACAGATTTAATAATGTGGGGAACTTCTCCAGAAAGATTAGCTTTAATCATAATGTAACCACTGAAATAAACTTTTTCTTTGTTTATTTTCTTTCCGTTACGTATCTGAACAACCTTTTCTGTAGGAACTAATACTTGTTCTACATAGTCTTGTAACCCAAGTCTTGCAATTTCGTTTTCAATATAAGTCTTAACCTTATTTTCTTGTCCACTAACTGCTCTTACAACATACCATTTTTTTTCTCCAACTTCAGCCATTATATCTTATCCGTTTATTAGATTAAAGTATAAACTTATTACTTTACTAAAAACCGTATCTACTCCCCAAATAGCTAGTGAAAAGATGATTGAAAAAACAGCTACTAGAATAGTTAAACTTTGAGCTTCTGCCCATGGTGTCCAACTTACATTATTCTTTAGTTCTGTAAATGATTCTTTTATGTAATTTACTACTCCAGCCATAATTTTATTTATTTATGTCTCTTCTTAAAAGAGTAGACATTTTAATTTTTAAGCTCAAACAAAACCTTAAAAGATTCTATTTATTTTGCACGGGTTGAGAGACTCGAACTCCCGACACCTGGTTTTGGAGACCAGTGCTCTACCAACTGAGCTAAACCCGT
>Ga0005504_1030642_pt1 | contig 11709 bp, 13 predicted proteins | sample DeeseametaMP0747_FD_75024 | JGI IMG/M metagenome (GOLD analysis project Ga0005504, IMG submission 75024) | Marine microbial communities from the Deep Atlantic Ocean - MP0747 (Metagenome Metatranscriptome) | ecosystem: Environmental > Aquatic > Marine > Oceanic | place: Atlantic Ocean | collected... | reverse complement strand
AATTTATAAGCCGCCTGAGGGGTCAACCCCTCTCGCTCCGTCGCTTGGGCAACTGGAGCACCGTCAACCAATATAGCCGTCAGCCTCCGCACAGCGGCTGGCTTCAGATTTAACTTTTCCACTACCCAGAGAAGCTGAGCTTCAGTAAGCAAGGGTAAAGACTTAGATGCGGTTTTAGACATTGATAATCACTAAGGACACTATACTCGGCTGACGGTTTAAAAGTCAACTTAGTTTAAAGTTAAACCAAGACAGGTTAGTCATCAATTGGACAAAAGACGACTACTGTCTTGAGACGACGTTCATTAAGCCATGCAGTATACCGCTTGCGGAAGTCAGAGGCTAAATTATACCCCCTACTATTAGACAGTTCGGACAACTTGGCCGCCTCGGAAACATCCATACCGTCAACAAATACCCGACTCAAAAAATCCAAGGAGCCCGATTTCCAGCCACAGTCCCGGACTATCTCATCAAATTGATCAGGCGTCAGCGTTACGCAGATCATCAGAAAGGCTCCGAGAATTGGACTAGGGCTCGTTGAGGTGATACCCGGATAATTGCGCCCGGCGTATCAGGCGCGTAACGCTGCTCATTGGCGATCATGTCCGAGGCGTATGAATCAGCTACCACACCGGCAACACCCGCCCCTCCACCGGCAGCGTTAGCTGCAGCCCGGATGCCTGCCAGAGCAGCATTGCCACTGGCGGCAACGTTCTCACCTTCTCGATCACGAATAAGACTACCGGGTAAACCCGCAACTTTATTGGTTCCGTAAACCCAGCCGGACAACTTCACTTCTTCACCAGAGGGCATCTGAGCCAAATAAACCTGAGACTCCAAACGCTCAGTGCTTTCGTTAATTCGCTTTGAAGCAAATAGAACTGTTCCTGCAGGCAATGTTTTGAAATCGCCCACAACAGGATCGGACAGCTGATACTCAACACTTCCGCTATCTGCGCTGGACACCGGGCGAGACAGTGAAACTTCTGCCCACGTACCACGTTTAACGCCAAATGGTTTTTCAACAGCGAGTGCAAATGTAGAGACTTCAGCCTTCTTTCCAGATGAGCCGGTGGGGACAAAGTACATATACGGATTGGATGGGGCTGCTGCTGGAGAAGCGGACTCGCCAGAGCCAGACTGATTGCGAGAAGCGGTCACGGCTTCGGGGCTTGCCCGATCGGCATACCTTCGATTACTGTATTTTGAAAGCGTCGGCGCAGAGGAGCCTTGAAACGGTTGTAATGTTTCAGGCTGCGCGACACCACTACCAGGCTTGTACAGGTCAGAGTCGATGTACTCGATCTCTGCTTCTGGTATATCACATTGAACCGATTGAGAGTTCGGCTCGTATCGACCCGCAATCAACATACCGGAGACAGACAGACAGGCAGGAACCCCATCGGCAGCCGGAGATTTCTTTCCGTTTGGTAGCAAAACAGCCTCCACACGGCGACCATCCGGGAGCGTGTAAAAAATATCCCGCTCTCGTAGCATCGTTGTGCTTTTGCTTTCATTGCGAAGGAACTTCAATCGCTTTTCAGCGCTATCCTGCTCTTTAGCCGCACCCTTCATTCGAGCCTTTAACTCATCTGCTGTAAGCCCGTTTGCCAAAACAGGCAGCATCAAGAACAGAGACAGTAAAATCTTCACCATGATGCCGTCCCGCTACCAATATCTGTAGAGATCGTCAGCTGATACTCGATAGGATCTGCAGCCGAATTCGCCAACGTCGTCAAGGTACAACGAACCTCTTCCCCGCCCTCAATGAGATCTGGGCATTTACTCTGGCCGGTCACTTGGTGCGTGACTTCGTCCTCATCAATGACTGTTAAACTAATACCATCAATCCGAAGATCCTGGGAGTTTGGATTATCCAGTTCAAAAACCACGGTGTGAAACGAATCGTAAGCGACCAATTCGTCGATGTAGACTTTCAATCTACGACCTTCAAGATCAACTACCTTGGAGATCTTGAACGGTGTGGTTCTGGGGCGTTTTAGCACAAGCTCTCCAACATAAGCCAAGGCTTCCTCCTTAGCCTGACGGCCAATATTTTGCATCGCCTTATCATGCGCTGATTTCAATGATGCCTTGTAGCGATCAATAGTATGTGTGATGAGATGGGTGCGATCTTCCTCACCCAATTCAAAGATTACCGAAGGGCTAACCTCCCGAACATCAGTGACTGTCCGCATACCTATAACAATGTTATAGCCACCCACATTGACGAACAGATTACCTAACTGACCAGCCTGTCGGTTCCCGATAATCGTAATCGTATTCTGATCAACCAGAATAGTTTCAGCCTTAGCCTCGGTCGCGGGTACGGAAAAAGCCTCTGCGTTCGTGTTATCAATCTTGATCGCCGGCTTAAGCGTAGGATTATCCAACATGAACGGGAAAATAAGCTGAGTGCCAGCATCGGGTAATATGTTCAGCGTTAAGCTGGTGAACTCTTTGAGATCGACTCGCTGGAACTCGGGTTTTAATACGGGTGCCGCAGTTACGAACAGCGGCATAAACGCAAAAATCAGAAATAATCGTTTAATCAGCATATTCGATCACCTTAATACCGAGTGGATTGAGAGTTGTCTTAGGAACAAGTACAGCTTTCAGGGAGAGCTTCATATTTTCTGGCTTATTCCCGCCCATATCCATACAGGTCACATTCGCCTCAAAGACTCCCTCAACGTAATAGTCAGAGCGGTTATGCACCGTTAGACCCGTGTTTTTATCATTAAAAGCAAAATCGACTCGCTCGCATCCATACTCCTCAATGCGAGTGAGATACCCAGTCGCTTCGTAAGTCTCCAGCATGACGTTTCGAATATCGTCACTTACATGGTTCAGGCAGACTTCCATATCATCCCAGACACTGATCTTAGAGACCGTCATACAACGACGCGCCAGCCCCTTCATGTCGGACAGGATCTGAGCCGATGACCGCAACCGGGGCTCATCAAAAACAACCTGACCAACGACATTGCCATTCTCGTCTACACCCATAAGAGGTGTAGGGCGAAGGACGAGAACCCCAACGAGCACTAGCACAACGATGAATAGGATTGCAGCAACTGACCAACCAATCCACGCAGTTCGGCGCAAAGATTTTAATAGATCCTGGCGAAGAGGAACCGCCTCAGAGATATTAGAGTTCATCAGCTTTTACCTTTTCCTTTCTGATTGTTAATGATCGCTCCACGACGAGCTTTCGCCTTCTTGGCTTGTTCTGGCAAACCGTCAGGATGAGGATCGGATTGCTCAGGCGATTCCAACGCTTGACGTTCAACCTGCTCATTCGTTGCTTTAGAGTCCGCCACAGATCTAGCCTTAACTCCTGACGTCCCAACAGACGGAGAGGCCTGAACAACTTTCGCAGAAGACGATTTACCTGAAGACTTACCCTCCGCCCCGGCAGCAGAAGACGATTTACCCGAAGATGCGGCCCCTGAAGATTTATTCTCCGCCCCTGCAGTAGAAGAAGACGAAGACTTTAATCCGGCTGACGAGCCCACCCCAACGCTCGGAGGTGAAGTGGGCGTAGAACTAGCGGATGGCATACCACTCGCTCGGACAGATCCGATTTTCGGCATGATACTGGTACGTTGTGGTGGAGTAGTTAAGCCAAATTTCTGATTGAGTGCCCCTCCTGCCGCATTCGCACCTTTAGCCATTCCGGAGCCTGTAGCCGCCCCCCCTTTATTGAACTTCTGAGATGCCCAAGCGCCAGCAACTCCACCTGCTGCGATGCCAGCAGCGCCAAATGATGCAATCATCCCCGTGACGTTACCTGTGCCATTCGCAAGCCCTTGTGCAACGAATGGTGCAGCCATAGAAGCAGCGGCCATAAATATATTGATAATCGAATAAACCACCAGGACGAACAGCAGCATACTCGATGTAACGGTGTCTCCTCCCTGCGCATCAAACGCTTTTTCCATGCCAGTCGCAAAAACCGAAGCAACAAGGTACATAAAGAGCGCATCAAGAATCGGCCATATAAAGGCTGTGAGAGTAATTACTTTCAGCGAAGACAGCGATTTCAGACCATTAACCGGAGCCATTGGAATTGCCACGGCAGCCCAGAAAACAGCTAGAGTAACCAAAATGGCATGAGCTATTCTCAAGGCGAAAGTCACAAAAACCAAAACCATAAAACTCAAAAGGAAAATAAAAAAACCACCTATACCGTACACCGTGTTTACGAAGTCCGTCAGTGAAAACTCAAATTCTGCCCGCTCCCAATACTCAGACACGGTATTAAGTGAATTACTAAGCCGATTCATAGCCTCTGATGCCGTCAATGCTCCATAAATGGCATTGAAAAAGTCCACAAACAAATCAACCAAAAAAAAGAGGAGAGCGATAGCGGCCGCATACAACAAGAATTCTTTTGTGGCGCTATACCAATCAGATTTACTACCTGCCAGCAACTCCTGTCCGCTACGAATCATTATCGCCAACACAAGAATGACTCCTGATGTTAGCGCCATCCATTGATAAGCCGCATTCCAACCAACGTCATAAATAGTCGAAATGGAAAAGTTTTCAGTAAAAAAACGAAGGAGGTCTAGAGAGTCCATTTTAGTCTTCCTTCGGCATCAGGCCGAGGCCTCCATAATTCACACTTTTAATCACGTCAGATACGATCTCATGAGAGATCGCGTCCTCCCGTGCTTTGCGCTTTTCTTGTTCGATAAGTATTTTATTTGCAGAAAGCATCGCTGACGCAGCTATCTCCGTTTCGTCTTTCTCAGAAGTTCCTTCCGCCATCCGCAGTTCGGCATCTGCCTGCGCCTCCCCTAGCCATTTGATCGTTTTTAATGATCGAAGAAGCTGGGAATATGATTGTCCTTTATCCAAACCCTGCTGACCATCTGCGCGCTCTATTTGCGCCTCAAGCCGGTCAATATCGCGTGTAATGGTCGCAATACCAGCCGGATCAGATCGCCAATCCTCCAGATTTCCTTGAATACTCTGAATATCATTAAACATTCCATTAAATGCCGACCCCGCATCCGAAAGATCCCGGACAAACTCATTTTGTTTCATGTCCTTCATCTGCTCCGTGACGTTATACGTCTTGCGCATCTCTTCCAGCTGGGTCTTGGTTTGCTCAACTAGCGTGACTAATTGGGTATAGATTGCAGCCTCACCAGTACCAGTAACATCAGCCTGCAATACGCTGGAAAATCCAAAAAGCAGCAATAAAACGATGATTCTCATTGATCACCTCCTTCGCGATTACTTATAAGTTTCAGAATAACTATCAGTGCGCCCCCCGCAACCAAGACCGCCGCCCCCTTTAGAAACAGATCGGCAACAGCGGGCGCCTCAGCAGCTTCTTTTGAAACAAAAAAAACAGAATTTGGAGAAGACAAGTGGCCAGATCCAGCGAGACCTAAAAACACGAGGCCACCAAGAAAAATCAAATAACCGACTTTAATTTTCATGATTGATACTCCTCCGAGAACCGCTCAAGTGCTCGGACGCCATCTCCGCCGCACTCAGACAGCAAACGAGACTTGAGCTGCATCGCATCAGGATCTGTATTGGTGATGTCAGATAGTATTTTCGGCCATGTAATAAAGAGATCCCAGAATTCCCCCGACCGCGCCAATAAACCTTGACGGTAATCCAGGGCGCGACCTGGCGCGATAGGATCGGGGTAACTCGTCCAGATCTGCGCTGCACGCTGAGGAAGCTTAAAGACAGACGCCAGATCGCCATGATCTGTACCGTAAAACAATAAGAGGAAGTTACTCATTTGGTTAACAACCTTAGTATTTACCGTTCCGTCCTCATTGTACGCAACGTCTTCAACCGACTGACTGATAGGGTTAATAAATGCCGCCGACTTACGTCCACGCTTAGTAACTTGCCGCTTAACTGAATCCATCAATTTTCGGTCGATGGCCGTGTATTCATGATCTTCATCAAGAATGATGAATGTCTGCTCGGGGCGGGTAAATGCAAGCTGCTGCAAGCGGGTAATTACGAACAATAAAAGGTACTTTGATAGATATTCAGCATTGCCACGAATCAGCTCTCCAAAGTCGATACCGATAAGCCCGGATTCAAATTTGAGAGTGTCGGCCTTGGTGAATACAGAGCCTTCAGATGTCGATAGGAAGCTACTCAAATTCTCCAACATGGTCTTTAAATGCTCACTACGATGATCACTTTGGGCATCTAAATAAGCGTGATACTCAGTACCAATATCCAACAGCGTTTTTAGCGTTGGACCATCAAGAGAGTCGTCATGAGAGTCTGGCATGTACAGAACTTGGATCACGTCATCCAGAACCGATTCGTAATGAACCAAGCCAGTGATATTGTCAGTGTCACTGGTGGCAAGAACTATCGGGATTAAGCAACGACGAATTGTTGATACTGCCGTAGCAGGAATGACACCCTCCCCAACCTCTTCATCATCAAGAACCTGGGATATCCTATCCATTTCGTCATAGCTGGCGAATGGGCTGATGATCGTTGAATCAGCATCGAGCGCATGATACTCGCCACCATACGCATTAACGAGATACTCAAAGGATCGCCCCACCTCAATCACATAGAAATTGAATCCGAGCGGATACATCTGCGCAATCTGCGCAGCCGTAGTGACAGATTTACCCGAACCCGTTTTCGCGGCTGTAGCACCATGATGCAGATGATTTTTCTGATAACGCTGCCCAACGAATGTACCAGCAGAGGTGATATAGCCAACCTCTGGGTGTGCCATATCACCATGAGACTGAGCAAAGCACGGAGTCATGTGCGCGACCTGCAAATCATGATCAGGACGCATATAGGGACTCAGATACCCGGCTCCAGGTGTAGCCGTATGAAAGTAAGCGAGTTCAACATCAAGATCATCAGTAACGATGACCGTCCCCTCGTACTGCCGCAAAGTCCGACAAAGATCCTTATGAACAATAGCTAAGTCGTCTGGCGTGTTACTGGTGAGAACAACGACAAAACAATTCGCATGAACACTCAGATTATTGTCCTGAACAAACGAACGAAAGTCGGCATGATCCTGAAGTTTACCCTGAACACTTTCCCCTCCAAGCAACGCCGCTGCCTCACTTGACTGGCGAGTGGCGGCGGCACTACTCAGCGCAACCGCCTGCGCATCAAGAGGGCGAACAACCTGAACAACATGCACCTGATCAGCACTGCAACGACTAAGAGAAACCTGCCAGTCCTGTTCAGCGTCTGGATAATCAAGAAGAGCGACTACCCGATGAAAACGGTTTTCAGGAGTTCGAAGACAATTCAAGGTGTGGTCTACAACCGGCTTTATAAGTCGATTAGTTGCCGAAAAGCGATAGTTGTAAGGAACCGTGACAGCACCATCTGAAACTACAGCAGGGTTGTTTGCTCGCAGCATCAGGCTAGTGTACTCATCAATTGACAGTAGTGAGCTATCACCAGGCAAGAAACCTGCAAGCTCATTAACAATGGCGGCCAAGTGGCGCTTTCGACCCGCTACCGCCTTCTCGCCTTTACCACTGAAAAACCCGAATTTAGGCTTTAAGAGAAAGATGATATAAACATCATTATGGCGAGCATACTGAGCTAAGTGGTTAGCAAGTTCGCGGCGAATTCTCAGAGCCAGCTCGGGGTTCCTATCGGGAAAGACATGATCAATGCCGTAGTTGTAATAATCTTCACAACTGCGTACATCCATACCCCGAAAAAGGTGGTGTTCCATAACAAGATCGGTGTACTGTGCTGCCGACCGAAACATACGGTAAAGATCACTGAAGCGTCCGGCCAAATCTGACGAGGAATGGCTTGCTTCATAGTCAATACCACTCCACCGGATTGCACATGACACAGCACCGTCCGTATGTTCCATAAAGGAAACCGGCGAGCCATCCACGATGGGGTAGGCAAAAGTGAACGTATTCTGGTACTGCAAAGCCATGAAAAACACCCTCCTTGAGAGGGTGTAATATTGCACAAAAAGTTTAAAAATTCAACCTGAGTTATTTGCGCAACAACGCTTGGCGGGCAGACGCTATGCGTCTCGCCTTGGCGGTAATATACCGACGCCGCCAATCAGGCCCGGCAGCGAACTCATATACAACAAAAACAACCGCCACAATGCCCAGCGCAGCGAAGAAGAATACACCCGCGATCTTCCCAGCAGTGAAGGACATCACTCCCAGCAAAACGGAAACAATAGCTATGACAAAACCTATGATCGGCTTCACTCGAACGCCGACATAGGTTGTTTCACGAAAGCGCTTATTGAATGCGTACACTTTAGAAGAAGGAAAAAATAAGACCGCCCAACGCCGGGAGACCTAAACCGATCACTGCGCCAAGGGCTATTTTTTTACCTGTCTCTGCATTTCCCACCATAAAAAAACCACCGGCCACCCCTAGCATAATGACCGCTAACGAACCAAGGAAAACGGAAACCGCACTGTAGATCCGAGACCCTGCCGCATCTACGTCGGATTCCGATGCAGAGTTAACAAAACTCGGGGGATCAATAGCTAAAGATGGCTCTACAACCATCAAGAGTGTCCCAAGAACAAACATTACATGAAGCAGTACTTTCATTTGATTTACCTCTTTAGAGAAGATCTGATTGATTTCTGATTAGTGCGAACAATCCAATTGTTCGCATATATAAACAAGGAGCCTATGAGATAAAGCCCCCAAAGCCCCCCTACTGTTACCAGCAGCAATCCTGGGACTGCTGCAAGATACTCATTCACAACATCACCCGTTGTGAAAAAAACCGCATAGGTGTCCGCCTGCATTAAGGGCAGAAGATCAATGAATAGCTGTGCAAGCCACTCCCGAATAAAACCACCACCAATCCAGAATTCCCGCGCCTTAAGCTGGCCAACGTTCACCGTAGGCAGAGCCGCAAGAACCCACGGTAAAAGCAACACCAAGAAAACTGGCTTAATACTCCACCAACTCTTCACAGCAACACCTCGTCATCACCATCAGTCAGATCCGAACCTGCATCATCAAGAACAGACTTCACGGCCTCACGCTTCCGCAGAGTGACCTGATCAGCATCGCGGTAATCTCTCCATAAGTGCAAACCGCCAGCATCGTCATTCGCCCCCCCTGCCGCTATTTCAGGCCAATATGTTGGAGCCTCATGATTCTTGCCCGGCAACGGAAAACGTAACTGATAACGTTTGTTCACCATCAGACCACCCTCAGCAGTCGCGAATATCATTCCGTATGCCTCACCGGCATTCAGATCGCGCAGCCAGTCTGTCCGGACTCGCTCCTTTTCAACAGTCATCATCTGTTGATCATCAGACCCGGCCCTGAAACTAATTTCCTGAGTTTCATACGTACCAAACTGCTGAGCCAGCCACTTAGCCGTATCCCAGCCGTTAATTCGCATCGACCAGACACCACCAATGTTATCGAGAATTTCACTGGTGAAGATCCCCCCAGTCAGAACAGCATCAGTCTGAGCCTTAGATTGAAAGAAGAAGTTAATAGGCATTTTGGCGGAGCGGCATCGAGCAGTGATAGGCCCAAAATTCGAGTAGAAGAATGCGCCCCAATCATCAAACATCAGCGGATATGCCTTGCGCCCATCCAATTCGTACAACTGACGATTTCTGGCGACCACACCGAATTGTTCTGTAATCATCGTGGCAACAGCCAGAGAGGTATCAGATAAGGGTAGGTGGAAGTAAATCGTCTTACCTGCAGCAACTGCATCTGAAATGTTCAGCGTCGGCTCATAGGCGTTAATTTTTCTACTGATTGGCCCAGATACAAAAGGGTGTAACTTATTAAGAAGACCGTCGATTTTATTCAGGCGATCTTCTTCATCTTCTTGAAAGTACTGCTCACACGTAGCGACAATATCAGGATCTACACCAACGTCTTTTGCCTTACGGATAACATCACGCGCAGCCTGAGAGTCCGTCAACAACATCCACAGATCCGGAAGAATAACCGGCTCCCCCAGTGACTTAATCAGGGGAACCGTTGCCCGAATCGCCTTCTTCTGGGAAGCCTCGTAGTATCCATTCGTAGAATCTACAAAGACACGAGAAAACGTATCAATAATGGTTTCTGTCGGTGACGCCATAACATTGATCGTGTCGCTATGCTCTAACTCTGACGAAAAGAAGTAGTCAGGATGTCCAACAGCGGCTACTCGGTCGCGGTATATGTCGAAATCCCCCTTCCCTTCAAAATAGGCCATGCCACTGTCCGGGCGGTACTGCGATAGAAACTCTTGATAAGCGATTGCCATCATAGACTTGCCCGCACCAGGGCCACCCACTACCAGCATGCCAAGATCAAGCGATTTAATATCCAGCACGGCAGGTGCAACAACCGGCTTCTCTGGCTCAGATATTTCAGCGGCCTCCTCGATGCGCCAGCCTGCAATATCCGAAAAATCATCTCTCTTGCGAGTGCCTACAACACCGATTCCGACAAACAACGCAGCAGCTCCGGCAGGAATCGCCGAATAGATCGACAGATCTGACCAGTACCCATAGAAACCAGAGAAAATAAGAAGCAAAACGCCCGTTGCATATGCAAATAAGTAAATAGCCATTAGCGAACATCCAGCACTGCAGGCAAGTGAGCCACAGTTGCAGTAGCGAGAATCCGTTTTAGGTCATCGGCGCTGCGAAGCATCGCCCTCTTAGTGTCCCGGATTTCTGGTGACTCCCACGACGACGTGCGTGACAGAGAAGAGAACTTATCAATCTCATCCTTCAAGGCCTTTTTGTGTACAGATACTCGTCCTTTCTCTGTAGTAAAAATGACCACCTGATCAATCAACTGGAGCCACTGCCGCTGATCGCCCGTGTAATATTTCTTCGCCGGACTATGAAGGCGGGCTAATCTCTGACCGATTCGATGAAGCGGCATGATGTAATCATCTATAAGAATCAAGCTACGCCGGGTCACGCCATCCCGAGCAGTTTCAAGGATGTGTTCAGCAACACTAGGATGAAACCCCAACTTAAATAGCTCCACCCGCTCAAAATAGCGGTAATCGCCTTCTTTCCGGTACTTCAGTTCAACCTCGTTACGCATCAAGTACTGATGCATTGCACTTGCTGAAATCCAGCGTCTCTGGAAGGACTTACCTAACCTGGCAGCTCCGCCAGACGATAACCGATAAACGTGCGGACGAATTTCCTTGTGCGCCTCGACAAGACCACGAGCGACCAGCTCTGCAAGCAATCGCCTGGCCGCATCAATGCGCTTATCTGAAAAGGTTGCGAACTGAGCAGCGGTTAATACGACTTTATCACCTACGAGCCGATACCCAGATAGAACACCCTCGGACAAAACACTGGTATGAGATGAAGATTGTCGGGAACGCCATATCTTGGCTGCATCCCTTACAGGCAGAGTGCCTGCAGAAAGTTCCCTCTGAGCCGCTTCGGGCAGTTTCAGCAGAGACAAGTAACGACTGACGCGGGACACAGAAACATTCAACTGAGAAGCCACTGCCTCAAGCGTTCCCCTACCCTTCAGATCGGCATAGTGACGAGCGATCAACATAGGATCACCCGAACCTGTAGACTTGCGCATTATGAACCCTAGCAGCACTCTGAGACGGCTGACCCCATACCTGTTTCAAGCCAGCCCAACCGGCCTGTTTGCTGGCAATCTGAGAAGAATTGTACTGGCCAGAGTCAGCCTCACAGACGACCATCTCACCATTCTTATAAAAAA
>Ga0005504_1041306_pt1 | contig 12163 bp, 10 predicted proteins | sample DeeseametaMP0747_FD_75024 | JGI IMG/M metagenome (GOLD analysis project Ga0005504, IMG submission 75024) | Marine microbial communities from the Deep Atlantic Ocean - MP0747 (Metagenome Metatranscriptome) | ecosystem: Environmental > Aquatic > Marine > Oceanic | place: Atlantic Ocean | collected... | reverse complement strand
TTTTTTGCCTTCTGCCAGCGTTTTATCCAGCCCCACAAGTGGTCTCTCAGGGAGGCTGCCTCATCGATAGAGACTCCAGCTCGGCACATCAAATTACTCGGCACCGTTGAAGCCAGCTCACGCAATGACATTCCCTGTTCCGTTAACCCCACAAGCACGATACGCTCATCACTTTCCGAGCGCTGACGAACGATAGATCCCGAAGTCTCCATACGCTTGAGTAACGGCGTAACCGTGCCCGTATCCAACATCAATTCATCGCAAATATCTCCGACCTTTAACCACTGCTGATTATTTTCCATCGCTTCCCATAGCACTAGCATCACTAAGTACTGGGGATAGGTCAGGCCAAGTAGCTTTAATAGCGGGTGGTAGGCTTGGGTAATTTGTCGCGCCACGGTATAAGCCGCAAAACAAGTTTGATTCGACAAATACAAATGAGGGTATTTTTTAATCGACATTACGCTTGTGCCAATTCAGTCTCGACATCGGTTAATAATTCTTCTGGCTTGGTGGTTGGTGCGTAACGGCGCACGACTTCACCTTGACGATTAATTAAAAACTTCGTGAAATTCCATTTTATCGCCTTAGTTCCCATCAATCCGGGAGCAGCCGTTTTAAGCGCTTGATATAAAGGCGCAGCGTCGTCGCCATTCACTTCAATTTTGCTAAACATTGGAAAGGAGACACCATAATTTTTTTGGCAAAACGCTCCAATTTCCGCCTCACTGCCCTGCTCTTGCTTGCCAAACTGGTTGCAAGGGAAGCCTAAAATGACCAAACCTTTGTCCTTGTAGGCGTTATACATGCTTTCAAGGCCTTCATATTGATATGTGAAACCACATTTACTTGCGGTATTCACGACCAATACAACCTTGCCTGCGTATTCGGATAGATCCTGCTCAACACCATTAAGTAATGGCATAGTGTAATTTAAAACCGTCATCTCAACTCTCTCCCGTTTATAGCGCAACCGCGGCTGCATTTACATTGCACGAAACTATATTGCATACAATATACTTTAACAACCGAGAACAGCCTTCTGAATTCAGGCTATTTCCCCAGGTGCCTATTCTTTGGTAGATGCTTTATCGAAGGTTAACGAAGCCGAGTTAATACAATACCTCAATCCAGTAGGTGCAGGCCCATCGGTAAATACATGACCTAGATGCGCGTCGCAATGCTTGCAAGTTACTTCGGTACGAACCATGAAATGACTCGTATCGGTACGCTCATCAATCACTTCGTGCGATACGGGAGCACTGAAGCTTGGCCAGCCGCAACCCGAATCAAATTTACTGTCCGATAAAAATAAAGGTTCACCACAACAGACACAGCGATAGGTTCCTTCATCTTTACTATCATAGTACTGTCCGGTGAATGGTCTCTCTGTTCCAGCCTCTCGAGTAACGCGATAGGATTCAGGAGATAGCGTCTTGCGCCATTCTTCGGCTGTTTTAACAAGCTTTTTCATAGGTGTTCCCACTTTCGAAGCGCACGGGGTCGGAGTATGATGCCTCCTTTTCTTTTCGATGCAACACAGGCAGATCGAGTTCCATGCAGGAAATATTAAAATCCAACAAACTGGCTAACGTTTTCTACGACCTACGTGGACCTGTACTACAGGCGGCCAAACGCATGGAAGAAGAAGGTCATCGGATTCTGAAGCTTAACATCGGCAATCCAAAACCGTTTGGTCTGGACGCGCCAGAAGAGATCATTCAGGACGTTATCTATAACCTCCCAGACTCTGAAGGCTACTGTGATTCAAAGGGCTTATTTTCTGCGCGCAAAGCTATCATGCAATACGCTCAGCAAAAGCGCATAGCCAATGTAACAATTGAAGACATCATCATAGGCAACGGCGTCAGCGAACTGATCGTGATGTGCATGCAAGGTCTACTGAATAATGGTGATGAAGTATTAGTTCCTGCGCCAGACTACCCGCTCTGGACTGGCGCGATCAGCTTAGCTGGTGGGCGCGCGGTGCACTACATCTGCGACGAGCAATCAGACTGGTATCCAGACCTTGATGATATGCGCAGCAAGATCACCGATAAAACGCGCGCCATGGTGTTGATCAATCCGAACAACCCGACGGGCGCAGTTTATCCTGATGCTTTATTGCTTGAGATGCTAGAAATTGCGCGCGAACACAACCTTATCGTTTTCTCAGATGAGATATACGACAAAATATTGTTCGATGGTGCAACGCATACTTCAACCGGTGCCCTTGCCGACGATTTATTGATTATTACCTTCAACGGTTTATCCAAAAACTACCGCTTAGCTGGATTCCGTTCTGGTTGGATGATTATCAGCGGTGCTAAGCACAAAGCTAAAGACTACATCGAAGGTCTGGAAATGCTAGCGAGCATGCGTTTGTGTGCCAACGTTCCAGCGCAACACGCTATTCAAACCGCGCTTGGTGGCTATCAGAGCATTGATGACTTAGTCGCCCCTACGGGTCGTATTTGTCAGCAGCGCGATATCGCTTATGAAATGCTCAACGATATTCCTGGCATTAGCTGTGTTAAGCCAAAAGGGGCGCTGTACTGCTTCCCCAAAGTGGATGCGAAACGCTTTAATATTCGTAATGACGAGCGCATGGTATTGGATTTACTTGAACAGCAGAAAATCTTGATTGTTCATGGTACGGCCTTTAACTGGCCAGCCCCAGACCACTTCCGCGTTGTGTTCTTACCACGTCCGGAAGATCTGACCAACGCCTTGGATAAAACCAAGCATTTCTTCGAAACCTATCAGCAGCTGTAACAGGCTGCAGATAAGTATGCTAGACGTTCATATCGACGAATTTTTTAACGATTGCGCAGTAGCCCTTCTGATGGGCCTACAGTCTTTTCCTGCAGCAAAAACGCTATTTGTGGAAGACATCGCGGGCCCTGACGATATGGACGAATTTGGACTTCATAGCGCCAGACACATCGCTGCACTTGGTGCCCTGTGCTGGCTCAAAGATGAAGGTTTTGTTCGTTTTGGTGCTATGGACCGACAGGAGTCCGTCGATAATTTTGTGCTTACCAGTAAAGCGTTTTCACGGTTATTAGCGCTTGAGCCAATAGCAAACCAACCCGTGTTTCAAATACTGGAGAGCGCTCGCATGGAACAAGATTCCACACGAGTGAGCTTTCTGTTACGAACGTATCTAATCAAGGAATCGTAGCTAAATAGCTACTTAGTGCGAACGTCAAATCCTGCCGAAGTCAAGGCATCCATCAAATCATGCGCTCGCGCTGGAACTCCAACTCGTAAAGTTGGTGTATCACGACGCAGTGGATACTCTTTACGTAAGCGATCAAATGTCTCGCGTAAATTCTTAGATCGACGCATCGCTGATCGCAACACGCCATCATCCACACGAATTTCATAAGCAGCCCGAATAGCCGTGCGTAAAGCCTGATGAACCGGCGCTTGCTCGGTAAAGTTAACGCGTTTAATTCCGGGTTCTGGTAAAAACTGCGCCAATTTACAGCGGATAGGTAAGCCAAAGAATTCACAAACACCGTGATATACCATCTCAGTACCGCGCATCTTGCCATCCAACGAGTATCCCGCAATATGGGGAGTACCTAGCCAGCAATAATCTAACAGCTCAGTATTTATCTCGGGTTCACCTTCCCAAACATCCAAGATTGCAGAGAAGTCGTCGTTTGCTTTCAAGTGTTCTAACAAGGCCGCATTATCGACAACCGCCCCACGAGCTGCGTTAATCAAACAAGCATCCGGTTTCATCTTGGCGAGGGTTTCAGCGTTCAGCATGTGCCAAGTAGGATGGTCACCGCTTTTCGTCATGGGCGTATGGAATGTCACGACATCCGCACTTAGAGCTTCTTCAAAGGAGGACAAAACTCCCACGTCTTCCGGATCTTTAAATGGATCAACGCCAATCACCTCAACGTCCATCTCTTCTAGCCTATTGCGCAACAGCAATCCGACATTGCCCAGCCCAACAATACCAACTGATAATTCAGTAAAGGCAATACCGCGGCTATCAACAAGAACGCTCAGTGCACTCAACACATAATCGACCACAGCTTGGGCATTGCACCCCGGCGCGCTACGAAAACCAATGCCTGCTTTTTCTAAATAATCGAGATCAATATGATCTGTACCAATCGTCGCAGTACCAACAAACTTCACCTTACTGCCTGCCAACAGCTGCTCATTCACCTGAGTAACGGAACGAACGATAAGGATATCGGCATCCGCTACATCAGCAGCCGTCATAGTTCGGCCTGGCACTCGAACGATATCTCCAAATTCTGAGAAAAACTGATCAAGTAATGGGATATTTTCGTCGGCAACGATTTGCACTGGGTAACACTCTATTCAGTAAGGAATCGGCATTGTGGCAATAGCTCGCGTCAAACACAATGATCACGAGCTAAAGCATCTTTAAGCGACGCGAGTAATCGTTACCGAGACACCATTAAGGGCCGCATTTCCGGTCAACTCATCCAAATAATGATCATCAGTTAAACGATTAGCATTCACCCCACCCGCTTGTCGCGCTTGAGCCAGTTGCACGCCATCTTCATCATGACCCCAACCGTGCGGCAAGCTCACAACACCCAACATCATCGAATCACAAGGCTCAGCTTGCACTGTGAGCGTCGCCACCCTCGACGTCACCTTAACCGTGTCCCCTTCTGCAATACCTAAACGTTCGGCGTCGACAGGGTTGAGTAACAACCGATCACGTCTTGGCCCTTTGATTAAACGACGGCTGTTATGTAGCCAAGAGTTGTTACTGCGCACGTGGCGGCGACCAATTAACAGTGAATCGTCACTTTGTGGCGCTAACAATGCTGTACGCAAACGCTGAAGCTCATCGACAAAAACCTTAGGAGTTAGCGATAACTTCTTGTTTTTAGTAAACAAACGATTCGGCATGGATGACTCTAACGCACCAAGATCTAAACCCTCTGGCGTTTCAATCAACGTTTTTAATGCCAACTGATACGGTCCTCGTTTAAGCAAGGCCTTAAGAATACCCACTGGCTTGAGCCAGTTCATAACGGCATAGGTCAGTGAGGTTTGTAGTCGAGTCTTTAGAGAACCGCGATTCAAACGCTTAGCCAAACCTAACAAGATTTCCCAATCTTCTTTGCTGCCTTTTGGTTTATCGAACAAGGCAGGCGCATATTTCGCCACATTACGCACCGCAAACGTATTGAAAATCAGATCGTAATGATCACGCTCTAACGGGCCACAAGGGGGAAGAATTAGATCGGCGTGACGAGTCGTTTCATTAATGAAATAGTCTATCGACACCATAAAATCGAGAGATTCAAAGGCACGGTTAAGCTGATCACTGTTCGGCGTTGAGATAATTGGATTGCCTGCGACCGTCAGCATGCCACGTATCTGCCCTTGCCCCTCAGTAAGAATTTCTTCCGCCATTACAGCGACAGGAAATTCTCCGCCAAATTCAGGCAGTTTTCGCACACGACTACGATATTTATCAAAATGTCCGCGTCCACCACGAGCCGCCAAAATAGCCGGTAAATCAATTGCTGGCTTAGTAAACATCACGCCACCAGGGCGATCAAAATTGCCACTGACGATATTCAATACGTTCACCAACCACTGACATAAACCGCCGTACTGCTGCACGGATAAGCCCATTCGGGCATAGCAAACAGCCGATGGGGCTGCTAACCACTGCTTCGCTAACTGACGAATATTACTTTCGTCAATGCCGGTCGCCTTGGCGGCGATATCGGGAGTGAATCCTGCGCACAAACTTGCAAGATCAATACTGTCAACATAGTCCGGTAACGTTGGCAATTCATCGCGCTGTTCGTTGATCCAAATATTTAAAATCGCCAACAATAAAACCAGATCTTGCCCTGGACGAATAAACCAGTGCTCATCCGCTACCTTGGCTGTTTCGGTGCGACGCGGATCAATCACCAACACTCTACCACCGCGTTTTTGTATGGCGCGGATACGCCCCCGAAAATCTGGTGCTGTCATCAGGCTACCATTCGACGCCAACGGATTCGCACCCATAATGATCATGAAGTCGGTTCGATCAATATCCGGAATCGGCAACAAAAGTTGATGGCCAAGCATATGCAAGCTCGCCATATGATGCGGAAGCTGATCTACGGATGTAGCAGAAAACTTATTTTTTGAACCCAAAGCCCTGAGCAACAAAGGTCCAAACAACAAATTGCCATAGTTATGAACGTTAGGGTTGCCTAGATAAGAACCAATAGCATCTTTGCCATGCTTAGCTTGAATCTCAGCAAACCGTTTGGCGGCAATGTCCAGCGCTTGCGTCCAGCCTATCGGTTGCCAACCAGACTCGGTTTTCAACATTGGCGTCGTTACTCTGTCCGGATCTTCATGCAGATCTTGCAGCGCCGTCGCTTTAGGGCAGATGTAACCTTGACTAAAAGGGTCGTCTTTATCTCCCTTAATTGACAGTATCTCTTCCGTTGCAGGATTAAATTCAATTTCAATACCGCAGGTGGCCTCGCACAGGCTGCAGGTGCGTTTATGCGTCTGAATAGTCATGCTGTCGTCCTAGCTGCTGATCGCCGGCAGAGACCGGGATTATTGTTTTTACTGACTATACAGACTACTCAATGGCTCGGAGCAGGCCATTTATGCCAAATTCCGGACAACAAAATTCAAGACAGCCAGGGCGTACCACAAGAGGCGCAACTAAGCCGTACCTCCCCGGCTAATACACGCCCAAAGACAGCAAAAACAAACAGCAGAAAGCCCCTGATAATCATGTCAGCCGCAGCCGAATGCTCAGATAAGCCGGAGAAATATTAGACCTGACACTCATTATTTTTATGAATGATGCACATCAAGGGGACTAATGCGCCTGACGCCATTATTGCTGTATACTGCATGCTATCTTAAAAAAGGTAGATCCCTGCATAGGCTGATCGTCTGTTCAGAAAACTACCTTCATACTTAATGGTACTTAGTCAGAACGAAACACAATCCCTCGTTGCTGACTAAAGTGCCCATACGTTGCTACTGAGGCTTTGAGAGGGTCGCTAATGAGTCTGTATTCAGAATATCTGGAAGAAATTGAGGTTCGTAAAAAGGATCTGGGTTTACACCCAAAACCAATCGATAGCGCAGAACTGCTGTCTGAAATCATTGCCCAAATTAAAGATACCGGCAATGCAGAGCGCGAAGCCTCTCTGAACTTCTTCATCTACAACACTCTGCCGGGCACCACGCCTGCCGCTGGTGTTAAAGCTAAGTTCCTGAAAGACATCGTAACCGGTGCAGAAACCGTTGCTGAAATCTCTCCGGAGTTCGCGTTAGAGCAACTATCTCACATGAAAGGCGGCCCTTCTGTTGAAGCCCTGCTGGACATCGCTCTGTCTGACGACGCCAACAACGCCGCTGCTGGTGAAGTTCTGAAGTCTCAGGTATTCCTGTACGAAGCCGATTACGATCGCCTGAGCGAAGCGTATAAGGCTGGCAATGCCGTCGCCAAAGATCTTCTGGAAAGCTACGCCAAAGCGGAGTTCTTCACTAAGCTGGACGACATTCCAGAGAAAGTTAAGGTCATCACTTACATCGCTGCAGAAGGTGATATCTCTACTGACTTACTGTCTCCAGGCAACCAGTCACACTCACGTGCCGACCGTGAACTTCACGGCCTATGCATGATCTCTCCTGAAGCTCAGCAAGAAATCAAAAAAATGGGCGAAGACAACCCAGACGCTAAAGTGATGCTGATCGCTGAGAAAGGCACCATGGGCGTAGGCTCTTCCCGTATGTCTGGTGTGAACAACGTGGCTCTGTGGGCCGGTGAAAAAACCTCTCCATACATCCCGTTCATCAACAACCGTCCTGTGGTTGCTGGTACTAACGGTATCGCGCCTATCTTCCTGACCACGGTTGGCGTAACCGGCGGTATTGGTCTGGACCTGAAAAACTGGGTTAAGAAAACCGACGCAAATGGCGAAATCGTTCGTGACGCAAACGGCGATCCAGTACTGGAAGAAGCATACTCTGTTAAGACCGGTACCGTTCTGACCATCGACACTAAAGCCAAGAAGCTGCTCGACAGCGAAGGCAATGTACTGGTCGACGTAGCAGCCGCTTTCACTCCGCAAAAAGTGGAATTCATGAAAGCCGGCGGTTCTTACGCGGTAACCTTCGGTAAGAAATTGCAAACCTTCGCGGCTGAAACTCTGGGTATTGAAGCACCAGTTGTTTACGCCTCATCTAAAGAAATCTCTCACGAAGGCCAAGGCCTGACTGCTGTTGAAAAAATCTTCAACCGCAACGCAGTAGGCGTTAAGTCCAAGACGCCTTTGCACGCCGGTTCTGACGTGCGCGTTAAAGTGAACATCGTAGGTTCTCAGGACACGACTGGCCCTATGACCTGTCAGGAACTGGAATCCATGGCGGCGGCGACCATCTCGCCAAGCGTTGACGGTGCATTCCAATCTGGTTGTCACACAGCGTCTGTATGGGACAACAAAGCCAAGGCCAACACGCCTAAGCTTATGGCATTCATGAACGCATTCGGTGTAATCACTGCACGTGACCCGAAAGGCGTTTACCACTCAATGACTGACGTAATCCACAAAGTACTAAACGACATCACTGTGGACGACCGCGCAATCATCATCGGTGGTGACTCGCACACCCGTATGTCTAAAGGTGTCGCGTTCGGTGCGGACTCCGGTACCGTTGCGATCGCACTGGCCACTGGTGAAGCGGCTATGCCAATCCCTGAGTCTGTAAAAGTAACCTTTAAAGGTGCTATGAAGCCTCACATGGACTTCCGTGACATCGTACACGCGACCCAAGCGCAGATGCTGAAGAAGTTCAACGGCGAAAACGTATTCCAAGGTCGTGTGATCGAAGTACAGATCGGTACTCTGCTGGCTGACCAAGCCTTCACCTTCACCGACTGGACTGCAGAGATGAAAGCGAAAGCCTCTATCTGTATTTCTACCGATGACACCATGATCCAATCTCTGGAACTGGCTAAAGCCCGTATCCAGATCATGATCAACAAAGGCATGGACAACGCAGCTGGCATGCTACAAGGTCTAATCGACCTAGCTGACAAGCGTATTGCTGGCATCAAGTCTGGTGAAGAGCCAGCCCTTGCACCTGATGACAACGCTAAGTACTACGCTGAAGTGGTTGTAGACCTAGACGTGATCGACGAGCCAATGATCGCTGACCCAGACGTAAACAACGAAGACGTTTCTAAGCGTTACACTCACGATGTGATTCGTCCAGCGTCTTACTACGATGGTCGTAAAGTTGACCTAGGTTTCGTTGGTTCTTGTATGGTTCACAAAGGCGACATGCAAATCATCGCTGCTATGTTCCGTAACATGGAAAAACAAGGCAAAGAAATCAGCTTCAAAGCACCGCTTGTGATTGCGCCACCAACGTACAACATTGTTGATGAGCTAAAAGCAGAAGGTGATTGGGAACTACTAGAGAAATACTCTGGTTTCGAATTCTCTGATGCCAACCCTAAAGAAGCAGCACGTACTAAGTACGAAAACATCATGTACCTAGAACGCCCTGGATGTAACCTATGTATGGGTAACCAAGAGAAAGCAGAAGCAGGTGATACTGTTCTTGCCACCTCTACCCGTCTGTTCCAAGGCCGTGTTGTAGAAGACAGCGCCGAGAAGAAAGGTGAATCACTACTAGGTTCTACACCAATGGTTGTGCTTTCTTGTATCCTAGGTCGCTTCCCGACTTTAGAAGAGTACAAAGAAGCAGTAGACGGTATTAACCTGACGTCTTTCGCTCCACCTTCTAAAGATCTAGCGCGTCCAGCGATTCCTCTTAAAGCTGTTTAAGCTTAAGAGAAAGTAAGCGCCTGTTTGTACTTATCTTGCATTAAGCTAAGTATGAGCTAGGCTCTTTCTAAGAACAAAATGAGTGACTAGAATAAAAGATTAGAAAGACGCACAAAAGATGGATGACGATGAGTGGATTTTTAGACCAGATAGCTTTTATAAAAAGGGCTTAACGTTTGAATGTAGCTCTCCGATTTGATCGGCTTCTACTGACTGAGATTGAAAATTTAGATTACTGATTGCTTAAAAAAACCGCTTCCCTTGATTCTAATGACGAAAGTCTAACGATGAAAAGGGAGAGCGGTTTTTTTATGGGTGCAATATATAAGACGTTACGATTTAACCAAAAAGGGATAATTGAAAAGAGTCGGAAGCGGTCCCCTCTTGATGTCGATAAGGGGTTTACTTTACGTTTATGAAAAGTAAAAATTTCAGCGAGTGCCGAAAGCCCTGCCTTTTCTGGATAGATAATTCCTCCCACTCTATGGGAGGTGTAATTTCCGACTACCAGTTCATCGGGATATATTTCTATACTTTTATTTTGCAGTACATAACACATGGCTTCAGCGGCCTGTATTTCTACCGGCTTATTTCGATTCAATTTATTCTTGTAGTATTCCGTCCAAAGAATGGCTCTTTCCGGACAAATCGCTCGAATGGCATTATTAACTGAGTTTTTTAGGATTTCAATGCGATCGCTCATATTACCTTCTCCGCCCGCTTAGCGGGCTGTGAAACTAAGATTAAATGACTATGAATTGACTATGACTATTAATATGAAGATAGGCCTACGAAGCTTAATCGCTGAGTGGCTCATGACTTATATTTCGGCTGAACCAAAGTAACCCTGCGGCCCCCGCTGTGGAGACAATCTCCAGAGCCAGTAAAAAATCTGCAGTGGCATTAGGCATACCATCAAGCAACAAACTTATTAATCGGCCAACAACCAGGCCGAAAGTGATTGAGAAAATCATCCAAAGTGCGGGTCGGCGCGCTGACGCGGCAATAGCACCCGTCAGCATGATTAAGGCAAAAGCTAGGTGCATTCCCCCATAGTTGGCTCGAATTTCATTCGTTGCGCTGATCGAAGTCGGCTGCAGTTCGATGGCAGTCATGGCTGCGACTGGGTCGTACAAGGTATTTAAACCGATCAGTAGAAACGCAATGGCTGACATACTCAAAAAAAGTCGACTTAAAAAGATCATTTTACTTCCACCATCTTAGAGTCTGTTTTGGCCGTCTCGACTTCTTCAGCGGCCGTATTTCCTGTCTGTTTTCCGTCCATCTGTACGGTTGTCCAGGTATGAATAGGTGTATGACCTGAACGCTCCCACTCCGGTGGCTTCCAAAGATGCTTTAGCCGCTCGGAAAGCTTGCCGGGTGCCATCACGTCTCGAATCATATCGACAAGTTCATGCAGGTTCATTACAAACCAGTTATAGCTTTTGATCTGTTTTACGATGCCGTATTCGGCCTTTTCTTTTTCTGCCTCATAGGTTGAAAAAATATGGTCGTAGATCATGATGACTCCGCCGAAGTTTTTATCAATATATTGTGGGTTACGTCCGTGGTGCACGCGGTGGTTAGACGGCGTATTTAGTGACCATTCCAACCACGGGTGCAACTTTGTAATGCTTTCGGTATGCACAAACCACTGGAATGCGAGGTTCAATCCTAATAAACCAAGAATTAGGTCGGGGCTAAAACCGATGAAAACAGCCGGTGCGAAGAATATCCAAGTGCCCACAATGCCATTAAGAATGCTTTGTCGCGCCGCCGTAGACATATTCATGATTTCGCCGCTGTGATGGGATACGTGTTGCGACCAAAACCAGCGCACTCTATGTGCTGTACGGTGATACCAGTAGTAACAAAATTCTTGAACAAAAAATGCCAGAATTATTGTGAGGGCATTCACAGGGATGGTATAGAGACGATGATCCCAGACGAAAATATAAACAGCTGCGACATAAACTATGTTCATAACCGCACCGAAGACGTAGTAACCACCGCCTAACGAAAAGTTGGCAAAAACCTCGGGAATATAAAATGCCTGCCCTTTTGTGGCTGCCCAGTTTCCGCTTTTAATTCTTCGATAGAGCCACTCAACAAGAAAGCCCAAAACAAAAATAGGGACCATTGGAATCAGGATCATCTCATTGAGCGTAGGTTCACGCCCGAACAGATCGGTCAGGGTTTCGGTGATAAAACTAAACAACTGCATATGAACTCACTCCTTTTGCGCCGTTATTATTAATATTCAGCGATTTAAAAACTGCAGTAATTATGACTCTGTCTCTTGATTGCGTCTTGACCGGAAC
>Ga0005504_1003061_pt1 | contig 12562 bp, 20 predicted proteins | sample DeeseametaMP0747_FD_75024 | JGI IMG/M metagenome (GOLD analysis project Ga0005504, IMG submission 75024) | Marine microbial communities from the Deep Atlantic Ocean - MP0747 (Metagenome Metatranscriptome) | ecosystem: Environmental > Aquatic > Marine > Oceanic | place: Atlantic Ocean | collected... | reverse complement strand
CTCTTCGCCAAAGGAATCCCAGAACGTGTCACTGTTCTGTTCTGGATTCTCATGGATGTTTTGTTCGTCGGCCATATTTAAGAACCAATAGTTACCCTTACAGACTCACCATTCGGCGTCCTGAGATAAGCGGTCGCCTGCGATGGATCCTCGATCCGATAAACATAAATGCCACTCACATCCTGAATTTGGGCTCGGGGAGGACTCTCCATCCAGAATTTACTGCGCACATAGAGGCGGCCGTTGATGATCCAGGCGCGTCCAGCGTCCTGAAGTCCAGTGAGTTCCACTTCTTCAGCACCATTTGGGATGTCGTTGACAGCAAGGCGGAACATAATTTCGTCTTCACCGCCGCCATAACCTGCGTCTGAAAGCATGGTCGGATTGGTGTTTGCGTTTGGTCCCGGCATGTTCAGCCGAACATTGAGAACGCATACATTGTCTTCTTCATCGCCGACAAGGCGCACAACGATAGGTTGCGGGTAACCCTGCAAAAGAAGATTATTTGTTGCCATTGCGTACGGTTTTTGAACGGCAACCTCATAAATGTGCGGCTGCTGTTCAAGAATCTCGCTTGAGAATGCTTCAGAATCCCCCTGGGTGTGGCCGTCAAGTGGCCATACTTGTCCAGTTGAGTCCTGGAAAATGAGGTGAGCCGGGGAGCGAGATGCAATCGGCAGCCTGATAGCTTCTGGGTTGCTGTTGCTGTAAGAGATTGTCTTGATTTGGCAAGCCGCCTCGCGAAGAGGAGTATTACGAGCCCGAATCTGTTCTTCCTGAACAACTCGCTGATCAATGATGATTTTCGGAGGAATACCCATTCTCTGTTCGCGCTCTCGACGATACGTTTTTTCACGCTCTAGCTCGCGAAGTTCGGCACGAATAGGCTCAAGGTTCTTTTCTTGCCAAATGTACCGACTCATCGCCTCCTGCCGCTGCTCCATAACAACCTTGTCGGATTCACTGGGGGTAAACATCAAAACACCATCACCCGAATTGTTGTCGTCCTGTGCAACAGAAAAGCTAGCCACCGAAGACAGGGTGAGGCCCAGAAGGAAAGTGTTCATGCTCTTTCTCATGCCCGCTCCTCCATGTAAAAAGAGGTGAAGCGGAACCCAGAGAAAAACAGGGAGTCCGGTGTATCAAAAGTCATGGTTGCATCTATTAACCAGCGTTTGGTGGCTGTTCTCCCGGAAAAGAAGCGGGTTGTCATAATTTCAGTCTGGTAGCGCCATATCGGCAGCCCCTTGGATGAGCCCTCATAAATCATGAAGGGCCCTTTTGTGTTAACCGCCTGCACCACTGCACCGCTCTGGGGGTTGTCTTGTATGTACCGACCAAAAGAGGTCCGTGAGATGACCTTTGGAAAAACCCCCTGCGAATTAATATCGAAATAGAAGAGGGCGCAATTGTTCACGGTCTCTTCCATATCGGTAGTGTTAAAGGAAAAGCACTCACGAAGCATTTCCTTAATCCAGTAGTCTCTGGCGATCGGACCTACGTTAGGAATTGGAAGCAAAGGAGCACGAACCACAGGAGCATTGGAAGGCCGAATATCAATTCGTGGGTGGAAGTCAAACAACAGTCTTCCTGCCACGATAACCATCAGCAACGCAGAGAGAATATAAAGCGGCTTGATGCTCTTGTTTGCGAAGCTCTGAAAGGTCATCGAGCGCTCCTGTAAACAACAGCATCAATGGCCATGCCAGAGCTATTTCTAAGCTGGCTCTCGCGTACAACGAAGATAGTTACCTGGATATCAGCATATCGTGGCCGATTCTGAGCAATGTCAAACCATTGCCAGCGAACAGGAACTGTATAAACCCACGTAAAGCGATTGTTGGTAAGGCGGTATTCCTCAATGACCGGTACCGACTGGATTTTGGCTAGGGTAGAGAATCGGCCAGAGACCAATGGCTCAAGATCACCTGCACTTTCGAGTGCATTCAGGAAATCCTTTCTGCCGGCAGCAGTAAAGTAGTTATCGAAAGCTTCATTCATTGATGCTTTCGGGTCCATATTGGAATGAGATAAGACATCCTCGATTGCAGCGGCAGCGAAGTCCCGTGCAGCAGCATCTGTTATATTCCCTTGCTCGCTCAAAGGCTTGAGGTTGATTAAGCGGTAGTCATCCGTAGCTGGAATGTTGTAGTGGTCGGGCGTCCAGAAGAAAACCATCAAAAACAAAGTCAACGTACTGAAAAACAGGCCGAGAGCCCAATAAAAATTAGACAGATTGCTGTCTACAAACGACAGCCTGGATTCATTTTCTTTGAAGGTTTTCGGACCCTGAACGGGTGCCGGAACGCTCGCAGTAGAATTTGCTGGGCCCGCCAGCTTTTTGCGAACCACACGATTCGGCGCGGCCTTAGCTGCAGAAGCAGAAGTACCTGTTGTTTTCCGGATCGGAGTTTTAGCGTTCGTCATTAATGAAAAGCTCTACTGATTGAACCAAACCATCCTGGGTGGAAAGCCTCAGGATGTGGTGGGTCTTACTGATCCACAGGAGCGTCGAGAGAACCATAAGCACAACTGACAGGGAGACAAGCCTGCGAGTCCAGCGCTTCATCCTGATACTTGCGAGTCCAACTGAAGCCGGCGGTAAAGTCTCCGAGGAAAAGCGAATGGCACTGCCTTCTTCGGCTTTCTCGGACCACAGCTCTTCTTCAAGGGACTTAGGATCAAATTCTTCTGACAAAATAAAACCTCTCAACAGCCTAATGAGAAGATAAATTAAATCAGAGATTCAGTCAAGAATATTCCCGATGCCAGAGTACCTATCTAACGCTTCATTGAAGAAATAGATATTCTTCCCGTAACGCTTGATAAGTCGGGCCTTTAGCTCTGGAGAGAAGGGTTGTTTTACACGCTGAAAAACGTGGGGAGGGTCGGTTGCAAAACGAAACAATGTATCTGTTTCGCATTCCTTGGCAAGCCACTCGATATTGCAGAAGCATGCAATCATGCTACCCACAAAAAGATCGGCCGTAGGAAATTTCACAAGGCGAAGGAAGGAGGCAAAATCGTCTTTTGCTGATTTGTCGAGCCATTCCCAGTTGAGAGGCTCAAAAGGACCGGGACTGGAATCAATCTTTGCGACCTCTCGGCCATTCCAGTACAGGGTGCAGTGGAAGTCCAGATGACCATCAACATCAATGGTCATGATATCCCCAATGGTAAAGGGGCTGCTGGTCTTGTCCGGGAAATGAGTAGGCACGGTTTCCTTTACAGCTTCAATATTCAAATCAATCTCCAAGTGTAGCCGTTGCTACAGTTGTCCGCTTCCCATAAGTGCACACAAATCGCGAAGCGAATGGCTGGGCCACACCTGCTGAAACCGGGGCTCCCGGCACGATAACTTGCCTGAGAAACCAAGTTATACTATCAGCAAGGGTGGCCGTGGACAATGACGACACTAGGCCGCCACCCTCTCATAAACCCCTTTTCCAAGGGGTGTGAAGTCCTCTTCGAAGCGTCGGACTACCTGTCGAATCTTCGCCTCAAAGTTCTGGTTGGTCGCAACACGCTTGGCGTACCCCGACAGGCGAGCGTACAGGTCCTGTAGGTGAACCTTTTCGCCAGGGCGGGTGACGCGCTTCAAGGCTGATCGCCACGTCATTCGCTGGGCATTGGCCAGACGCTGTTCAACTTGGAAGGCGAAGTCGATGGCACAGAGAATCCTTCTGTCCCTCTCGAAAACCAATAGGGTTTCGTGCGCGATACGGGCGAAGGAAGCACCCCCATAGCGGCGAGAGTCCGATACACAGTTATGCTGCTGTTTGATGATGATGTCCCTGAGCTTCCCCGGGGCCACTCTCTGAAGCATTCCTGTCAGGTCATAGAACTCACCGGACTTACGCATGTTGCCGATTAGCACGCAGTACGTGGCTCGACCCTGGTGGGAGAGGGCATCATAGATATTCATCAGAGCCAGCTGACTCTTTTCGATGAACTCACCGACGCTCTGACAGTTGGACAGATCGTCTGGGTGAGCCTGTCCATTACCCCATACGTTTTTGGAATACTCGATCATTGAGTGATATGGGGGATGCCAGAAGATCATTTCAGCGGGACGCCCAACGGACTCGAGTAGATCGTCCCTGAGAAGGTTGAACCCACTGTGAAGATCGAGGCCTTTGTAATTCACCCCCAGTTCCCGGGCAACGTCACCGGATGTACCGGAGCCCTCTGAGGGGTCAACGAACAGGGCCTCTGGGTTGGACCAATCGAAATAGGAACCCAGAGCGTCCTTGATGATGTGGCCGGAACAGTTACCCCGCCAGCGAGAGTCACCCCATTTACCGCGGTTCGGATATGAGGCGACGGAGCTTGCAAACCCTTGAGGCTTATTCATGCTCAGTCTCCTCCTCAGGGGCACCAGGAAGCGCCGGGAAGTAGGTGAAGATTTCAAGGTGAAATTCTTCGGTGAGGTCTTCGAGGTCCCACTCATCGACGTACTTGTGAATCAGGACCCGGAAAGCATGGGCCATCTCTTCAAGGCCAGCACCAGGCTTTTCAGATTCAAGCTTTGCCACTGCGTCACGGGCGGCATTGATGATGTTCGTTCTTTGCAACATACCTGCCTCCGTTACCACATGAGCGCTGCGAAGCTGAATGAGGCCATAACGCCACCGACGATAATCTGGGTCTGGGCGATCTGCTCGCCCCATAGCCGGGTGGCTTCGTATCCTGAGGTGCCTGCGATAACGAGGGCGACACCCCCAGCAATGAGACCAAGAAGCACCAGCGTCCTCTGGGTCTTTTCTGAAATCTGAATAGTGTTCTGTTTCATGTCTGCCTGCCTTACTTGTCCTAACCTGAAAGTAATAGTATCAAATGAAGATACACCAAGCAAGGTGCATTCAGGTGATCAGAAAACGCTCCATGCGTTCCTTAGGAACGTCTTGTCTGTGCACACAAAAGCGCGAAGCGCACAAAGGGTCGAGGGCATTCCATGGGTGGCAGGTGAGGGGTAGGTGCGATATCAGACTTGGAGGGAGGGTGGTGACCCGGGGAGGGCCACCGCACTACATGAGAATCTGAGCCCGTATAATCAACGGATCTCGACTTGGACAGTGACGCTCTCAGGTGACTGCTGGAATGCCAGGAGGCATGCCGTGGTTGGGCTGGAGCCGGTCCATTCGCCTACCTGGTATCTCTTGCTTCCAACGATGACGGTTGAGTAGTTGAACTGACCGCTGGTGAAATTCTCGGCGAACGATTCACATTGGTTGTGATTGCGTGCGGTCGCGGATATGACATCAGTGGTCAGTCCGGGGCTGGGCTCAATGCTCGTTTCGCCCGATTCATCAACGGTGATCAGGATGGATTGGGCTTCGTCCGGGACTTCCTCGTAGGCCTGTTGGATCTGCTCAGAAAGTTCGGTGATGCGCTCGGCTTCTGCCTGGGCTTCGTTTTGGCTGGAGATCTTATCGTACAGCATGTATGCGCCAACGATGACAGCGGGGCCAAAAATGGCGATGGGTAGCCACTTGGCAACGTGCTTTGATCCGGTACTACTCATAGGGTTTCCTTTTCTCGTTATGGGTTATGGGGTAGGGGAGGACTGGCTGGCGAACTGGTTCCAGTTGATCTGGCCGCTGTTGAGCTGCTGGATCAATGCGCCTACACGGGAGCCTTCGGCCCATTCCTCGGTCATGCAGAGTTCTTCGAGCCGGCCATTGTCCACGGTGCGGTACCCCAGATCGATGGCGTCTTCGATAACTTCCTCGATGGAGTCCATGGTGTGGTGTCCGAAGAAACCGCGCTGATCGAAGGTCTGGTGGCGGAAGCGACCGGGCTCGCTCATGTCCTCCAGAATGACGGTCCACTGGTTGGTGGTGTCATTGCGGAGGGTGAGGCCGTAGCCGGTTTCCGTGAAGGCGGCGAGGATAGCCTCGTAGGCCTGTGCGTCGCGGTGGAAGGCGTCTACCACGTCCTGACAGTTGGCCGTGAGGGAAGGGCTGTGAGCCATGTCCTGGAAGGCTTGAAGGCGGTCGATGTAGGGGTTGCTTTCGATGCTGCACATAACGTATCACCTGCTGTTGTCCTAACCTAATAATAATTGTATCATACACCCTACACCATGCAAGGTGTTTTGGTGTGAAATATCTCCGGGGTTTTATCTGACAGATACATGAGAGGCGATGTACTGGGGTGACCGGAGAGCAAACTCAGCAGTAGAAGGAAACGACTATGCGCGTGCTGTTAGCCGCACTGATGGCCCTGGTTATGACCGGATGTGCCACGGTTGGAACAGATGTGAGTAATGAGCAGGTGAGGAGCCTGGAGATTGGCGAGACCACCAGGGCGGAAGTGATTGCCAGGCTGGGTGAGCCCAATGGTGTGATGTCCGGAAACCAGTTGGGCGGCGATGCGGTAAGCGGGATTTCGTACACCTATTCCAAGGCCACCTCCCGCGCTACCAACTTCATTCCGTTTGTCGGCTTGTTTGCCGGTGGGGTGGATACTCAGACCAAGGTTCTGATGGTTTGGTTTGATAAGGCCGACGTGGTGACTGATTACCACTATCAGGAGCAGAATCTTGATTCGTCCCAGAGTCCCACGCCTGTATGGGGCGGCTGACAGGCCTCAGTTACTGATGTGAACCGTAGCCCTGATCAGGGCGTAGAAGGAATTGTGCGTCTGGATGCTGACCTAGCAGACAGACACTTGCTTCAGGACACGGGGCAAGGGGCAACTTTGACCCTCCGGTTTTCGGAGGGTTTTTTTATGGCTTGTCGACAAGGGCCTCGAGGCTTTTGAGTTCTCTGCCGTAAAACTGGGTTCCCAGAGAGCAGATGACCGTCCACTCAACCGTTTCACCTTCCTGTTGCTCGTATTCATCCTTTGTGGCTTTGCGCTTTGCATTGAGCAAAACCTGAAGCGGATCCATGTAGAGAAGGGATCCTCCGACTTCATTGATTCGATCTTCATCGAAGGAATCCGGATTGGTTTGGTAGCGGCTAACCGCTTCGGAGAGATCGCTGAGGATAACCCGCGCCTCATAGTTGAGCTGGTCATGGCCCAGCAGCTCATCGACCATAGGTCCTTTCGTTTCAAATGTATGGGCCATGAAGTGGCCGTGAATCACTTTCCGGGCATTTTCATCGGTCACTGGAGCTTTCATGGCCCGCATGAGGGCCAGGCCATCGGGATCCGCCTCCTTAAGCAGTGTGTCGGCCTTTTGCTTGATTGCCGGCCTTGATTCCCGTGGCAGGAGGTTTTCGAAGGATTTGGGTACCGCTCTTTGGCTTGAGACGCCCTTGAGTAGGTCGTTGACTTCAAAGATGGCGCTCATGATGCCGGCCCAGTAGTCGATACCCTCGTTCATGGTGTTGGCCAGATCCGGGCTGCGGTGCTCCAGTTGCCTCAGGCGAAAGCGGTTGGCCGGGCTCAGCTTGTCCATCAGCGCCAGATAGCCCCGGCGGTTGTGCACGCCTCGTTTGAGGAATCGTCGATAAACTGCATTGAACGTCAGGCCGAGGGTGATACGGGCACCTTCACGAAGTGTGGGGGTGGTGTTGCAGGGCTGTTCCATGACACTTAAAAATCTCTGGTCTGTTGTATCGAGGGGTATGTTACTTCGGGGTTGGGCAGGTGGCGAGTCAATGCAGTAAACAGGGAGTTAGCTGGAAGCTGCCTGAAAGGTAGGAAAAGGTAAGGGCTAGTCCTTTAGCCGCCTGGTGATTTCGCTTGCCTGAGAGCCTGAGAGATAGGCCACAGTGAGCTTTCCGAAGGTGGGTCGGAATCGGGTGAGGTCTTTCTGCATCTCTTTGCGATCCTTCACCATGCCGATTGGGTCGCGCACGGTCTTTGAATCGCTCGTCAGCGCCTCCTCAACGGCCGCCATGCCGTACATGGCATAACGCTGGATGTCCGCCAGCTCTTCGGAGTCAAACCGCATACCAGGCTTCTCCGGGCCACCCCCAGTGGTGTGTTTCTCATTAGCCTCACTGGTCAGGGCGATATCAAGGTCAGATAACTCCTCCAGGGTATTCAGGATCTCGGGATCGTCATGAAGGGCGCTGTGCTCCGGCATGTGAGCGGCCATTGCCTCCATTCGATCAACCACCAGTTGCCGCAGAAGGTGAGTCTGCCTGGGGGTGAGCATGACCGGAGATGGGCTCAGGTTGTTGTCGGGGGTATTCATTGATGCTTCTTGCCTACCTACGGATTGGTTGATTCGTTGATGTTCAGGGTACCGGTAACCGGTTACAGATTGATTGAGCGCCCGGTTGCATTCTCGACAGCCCGGATGAAGGCGTTGATTTCAGCCTTGTACTCGCTCTGGCTATCATCGCTGTACGTTTGCAGGAACTCGACAGTCTCTTCCGGGATCTCCCGGCCGGTACCGTGATGCAGCAGGACTTCCATTGAGTGAAACTCAGCCTGCGCCTGAAAGAACCGGGATTGATTGCCCTTAGGCTCAATAGCCATGAGGCGGTGCCGTTGTTTGGCGGTGGCCTCGGCGATCTGGATGACCTTTTTCTGTTCGTCGGTTGTGAGGTTGCGCATGTTGTGATTGCTCCCCTGGTTCATATAGCAGGCGCTATTCGCAGAGGGTTAGTCCGCGGATAGCCCGATTTCTTTGATGTGCTTGAGACACAGTTCGATTGCCCGCTCCCGCAGCTCGGGAGCCCCTTTGGTTAATGCCCGGGCCAGTTGGTACTTTTCCCAGATGTAGACTTCGGCGAACTTCGGATCCAGCGTGGAGATATCACTCAAGTTGTCCACGATATCCGCCAGCTTGATGGTCTGGGCCCGGGCGTCGCCAGAAGCATAATGTTTGAGGTCAATGGCCTTGCGGGTGGCGCGATTGCCATCCTCCGGCTTGCTGATAGACGTCACCGCTTTAACCAGATCCAAAACCGCAGGCCCGAACATCTCCAGAATGTCGTTCTCAGTGAGCGGGGTGTCCTCCAGAGTGTCGTGTAGAAATGCCGCCTCAATCATTGAGAAGGTGCCGCCGTGCTGGCGAACCAGTCCGGCCACCGCGTCACAATGCGTGATGTAGGGAGCGCCGGAACCTTTGCGGACCTGTCCAATGGAGCGGTGCGCCTCATCGGCTGTCCGCCTGGCCAGTAGTGTTGGATCGAATCCCATGAAGCCCCTCATTACAGCTTTGCCCTGAATCTAAAGTTGTATTATTCGATAAAATTATTGCACTTGGCTAGATAAGGATTCCATTGTATCAAATTTCACCAGATTCTGGGGGTGGAAGTTTTCGCGGCGCAGCCGTGGCGTAGCCAACCGGCCTCAGTGCACACGAAAAGGGCGAAGCCCTCCTACCGGGAGCAGGGCTCCCGGGTTACTGATCGGTGGGTAAGGGATGGATGGGGCATTTGGTTCAACCGGCGCGGCGAATCTTGAACGGCTGGGTGGCGCGAGCTTGCGCGTTGGAAATCATGAGCTGCCGGTAATCGTAGGCGGCGGCTTTCTGGGCGTCCCGATAGCTCAGGCCGACCTTTTGGGCGAGCTTTCGGCTGCTGGCCAGGAAGTTGTCCGCTTCCATGCCATGCAGGTGTACGGAGGCCTGCGGGTCGAAAATGTCATGGAGGGTGACAACCTTGTGTTCCGGCTCAACGACAATCTGAATGGCGCTCTCGTCGATGTGCTGTACTTTGCGCAGCATCTCTGCGATTACGGCTGACTGCTGGAAACGGCCAACGATTCCGATGGTGCGACTGGTGTGGGCGTTGCGAGTGCTCATTGGCCAGCCTCCTGTGAGTTCTGATAGCCGAGGCCGAACATGGCCAGAATCTCGTTGCAATTATCTGCCAGCGCCTGCTTGATGATCTCGATGCCCTTGTTGGCGTCCTTGATCTGCTCATTTGCACCGGCTATGTCCTCGGCGGTGTAGTCCGACTCTGAGGCGATCTTCTCTTGCAGATCATCGGCACCGGATTCAATCAGGGAAGCCATTGCCTCGATCTGGGAGGCGGTCAGCTCAACCGCCAGCTTGAAGGTGGGTTCATTGCTCATGGGGTGTTCTCCTGCCTGTATTTGTTTGCCTAACCTGAGAACCATTTTACCAGCAATAAGACACCCTGCAAGGTGTATATAGTCCGAAAACCCGCGGCGACAGCCGTGGCGTAGCCAAACGGCCTCAGTGCACAACAAAGGGCGCCCCGCGCCCCGGCTGGCCAACGGCCAGGCACAAAAAAAACCCGCTCATGCGGGCAAAGGATCGAACGGGATGGATGTTCAGGGCATCAAATGCAGGGTGGGCAAGGGCCGGTCACAGGGGTCGACAATCTTGGCCGTGGTGATGGCCTCTTCGAGCTGGCTGTAAACCTGATCGAAGGCCTCAATGCCGGAGTTACCAGCTCCCATGTCACGCATGACAACCACCAGCTGAGAAGCATGGTCGATAATATCGGACACCTGGTGGCCGGGCAGATCCATGGACTATGTGTCGACCTGGTTGCCCTCGACGTCAAAGGTGTTCAGCGTTACTGGTACCAGAAGGCCGGAATTGGGCTGCTGTTCATCTGAAAGGGTGGTGAAGTCACTTTCCAGCAGGGCGAGGGAACCGATAACCGGGTTTTCCTCATCCTGCCCGGTTACATCAATGACCAGACCTTCGCCGGTGCGATTGAGCTGAACACCGCCGAGCCCGGTAATGCCGATATCGAGCCGGGTGGAGTCATCGCCCTGGGTGACGGTGAAGGGACCTTGGCTTGTGGTCCGCTCGTCTTTGTGCGTCAACTCAAGGTCACCGAAGTTCAGCATCTGGCAAAGCTCTTCAATGCCTGCGTTGTCCATGGAGATTTGGTCGCCACCGTTGGTGGCAATGTCGTGAATGTCGTTCGGGCGGATATCCGGATCCCCATAGCCTAGCTCCTGATAGGTGCGCAGGGCGGCGAGAATTGTATGTAGGGCCTGATCTTTGTCAGCGGGTGTCATTTTGGTTCTCCAGAACGGGGGATTAGGCGGCCGCTGTCTGGCCGCGCTCCCATACTTTCACTTGATAGCCGGTGCACTCGTGGCGAACCGCTTTGGCTTGTTCTTTGTGAGCCTCGCTGAGCTCACTGGGGTCAACCCGGTATTCCTTGATCGACTGGCTGTTTTCATCGATCTCATACATCCGGTAGAGCTCTCCTTCGTGGAAAGCGTGGATGTACTTGGCCACCACGTTTTCAGGGTTATAGTTTTCGGCCTCATAGGGCTGGCAGAACATCCAGCCTGCAGATGTGTCCTCGGGAAGGCGTACCAGTTTCTGGGTGCGCTCGCCGGTCAGTGAGGCGCGATCAACGATGCGGGTCTGTCCGTCCCACTCGCCCCAGCTCTCCCAGCCGGTCGGGGAAGGGCGGCCGTACCAGATGCGAACCTTCACCTGCTCGCCCATGTCCTCAACGATGGAAACGGTATGAACGCCGCCCATGCCTGAAGGGATGCTGTAAACGGTGATGGATTCTTGCTGTGTCATGGGGGTGTGCTCCTGCCTGTGTTTATTTGCCTAACCTGGAAACCATTTTACCAGACACCGTACACCATGCAAGGTGTATATAGTGTTAAGTCTCACGGCGACAGCCGTGGCGTAGCCAACCGGCCTCAGTGCACACAAAAAGGGCGCGTAGCGACCAATGAGGGAAAGGTCAGGGTATCGGGGCGCCACCTGACGCCCCGTGTTGCTGAGTGGATCAAGCCGCCACCGGCAGAGCTTCGGGCGCTTCGTCCAGCAGGCCCGCTTTTTTGGCTGCGTCCGCCAGATAGCGGGCCGCTTTCTGAGCGTCGCTCAACGCCTTGTCGAGGGCCTTCTCGGGGTCTTTGGTCTTGCTGGCCCAGCTGGCGAGGTAGTTGACGGAGTTCTGCGGAGTGAAGGGCAGGCCCAGTTCCACCGCCAGCAGCCATGCACCCGCCTCGGCTACCAGTTCCTCAGTGGCGTAGCAGCTGGTATCGCGATCCAGACGGCCCTTGCCACCTGTCCAGTGGATGAACTCGTGGCAAAGGGTGGCGATTGCTTCTTCTTCGCTCACGTACTGGTCAAGGTTGGGGCTGCGCACCATATCCAGCCCCGGGCGGTAGTACGCCTGATCACCCCCACCGAAGGCGAGCTTAACGCCTGCAGCCTTGGCCATATCCAGAACAAACTGGATATTGCGGGATACGGCTTCCGCTTCAGGTGCGTCCGCCAGCGGCCCATCAAGCTGATCCTCATTGAACACGGTGTAAACCTTGCAGGCGAGGCGCTTGTAGCCCTTCTCGTCCTCGTCCGCTTCGATCTGCTCTTTGGCCTTCTTCGGGATGTAGGTCTTCCAGAACTCAACGTGTGTGCCTTTCTCGCCCTTCTTGACGGATACGCCGGCTTCTTTGGCCTGTTTGAAGGTTACCCAGCGGGGGCTACTGTAGGCGTTGAGCTCGGCGCTGAAGAACAGTGAAACGATATTGGCCCACCCGGTGTACTGGCGGCCGGTCTTACCGTTCAGGGGCTGAAGTACACCCCGGCCCGGTTTCCAACCTTTTTGCCAGGGAGCGCGGCCCTGGGTGAGAGCTTCCAGAATCTGATCGCGAATCGAATCAATTGCTCGCTTTGTCATGATGCTTCTCCTGCCTGCTT
>Ga0005504_1023642_pt1 | contig 12628 bp, 5 predicted proteins | sample DeeseametaMP0747_FD_75024 | JGI IMG/M metagenome (GOLD analysis project Ga0005504, IMG submission 75024) | Marine microbial communities from the Deep Atlantic Ocean - MP0747 (Metagenome Metatranscriptome) | ecosystem: Environmental > Aquatic > Marine > Oceanic | place: Atlantic Ocean | collected... | reverse complement strand
GCTTTTACTTTACGCTTTCAGTCTTATTGAGCTGATGCAGAACCATCAACTTCTTTTGAGCTTGGGTTGAAAGCAGTTGCAGGAGTAGCGGTTAGAGCCAAATTATCATTTAGCTCAAAGTAGGTGCTGCTAGTATCAACAACACTGGTCAAACCATCGTAATCAGCATCCGCTGGCTTTGATACAGCAGTCGTTGCGCCTACACAGTAGATGCCATTATAGGCATCAGAGCGAGGAGTGTAAGACGTACCTACAGTGTTGTCTTTAACATACAAGCACGTATTGATGTCACCAGCCATGAAGATGTTGAAGAATTGACCTTCAGTACCTTCTTTCTGATGCAAACCATCGCTATTACCTAGACCATTACGGCTAACCAATGCAGTTACGTTAGCAACGGTTGGGTTAGATTCTTGGAACGCAGACTCAGCAGCATCACCTTTAGTATCCATTTCAAACACATGGTTACTGGTTTTACCTGATTCCTGATTTAATGTTTGAACGATTAATGCATGTTGAATGTTGCCAACATAACCTTCATCCCAGTCGATGCTGTCATCTTTTGCAGCGGTGACAACAATGTGCTTCACATCAACAGCGCCACCGAACAACTCAATACCATCATCGTAGTTGTTGTTGATTTGTACGTAATCAACAGTAGTGCCGTAACCCACCGCCTGGAAACTGATACCGTTTAATTCATCACCATCCGCACCAGTTTGAGCACCGGCTTCAGTAACGATCAAATACTTCAATGAACCAGAGTTATCAGCATTATTGAAACCACCGAAATAACCGGCATCACCTTCACCTACACGATTGCAGTAGGTATTAGTTTCTGGGTCATCACACAAGTTATTGTATGCGAAACCTTGAATAACTAAACCGCCCCACTCACCGTCACCGCCTGCAGCGTTGTTACCAGCAAATGTAGTGGTGTCGTCACCTGACATGATAATTGGGTGCTCTGCTGTTCCTTCAGCGACTAATTTACTGCCGCGAGTAACTATCAGAGAAGAACCAGCCTTGCTCATGAAAATAGTACCGGCATCAACAGTCAAAGTAACATCTGTCACAGTATCGATGTTTGCCGCTGTTAATTGCTTGTTACCATTACCAACAACAACTTGGCCAACTAGAGACCACGCAACAGTGTTGCTCAAAGTCACATTCGAACTGATGGAGCCAGACAAACGGCATTTAACGAAATCAGAACCATCCAAAGAAACTGTAGCGCTTTCTTGAACAACAGTACCTGACGCCAAAGTAGGACATTCAGTCGCTGGAGTAATACCGGCCATATTTGGAGTGAAATCACCTTCAACAGTGTTAGTCCAAGCAACAATTGCATTACTTGCAACGATGTCAGAAGCAACCGCTGGGTATGAACCAGTTAAAGCAAAAGAGTACCAAGCACTGGTAGCAGCTGGATCAACTGCACCCACATAAGTAGCCGCATCAAATGTAAAATCAGGATTAGAGCTCAAATTAGCAGTTGCAGTTGTAGTCGTAGTATCGTTAGAAGATGAACTAGAACCACCACAAGCAGCTAGCGATGCAGCTAGAACAGCTACGCTCAGTAGTTTTAAAGAGTAATTGTTAGACATGTTGCCCTCAATATTGAATGTTTTAGCAAGCCACAAATGTAGCCCTACTTTGTTACGCTTTAATTACATTTTAAAAAATTTGGCAAAACGTTCAGTTTTAATAACGACCGTCTTGCCAAGTAGATTAATTAAAATACATAAGAAAAGCCGAGATTAAACTCTTGGCCAGGCTTATAGGCTTTCGTCAGCTTTCCGCCTTGTTCTTGACGCACTTCTGAGTTGGTTAGGTTGTCAATTGACGCTGTGAACGCCATATTCTCAGCAAGAGGGTACTTCGCATTAATATCGACAACCGTGCGAGCCAAGCTCATTTCGTCAGGTAATAGCTTATTGGTAGGAATTGCGAACAAAGACTCACCTGTATAATTAATAACAAGTGCTGCTTCTATGCCCGTTGCATAATGATCAAAGGCGAACTGCAAGTTAGCTAAACTATCTGGCTGCCCTTGTAGGGCGCGTTTACGCGAAATATTTCCAGAGTCATTAACCTCCTCAACCTGTGTATCAATAAACGAAGTATTGCCTGATATCGTCAACCCGTAATTATTAAACTCCAAATCTTTAGAGGCACTCAACTCAATGCCTTGAGCGTAAGCATCACCGCCATTATCAAAGCCATATACAACCGAATTAGAAGAACCCGCAACGAGGTTGGTCGTGCGCTCAATCGCATTGTTAATGATTTTATAAAAGAGCCCTAAACTGACTTTTTCGTTTTCAGAAAAATAGTATTCAGCACGCGCATCGTAGTTTTGAATAGTGGCAGCCGTTAGATTCTCATTACCCTTATAGGTATCGCCTGAAGAGCTATCGCGAAAGGCAGAAGGGGATATTTCACGAAAATCAGGACGGTTTATTGAATCGTAATAAGATAAACGCAGCTGAGTATCTGCTATCGCCAGATAGGTAATGTTGATACTAGGATACAAATCATTATCACTGACACTCGAAGTGGTCTGCTCTAGCGTATCGGGGTTGCGCTCAGTTACAACCGAAAGCTTACTATCTTCAAGGCGTGCTCCAACCTCAACTCGCAACACATCATAAAGATTGTATTCTGGCATTAAGTACACAGCCGAATAGTCCCATGTACCATCATAAGTAGCCGCATAATCAGGCCTGGAGGTTAAGTAAAAGTTTCCACTTTCAAACAACGAAGGAACTAAAACATCAACAATATCCTGCTGACTCACTACGGCATCAGGCAAGGTGCCAGACGAGCCATAGACAAACGAATATGCGTCAGCATTTCGCTTTCTACTCATTAACGAGAGACCTGCACCAATATTAAATTCGTAACTATCGCTCATCAAAGCCGTTATTTTACCATCGAGGGTAAAATCTACAGCCTTGTCTTTCATGCTCAAATAGTCTCGCGCTGGGCGGTTTGTCGTTGAAAAACGCAGGTCACTAGAAAGATCATTAGCTAGCGGATTGAATTTACCATCAATTTGCGCCGTATTTTCTGAGCCTGGAACATACAACGAATACGAGCGACTATCCGGCATATTCAAAGAGGCATTAGCGAAAGTAAGACCCCAACTAACCTCGGCATTGCCTGTTTCTGGGAATAAAATATCACCGGTGAATTGTTGCATAAAGAACTGACGTTCTTGCCAGATATAGTCGAGATTTTTTTCAAACGTTCTGTATTCACCAAACAAACCCAACTGTTCATTACTTTCCTGCTGAGTATTGCGCAACAGCATAGTATTTGAGTTAACTGAGTAATTATCTCCCATCAAAGAAAATACAAGGGCGCTACTCAGATCAATATCGTTGCTAACCCTGTCTTCGTAATACTCGGACTGTTCTTCAACATTACCATTAGCATCGACAGGCGTATAAGTTGCGCGCTTTTGATATTCTCGATTCCATTTGTTGCTATAACGCGCGGTCGCTTTGTAAGAAACCTCGCCAATATCATAATTGCCGATCACATCGCCAAAGCTACCCTCTAATGAAGTATTGGGCTTAATTGTTACATCTTCTGTTTTCCATTGGCTCAAATCCAGTAATTTAGCGCCTTCCAAACCGGTAACATTCTCTGAAGAAGAAACGGACTTCAACGCTTTTGCCTTACCACTTAGATCACGATCAGAAGACCCGATACCCAGCACTTCCAAACCACTGGTTTTCTGAACGCGAGCACTCTCGCCAGTAGTGCCATCAAGGTAGCCTAGCGACACTTTAATTTTACCTGCACGCTCCGATTCGGCCTCTTTCGACAAAATATCAATGGTGGCACCAGCAGAATCGACTGGATTATTAGCAGACCCCGTTTTCGTAACATTTAAAGAAGAAATAATCGCTGATGGAAAGATATCCAGCGGTACAACTCGACGAGTCGGATCAGGGCTTGGCAGCATGGCACCGTTGAATAGTACAGAGGTGTAACGTTCGTTCAAACCGCGGACAATCGCGTATTTACCACCAGAAATGGTCACACCGGTCACACGCTTCAATGCAGAAGCCGCTGAAGAATCACCAAAACGTGACATCTGTTCAGAACCAATGGCATCCAGAACACCTGATGCATCGCGCTCCTGAGCCGTCACGGTAGACGGAATGTAAGACCCCACAGCAACCACTTCTTCAATCGTACCGTTACCGGACATACTCATGGTCATGTTGACGCCAGTCGTGACTCCGCTCATCACGCGTAGACCGCTAACATCGCGCTTGCCGTAATTCGGATGAGCAATCGTTAATGCATATTCACCACGAGGAAGTTCAAACGCGAACTCACCGTTGTCATCGGTCATTACCGCTTGATCCGTGCCTTCAATGGCAATACGCGCGCCGCTCACTGGGCCACCGGTTTCATCAGACATCAAAGCACCAGCGATCTGGCCGACGGCCATCGCATCAACCTGACCAGGTAAATACACTTTGACCTCTGGCATGGCTTCGCCACCGACGATGTCGACTTGAACTTCAGCATTTTCTTCGCTGCTGGCCGTGTCGAAATTAAATTCGCCCAACCATTCTCCAAATTGAGACAGCTCGACTTGATGAGCACCGGCAGGAATGTCGAATGTCGCGAAACCAGCACTATTCACTAGTTGCTTCTGACCATTTACGCTAACGGCAATATCGCGCATAGCGTTGCCGTCTTCCGTTACATAAAAGACGGCTTCGCCTGCCATAAGATTTGAAGCCAGCAAAGACGACGCTGCAGTTAGCAGCACTCGAGTTGGTTTCATCATGTCCCCCAGAGGATGTAAATTAAAACGCACACTGCAATCAGACGATCACAGCCAAAAGATGAGTGGGGGCAATTTACTACGAACTTATGACAGCTTTGTTACAGTGAGGAGTCAGCGCAAAGACGAGGTTTCATCAGAGCGATGGAAGTGACTATTGCTTCAGAAGGTGTGCGCGAAACGCCGATAATTGTTCTTCAGGCGTATCTAATTTTTTAATGATTTCGTCAACCTGCGCTAGCTCATCGACCATAAAATCAATGAATAGACGAACTTTTTTCGGTAAGTACTGACGTGATGGGTAAGCCAATGAGATCGGCTGAGGGCGTATTTCCCAGTCACGCAATATAGGTATCAGGTGCCCAGAAAGAATTTCTTCACCCGCTAATAAATAAGGTACCTCACCAATTCCAGCGCCATGAACAATACTATTGATGGCGCCTGCAATTAGATTAGTGACCATATTAGTTTGGATATCCACTTCAACCGCTTCGCCGGTTAGCTTGTGGGTCAGCGCTAGATGCAGAGGCTGCTTGCCCTCGCCAATCTTTACCGAGCGCAAATTGGTCAAATCGGCAGGTACTTGCGGAGTACCATGTTCAGCTAAATAAGCAGGACTTGCGCAAATAACAGAATTCGATTCGGTGATGGTTCGAAAAATTAAAGAAGAATCCGGCTGAACACCAATATAAACACCAAGGTCGAAGCCATCTTGAATAAGATTAAATTGCCTATCGGTGTAAGTAGCTTCGATACGAACATCAGGATATAGACGTTGATAGCGGGCAAAGTAATGCCCCATTAATCCACTACCCGCGATAACCGGAGCAACGATACGCAATATGCCTTGGGGGCTAGCTTCGCGATCCGCTATCATGCGATGCGCTTCGTGTACCTCCTTGACGCTTTGCGAGCAACTTGAGTAGTAGGCATGGCCAACCTCAGTAAGGTGAAGCTGGCGCGTTGTTCGCTGTAACAAGCGAACGCCTAACGCCTCCTCCAGTTCGGCGACCATGCGACTCACTCGAGACTTAGTCATCCCGAGTGATTTCGCTGCTGACGTAAAGCTGCCTTCATCGACAACGCGAATAAAAACACTCAACTGATTCAGATCGAGCATCACGGAATCGCGGGTTGTTGCAATACCATAAATTGATTCGCATCCACGTCAGTTAACTCTGTCACCGTGCCGTTTGGCCATTCAACTCGTAAAGTATCTACTTTAGAATGCGCTGCTAAGCCAAAATGCAATTCAGGGGCATTATTTGAAATAAAGTTATTTTCAAAGCGCATTTCACGATATTGATTTAACTCGCCTAAACCAACAAGATCGCCTCCGATATTTGCTGCGGTATACGCATACACTTTAGCGCCATAAGCAAAACGATTACCGCCATCTCCGCGTAACTGTAAATTTAGGAAGTTGTCCCAAACATTAGCAACTCGACGATGATGATTCTCATAGTAAGTCGGCTTTCCAGTGTTATTAATAATTAAAATATCGATATCACCATCACGGTCAAAATCGTTACATACCACACCGCGTCCTTCACCGGTATCATCCACTTGCTTTAAAGCTGCCTCCTCATTAAAGGAGCCATCTTTATTATTCATAAATAAATGAGCAGGTTTATTTTGGAATTCCGACCATTTTGATTCAGTATTCTTAATTGCAAAGGCAGCTAAATAAAACTCAGAAAGTCTAGATATTAAAGTTGCATCCGATCCAAAGTCGATTCCAAAACGAGTAAGAAACTCTGAATAATCACCAATTGAATCAAATACAGCAGATACAAACTCATCAGCCGATTGATAATCAGCCGCCATCAAATCCTCGATATTGGATATACCGATATCACTTAATAGAGGCAACAAATCATAATCAAACCCGTCATATTTATAACCGTAGCCATTAACCTGGTAGATATCGAGCCAACCATCATTATTAAAATCTTTGATGCAAGCACCCCAAGCCCAGTTACCATTGGGAACGCCGCTTGAATCAGTTATATCACTCAGGACAATACTCTCGCCAGGCACAGAATCATTGCGGTACAAGCGATTACCAGTGGCCCCCCAATTCGACTCTGTTTCGGCTTCAGCACCACTCATTACTTCTTCGTCATAAATACTGCTAATAAACCAATCGAGATCACCATCGTTATCGATGTCGCCTAAAGCAGCACCCATACCATTTTCATCGGTAATAACTAATGGATCAGTTACATTGATAAAACTACCATTTACTTGCTTTTGGTAAACTTGAGTCCGTAAGAAATCAGCGGCGCTTAACAAGTCAGTCAAGCCATCTCCATTCATATCGGCAAAGTTAGGCGTAAAAGTGAAATCACGCTCACCGAATTGACCTGAGAATCCAAATTCGCTGCCGGCTGGAGTGAAATATCCCAAACCGTCATTGAGCCACAAGTGCACCTCTTCTAATGGAGCCCCGAGATCCCAATGGGATAGGAATACATCTAAATCACCATCACCATCAACGTCAGAAAAAGCACCACTTAAAGTTTTACGACTTACCTGAAAGCCAGAATCCGTTTGTGCAATAAACTGGCCTTTACCATCATTAAACCAAATACGAGGCGTACTGCCTAAAATGTTGCCAACAAACAAGTCCGGCCAAGCGTCTCCATTTAAATCAACCAAAGCAACGGGGGCTAGGTCCTCGATAAGCGGCAAACCGAAATTATCTGATGCCAAGGTAAATACCCCGCCGTCATTGAGATAAACACCAACGCCATTAACATCGCCACTATCGATAACTAAATCTAAATCACAATCACCGTCCAAATCTGCTGACGCGGCGGATCCCGTGTTTAAAACGGGTTCATAATTAGAATAAAAATTTGCCAACATTTTGCTGGAAATAGTTCGCTCCACATCAAAGCCAACATTAGTTCTTTTACGAAATTGAAAAATGATGTCGGCTTCTACTGGAGTCGCGACATGAGAAACTTCACACCCGCCCACCTGATAGGTTGGAACAACGCCTAAATCGGGGGAATTTCCAGTGCCAACCTCAGTAACATCAGGCACAGAAATATCAAATACCGCAGAGTTGTCGAACGCTAGCAACAATTCCGGATCCAAACGATGCCCATCGACACTTGGGGTCGTGTAGTCTGGCATCCACTTACTAACGCAAGTAAAGTCCTGTAAACAGTTGGAACTTAAGGTTTGCAAGAAGGCAACCACGTCCGCCATTTCACTGCTATCCAAGGCACCCTTAGTGTATTTTGTCCGGCGTGTAGGGCTAGTTAACTGCAGCGCTACAGAATCAAGCGCTTCCGCTGTATTGGTCGAATACTTACCAGTATTAATTCCCAATCCCGAAAATTGAGGTAGCGATTCCAAAGAATAATCATAGTTAGCAACACTATCACTTGGAGTGTAGTGCCACTGAATAGCAGTTTCTAAATCAATTAAACTGCCCGCATGCATATAGGGTGCGGTCAATGCCACATTGAGTAAGCTCGGCGTTCTAAAAGCATGTCTGTCCATAATCGAACGAGACACGTTATATCGACCAAAATCTTTGGCATTAGCATTCTTACCTCGCCCTATTTGAGGAGTAGCAAGAACATAAAAATTCTCATCTGAAAAATGCGGGCCGCTATGACATTTATAACAGCCTCCATCTTGTAAGTCAGAAAAAAACTTAGTCGCACCACGTTTCGCCGATTCTGATATTGCGTCATCGTTGCCCGCAACATAATCAAAAAAGGGATTATCCAACGCAACTTGCGAACGCTGATACTCTGACAGGGCTTTCGCGATAAAAGGATAACCCACGATTTCTTCGCTAGTACTTACATAATCACCAAAGGCGTCACGAAAGTAAGACTCCCAACCACGATCAATAAGACGCTGAGTTAACAAATCGCGGCTGTCATGAGTAGTTCCACCGGAGGCCGAGGCGAAACCTCGCATTTCAGTGGTTGATGTGACGGGGAAACGAGCTTGCGCTTCCGTCAAGTTCGCCCCCGCCAAAGGATCGGGTCCGCTAGCGAAACTATCAGGAGTGCGAATAAGCGTATCAACACCGTTTTCAGTTTTCGGAGTCAGACGAATGTAGCGATCAAAATCTAGCATCACCGACTCTACTCGTCCGTCCCAAAACATAACCGAATCGTAAAAAGCAATATTGAACGTTGTTGGGCTATTGCGCGGGACATTGGGTCCAAAATCCGCTTTAGGATCGATGTAAAAATTACCATCATGTCTGCGTCCCGGCCCGACGACATCCGGATTATGAGCTCCTACTCCAACGGGCAGAGACAAATTATCGGTACCTGCCAAACGAGGGTCATGGCAAGAAGCGCATGCGACATCATCACCAAAGCTAAGTGATTTGCTGAAGAATAGTTCTTTGCCTAATTCTGCAATAGGGTCAGTAGGCGATGGCAACTCACGAGAAGTTAGTTCAACCGGATCAAACAACTTATTAGTCAACAATGCTCTTAGTTCTACATCAAGAGCATTATCTGTATCTGTGCCGCTGCCCGTATCTGTGCCGCTGCCCGTATCTGTACCCGAGCCTGTATCTGTACCCGAGCCTGTATCTGTGCCTGAGCCTGTATCTGTGCCGGAGCCTGTATCTGTGCCGGAGCCTGTATCTGTGCCGGAGCCTGTATCTGTGCCGCCGCCCGTATCCGTTGCGGCCCCACCACCGCCACCACATGCCAAAAGCATCAAGGACACTATTATTGTTAGATATGCCTTCATCTTGATCCCTGAATTAGTTGATAAACAAAGCTACCGCATGGTGCTAAAGAACAAGCCACTTATAAATAATGTGTCTCATTCAGCATAGTATTATTCATTCTGAGCCAAAACCAAACAACTGTCGCGACATTAACGGCTAAATACTGAGTAAAGTGTAGTAGACGTCTAAGTGAAATAAGGTAAGAAGTTTGTCAGGTATATGACAAGGACCCTAGGAGTCAGATTAGAAGAAAAAAAGGTGACGTACCGCAAAGTAAGTCACCTTTTGATAGCGCTAATTGAACATAGCGGCTTTAACTCGTTACTAATTCATTAGCCTTGAGACAGAAGCTCACGCAAATCGATGATAGCTGCGTTGGCGCGAGAAATATAAGAAGCCATAACCAAGGAATGGTTAGCAAATAAACCAAAGCCGCTACCACTCAATATCACTGGTGAACCAAGAGGTTCTTGAGTACCTTCTAGTTCGCGAATGATCTGACGAACACCGACCAAGGCGTTCTTCTTCTCTAACACTTCTCTAAAATCGACTTCAATTGCATGCAATATTTGCAGCAAAGCCCATGAGGTGCCACGAGCTTCATAGAAAACGTCGTCAACTTCAGTCCAAGGTGTTTTCACTTCTTCTTCATCAGGGGTTGGAGTTGACTGCTGCACACCGACATCAGTATTCAAGCGACGTCGTGCGACAGAAGCACTCAAACGCTGAGACAAGCTTCCCAAGCGCGTTTCCACGTCAAATAACCACTGACGTAAGTTATCGGAACGGGCATAAAACTGTGCCGTCGGCTCTTGCGGATCAGATAAACGGGCTAAGTAGCTATGAAGAGCTGCTATACCGCGTTCGTACTCACCTTCAGTGTCTGGAATAAATGTACTGTCCGCATCAAAATGCAGTTGCGGCTCAGCTATAGCTAAGTCTTTATCTTCTGTTGATTGGCTTTGCGAACGGCTGAAATCCTTACGCAATGCTCGGGCAAAATCGCGTACCTGAACCAACACACCAAATTCCCAATTAGGAACGTTATCTAACCAAACACCTGGAGGGGTAACATCATTGCTAAGATAACCACCAGGCTTGTGCAATAGCGTCTCTGTTACCTTAATCAGCGTCGAAGTAGTAGTAAAACCCGTAACGACTTTCACACCCATTTCTTCTGCACGCTTTTCAGCTACTTCGGTAACAGAAAACTGCTCGGGTTCTGTACTCCAAAAATAGCCAACCACTAAGGCGACGAGTAAATAAACCACTACCAAAATAACAATTAAACGACCTGTTGAGCTACCGCCGCTGCGATCGGCCCACCAATCCTGCAAGCGCTCTTTCGTATCTTGGATTCGATCCTGAAACTGACCACTCATACCCTTTTATTCCTTAATGCCTGAAATAACTTAACCAACATGTTGGGATGCAAGCCTAAACGCCTTGCTCTGTTGGTACAAGACGATACCCGAAATCACAGAACTTAGCTGGGTGATAACAAGCCAGACGTGCAATGACAGTATTGTCACATAGGCATTTTAGTGCAGCCATGACCGTCGCGCCGCCAAATGCAATAAGGCCGGTCAACCCTAAAATTGACCGGCCTTGATACCTAGCACTAACTGAATGGCCGCTTACATGCGGTAGTTCATCTGTAAGGATATACCGAGAGCATCCAACTCGTAGGTGCCTTGGGCATTTTCTACACCAGACACTTGATCGTTTAGGTCGTAGTCGTATTCATTTAACTCTGAATCATCAATCAGCAAGTACGCAACGCCTAAGTCAAAGCTAATATCGTTATTCAAGTCATAACGAGCACCCGCCGTTAGCCACTGGCGATCCGTGTCGGGAACTCGAGCGGTACGATGATCATCGCTTACAGGAGCTTCGTCGTAGGCATAGCCACCGCGTAGCAACCAACGCTCATCGATACGGTAGCTAGCACCAACAGCCCAAGAGAGTGTGTCGTGCCACTTTTCAACGATGTGGCCAATATAGTTTTCGCCTAAACCACTCAGGTCATCAATTAGGCCCGGCTTGGTCGCAACAATATCGAAGTACTTAAATACCGACCAATCCGTCCAAGTTGCACCCGCCTGCAACTGCAAGTTATCAGTCGCTTGATGCGCCAGACTCAGAGTAGCAGAACGCGGGGTGGTGAGAGGTACGCGAGATGCCTGAGAATCGACTTGGCCAGTAGCCCCATCAACAGGATAAATACCGGCAGGATACGGACCACTCTCGCCATCAGGGTCAGTGTAGGCAACAACACCAGATGACTGGATAAACTTAGAATCGCCCTCTAATTCTAAGTCCACTTCTGACCGGTAGGTAAAGCCTAACGTCGTGTGCGCCGTGACATCCCAAATCAAACCTAAGTTCCAGCCGTAACCTAAGTCATTACCTTCTACTTCAAACTTGTTTTCGTAGCCTTGATAGTCGGTATTACCCAATTGCGGATGACCTGGTACATACGGCACTAAGTCTAATTGCTTAGAGAGCAAACCATGGGCGTACATGATGTCGATACCGCCACCAATGGCTAAAGTATCACTCACACGATAAGAAAACGTTGGCTGGAAATCGATGGTGGTTAATTCAGTTTCATCGGCAAACCCACCAACCAAAGCATTGCTGGAATAGTCAGTGTGCGTTCCAAATGGAGCGAAAATACCAAAACCAAACGCTACCTTATCGTCCACGGGGTGCACATAATAAACAAATGGAATCGTCGCATTTGGGACGAAGTCGCCACCATCGTCATAGGCATTACCCTCAGCAGCGTCGGGTACACCAGCAGGGTTAGTACGAGTACCTTCAAAGCTACCTTCAACATCGATATAGGTAGCACCAAAACTTAACTCAGAGCGCTTCAGCTTACTCATAGCTGCAGGGTTATAGAAAACAACAGATGCATCATCAGCAACGGCTGCTCGTCCCGCATAGGCAGTGCCGACACCGCTAGCGCTTTGCTCGTTTACTTTATAGCCCGACGCGTATGCAGTACTCATCAAGACAATGGACGCACCAGTAAATCCCGCACGCAAAAGAATAGCTTTCATATCACTCCCCGAACCAAACACATGACC
>Ga0005504_1293508_pt1 | contig 12726 bp, 8 predicted proteins | sample DeeseametaMP0747_FD_75024 | JGI IMG/M metagenome (GOLD analysis project Ga0005504, IMG submission 75024) | Marine microbial communities from the Deep Atlantic Ocean - MP0747 (Metagenome Metatranscriptome) | ecosystem: Environmental > Aquatic > Marine > Oceanic | place: Atlantic Ocean | collected... | reverse complement strand
ATACGTTGAGCAGGGCCGCTCGCTTTCCATCGTTTGCAACGATGGTTAGTGAGCGGCCTTTTTTATTTGCCCGATCCACCTCCGCCCGGCGCGGACGCCCTCAAAAGGACCAACCATGAAACACCTTATCCTTGGCCTTGCGGCCTCGACCGTGATGACCAGCGCCGCTTTCGCTGAACTGCTTGACCTTGAAAAGGACGTGCTGACCTTCGGTTTTATCAAGCTGACAGACATGGCCCCGCTCGCCATTGCCTATGAGCAGGGCTACTTCCTTGATGAGGGGCTTTTTGTCACCCTCGAAGCCCAGGCCAACTGGAAAGTGCTGTTGGATGGGGTGATCGACGGCCAGTTGGACGGCGCGCATATGCTGGCCGGGCAGCCCTTGGCGGCGACCATTGGCTACGGGACTGAGGCGCATATCATCACGCCCTTTTCGATGGACCTGAACGGCAACGGGATCACCGTCTCCAACGAGGTTTGGGAAAAGATGCTGCCCAACATTCCCAAGATGGCCGATGGACGGCCCGAGCATCCGATTTCAGCCGAGGCGCTGGTGCCGGTGATCGAAGAGTTCAATGCCAATGGCGAGGCCTTCAACATGGGGATGGTGTTCCCTGTCTCGACCCATAACTACGAGCTGCGCTATTGGCTCGCGGCAGGCGGGATCAACCCCGGATACTACAGCCCCGATAACATCTCGGGCCAGATCGGGGCGGATGTCTTTTTGTCGGTGACGCCGCCGCCGCAGATGCCTGCCACGTTGGAAGCCGGGACGATCCACGGTTATTGCGTGGGCGAACCTTGGAACCAGCAGGCGGTGTTCAAAGGCATCGGCGTGCCGGTCATCACCGACTATCAACTGTGGAAGAACAACCCCGAAAAGGTATTCGGCATCACCGATGCTTTCGCTGAGGAGAACCCCAACACCACCAAGGCGGTTGTCCGGGCGCTCATTCGCGCGGCCATGTGGCTGGATGAAAACAATAATGCCAACCGCCCCGAAGCCGTCGAGATACTCAGCCGCCCTGAATATGTCGGCGCCGATTACGAGGTGATTGCCAATTCAATGACCGGCTTTTTCGAGTTCGAGAAAGGCGACAAACGCGACATCCCCGATTTCAACGTCTTCTTCCGGCATAACGCGACCTACCCCTATTATTCGGACGCGATTTGGTACCTGACCCAGATGCGCCGCTGGGGTCAGATTGCTGAGCCAAAATCCGACGCATGGTTCAAGGACGTTGCCGCCAGCGTCTACCGCCCGGAAATCTATCTGGAGGCCGCCCGGTCGCTGGTCGACGACGGCTTGGCGAAGGAGGAAGACTTCCCCTGGGAGGCCAACGGCTTCAAAGCACCGACACCTGCGGCTGACATCATCGACGGCATTCCCTTCGATGGTCGCGCCCCCAACGCCTACCTCGACAGTCTGCCAATCGGGCTGAAAGGCGATCAAACCGTGGTCGGCGACGAAGTTCAGGGCTGAGGCCCGGCGGCACTGGCGCGCCGTCTCGCCCGTGCCTTTCCCATTCCTGCAGGAGACAGTTCGATGAGCACCGCAGACCCGAATTTTACCGCTGATCCGGCACGCACGGCGCGCCGCGAAAGGCGCTTCACCCGGATCAACACCGCCGATAAGTGGTTTCAGGTTATTGGGCTGGCATGGCTGACCCCGATCCTGAAAGCCGTCGCTGGTGATAACCCTAAGGCGCAAGTTGCCGAGATCTGGCGTCTGTTGGGGGTGCCATTGCTTGCGATTGTCGGGTTCCTTGCGCTTTGGGCGGCATTGGCCCCGACAGTGCAAACCTCGCTCGGCGCGATCCCCGGCCCGGCACAGGTATGGTCTGAGGCGGTCACCCTGCATGAGGACGCGCAGGCCAAGGCCGAGAGCCGTGCCAAATTCGAAGCGCAGGTCGCGGTTTTGAATGAACGCCGCGTCGAACAGGGCATGCCCTCTGTTGAGCGCGCCTATACCGGTGCGCCGACGTATTACCAACAAATCTGGACCTCAATTCAAACCGTATTCTTCGGCTTTCTGATCGCGAGTGCGGTGGCAATCCCGCTTGGGATCGCGGCGGGCCTCTCACCCACGGCCAACGCCGCGTTGAACCCGATCATTCAGATTTTCAAACCGGTCTCCCCGCTGGCTTGGCTGCCGATCGTGACGATGGTGGTCTCCGCCGTTGCGGCCTCGAATGATGGTCTGCTGTCCAAATCCTTCTTGGTCTCGGCCATTACCGTGACGCTTTGCTCGCTTTGGCCGACGCTGATCAACACTGCACTGGGCGTGGCGAGCATCGACAAGGATCTGGTGAATGTCTCGAAGGTGCTGAAGATGAACACCTGGACCAAGATCACCAAACTGGTCCTGCCCTCCGCCCTGCCGCTGATCTTTACCGGGCTGCGGCTGTCGCTCGGGGTGGGCTGGATGGTCCTGATCGCTGCGGAAATGCTGGCGCAGAATCCGGGACTTGGCAAATTCGTCTGGGACGAGTTTCAGAACGGGTCTTCCAGTTCGCTCGCCCGGATCATGGTCGCTGTGCTGACCATCGGCATCATCGGTTTCCTGCTGGACCGGGTGATGTACGCCCTGCAGTCGCTCTTTACCTTCACGAACAACCGCTGAGCTGTGCTGCGGCGATAGCGGAAAGGAACACTCACATGAGCATTCTGAAACTCGATCATGTCAGCCAGAGCTTTGGCTCGGGCACCCATGCGACCCATGTGCTGAAGGACATCAACCTGGATGTGCGTGAGGGGGAGTTCCTCGTGCTGCTCGGCTTTTCCGGCAGCGGCAAGACGACCCTCATTAACCTGATGGCGGGGCTTGAGCAGCCGTCCAAGGGAAAGGTCAGCTTCAAGGGCCAGCCCGTCACCGGGCCGGGGCCGGAACGCGCGATGATCTTTCAAAGCTATTCGCTGATGCCTTGGCTGACGGTCAGCGGCAATGTCGGCCTCGCGGTGGATACGGTCTTTCCCGGTCTGTCCAAGGCAGAGCGCGCCGAGAAGGTCGCGCATTACGTCAAGATGGTGGGCCTTGGCCATGCCGCCACACGCCGCCCGGCGGAGCTTTCGGGCGGGATGCGGCAGCGGGTCAATGTGGCCCGCGCGCTGGCGATGAACCCTGAAGTGCTTTTGCTGGATGAGCCATTGTCGGCGCTCGACGCGCTGACCCGCGCCAATCTCGCTGATGAGATTGAGCACATTTGGGAGGCCGACAAGAAGACCTGTGTGCTGATCACCAACGATGTGGACGAGGCGATCATCCTTGCTGACCGGATCATCGCCCTGAACCCGGATGGCACGTTGGGCAAGGAGTTCCCCGTCAAGATCCCGCGCCCTCGGGATCGGGGACGCATGAACACCAATGAAACCTTCAGAAGCTTGCGCGCGGATGTGACCAAATACCTGATGGATGTTGGGATTGAGGCCAAGGTCGAGGGTACCCGACTTTTGCCGAACGTGACCCCGATCCACGGCCTCCCCGCCGCTCTGGCCGAAGCAGAGAAGAGCACAGTGCGCAGCCGTTATCTGGATTTCAGCCAGCTTCACAAAGTTTACCCCACGCCCAAAGGCCCGCTGACGGTGGTCGAGAATTTCGATCTCAAGATCGAGAAGGGAGAGTTCATTTCGTTGATCGGCCATTCAGGCTGCGGCAAGTCGACAGTTTTGACCATGGCTGCGGGGCTGAACGACATATCGAAGGGCTCCATCGTGTTGGACGGCACCCATGTGGAGGGCGCCGACCCTGAGCGCGCCGTGGTGTTTCAATCGCCCAACCTGTTCCCCTGGCTCAGCGCCAAAGAGAATGTGGCGATCGGTGTCGACAAGGTCTACCCCCGCGCCTCGCAGGCCGAGCGTCAGGATGTGGTGGAGTATTATCTGGAGCGGGTCGGGCTGGGCGATGCGATGGACAAGCGAGCGAGCGATATGTCCAACGGTATGCAGCAGCGTGTCGGTATCGCGCGCGCCTTTGCGCTCAGCCCCAAGTTGCTGTTGCTTGATGAGCCGTTTGGCATGCTCGACAGCCTGACGCGTTGGGAGCTGCAAGAGGTGCTGATGGAGGTCTGGTCGCGCACCAAGGTCACGGCGATTTGCGTCACCCATGATGTGGACGAGGCGATCTTGCTGGCTGACCGTGTGGTCATGATGACCAACGGGCCGCAGGCCACCATTGGTAAGATCACACAGGTCGATCTGCCCCGGCCCAGAACGCGCAAGATGCTTCTGCAGCATCCTGACTACTACGGCTACAGGCAAGAGGTGCTCGATTTCCTTGAGGAATATGAGCACGGCGCAAAGCCCAAGCCCAAAACCCCTGAAACAATGGCGGCGGAGTGAACCCATGAAACAAAGACTGGTCATCATCGGCGCTGGAATGGCATCGGGCCGCGTCATCGAACATCTGGTTGAGACCGATCCAGATGCCTTTGACATCACCCTGTTCAACGCGGAGGCGCGTGGGAATTACAATCGCATCATGCTGAGCCCGGTGCTGTCGGGCGAAAAGACCTATGAGGAAATTGTCACCCATGACAGCGATTGGTATGCCGCACAGGGAGTGACCTGTCGCTTTGGCGAGCCTGTGTCGGGCATAGATCCGACGATGAAGGTGGTTTCCGGTCAGAACGGCCATCTCCCATATGACAAGCTGATCATCGCCACCGGCTCTGCGCCCTTCATCATTCCGGTTCCCGGTAAAGACCTGCCGGGCGTCGTCACCTATCGTGATTTGGACGATACCAATGCGATGATAAGCGCAGCCGGGAAGGGCGGCAAAGCCGTGGTCATCGGCGGTGGGCTTTTAGGGTTGGAGGCCGCAGCCGGTCTTGCCGAACGTGGCATGGAGGTCACGGTGGTGCATCTGATGGGCCACCTCATGGAACGGCAATTAGATGAGGCGGCAGGTTATCTGTTGCGCAAGGACCTAGAGGGGCGCGGCATCAGCATCCGCACGCAGGCCTCAACCAAGGCGATCATCGGGGCGGAACGGGCCGAGGCCGTCGTGCTGGAAGACGGCGAAACCCTGCCAGCCGATCTGGTGGTCATGGCCGTTGGCATCCGGCCCGAAACCCGGCTCGCGACCGACGCGGGGCTGACGGTTGCGCGGGGCATCGAGGTGAATGCGCAGATGCAGACGTCGGACCCGGATATCTTTGCCGTGGGCGAATGCGTGGAGTTTGACGGGCAGCTTTTCGGGCTCGTGGCGCCGCTTTATGATCAGGCCAAGGTTCTGGCGCGGAGCCTGCTGGAGGGGGTCGACGCTTTCATCGCGAAGGATACTGCCACCAAGCTGAAAGTAACCGGCTGCGATCTGTTCAGCGCGGGTGACTTTGCTGAAGGGGAAGGGCGCGAAGACATCGTACTGCGTGACCCTGCACGGGGCATCTACAAGCGGCTGGTGATTGAAGGAGACCGATTGATTGGCGCGGTGATGTACGGCGACACGGCAGATGGCAATTGGTTCTTCCAGTTGATCAAAGACGGCACCGATATCGACGAAATGCGTGAGACGCTCATCTTCGGTCCGGCATTTCAGGGGGGCGATACCTCGGACCCGCTCTCAGCCGTTGCAGCATTGCCGCGTGACGCGGAAATTTGCGGCTGCAACGGCATTTGCAAAGGCACCATCACCGATGCCATCGCAGGCGGTGCGACGGATTTGGCCGCGATCAAGGCTGCGACCAAGGCCAGTGCGTCCTGCGGGACCTGCACAGGGCTGGTCGAACAGGTTTTGCAGGTCACACTGGGCGATGACTTCGTCATGCCGACTGCCCAGCCCATCTGCCCCTGCTGTGACCTGACCCATGAGGACATCCGCCTGCTGATCCAGTCGCAGGAGTTGAAGTCCAAAGAGGCCGTTTGGCAGGAGTTGGGCTGGAAAACCCGCAACGGCTGTCACATTTGCCGCCCTGCAGTGAACTTCTATCTGCTGGCCGATTGGCCGCTAGAGTATCAAGACGATCCGCAGAGCCGTTTTGTGAACGAACGCAAACACGCGAATATTCAAAAAGACGGCACTTTCAGCGTCGTGCCGCGCATGTGGGGCGGGATCACCAACCCGGCCGAATTGCGCGCCATTGCCGACGCCGCCGACAAATACGATGTGCCGACGGTCAAGGTCACAGGCGGTCAGCGCATTGATCTGTTGGGCGTGAAGGGCGAAGACCTGCCCTATATCTGGGCCGATCTGAACAAGGCGGGGCTCGTTTCGGGCCATGCTTATTCAAAAGGGCTGCGCACGGTGAAAACCTGTGTCGGCACCGACCACTGCCGTTTTGGCACGCAGGACAGCACCGGCCTCGGCATCAAGCTGGAACAGGCGCTCTGGGGGTCATGGACGCCGCACAAAGTCAAGCTGGGTGTCTCTGGCTGCCCGCGCAACTGTGCCGAAGCTACCTGCAAGGACGTTGGGATCATCTGCGTCGACAGCGGCTATCAGGTGAGCGTCGCCGGCGCAGCGGGGATGGATGTCAAAGAGACCGAGCGCCTTTGTGATGTCGGCACCGAGCAAGAGGCGATTGATGTGACGATTGCCTTTGTCCAACTCTACCGTGAGCACGCCAAATACCTCGACCGCCCCTATAAATGGGTCGCCAAGGTTGGGCTCGGTTGGGTGCAGGCCCGCATCGCCGACCCCGAGGAACGCGCACGGCTGATCGCGGCATTCGAGCTCAGCCAATCCATCTATCGCAAAGACCCCTGGGCCGAGCACGCCAAAACGGCAGAGCGGTACCAGCCCCTCGCCAATCTGACACTGGAGGCCGCGGAATGAACTGGATCGACATCGGCGCGATAGACGACATTCCCCTGCGTGGCGCACGCAAGATCAAGACGGCACTTGGCTGCGTGGCCCTTTTCCGCACTGGCGAGGCGGAGGTTTTCGCCACCACCGATAGCTGCCCGCACAAGGGCGGACCGCTGTCTGAAGGGATCGTTCATGGTCAATCCGTCACTTGCCCGCTGCACAACTGGGTGTTCGACCTGAACACCGGGCAGGCGCAGGGCGAAGAGGGGGTCATCTCTACATATCCTGCGCGGGTAGAGGCTGGGCGCATCCTGATCGATGCGACCAAGCTTGCAAGTCGGAGTGCCGCGTGATGGACGGCTCCGCCATGCCAGTGGTGCGCTCGACCTGTCCCTATTGCGGCGTGGGCTGTGGCGTGCTGCTGCGCGCGGATGGGGCAGGCGGTTTGGATGTGCGCGGCGATCCTGATCACCCGGCGAACCGTGGGCGGCTCTGCTCCAAAGGGGCGGCACTGGGGGAGACCGTGGGTCTGGAAAACCGCCTGCTGACCCCCCGCGTGGACGGGCAGGAGGCGGGCTGGGACCGGGCGTTGCAGCATGTCGCCGACCGGTTCTCGCAGACCATCGCGCAGCACGGCCCAGATAGCGTCGCTTTCTATGTTTCCGGCCAGATGCTGACAGAGGATTACTACGTCGCCAACAAGCTGATGAAAGGCTTCATCGGGTCGGCCAATATCGACACGAACTCCCGGCTCTGCATGGCCTCTTCGGTCGCCGGTCACAAGCGCGCCTTTGGCAGCGACACCGTGCCCGGGACCTATGAAGACATCGACGAGGCCGATCTTGTTGTACTTGTGGGATCGAACCTCGCTTGGTGTCATCCCGTGCTGTATCAACGTCTGTTGGGGGCACGCGCAGCCCGCGGGACCAAGATTGTGTTGATCGACCCCCGCCGGACCGCGAGCTGTGATGGCGCCGATATGCATCTGGCCTTGGAGCCCGGCTCAGATGTGGCGCTATTCAACAGGCTTTTTAGCGAGATCTACGATGGCGGTGCCTGTGATGCGGATTTTCTGCGCCATACCAGCGGCTATGATGAAACCCTGCATACGGCACGTATCGAAAGCGGGGCCGCAACCGGGCTGAGCGAAGCGGAAATCACCGCTTTCTGCCGCCTCTGGATGCAGCATGAGAAGGTCGTGACGATCTACTCGCAGGGCGTGAACCAGTCGACCAGCGGCTCCGACAAGGTCAATGCGATCCTGAATTGCCACCTCGCCACCGGTCGGATCGGCAAGCCCGGTTGCGGCCCATTCTCGGTGACCGGACAGCCCAATGCGATGGGCGGGCGCGAGGTTGGTGGGCTGGCCAATATGTTGGCCTGTCATCTGGAACTGGAGAATGCCGATCACAGTGCTGCCGTGCGTGATTTCTGGGGCGTGCCCTCCCTACCCGATAAGCCGGGGCTCAAAGCGGTCGACATGTTTCAAGCGGTGGGCGACGGGCGGATCAAAGCGCTGTGGATCATTCACACCAATCCCGCCGTCTCCATGCCCGAAGCCGATGCTGTGCGTGATGCAATTTCCGAATGCCCCTTCGTCGTTGTCAGCGACATTACCGATCAGACCGACACGGCGCGGCTGGCCGACGTGCTTTTGCCCGCCACTGCATGGGCTGAAAAGGACGGCACCGTTACCAATTCCGACCGTACCATCAGCCGCCAGCGCAGCGTGCTGCCCGCACCCGGCCAAACCCGCCCGGATTGGCATATTCTGACCGAGGTGGGGCGGCGGATGGGGTTCGAAACGGGATTTCAGTTTGCCAGCGTGGCAGAGATTTTTCGCGAACATGCAGCCCTTTCAGCCATTGCGGGACGGTTCGGACGGGATTTTGATATCTCGGGTTTGGCCCGGATCACGGACCAGCAATATGATGATTTCGCCCCGCAGCGCTGGCCGGTCACCGCGGCGCGCGAGGGCGGGCGGTTCTTTGCGGATGGGCAGTTCTTTCACCCAGATGGCAAGGCGCGTTTGTTGCCCGTATCGTGGCGGCCGCCAGCGGCCCGGACGACGCGACGCTATCCGTTTCGTTTGAACACAGGCCGCGTGCGGGACCAATGGCACACGATGACCCGCACGGGCCAAAGCCCGCGATTGTCGGCCCATCTGGCGGAACCCTTTCTCGAAATTCACCCCGAAGATTCCACGGCATTGGGCATTCACCCCTCCGATTTAGTCGAGGTCTCCAGCCCAACGGGTGTCAGTATCCTGCGCGCGCGGATCACCGATGCTGTGCAAAAAGGGCAGGTCTTTGCCCCAATGCACTGGACAGCAGAGACAGCCCCCTCTGCCCGGATCGACGCGCTGATCGCGGCGGCCTGCGATCCCGTTTCCGGCCAGCCCGAAAGCAAGGCGGGCGTTGTTGACCTGCGCCGGTTCGATGCAGGCTGGTACGGCTTTACCATCGCACAAAAACCGATGCACCTGACCGCCGACTACTGGGCCTTGGCGCGGACATCGCACGGGTTTCGCGCCGAGTTGGCTGGCCGCCTGCATCCTGACGATTGGGAGGTCGAGGCAAGGCGGCTCTTTGACGCGCCGACTGCTGTGCTGACCACGATCATAGATGCGCGCCGCGGCTCTGCGCGGATCGCGGCTCACGCCGACGGGGTGCTTTTGGGCGCGCTCTTTGTGTCGCCAACCCCTGTCGCGATCATGCGCGATTACCTCGTGGCATTGCCCGGCACCCGTGCGGCTGGCGCATTAACGGGACGCCCTGCAGCCGACGCCCCGAACCCCGGACCAACCTTGTGTTCCTGCTTTGGCGTGGGGATCAACACCATCCTTGAAGCGATCGAAACGCGCGGCCTGATGTCAGTCGAAAGTATCGGCGAAGCACTGGGGGCTGGGACCAACTGCGGTTCTTGCCGCCCGGAAATCGCGGAGCTGTTGAACAATCTCTTAACCCGCGAGGCCGCAGAATGAGCTTGTCAGCCCATGTTCGCACGCTGGGGCGCGGGCCCGGGCGGTCACGGTCCTTAACGCTGGAGGAAGCCTTCGATGCCATGTCCTCCATGTTGCGGGGGGATGCAGATGCCGAGGCCGTGGGCGCGCTTTTGATGCTTTTGCGTATGAAAGGCGAGACTGCGCCAGAGATTGCCGGGTTTGCCGCCGCGGCGCAGGCGCATATGCCCGCCTTGCCGCCCGTCGATCTGGATTGGCCCAGCTATGCCGCCGGCCGCACACGCGGTGCGCCGTGGTTCCTGCTGTCGGCGAAGGAGGTCGCGCAGGCGGGCCACCGCGTCTTGTTGCATGGCTGGAATGGCGTGGATGCGCAGGTGCGGGACGGCTTAGCCGTTGCGGGGATCGGGGTTGGAGACTGCGCTGATGAAATTGCACGCCTGCTTGATCGCGACGGTATCGCCTATCTGCCGCTGGAACGTGCACATCCCGCTCTTTTCCGGCTGCTGGATTTGCGGCGGGTTTTTGGATTGCGGTCCTGCGTCAACACCGTCTGCCGCATGCTGAACCCGGGCGCTGCGTCGGCCAGTGTGCAGGGTGTGTTTCACCCGTCCTATCGCCTCTTGCAGGCCGACGCGGCAGCGCTTTTGGGGCTGAATGGCCTGACCGTGATCAAGGGTGGCGGCGGGGAGTTCGAACGCCACCCTTCAAAAGAGATCGCGGCCTTCGGATTGCGGCAGGGGCGTAGCTGGGAAGCGACCTTTCCCGCGCTTTGTGATGAAACCCGCCGTCTGTCTTCCGATACAGCCCGGACGTGGGCGCACCAAACGCCGACCGCATTCGAGGCTGAGATCATCACCGGCACCAAAGCACTTGCGCTTGATACGCTGGGTATTCCCGACACCGCCGAGCAGGCCGCCTGACAGGAGATTGCCATGAAATCTTTTCCAATGTTCATTCGTACGACGGGCCGCCGGGTTGTTATCGTCGGCGGCGGAGAGCAGGCGGCACAGAAGGCGCGGTTGCTCCTGAAAACCGACGCTGAACTGGTTCTGGTGGCCCCGGCGCTTGATGCGGAACTGGCTGATCTGGTGGACAGCGGGCGGGCAGGGCAGATCTCAGATCTATCGCCGGCGGTGTTTGAGGACGCGGTCATGGCCTTTGTCGGCACCGGCTGCCCCGCGCTGGATGCGGCGGCGCATGCGCTCGCCAAGGCGGCAGGCTGCCCGGTGAATGTGGTCGACCAGCCCGACCTTTGCGACATGACCACGCCCGCCATCGTGGATCGCGACCCCATCGTCGTAGCGATCGGGAGCGAAGGCACCGCACCTGTATTAACGCGCGAGATTAAGACCAAGATTGAGCGATTTCTGCCGCAGAACATTGGTGGCCTCGCTGCCTTTGCCGGGCGGCTCAGACCCAGTGTCGCAGGCAATATTCCCTTGGCACAGCGCCGCGCCTTCTGGGCGTGGGTCTTCAAAGGGACCCCCCGCAGGCAGTGGGTGCGCGGCGCCGAACGCGACGCCTTGCGTGACATCAAAACCGCCATTGCCAGCGGCGGCACCATCGGGGAGAGTATCGGCCAGATCACCTTGGTCGGCGCTGGCCCCGGCGCGCGCGACCTGTTGACCCTGCGTGCGGTCGAAAGGCTTCAGGAAGCGGATGTGATCTTTTACGACAGGTTGGTCGATGAAGAGGTTCTGGAACTGGCCCGCCGCGACGCTGAGCGCGTGTTCGTCGGCAAACACGTCGGCGCCCATCGCTGGCCGCAGGATCGGATCAACAGCATGGTCGTCTCCGAGGCGAAGAAGGGCCGTCGCGTTGTGCGGTTGAAATCCGGAGATCCCGGGGTGTTTGGACGCGCTGCCGAGGAAGTGGATGCCGCGCGTGACGCCGGTATTCCAATCGAAATCGTGCCCGGTGTGACTGCTGCCTGTGCCGCCGCCGCCGGGCTTACCCGCAGCCTGACAGAGCGGGGTGTCGCCAATACCCTTGTGCTGGCGACAGGCACCGGCAGTGCCGAAGACCCAATGCCCGACAGCATCCGCCTGTCCGGTCCCGGCACCACCACCGCGCTTTATATGTCGGTCTCTCAGGCCAGCCGTCTGTCCGGCCTGTGGATGCAACAAGGGATGCCGCCGGACTGCTCGGTGGATATTTGTGTTGAGGTAACCAAACAAGGCCAACGGTATTTAGAAGCAACTGTCGCTACGATGGCGACTGTTTTACGGGAACATCGCGTGACAGGCAGTGCGATCCTCCTCGTCACGTGGCCTTCGGCAGATGAAGTCACGTCAGCGGTGCCGAAATTCGAAACGGGAGTGGGCCTTCAAAGTGAGACCGTGGTGAAAAGAGCTTGATGTGAGCGATTGTCCCACCGCTTTTTTGCCGGAGACCCAGAAGTAAGGATACTGGGTTGTGGAAAAAAACAAATGTGGAAACAGATATTCACCTGCAGTGCGCGAACGTGCTTTGCGGATGGTGTTCGAACATCAGGGTGAATTTGACAGCCAGTCTGCAGCGATCAAATCGATTGCACCTAAGATTGGTTGTGGGCCGGATACGCTACGTGCGTGGGTTAGGCGAGCTGAAACGGACAGCGGTCGACGCGATGGTGTGACGACTTCCGAACGGGATCGGATCAGAGCACTTGAGCGCGAAAACCGTCAGCTCCGGCAGGCCAACGAGATCCTGAAGAAAGCATCTGCGTATTTTGCGCGCGCTCTCATCGCCGCAAGCGGCGACTGCCGCGCAGCGGGACGGAGCTCGTCCGCCCGTTTCGGAAATGATTGCGTTTATCAAAGAGCACCGGGAAGTGTGTGGGGTCGAGCCGATCTGCCGTGTTTTGCAAATTGCCCTCTCGACGTTCTACGCTCATCTAGCCGTGGAGAATGACCCTGGCAAAGCGTCAGATCGGGCCAAACGGGACGCGGAACTACGCCCAGAAATGAAGCGTGTCTGGGAGGAAAACCTTGAGGTGTATGGCACACGTAAGCTGTGCCGCGCAATGAAGCGAAAGAGG
>Ga0005504_1009208_pt1 | contig 13022 bp, 12 predicted proteins | sample DeeseametaMP0747_FD_75024 | JGI IMG/M metagenome (GOLD analysis project Ga0005504, IMG submission 75024) | Marine microbial communities from the Deep Atlantic Ocean - MP0747 (Metagenome Metatranscriptome) | ecosystem: Environmental > Aquatic > Marine > Oceanic | place: Atlantic Ocean | collected... | reverse complement strand
ACCGAGTCACCAGCAGCTACGGGATTCGGAGCAATCCGGAATTCCGGGTTCGTGAAAACGAGATGTACAACCGCCAGCTCTCGAATCTGGTGGAAAGCTACAACCAGATGCGATCGGGCCTGAAGGACGAGCCCTTTTCGCTGGATGCGGATATCAGCGCCTTCATCGGCAACCTCGATGTCCGCTGCATGGAAGTGGTCGATCGGATCCGGCTGACCCAGAACACCATCCGAGACAACCTGTTCCGCGTCCGGGCCCTTGAGGAGCGGGCACGTAAAATCCGGGCGGTGGCCGATCACCTGCGACTGAACCCGGGGTTTGAAGCCGAAAAAACACAGGATGCTCTCGGCAAGCACCCGTACTTCTCCAGCATTACCCCATTGGCCGTGCAGGCCGCTCCTGACCTTAGCGATATTGGTGCGGAAGAAGGGTGTGCGGAGCTGGTTGCCCGACTCAGCCACTCGCTCAAATATGAAGTACCCAAGGTTAAGCGGGAAGACTCCAAGTTCCGGTCTGCTGACAATGAAGAACGCACTATCGAGGTTTCAGCACGGGACAAGATGGTGAAGCGAATGCTGGCTGCCTGCATTGACCAGGGCACACCCGTCTCTGCCCTTTCCTTCTGGCACAGCCAGGAGCGCGAACCGGAAATCGTAGACCTTGAAGACCGGGAATGGCTCTACGCGGTTGCCATCTACATGGACAGCGACCCGGTACTTCCGAACGGCCGGAAGACCTCGGGCTTTGTTCGAATGCACATCCATGCCGTACCCACACACGCTTTGTCAGGCACCTTTTCATTGGTGGACCTGTACCTGTATCCGGCAGGCACCCGCATTGAGACGGTAAAGCGAATGGCCGCCGGCCAGTCAGAACCCACAGCCGATGAGGATGTCAGTGCGTGAAACCCAGTCGGCGTGAAATTCAGCAGGCCCTGAAAGTCGTTCAGTCCGCCAGCAGCAACTTTACGGTCAACCAGACCCTCAGAGAACTGCAACAGCGGGGGTTTGGTTACTGTGTGGGTAAGGAATACCGGATTGAGCGTCTGCAAAAGCGACTGCTCAAGGACTGGCTGAGGCAGCATGGCATCAACTGGCAAACACCATGGTCTGCGTTCAGCGGGGACCGGGTGCAGACGGCGGCCTCGGCGATCGATGAAAAGCTCTCGAAGAGAACGGATGAGGGAAAGCGGATACTCATGGGAGCCTTGGGGTGCCCGGCCATTAATGGGCAGCAGATTCCCCAACTGCCTGGCGGGTACCTGTCGATGCCGCAGGAGGCAATTACCTGGATCGAATGCGACTATCTGGTTCTGGTCGAGAACTACCCGGCCTTCACCCGCTTGAGCGAGACCTCCGGTCACTTCAAGGGACTGCGACTGCTTGCGGTGTACCGGGGGGACCCGGAACGCCCGAACGGTCAGGTCTGGGCCCGGGAGATGGCGGGCCGTACCGGCATACCCCTGGCCGCTTACGCTGATTTCGACCCCGCCGGTTTGTGCATTGCCTTCCAGTCTGGTGCGCAACACCTGATCCTCCCGGAACTGGAAAGTCTTTCAGTCGTACAGGGTTCAGCCGAGGATTTCACTAATCAGCATATCCAGTGGGAACACCTGAGAAACATGGTTATGCCGGCCTCCCTGCAACCGTATTTTCGCTTCCTTGAGCAACGGCGGGAAGGGTTCACTCAGGAACGGCAGATTGCACAGCATACCACTCTGAAACTGGTGTCCATGGCACCTGCCCGTGGGGGCCACCACTCATGAATAGCCGTGCTGATTTCTGGGACTTCTCCCGCGAAGACCGGTACCGGGCCATGGAGGTCCTGCTGCAGTGGGAAGGCGCCTGCAATGCTTCTCGGTTGAGTGAGCTCTTTCGTGTCCGGCGGGAGAACGTGACGCGGCACATCCAGGAGTATCGGGCGGAGTTTCCCGGGCAAATGGATTACGACGCAATCGGCAAGGTGTTTCGCCCTACCCCGGCCTTCGAGCCCCGGTACAGCCGTGGTGTAATCAGCGAATACCTGACCCTGGCCCGGCGATTTTACACCGGTGATGGCAACCATTCATGGCTGGATTGCGGCCCCTCGCCTCACATAGAGCCGGACCCGGCCATTTTCCGGGGCATCATAAGCGCCATCAAAGACCAACAGCCTCTACTGGTCACCTACCGGTCATGGAACCACCCATCAGGCCTACAGCGGCGAATTCACCCCCATGCATTGGCGTATTCCGGACTCCGGTGGCATTGCCGGGCCTTCGACGAACGTACCGAGAGTTTCCGGGACTTCCACCTTGGGCGGATCGACCAGCTGGACCATGACGGCGAGACCGGTACCGGAACTACCGGGACGCATGACCGGGATTGGAATGAATACATCTCCCTGACAATTGTGCCCAACCCGAAGCTGAGCGATGACGAACAGAACTTGGTCAGGGCGGATTATGGCATGATCGAGGGGAAACTCAGCGTGCAGTGCCGGCGCTCAATGGCGCACTATGTACTGCAGGGGTACCAGGTGCCCACTGGGGGTGATAGCCCAGATATGAACCCCAGGGCTACTCCGCTGATCTGCGAGAACCTTGGTGAGATCCGGACCACCTTGTTCCAGTGATCCCGATGCCCGCTAGTTTCGAATGCGCTGCGGCAGATCCTCTTCCTCAAGCATCTGTCCCAGTTCATCGTTAGCCAGAGAGGCCAGATCAGCCAGGCGGTCTAACATCTGCAGGACGAACAGCGCTTGCGCAACATGGCCGAATTGCACTGATGGATCGCCATTCTCAATCTTCCTCAATGTCGGCTCGCTCACACCCATTCGATCAGCCATGGTCGCCACTTTGATCAGGCGACGCTTTCGGGCGGAACGCAGGTCAGAACCTATCTTTTTCATGGCCTTTTGGACCGGTACTGGATGCTTGCGCTTCATTTCATTAGCCAAACCATAATTTGCTTTATCTTCGTATAAGCGAAGCTACATTTTCGCTTATGCGACACTCAGTGGCCGGAACTTCCAAGAGACCCTTCGATCTTTCGGCGCTCTTCTTGTAGGCGTGCAATCTCTTGGTCAATCTTTTTCAGAGCGCTACCAAAGGCCCGGTTATAGCTGTCCTCAGCCTCCTGCGTGTCGATGTCACCGGTTTTCACCCAGTCATAATCGAAACTACCGATCTCACAAACTCCCCTGAGATTGTCATGAGAGATATGACCATTCCGGCGCCAGGCGCTCACGGATTGTTTGGTAGTGCCAAGGGCGTCGGCAATCTGGGAATCGGCCATGGGGATAGCATCAAGCACAGCCGTTAGGCGCTGAATGAAGCCCTCGATGCCAGGCTTGCCTTTTCTGACGGTTGGTAATGACTTCTTCGTCTCTGGCGTCATGGGGCCGCGATTGAGCAACACATAATCCCGGTTGATCCCCGACACTTTGCAGACCTCCGTGAGGGTGTCGTAGGGCATCAACTCTTCCTGCGTCAGCATCTGTTGAAGGCTGTCTTCTGAAACGCCCATGGCGCCCGCAATTTGCTTTGTGTCCTTGCCGAGATTGACGAGCGCATGGGTCAGGCGGGCATTGGCTGGATGAGACATGATGAACTCCTACGTTGACGGTTATTTTAAATTAGCAGTCAATCTGCTTTACCGTCAACTTAATTTACTTGAGAGCTTATCAAGCTGTTTTAGTAGCGCCCTACCGGCACTTCTTCAGACATTCCTCAGACTCACCAACACCATTGGCGATCGCCATCTCGGCATAACCACCGTGCAACTCATGACCCGCGGAATCCACGTCGTCGCCAATAGCGCCCTGAAGGCGCAGTAACCGCACAGCAAGGTTATGTTCCGCACCGCGCAGAAGGAACCCGGCACACATTGCCGGCTTCTTCTTTCCGGACTGGTGACAGGCAAATTTCCTCTGAGACATGTCGTACGCGGTTGGTGCGGAGTGACGAAAGGCTTCGGCCGGAAACACCCCCACGGCATCCTTTCTCCAGGGACAGTCACTGCAAGGCGTCCGGCGGTATAGCGCGTCGCCACCAAGCACAGTCACTACCTGGTGCTCCTCGCCGGCCGGGCGAACATTTGTAATAACTGATTGCGCTTTCGACTCGCCTTTCGTGCGGGATTCTTCGTCCGCCCAGGTGTGCGTGGTGGATTGGTCAATTGAGCGGGGCATGCTGGTCTCCTGATGTCGGTTACTGAATCGTCTGGCTTCCATTTTTGCCCAGGCGGTACCGGGCTGAACATATAAGGTTTTGCCGACCATAACCTTCGGCACTACGGCCTGTTAGAAGTCGTCCATTCCTCCAAACGAGTCATCGATACCGCATCCGAAGTCGTCATCGAAGCTGCTTCCAATGCCGTCATCGATTCCTGTTCCCAGATCATCCCCGATACCGCTATCAATGGAGTGCATGTCGTCGGAGGCGCCGGAGCATCCGTACAGGTTGCCATCAGTATCAATGCCGCCAACCATGGCCAGACCGGTAGCAGGATTGATTGAAGGCTCTGAAAGCGAGTCGTCAACAAAGTTTTCGGCCGTTGAGACGGGGCCGGAGGGATCATCAGGCCACGCGGTAGCTGCAGCAGTTGTTCCGGCAGCAGCACCTACGAAGGCGGAACTGGATTTTTTAGGCGCACTGCGTTGGTTTCTAGGATGATCAGGGTTCAGGTAAGGGTTGCCGGTTCTCGGATCAATCAGAATCTCTCCGTTGCGGTACCGCTTCAAGTTTCTGGCTCCAGAATTCATTTGCCAGAGCCCCCAAAGGGTCAAAAGCACGGGCGGGACAACAATGCCCCACGGATGAACCATTGCGCCAATGGGCATTGTGATTACCAGAAAAACAATATTGAACAGCATGTCGTTTCGGCTGGGCCGACCTCCTCACCAGTAATTCGTATTAGGTGAATGCTACCAACTTTTCCTTGCAAAGTACACCATGCACGGTGTATTATTGTTCTCAGGTTAGGACAAATTATTCGAGGCAGATATGACTATCGCACAAGACCAACAGGGCCGTGATCTGGCCGTAGACCCCAGCAAATCCGTTATCGTTGAGGCTGGCGCCGGTTCTGGCAAAACCGCCAATCTGGTTGTCCGGAAGCTTCGGTTGCTGGCTATTTCCGAGAACCCGGAAGAAGTGCTTTCCATTACCTTCACCCGCAAAGCAACAGCTGAAATGCGCAGCCGGGTCATTGGTGCGCTGCGCACCGTGGCTCTGGGTGCTACTGCCACGAACGCTTATGAAGAAGTGCTTTATGACAGCGCTCGCGCCGCCCTCAAGCGCGATAAAGAGATGGGCTGGAATCTTCTGGATAACCCGAGCCGTCTTCGGATCGTTACCTTCGACTCGCTGGCTCACATGATCGTCCGGATGTCTCCCATTACCTCCCAGCTTGGCGGGCCTGTGGTTGTTGAGGAAGACCCCTCACCTCTGTACGAGAAAGCAGTGGATCGCCTGTTTCAGTCTCTGGACTCCCAGGGCGACGACAGTCTGTCTGAAGCCGTTTTCCAGTTCCTCGACCTGATGGACAACCGCCAGGTTCGGGCCCGGTCGTTCCTTACCAACCTGCTGGCGCGTCGTGACCAGTGGCTGGCCTACGTACTCAGTGCGCGTGATCGTGGGGAGTTCTATGACCTGATCAACGAGTCCTGCACAGAGCTGGGCCTTGGCACCATTGCCGAGATTTCCACGGTTATTGAGGTGGCCGGCGTTGGCCCTGCTCTGGCTCAGCTGTGGTCCTATGCCACTGAGAACGGCGTTAAATCCAAAGCCATTGCAGAGCTTGCCCGCTACAAGCAGTTCCCGGATACCAAAGAGGTCGATCTTGTGTTCTGGCGCGGCCTGGTCGATTTCATGCTGACTTCCGGCGGTACATTCCGTAAGCGCCTGACCGACAAGGAAGGCTTCCCGGCTCCGAGCAAGCTCAAGGGTGAGGAGAAGAAAGAGGCGCAGGCCATGAAGGACCTGTTCTCTCAAGTGGTGAGCGAGATCGAGGATATCAATCCCGATGCCTGCGCCCTGCTGAATCGCTGCGGTGTTCTGCCAGAAGCAATCGAAGAAGGCTCTGATGCGTTGGCTCTGATGGATACCCTTGTTGAGATCCTGCCGGTATTGGCCGCAGACCTTCAGGTCATCTTTACCGAACACGGCGCCGCGGATCATGGCCATGTCTTTCAGGCGGCCCTGCAGGCGCTGGGTGATGAAACCATGCCCGGGGAAGCCTCTTTGTCTCTGGACTACCAGATTCGCCATATCCTGGTGGATGAGTATCAGGACACGTCGAAGCCGCAGACCCAGATGCTGAAGCGTCTGACGGCCGGCTGGGAGCAAGGCGATGGCCGGACTCTCTTTCTGGTTGGTGATCCGAAGCAGTCGATCTACAAGTTCCGGGACGCCAACGTTTCCAACTTCCTCGCGGCGCGTCGGAACGGGCTTGGCGATATTCGCCTGACCGCGGCGTATCTGACCGAGAACTTCCGGAGCACCGAAGCGATCATTGAGTGGAATAACATGGTGTATGGACCTGTGTTCCCGGCTGAGGAGAACATTGCTCGCAGTGAGGTCACCTTCAGCCCCTCTACTGTGCCGGCCGGTGTTTCCGGCGGCGATGGAGTGATTGTGCGGGGCTTCTACGGTGACCCGATCAATAACGCCATGTCTGAAGCCGATTATATCGCTACCAAGCTAAAGGACATTCAGGCCAAGCATCCGGAAGAGACTTCCGCCATTCTGGTGCGCAACCGCTCGCACCTGCGCGAGATCCTGCCGGCCCTGAAGCGTCACAAGATTGCGTGGAAAGCTTCGGACATTGATCCGCTGTCCTCTCTGGGGGTGGTCTCAGACCTTCTGTGCCTGACTCGAGCCATCATGAACCCGATGGATAAGCTGGCATGGGTCGCCCTGCTCCGCTCGCCGCTGGTAGGCCTCACAATGCTGGAAATCAACAGCTTTGTGGGTAGGGCGAACCACGTCTGGTCGGCTCTCGGCAATATTTCCCAGCCGATGGTCCCGGCAACCAAGGCGGTTCTGGCCCGGTTTACCGAAGTAATGAACGAGGCTCTGGGCCGGTACCAGCGCAAGTCCCTCCGCCAGGTGGTAGAAGGTGCATGGGTTGCCCTTGGCGGGCCCACCCTGACCAAAGACGCCGGGGAGCTCGAGGCCGTGCGCCAAACACTGGACCTGATTTCCGGTCTGGAGGTGGGCGGCACCATCATGGATACCGAGAACCTGAGCCGTTCAGCTGCTCGCCTCTATGCCTCTGATGCCGCCGGCGCGGATAACGCCGTTGAGATCATGACCATGCATAAGGCGAAAGGCCTTCAGTTTGACTCCGTATTCCTGCCGGGCCTGGCCAACGGCACCCGCCCGGATGAGAAGAGCCTTTTGTACTGGGATGAGTGGCTGAATGATTCCGGCCAGTACCGGATGGCCATGGCGCCTATGGCACCCCCAGGGTCCAAAGATGTCCCGCTGTATGATTTCTTGCGGGCTCGGGAATCCGACAAATCCCGCCAGGAAATGGCGCGACTGATGTACGTGGCCACCACACGCCCACAAAAGCGCCTGTTCCTGACCTTTGGCCTTGATGTTCTGGACTCCGGAAAGGTTGCCACACCGGGTAAAAGCTCACTGCTGGGCATCATCTGGAAACAGATCGAAGATCAGGCGGAGCTCTCTGAGTCCCCTGTCCGCGAATCTGTAACCAAGGCGCCGGAGATGGTCGTCACCCGCATTGAAGGCAAGAATTTCCTGAAGTCCGGGAAGCTGGCTGCTCCCCTTGCCCAGTATCGAGGCCCCGAGCAAGGTTTCGGCAATGAAAATGTCCCCGAGCTCTCATGGGACAATGCCGTAGCCATTGCTGCAGGTACTGTCTTCCACCGGTTCCTGCAGCTGCTCAATGACAAGCAGATCCGGGAAGTTAACCCCGCGGATGCTGCAAAGTTCAAACCGTTCTGGGAGCGCCAATTGCGCAGCCACGGCCTGCCGATCGGCAAGTTGAATCAGGGTGTAACTCTCGTGGAAGAGGCATTCAAAGGCCTGAACAGCGAGGACGGCCGCTATCTGCTGGCTGATCATGACCAGAAAGAGGCGGAGAAGCCGGTTACCCTGGTGGTCGATGGCGAAGTCCAGGATCTGGTGATCGATCTGACCTTCGTCGACAACGGCGTTCGCTGGATTGTCGACACCAAGACCAGTGCACCTGCTGAAGGGGAACCGGAGCACGCATTCATTGCCCGGGAATTGCAGCGCTACGAAGAGAAAATGGCTCTGTATGGAAAAGCGGTTGCCCATCTCGGCAATGAGCCGGTGAGACTGGCGCTCTACCTGCCGCGGATTGGCCGAGTGGCCACCTACGGCGAACATCGGGCGGCGGCTTAACGGCCGCCCCAACCATCAACCCAGGAGAATCTCATGCCACGTCATATCACTGTTGTTTACACCATTCACGACGAGGCGGCCGCCAAGGACGAACTTGAACAGCTTGGCCAGCGGTACCAGGCCTACGATCCGGAGAATCCGCCTGCGATCGGGATCTCAGCCATGTCGAACAGTAATGAAATGCTGCGTCTTGAGCAGATCGAAAAGGTCGTAGGGTCCAAATACGGTGACGAGGCTGTTGATGAAATTGAGACGATACTGAGCCGGGTTTCATGCTGACAAGTGACCATCGCATAGAAGGGCTGGGGCCATCGATCCGTTGTGATGGTCCCGATAGTCAAACCGTCTGCCTGTACAGCGTCGATAACGGTGAAATCAAAGCCATTGGCGCTGCCGAGCTCAACGTCTCAACCTCCCCTTGGGAGCTAAAACGCGCTATCGCGCCGGGCCATGGATATCGTTTTTTTGAAATGCTGATAGAGCTTTCAGGTGAAAATGGCATCAGGCCTACGACCCAAGGTGGGGAAGTTACGCCCAGGGCATCCGGGGTTTTCCAAAAGCTTTACATGGCCAAGCAGATCGAGCACAGACCGGTTAACGGTCTTCACTTTGAACGATGGCTGAACTGCGCTTACTACTCGATTAATCCTGATCAACTGAGTGATGTGCCCTTAAAGAACCATGAACGATGGATTCAGCAATCACGATGCCGTTTTCTTCGCTGGATGAACAAACTCGACATTGATGATAGGGGTGTTCTGAGCTCAGCAAGTACACTTCTGCGGAAAGTGGCTGACCTATATCAGCGTGACGAAGAGGGACACATGAGCATTGTCCGTTACGCTGCAAAGCTGCTTGGAGCAGAGTATAGGCGCATTGGCACTCCTCATATATCCCAGTTAAAAGCAGGATCTAGGCTTCCCGGATTCAAGGTTGATGCCTCCCCAAATTGTCAGTGGTATCTCTTTGATTCCTTAAGTACGGCTCAATCTCATGCGGCTTTGTGGGGAAAGAAGGTTGAGTACAAGTACTTCGAATCGGCGACACCTATTATTCATGTTGACCTTCACAGACTTGTCGAAGGTAACGAGCTTTTGCGGTCCAAGGTGATCAGCCGGCTGGGTATGAATAGCGCTTGGCAATTCATTGGTTTGTACTGGGGCATAGTTTCGGGTGAACTCGGAGAGAAGCGCTCAGCGGGATTTCGGGATAACTCGCAAATCTACTTCCAGGAAGGCGCTTTAAATCCTTCGTCTTCCTCATAACCAAAGGATACGTTCCGTAACGGACAGGTCGATGTAGTTTCGAGAAACTCTAAGCTATGCCTGATGGCTTCAAATAGGACTTTATATGACCGATGCCACCCAACCCTTATTCAATGATCCATGGTCCTCTCAGGAATATGCTGCACGCTGTGCACTGGATGTCGGGGACAACTGGAAGATTCGCTCTGTTTTCAGAGGGGTTCATCCTATGCTTGAAGACAGGATCATAGAGCTGGAACACGATAAGGCGCTTGAGGACGATCAAAAGTGGGCGGAACTCGACGCCACTTCAGGCCCGGTTGCATGGCTTCCGGAGGGCTGGATTCTGGTGGTGATGTACGATGAGGAAAACCCGCAGGACCTTAAAACAGGCTTCGTGAACGTGGACAAATACATGCGCAAACCGGCCGAGGCGTCCAACGACCACTAATGCAAATTTCAAAACAGATTCAGCAGATTGAAAACGACTGGCGCGATGTGTTGCTGGCGCATGTCGACAACCCGAAAGTTCATGCTCTTGAAGCTTTCCTCGGCGGCGACTGCGAAGAGCATGATATCTGCCCTCCCAGGGAAGACTGGTTTCGTGCCTTTCACACTACCCCGCCGGACCAGGTTAAAGTCGTGATTATCGGGCAGGACCCGTACATGAATGGCGAGGCTACTGGCCTGTCGTTCAGTGTGAAGCCCGGGTACAAACTGACCCCATCGGCCCGAAACATCGTGAAGGAAATCACCGGGCTCAGTAAGGTCACGGACCATAATGGTGATTTCTCGGAATGGGCTGAAAATGGGGTTTTGATGCTCAACACCTGCTTAACCACACGCTTTGGTCAAGCCGGAGCTCATGGCAAAAAAGGCTGGGAGGTTCTTACCGGAGCCGCGATCGATCACCTGGCGAAGCTGGACCAGCCTATCGTTTATCTTGCGTGGGGACGCTGGGCACATGATGTTGCGGCTCAAGACCAAAACCCGAATCATCACGTTATCCGGACGTCACATCCGAGCCCTCTTGCTGCAAGCAGGAGCGGCAAAGACTTCCCGGCGTTTCTAGGGTCTGGCTGCTTTGAAGCTGCCAACCAGATACTCTGTTTTAATGGACTGACGCCGGTACAATGGACGGTTCCAGTACAACCTACCACTGAGCCGGAGTCAGCCCAGGAGAGCCTTTTTTGAAGGTGCAGATTAGCGGGAATAAGATCAGACCAGCCAAATGCCCTTTGTGTGAGTCAGCGTTACGCGACTCTCTGGGCTTCCTATTTCCCTGCAAACACTACCCTCTGACCGAGCTTGATAATGCGAGGAACGAGCGGACAAAAAGAGAACTACAGAGGAAGGCGCCCAGGGCTTAGTCGCCTCCTCTACCGGTTTTCGATTCAGAAGAATGAATACTGACGCTTGCCAGTCAGCGTGGTGGGTACAGGCGCAGACTTCTTGTTTTCGTCTCCAATGATCGGATCCCACTTATCCCGCTCTACCTGGATGATTAGGTTGTCACGGGTTTTGTATTCTGGATCCGGATCCAGAAGTCGGAACAGGGTTATGTAATACCCGCAGAATTTCACCTTCACTGGCTCTCCGGACTCTTCAACCCATCCTTCGAATGGGCCAGGGTCATGAGCCTTTAGGCCCTTGATGAATTTTTCCTTGAACGCGGAATAATCCATCGAAGGAACGAGGGTCCGGGCGAAATGCTGGAGCGGCTTATTGATCTTGCGCTCTCTCTTGTTTCCCGGGGTTTTAAATATCACCGGGCGCAGATAATCGTAGACAACCTGCATAATTCCACTGACGCGGTGACTGAGCATCTCTCGATGCGCCCTGAAAATCGCCTTGGTCGTGGGATTGTTCTTGATCCGGTACCAGAGATGAGCTCCGAGACTAACCACGAGATGACGCGGCACTTCCCTTTGAGTCATATCATCGTATATATCAATGTGCGAGAGCAGTCGGAAATGAGCTTCACTCAGATAGTGTGTGCTCTCATCCAAGTTGAAGAACTTCATGAACTTACTGTTTTGTACGTCGTCGACTTTGACATCAAAACGGGTACTTTCCATGGCCCGGATCGCATTGTATATCCGGCGCTGATTCTTCGTGTTGGATGGATGCTCCAGCTCCATCAGATCCGCTATTTCCACGGTATCTATGGGAAACGCATTCTCCAACTGATTCACATCACCACCGACTTCTGCAAGGCGTACTTCGATTAAACCAGCAATTTGCGTCAAAAGCGCCCGCATAACCGGCTTATCGCTCCAGGTGAGAAGGCGGTCACCATTGGTCTGCGTTGATGTCTCAATGGTCACCATCTCATTCTGGAACGTCAGCTGTGTCACCATGAAGTTGTCGGGCACGTCTTCCCAGCTGGAACGAGGCATGCAGCGATCAAGAATACCGAAGAAGAAATTCTCACTGCGTGGGGTGGCCCCTTCGAGGGACTTTAGATATTGAGTATTGCTTTCCCGTATTCTCTGGCTTCGGGCAATGGGGTTTCGTTTCTTCCTGGCACTTGTTTCGATCTTTTGGTCAACGGACTGTTTGACGGAGGTGTAGTCCCTCAGGCGCCAGAGTCTACGCTTCCTGCTATTGTGCCCGTACTTCCGAAAAGCACCATCGAAAACACCGTAATCATTGAGCGTTCTGCCATAACGGTCGATCGAAGGCCGTGAGCTGGCGATCTTTCTGGCCTTTAGCTCTTCCACCAGTTCCACAGAGGTAACGATGGAGCTGCCATGTTTTTCAGCTGCATCAAATAGAGCTGCCAAAAACTGAATCTCACGCGGATTCAGTGGTAGCTCCAGGTAATCCTGTCTTTCCGCAACAGAATATTCCGGCACCTCGAAGTGGGTACCCGTGGTGTCATCTTGTGTGGCTTTGCTCATGAGTGCCTTTAGACCTATCTATGGTGCAAAGGATCGACGTATTTTGAGCAGCATAGCGGGTTTTTTTTGAGTGTCAAACTTTTCTAAAGGTGAAAGTTAAAATATCTAATTTGGTCACAATCCAAAGGTGGTTATGACAGGAAATTTCGTCTAATTTGGGTACTGATCGAATGGAAATGGAGCCCATTCGGGACGGGTTTAAGCGAGCCAACGCGCTTAATACGTTATTACTACGTTATGATACGTTATCAGTTATAGGGGAAATCAGGCGCAAGCTTTAAAAACGGATTTTCCATAAATTTCAATATTTTGAAGCGCAAAAAAAGATCTGGGATTTCGTTATCCACAAGCTGCTTACACCATTTTTTGTTCTGCTTACACCATTTTAAGCTGCTGCTTACACCACTTTTTTCTGCTGCTTACACCATTTTCTTTGCTGCTTACACCATCAATCCACAAGTCCCTGGCCTGGGCACTATTCCATACCCGTAATCGCCC
>Ga0005504_1050063_pt1 | contig 13102 bp, 6 predicted proteins | sample DeeseametaMP0747_FD_75024 | JGI IMG/M metagenome (GOLD analysis project Ga0005504, IMG submission 75024) | Marine microbial communities from the Deep Atlantic Ocean - MP0747 (Metagenome Metatranscriptome) | ecosystem: Environmental > Aquatic > Marine > Oceanic | place: Atlantic Ocean | collected... | reverse complement strand
GCTGTCGGCGGACAAAAAAACTTCAAAGGGGGCGCTCAAAGAGACTTGAGCGAACAGAGCGCCAGATGAAGCAAAGCTGGTGCTAAGATTGATGCCGCTTTGGTTTTTAAAGTCAGCCGCCAGCTCCACCATGACTGGCTTTAAGCTGGTTGCCGCACCGACAGACAGCTTGGCTTTGTCGCCGCCGGATTTCTCAGGCGACCCACAGGCGACAAGCGTGAGCACCACGGTTAGCGGCAAAAGCCAGGTTTTAAGCTTGTTTGGGTATCGGGTTTTTTTTTGGCGGTGGATCGGGCTTTTTTGCATGGGTCGGCCAGAGTGGGCATTTTGGTTATGATCACATAAAGCGGCCGGTTTAAGTGGATCAAATAGATGGGCGCGCTCAGAACTCAGGCGACGCAGTCAGTCGCTTGAGGTGGATCAGCACTTGCGTGGGCGCAGTAACCCACCTTTAATGAACCAGCAACAAAAAAAGGTATGACATGCTCAAATTGGTTCACTCAAACCGAGTCGATGTGCTCTTGGCGCGACTGATCGCAGATCATGAGGCGCAGCTGGCTACGGGCAAGCTTGGTGTGTTCGATGCCTATCAGGTGGTGGTGCCCTCAAGCGGTTTTCGGATCTGGTTGACCCGTGCCTTTGCCCGTGAGCTGTCGGTTTGCGCGCAGATCAACATGCAGCTTTGGGGGACCTACCGCTGGGGGCTTGAGCGGCGGGTGCTCGAGGCGACGCCCCGAGATCATTTGCCTGCGCGCTTGACCACGCGCTTGCAAGCGCGGTCGATCAACTCCCTCTCAGGCGTGCTCTCTGCAAGCACCATGCGCTTTCGCTTGCTGGGTTTTTTCTTATCAAGAACTACCGAATCCGCTCAGCTTTGGCGAGCGTTAGCGAGCAGTGAGCTGAGTTTTGATGCCGCGCGATTTGTATCCTCTGAGCTTGCGCGCGTGTTCAGCGACTACTTAACCCACCGGCCAGAGTGGATGCGCGGCTGGAGCGAGTCAGATCTGCCCCTTGATACGGATCAGATGCTTAACCGGTTAACTCAGCTGCGCGCACGCTTTGGCGAGGAAGGTGAAGTTAGCGAGTCTGAGCTTGAGCGGGTCAAGCAGTTAGAGGCCGTGCAGCGGCGGATCTGGCGGCTGGTGTTTAGCGATGATCACTTAGATTTGCTCAGTGTTGAGGCGCTGTTTTGGCAGCGACTAGAGAACGGGGCATCTGATTTGTTGCCCCGCCAGATCGCGATCATGACCGAGGAGCGCCTGCCGCTGTCTGGTCTTGAGTTTTTGCTGCGTTTGAGCCGCTATGTCGATGTGCTGTTTTTGAACCAAACCCCGAGCCGTGAGTTTTTTGGCGATATCGCTGATCCGCTGTGGCTAAAAGAGCAGGCGCTTTTAAGCCCCGATGATTTTGATCAGCAGTACCGTGAGACAGGTCACCCGCTGCTCGCTCGCCTCGGCAAGCAAGCGCGCGATCGCTTTCGCCTGCTCGCCGGTCTCTCTGGCAACTCACTTGGGGACGGTGAGATCGATAACGAGGACTGGTTTGTCGCGGCTGAGGCGCAGAGGGTAGATTCGTTTAAAGCTGAGCAAAATGACCTCTTTGACGAGCCGTCAATCAGTGAGGGCGTCTCAAACTTAAGTGCACTTGGGCTGATTCAAAGTGGGATCTGCACACTTAACCCCTCGATGCGCCCGGCTCCCCGCCCAAAGCTTGAAGCGGATCAAGACGCACCCAACTGGGCCGATCCCAGCTTACGTCTAAACGCCTGTGCGGATCTGGTGCGCGAGGTGGAGGTTTTGCGCGAGGATCTGGCACTGTGGCTGAGCCAAGATACATCACGGCAGCCCAGCGACATCGCGGTGCTCGTGCCCAATTTAGAGGAGCACGCCACGATCATCGAGGCGCTGCTGCCAGCCTCGTATGAGGAAGGCATACGCCTGCCGGTGAGACTCACTGGCCTGAGCGACAAGAAACTGATCAGGGTCTGGCAGGCTTATCTGGGCCGGTTTAACTTGCTGCAGGGTCAGCTGAGCCTGCCCACGCTGGCTGAGTGGTTGAATTTGCCTGAAGTGCAGGCGCAGTGGGGTCTCAGCGTCGATATGACCGAGCGGGCCACTGAATTGCTTTCTCAAGCGGGCTTTCGCCGCAGCTTAAATCGCGACACTTTAAGCGCTGATCTGGCTCACTTTGACGGCGACTCGCGCCACACCCTTGAGGGCGCGCTCATGCGTCTGTGTTTGGGGCTGCTTGGCCCCAGTGACACTTATGTGGCTGAGCAGCATTTATCGATGACGGTTCCGCTCAGCGATGGCCCACTGGTGCAGATTTTGGTGCAGATTTATGCGTCGCTGGAACAAAGCGCTCAGTTATTTGAGCAATCTCGCCCACTGACCGGCGGGCGCGGCCAGCTCCATGAGTCAAATGCCCATCTTGAGCGTCAAACTTTAGATCCTGCTGTAAACACTGTAAGCGATGAGACAAGCGCCGAGCCCCTAGGCGGCTGGCTGGATACGGTGTTAATCCCGGATCTCAAGCGGTTGGCAGGCGAGTTACAAGACAGTGAGCTGACCCGCATCGCGCAGATCGCAGTGGAGCTGAGCAAAACCTGCAGCTCTGGTGACACTGAGCTTGGCGCCGGCAAAGTAAAACTCTCTCAAGCCCTAAGCCTGCTCGATGAGGCGATCGGCACCCAGACCTTGGGGGCCGAACCTGCTCATGCGATCACGGTTTGTCCGCTTGGGACGCTGCGCAACATGCCATTTAAGTTGATCGTCATGCTGCACTTATCAGCTAAGAGTTTAAGCGCAGCGCATACCGTATCCAATTTAAACTTGATGAAGTATGAACCGCAAAAATTGGGTGATTTGCAGCGTGAAGAGGATCAATCGGCGTCATTTTTAGAAGCACTTCTGGCGGCAAAAGAGGCTTTTTGGGTCTACTACCCAAGCCAGAGCGAGGCGGCCGAGCCTGAGTTGCCAGCGCACCCGGTGGTCGACTTGGGGACTTTTTTGGTGGGCGGCGCAGGTGATCCGCAGGCACTCACTGAGCAGCTACGCGCGGCCGGTTGGCTGGCTCTGCATGGCAAAAACCCCATGAACGCCGAGAGCTATAGTGGCCTTGGTGCTCGTCGCGCTGGGTTTTGGTGGCGCTTAAGTCAGGGTGGATCGGGCGGTGAGCAGGCTCATAAGCGCTTTGCCGATGGCTCGCTCAGTGAGCTTAAGCGGGCTCATGATCAAAGCGAGCGCTCTTCTGTGATTCAAGATCAACCAGACGGTGTTGGTCAACATGAGCTTGCGCTGCCAGAAGTGCTGGAGCTGGACGAGCTGGTGTATGGGCTTAAAAAACCCGACCGCGTGTTTTATCGCGCCGCTAAGCTGATGGAACTCAATCAGCACGATCCGCTCGCTGAGCTTGAAGCGTTAGACATGAATCAATTGACCCTGTTTGGTGCACGCCAGCTTCTAAAAAACCAGATCATCCATGAGCGCTCAGAGCTGCCCACTGATCAAGTAGCCACTGATCTGAGCCTTAATCCCAAGATAAACCCTAAGCTTAACGAGGTGCGCGCAGCTGGACATAGCGGTTCGGCAGCACTTGAGCAGCTCTACCGCGTTGCCCAGCATCAGCTGAGCCATGCTGCCAGCAAACTGGGTGAGCAAGTCAGTTTTGATCCACCGCTCAAGTCAACTTTGCTAGTCATCGGTGTCACGGAACTTTGGGCCAACTTGCCGCACCAGCATTGCCACTGGTTGATGCAGATCGCAGGCAAATACGACTCGCTCAAGTGGCGGTTAGACGCTTATCTGACGCACCTCGCTTGGCAGGTTCAGCTGGCGCATATCAATGCGGGATTATTTGCGCCATCTTATGCTTTGTTCAGCTGCGGGAAACTGGTTCGTCTGCCGCCCGTAGACCCGTCCGAGGCGAGTGATCGGCTGCACCAGTGGATTGCGCTCTACGCGCTCATGCAGGATCGGCCGCTGTCTTTGCCGGTCACCCACAGCCTAAAAGCCGCTGACAAATGGCAGCAGGAGCCGCCCTCCACCCAAGGGATTGATGCTCACTGGCGAAAAGACACGGGTTACAGTTTCGATGAGTCCAGTGAAGATAGTACTTGGTCGGTGATCACCCGTGGACGTGCAGCGAGCAGCGCTCTGCTTGAAGATCTGATCCCTTATCAGGCGCTTTATGCTCAGGTGAGCGCGGCTTTTGAGGAGATAGATCTTGAGGAGGAGCTGATATGAGGTGTACGAAACTTCTTGAGGTATTTATATTATACCTATTGAGCTTTGAGGGTCGTTTTCTCTCAAAAATTGAGCCATTCATCACAGTGCTTTTGATCAAAAAGCTGCCTTTAAAAAAATTGTCTATAAAGGGTCTGCTGTTAATCGCACCATCTATGAAGCAGTTATCTGAGCAGTCGATAAGTACCGCGCTGTGCTATCAACGCTTGGCTGGAGATGCCGCATGACAGGTAAAGCGAGCACTGATCTAAAACGTGCTGATCCAGTGACAACTTCTCAAGCGCCTGCTCTCAAGCCAACCACGCCAGCGCTGAGCCTCCCGCTCCACGGTCGCCACCTGATTGAGGCGTCTGCCGGAACCGGCAAAACCTGGACCTTAACCGCGCTGCTCATGCGTCTGCTGCTTGAGCGCGGGGTATCACCGCGCCAGATCGTCGCGACTACTTTTACCCGAGCGGCCTCGACTGAGCTCTTTGAGCGGGTCAGTGCCAGCATCGATGATTTGCGCACGCTGATTCGCCGATTTTCAGATGCACCAAGAGCCACCGATGTCGAGGCTTTGGATGAGCCAGCCCAAAGCATCATCAAGGGGTTTGTGAGCCGCGGTGAACTGAACCTGTTAAACCTCAGGCTTGAGCGAGCAAGCCGTGAGATTTCACAGATCCGTATCGGCACACTCGATGGGATCTGTCAGCAGTGGATTCGTGAGTTTGCGCTTGAAGCGGGCTTAAGCGCTGAGCTTGAGCTGAGCCAGCAAAGCCCAAGACTGCTTAACCTGATTGCTCACAGTGAGCTGCGCAGTTTTCGAAGCTGGCTAGCGGACTTAGCTCCGCAAGTGTTTGAGGTGATGGTCAGCTCCGGGCGCTTAATCAAACTCAGTGATCTGAGCCGCAGCATAAACGGACTGGGCAACGCGCTGAGCGTGCCGGTGTCACAGGCTCCGGCAGCAGATTTACCGCAGATCAAAGCTGATCTGAGCGAGTACTTTGAGCTCTTAAGCTCCTCAAGCGGGTGTCTGGTGGGACTTGAGTCTTGGCTTGCCAACAACACCGCCTCGCTACTTAAGCCTGCGACCATCGCTGCGGCGCGCCTGCAAAGGGTCTTTAGTGCGGCCAATCAGGCGCTCATAAACAAAACCGCGATTGATCAGACGCTCGCCATCGATATGCTGGGAGCCTTTAGTGATTGGTATGGTTTTATCGACACAGAGGAGCACTTGCAGCAAAAACTGCTCAAGGGAAAGCTGAAAAAAACCCCTGGGGTGTTTAGCCAGCAGGTATTTTTCTCAGGCTTCTTAAAGCTCTGCAAGTTGGCAAGGCAAGTCAGTCAGGGGCTGGATGCGCTGGATAATCAGCTCACCACCCAGATCGCGCTGCGTGTCCAAGACCAGCTCGACCCAAGATTGAGTGATCAGGGATTGACCAGTTTTTCAGGTGAAGTGCGGCGTTTGGCGCAGGCGCTCAGCGGGCAAAATGGCCCCAAATTGGCTGCCGCGATCCGTCAGAGTTATCCGGTGATCCTGATCGATGAGTGTCAGGACATCAATCTGGATCAAGGGGTTTTGATTGATAAGATCATCCCCGCCAGTTTGTCAGAGGAGGCGCAAAAGCGCGTGTTTTTGCTGCTGGTGGGTGATCCTAAGCAAGCGATTTATGCGTTTCGGGGCGCCGATGTGCGGAACTACTTGAGGCTTAAAGCCAAGTTTGCAGCACCAAGCGAGTTGCTGGTGAACTTTCGCTCATCCAGCAAACTGATCGAAGCGCTCAATCAGTTTTTCGCACTTAGCCCACAGATCAGCCCGGGGATTGAGTACACGCCAGTCACCGCCAAACGGCAAAACAGTGCTTTTGCCTGTTTAGAGTCAGGTGCGCCGCTTTACTGGCTGATGCCAGCTGATACCGGATCTGAGTCTGATTTGCCTGCCAGCCCAAGCTCAGATCTAGAGCCAAGCGCCAGCAGTGCAAGTTCAGGCGACCCTACCACCTCAGCACTGGCTAAGCAGATAGCGCTGCCCATAGCCGATACTCCAGCAGAGGCCATCGCCGCTGAGATCGCAAGCCTGCTTAAAAACCCCGAGATCACCCCGCAAGATATCTGTGTGCTGACCACGCGCAACAGCGATATCTTTGGGCTGATCCGCGCCTGTGCTCGCCGCGGAGTACCAGCATCGGGTAACGCGCGTCAGAACTTGTTCAGTTTGAAGTCGGCTAAGCTTTTGCAACTGGTGCTAAGCGCGCTTGCCGAGCCGCGTAAAACCGCTTGGCTTCGAAGTGTGCTCGTGAGCGAGCTGTTTGGCGATACCTTAAGTGAGCTGGTAGAGGCTGAGCACAGCGGGCGATTGGATCAATTTCAGCAGATCGCCGCAGCTGCGCATGAGCTTTGGCAGCAAAAGGGTTTGTGGCAGGCGTGGCAATACTGGGTTGAAGAGATGCACCTTTATGATGAGCTACTAAAACAAAAGGGCGGCAGCACGCGGGTACGTGAGCTGACTGAGCTGCTGCGCGCGATGATCACTCAGGTGTCCGGGGGGACGGCATTTGACCAATTAAAGGCTCTAAGTACTTGGGTAGCTGAGCCGCCCGAGGAGGAGTGGGCGCTCACGAGTCCCAGCGGCAGCGGGGTGCATATCATGACGATCCACCGCTCCAAGGGGCTCGAGTTCCCGGTGGTGTTTGTCATGGGGCTAGATAGCGCGCCCAGAAATACCAAGCGCGTGTTTCACGCCGTGGTTGAGGCGGGCGGGGAGATGCGGCAAAAACTGCTGGCGCACCCAAGTTCTCCTGAAGTTGAGGAGCTAGCACGCCAGCAGATGGATGAGAAGCGCCGGCTGTTGTATGTGGCGATGACCCGCGCCTCTGAGCGGGTTTACTTGGTGTCCAAAAGTGAGCTGACTAAGGTGAGCGAGAAGAGCCCGCTTGGACCATGGCGCGGCGCCGATCTGCCGACCGTACAGCCCGACAGCACTGCGTTTTATGCTCAAAGCGCGCCGCCTGAGATCCCTGACCCGCAAGCTCTGCCAAAGGGTCTGAGTTTTTATGCGCCGGGTCAGACCAGCTTTAGTCGCTTGGCGCGCTCAATCGATACGGCTGTGTTTGAGCAGATCGAGCAGGATTCAGTGGCTGAGCAACTTAGTAAAATGCCCACCCAGCAAAGCCTTATCGATCTGCAAGGCTCAGCAGACCCGGCTGATGTTTATCAAGAGCAGCTGTTTGAGACAGATGAGGCTTTTGTTGATCTGGGCCAGCTCAAACGCGACGAGCTTGAGGGTGATCTTGAAGAGTTTGAGGTTGATAGTGAAGCAGAGGCGGCTGAGCGCTCGGGCGATATGGTAGCGGAAGCCAGCGAACAGCCACTTGATCAGATCAGTGATCTTGAGGCGGCCGCGTTTGGATTTGAGCGCGGCGCGGTGGCGGGTTCCTGTTTGCACCGTATCCTTGAGGAGGCGGTGCCCAAAGGCGCACTCAGTGCAAACTCGGTGCAGTTTTGGCTCAGTCAGTTTGGGATCACGCGTCCGCTTGCAAAACCTGGCAGAAGGTTTGACGCCGCCTTGTTTAGCTTAAGTGATGAGGAGCGCTTAGCTGCGCTCAGCGACTGGCTGGGCGGCTGCTTGGACGCTGCTTTGCCAGAAGGCGCAACGCTTGGGGGATTAACCGGCAGAGTACTACCCGAGATGAGCTTTGCGATGAGCGCGAGGGCTGCTGGTTTGAGTAAGTTAACTCACACGCTCAATCAGGCGCTTGAGCGTCAGTTACCAAAAGCAGCATCTCAGGCTCCGGTCTCAGCTGATTTTAATTTGCTGGTCGGTGAGATCGATGCGGTTTACGAGCATGGGGGTCGCTACTGGGTGCTAGATTACAAAAGCAACTTTTTGGGCGATAAGCTTGCTGATTACGAGCCGTCTGCCATGATCCAGGCCATGAATCACCACAGTTACTGGCTGCAGGCGGCGATCTACGCCACCGCGTTGCATCGCTATCTGCGCACACGGGTACCCAACTATGACCCTGACCAGCACTTAGGTGGTGTGGTTTATGCGTTTTTACGTGGCATGCGGGCAGGGCAGAGCAGCGGAGTGCTGAGCCTGAACTTCACCGCGAGCGAGCTGGACCAGTTTGATCGCTTACTGGGAGGTGCGTCATGAAGCCAGTTGATCGGCCTCTGTGGGCCGAATCGCTGCTGGATTTCATGCAGCCGATACTGACTCAAGCGTCTTCCCAAAACCTGAAAAATGCCCACGAAGCCAGCCCATCAAGCGATCCGGCTGATCCCCGTCAACAGGCAAATCAAGCAGAGTTGTCGCTTGGGCGTCTGCTCGCTGAGCAGTTAGAAGCCGGACACACCTTACTGCCGCTTAGCTCTGATCAGCTGGCCTTGGCTAGCCGTGACCCTTTGTGTCAGCTGATCCCAGCTGATAATGATTCGGCCCTTACACTTAAGTGCCCGATCCTGATCGATGCGGGTACCGCGCAGTTTGCCCGCCAGTGGCAGCAAGAGCAGGATCTGGCTGCGGTGCTGTCGGGTTTTTTAAAGACAGAGCCAAGCGATGTGCCTGCTCAGCCTGAATCAAATGCGGAAGAAAATCAGCTTTTATCAGGGCTCAACGAAGGGCAGTTGGCTGCAGTGCAAGTCGCCATGCATCAGCGCTTTTGTGTGATCACTGGGGGGCCGGGTACGGGTAAAACCCACACCTTGGCTCGTCTGGTTGGTGTTCTCATGCAAAGCCAGCCGGGTCTACGCATCGCTTTGGCGGCGCCGACCGGAAAAGCGGCGCAGCGCATGCAAGAGTCTCTGGGTGACTCCCTCGCAGGCTACCGAGTCCCGCCAGCCAGAACCATCCACTCGCTGATCGGGCTTCGCCCCGATGGCTCGCCGCGCTTTCATGCGGAGCGCCCGCTACCCTTTGATCTGGTGGTGATCGATGAAGCCTCGATGCTGGGGCTTGAGCTGGCTTTGCAGCTGCTGAGCGCCTGTACCCAAGCGCGCGTGGTTTTGCTGGGCGATGCCAATCAGCTGGCCGCAGTTGAAGCGGGCGCGGTGCTGCACGATCTGTGTCAGGCAAGCGCCATCGCTGCTGTGCGCGTCAATCTGACCCAGAGTCGCCGCTTCGATGAGCACTCGGTGATCGGACAATTGGCCAGGCACTCGCTGGCCGGAGAGGCAGCGTATATCTTGGGGCTCAATCACCCAAACTTTACTCAGCTCACTTTAAGTAGGCCTGAGCAGTTGTACGCGGATCTGCAGCAGTGCTACCAAAGCTTCCATGACACCGCGCAGGCGCTCAAAGGAGTCGATAGCGATTCGGTGGACATGAGTCCAGTATTCACGGCATTTGCTAAGCTTCGCGTGCTGGGCGCCACCCGCGGCGGTGAGTTTGGCAATAACCAGATCAACGATCAATTGGTGCGCCGCTTTGGCCAAGGCCAGCGCTGGTACACCGGCCTGCCGGTCATGATCACCCAAAACGAGCGCGACCTTGGGCTCTCAAACGGCGATATCGGGATCTGCCAGGTGGATCACCGCGGACAAGTGCGGGTGTTTTTTGAGCACCGCAGCCCGCTCCTGCTGAGCTCTCTTAGCCTTGATCACTTGGAAGTGGCCTACGCGCTGACCGTCCACAAATCCCAAGGTTCAGAGTTTGATCAGGTGATCTTGGTGCTGGCCGCCAGCAGCGATCAGGCGGCATCGATCCTGAGCCGTGAGCTGGTTTACACCGCGATCACCCGCGCCAAAACGTCGCTGACCCTCTATGATCAACCTGATTTACTTGAGCGCTCGCTGGCCAGTTTTGAGACTCGTCACACCGGTTTGGGAATCAAGCTTGAGCGGCTGGTTGGTAGCTTGAGGTCCGATTGACCCAAAATGCCTGCCCATATGCCGCCGCGTGGAGGCGATCTAACCGCTTGTGGTCAGATGGATTTGGGCCTACTAGCGCGAGCTTAGCGGGTTCAAAGCGGGGTTAGACTAGCGGAGGCATTTGACTAAAGGCTCAAGAGCTGCTTATCGCTCAGGCGGATTTGTTAATATGGGTTTTTTGAGCCAGAGAGCCGCGCATGCACTGTCCGTTTTGTAGTGCCACTGACACCAAAGTGGTCGATTCACGCCTCGCCGCTGAGGGCGCGCAGATCCGCCGCCGCCGCCAGTGTCCTGAGTGTCTGGAGCGCTTCACCACCTTTGAGATGACTGAGCTGGTCATGCCGCGAATCATCAAGTCGAGCGGCAAGGTTGAACCATTTGATGTGGCCAAACTCAAGCGCTCGGTGCTGCTTTGTTTGCAAAAGCGCCCTGTGGACCTGGATCAGCAAGACGCGCTGATCAGCCGGGTAGAGCAGGCGCTCAGGCGGCTGGGCGAGCGCGAGATTGCCTCAAAACTGGTGGGGGAGATCGTCATGGCGGAGCTCAAAACCTTAGATGACGTGGCTTACGTGCGCTTCGCTAGCGTGTACCGCGACTTTCAGGATATCGAGGCGTTTCGCGCGGAGCTCGATCAGTTTGATGGCACGCCCAAGGCCCAATCAAAATGACCTCCATCGACCCCAAAGCACAAGGTAAAGGTGCGTCAGTTGATCTGAGCGTAGATGGATCTGCGGCGCCTGATTTGGCTACTGAATCTGAACAGCAGGCGAGTGGTTTTCAAAAGCAGAAGCTGGATGGCTTGCAAAAGCAGGAGCTAGATGAGCGTTTCATGCGCGAAGCACTTAAGCTTGCTGAGGCGGGGCGCTTCAGCGCTCGCCCCAATCCGGTGGTGGGCTGCGTGTTGGTGCAGTTTGATCCCTCCGGTGGTTACTCAACTAAAGGCACCATCGTGGGCCGGGGCTCGCACTTAAAAGCGGGCGGGCCGCACGCTGAGGTGCATGCACTTGCTGCCGCAGGATCGCGCGCACGCGGATCAACCGCTTATGTCACGCTTGAGCCTTGCGCCCACTTTGGGCGCACGCCGCCCTGCTGCGATGCGCTGATTCGTGCTGGGGTGAAGCGGGTAGTGATCGCAAGTCACGATCCGAACCCACAAGTCTCAGGTGAAGGCGTGCGCCGGCTTGAGGCAGCCGGGGTAGAGGTAACCAGCGGTGTTTTGGCGGCTGAGGCAGATGCGCTGAACACTGGGTTTTTACGCACCATCAACGGCGGTTTGCCGCAGGTCACCCTTAAAGTCGCGATGAGCCTAGATGGCCGAGTGGCGATGAAAAGCGGTGAGAGCCAGTGGATCACGGGGGAGGCTGCTCGTAGCGACGTGCAGACGCTTCGCGCGAGCGCTGGGGCGATCATCACGGGCTCTGGGACAGTTATGTCTGATGATCCGCGCCTCTCGGTTCGAGAGCTTAAGGGGTTAAGCGCGGAGCAAATTGCCGATTTGCCTACCCCGCTAATCGTGGTGGTGGATCGTCGGGGGATTAGCTTTACACCGGATCTAAACCTGCTCAAAGGTCGATCCAAAATTTGGTGGGTGGTGGCAGAAGAGCACTTGGCGCGCGTACAGCTCGCCGTCGATGAGGTGGGCTGTTCGGGTCAAGTAACCGTGATGCCAGATTTAGGACTGCGTGAGCTGTTAGTGGCTTTGGCTAAGCGTGCGGACGTGCGCGACGTCTTGGTTGAGGCGGGCAGTGGGCTTAGCAGCGCATTTATCACTGAAGGATTGGTGGATAAGCTGGTGGTGTATCAAGCGCCGGTGCTTCTGGGTGCAAGTGCCAAGCCTTGTTTCACCACCAAGCTTGAGCAGTTGTCTGAGGCCGTGCAGTTGGGAGCACCAAAGGTGCAGGTGTTAGGTGATGATCTCAAGCTGTGCTATCAACTTGGCTCATTGAGCTGAGTTGAACAGAGCAAAAAGCCGATACTAGAGAATCGCTGCCTGAGCTTTCATTCCATCAGATTAAGTTAGAGGCTGCCTTGGCCCCCTCAATGACAGCAATCCAGCACATTGACGAGAGTGTAAATCGCTGATCAAAGCCAGGCTACACTGACATTTTTCATGACAAAGGGTAGAAAATCCTTTGCAAATGGCTATTTTTTATAGATTATGGTGGTTATGTAATCTTTTTTTGAAGCCACATAAGGATCTGTGTGCCGATGAGCTCTACCCCTGCTCCTATGCGCTATATTGAGCGCGCCATGTCTGTGCTCAGAGACATGGGGCTTGAATTGCAACCGCCTCAAAATGCCGCCACTCAGCTGATCATGGAGCTGGAAAGTCTCGATGAGGGGCGAGTGCGTGCTATTGCGGCAACCCTAGCTCAGTCAAGTAGTTTTAACGAGCTGGTGCGCCGAGAGATTCAGGTGACCAGTATCGGCAGGCGCTATGAGGAGATTGCACAGCACTTTGACAGTGTGCGTGACGATGCCAAGCGCATGTTGGCACAGCTTGACGATGGTAAGATTGGTTTTACCGATAAGGCAGCCAATCTGTGGATGCGGCTGCAGCGCGGCAGTATCACTTCGCGCTTTAAAAAGATCAAAAGCACGTTCAATGAGCTGAGCCAAGACACCCAAAAGCAGCTAGAGCAGTGGTCTAAGATCTTAGGCGCTTACTTAGATTTTCGCTACGCGCTTAAAGAAGCGGAAATCTTAGCCGCTGAGCTACTCAAAAAATCTGAAGATGCGCTCGATCAGGCCAAAGCCACTCTTGCACAAGCAGCAGATGAGCTGGCAGCCCATAGCGGGGAGCGAGCCGACCAGGCAAGGCTAGAGCTTAAACGCGATGAGGCGATGCGTCAGGTGCAACTGGCGGATGAGAAGTATCAAATCGCTAAAGATTTGGCAGAAAACTTATTGATTGCTTACAACACCTCAGAAGCTGTCATGGCGCGGATCAACCAGATCAGCGATACCCAAAAACGCGTCTACCAGCAATCGGTGAGTTTTTTTGC
>Ga0005504_1017559_pt1 | contig 14146 bp, 12 predicted proteins | sample DeeseametaMP0747_FD_75024 | JGI IMG/M metagenome (GOLD analysis project Ga0005504, IMG submission 75024) | Marine microbial communities from the Deep Atlantic Ocean - MP0747 (Metagenome Metatranscriptome) | ecosystem: Environmental > Aquatic > Marine > Oceanic | place: Atlantic Ocean | collected... | reverse complement strand
AATGCCTCCAAAACCGCTTTTACTGGCGTCTTCATCACCGTACCGGAGAGAGCTCCTGGAGCGGCTTGGCTTGCCGTTCACCTGCGCAAGCCCGGATATCGACGAATCACCCTATCAAGGCGAGACCGGGGAGGCCCTGGCGACACGTCTGGCCGAGAGCAAGGCCCGCGAATTGGCGGACCGGTTCCCCGGCCACTGGATCATCGGCTCGGACCAGGTCGCCTGCCTGCCCGACGGCTCGGTACTGAGCAAGCCCGGCAACAACGAAATGGCGACAGAGCAGTTACGCCAGAGCAGTGGTCACAGGGTACTGTTTCTTACAGGCCTGTCGCTGCTCGACTCCGATTCCGGCAAGATCGACAGCCTTTGCGAGCCGTTTAACGTCAAGTTCCGGGAATTGGCTGATGAGGAGATAGAAGCCTACCTACTGCGGGAGAAACCTTATGACTGCGCCGGCAGCTTCAAGATGGAAGGCCTCGGTATTACTCTGTTCGAGGCCCTTGAGGGCCGGGACCCGAACAGCCTGGTGGGCCTCCCTCTTATTGCCCTGAACGATCTGCTGAGGCAATGGGGCCGGAATCCCCTGCTGGAAAACCGGCCTGCCTCATAAGGCATTACCGAAGCTCGAGCCGGGACTCGACCAGTTGACTGGCGAAACCCTCGCCAAAGGCGACACCAAGCTGATCAACAATATCCTGGAACGGTGATTTGCGACGGCTGTAGTCCACCAGTTCCTCCTGACCTATGATCTGCCGGGCAACGTGTGATGCGCTGCCGAGCCCATCAGCCAGGCCAAGCTCAACGGCCTGCTCGCCACTCCAGACCAGCCCGCTGAACAGGTGCTCATCATCCGCCAGGCGATCACCACGCCCTTGCCTGACCGCTTCGATAAACTGCTGGTGGGTGTTTTCCAGGACACTCTGCCAGAAAGTGACTTCCTCTTCCTGCTCCGGCGAAAACGGATCAAGGAACGCCTTGTTCTCACCGGCCGTGTAGAGACGGCGATCCACGCCGATCTTCTCCATAACCTCGGTAAAGCCGAAACCGCCAGCCACCACCCCAATCGAGCCCACAAGGCTGGCCCGGTTGGCATAGATCTCATCCGCTGCCGCAGCAATGTAATAGGCCCCGGAAGCGCCGATGTCCGAGATAACGGCGTAGACCTTTTTCTCGGGATATTCCTCCCGCAGGCGCTTGATCTCATCGTAGACATACCCGGACTGCACCGGGCTGCCCCCCGGGCTGTTGATGCGCAGAATCACTGCTACCGAGTTTGGCTCTTCGAAGGCTGTTCGCAGAGAACCTACAATATTGTCTGCACTGGCCAGTTCGTCGGCAGCGATCGGACCGTTTATTTCTACCAGAGCCGTGTGCTTGCCGGTTACACCCTCCAGTGAATCGCCCAGGGGAAACTTGATCAAAAACAGCAAGGCAATCAGGTAACCAAACGTCAGGAACTTGAAAAAGATACCCCAGCGCCGGCTCTTGCGCTGCTCAGACTGAAGTGACATGACGAGTTTTTCGATGAGCTTCCAGTCACGTCCGGACTCGGGCGGAAGCTTCGGCGACTTTCGCCCGAAAAACGGCTTACTTTCTTTTTCAGGCTCCACCGGTTGGTCACCCCAATCGGCAGACTTGTCAGATTCCCAGTCACTCATGTGCGCATCCTGTCAGCAACGTCAATGAATTCGGTCTGTTTACAGCCCCAGCACCCGCCGGAGGTCTGGCACGGATTCAACAATGGCATGGGGCGAATAATCACCCAACACATCCCGCTTGTGCACACCCCATTCAACGCCGATGGAGGGCATGCCGATACGCCGGGCCATATCAAGATCGTATCGGGTATCGCCAATCATCACTGCTTCCTCGGGCTCAATGCGATAGAAACGAAGAATCTCTTCAAGCATGGCGGGATCGGGCTTGGAGCGTGTCTCATCGGCACAACGGGTGATCTCGAAGTGGTCGCCAAGACCGCTGGAGGCCAGCGCAAAGTCCAGGCCGCGCCGGCTCTTGCCGGTTGCCACAGAACAACTGCGACCGGATCCTCGCAGATCTGCGACCACATCGGCCATACCGTCAAACACGTTTTGCGGCGTTGTCACCTTGCTGAAGAAATAGCGCCCGTATCCGTCGCGAATCCTGTTCATTTCTTCCCGACTGATACCGGGATAAAGCTTCTCCAACGCCTCGACCATGCCAAGCCCGATAATATCCCGGTACGCCTCACGCTCCAGGGCGGGAAAGCCCAGCTCGGTTGCCGCCTGATGCAGGCTGTCAGCAATATGCTCAACCGAGTCCACCAGGGTCCCGTCCCAGTCAAAAATTACTACTCTGACGTTCATTGGTCGTTTCCTTTAAGACGCCCGGAAAGTTTCCTGAGCACGTCATTGAATGCATCGTCGTAAGGCGCCTCAAGGCGCATAGCCTCACCCGAGACCGGCAAGGTAAACTCCAGGGCCCGCGCATGCAGCATCAGCCGTTGCCCGCCAATGGACCGGAACGCCTTGAGGCTGACATCATCCATATACTTGTCGTCACCCGCAATCGGATGACCGGCCCAGGCGCTGTGCACGCGGATCTGGTGCGTACGACCGGTAATTGGCGACGCCTCGACAAGGCTGTAGCCCGCGTAATGCTCGAGGCAGCGGAATGTCGTCAGCGAGGCCTTGCCGGCAGCGTCAACTTTCACCCGACGCTCGCCATTGGGCATCTCGTAGCGCAGCAGAGGCACATCCACCCGGTCAACGCTGGCCGGCCAGTCGCCGGCGACCAGCGCATGGTAATGCTTGCGGATTCGTTTCTGCCGCAGCTCATCCTGAAGATACCGAAGCGCCGACCGCTTCTTGGCCACCATGATCAGTCCGGACGTATCCCGATCCAGACGATGAACGAGCTCCAGAAACTTTGCGTTCGGGCGAGCGGAACGAAGCACCTCGATCAACCCGAAACTCAGGCCGCTGCCGCCGTGTACGGCGATACCGGACGGTTTGTTGACCACCAGCATCTGCTCGTTCTCGAAAACAACCGCGGATTCCATCACGCCCTGCACTCGGGAGCCGGGCGCCACCTGATCCGGCTTTTCCTTTCGGGTGATCGGTGGGATACGCACCTGATCACCAGTTCTCACCCGGGAATCAGGCTTGACCCGTCCTTTATTGACCCGAACCTCGCCCTTGCGGATGACACGATAAATAATGCTCTTGGGCACACCGCGAAGCTGGGCAAGAAGGAAGTTATCCACCCTTTGACCATCGTTGTCTTCGTCCACGGTAACCCACTGGACGCCCTGACGGACTTCTCCACGAACAGCCTGACTCTCACTGCCGGCCCTGCTGGTTTTTTTTGCCCTCTCGGGCCGCGTTTGGGCTGGCTTTCTGCTCGCAGACTTTCGAGACATGAAGTTCCTTGGCTACTGGAGTGACTGCAGGATTGAACGGCTGCATGAATACTGTTATATTCCGGCGTGCTTTGCCGTTTGTCTACGGCCTGACCAACTCAAGTCAGAAGCCGGAGCGGCAGAAGTATACCGACACTATTCGAGAGTTTGAACGCCGTGCACCCAATCACTACCGGGAACGGCGAGAGAAATGCTCCCGGAGGACCAGGACAGATCTTCGAAAGGCTGCATCCTGTACCCGGGAGAGAGAAAAACCGCGCGGAAAACCGCGGGCGACATCGCGAAGAATCACTGCCACCCAGGGCCGGGCCGTCCAGCATACGAATACGACGTGAGACCCAGGCACCTGAGTGAACCTGAAAACGGATAACATGCGTCAACAGACACGAACCTTACACGACCTCTCCCTGCCCACAGGCAGCCGGATCGTCGGCGTTGGTCTCAGACCGAAAGGATCAAACCCCAGAAGGGTCTGATTCGTCTGGCCGCCGGTCCGCCCTTGATGTAACAGGGCCCGCGGCACGCACATCCTGCTTCGCTGATGCGATCCCCTCCGGTTTTCTGTCAAATCAAACGACAGGAACTCTTTCTTTCCATGAAAAGAATGCTTATCAATGCAACTCATCCCGAAGAGTTGCGCGTCGCCCTGGTTGACGGCCAGCGTCTATTCGACCTTGATATCGAATCCAGCTCCCGCGAGCAAAAGAAAGCCAATATCTACAAGGGCCGCATTACCCGGGTCGAGCCCAGTCTCGAGGCCGCGTTTGTGGATTTCGGCGCCGAGCGCCACGGCTTTCTGCCGTTGAAGGAAATTTCCAAGGAATACTTCAAGAAGTCGCCCGGCCAGATCGAAGGCAAAATCAACATCAAGGACGTTGTTTCCGAAGGCCAAGAAGTAATTGTGCAGGTCGACAAGGAAGAGCGTGGCAATAAGGGCGCAGCCCTGACCACGTTTATCTCCCTGGCAGGTCGCTATCTGGTACTCATGCCCAACAACCCCCGTGCCGGCGGCATCTCCCGTCGCATTGAGGGCGATGAGCGGGCGCAGCTCAAAGAAGCGATGAACGATGTTCAGGTGCCGAAATCCATGGGCATCATCGTTCGTACCGCCGGCATCGGCCGTACCACTGAAGAACTCCAGTGGGATCTGGACTACCTGGTGCAATTCTGGGAGGCCATCACTCAGGCCGCCGGCGAGCGCAAGGCACCCTTCCTGATTCACCAGGAAAGCAACGTTATCATCCGTGCGGTCCGTGACTACCTTCGCCAGGACATCGGCGAGGTTCTGATTGACGCTAATGGCGTCTATGAGGACGTCCTGAATTTCGTGCGTGCAGTCATGCCCACCTTCGAAAACAAGATCAAGCTGTACAAGGATGAAATCCCGCTGTTCAGCCGGTACCAGATCGAAGGCCAAATCGAGACCGCCTTCCAGCGGGAAGTGAAACTGCCCTCCGGCGGCTCCATCGTGATTGATCCGACCGAGGCCCTGGTTTCCATCGACATCAACTCTTCCCGCGCCACGAAAGGCCAGGATATCGAGGAAACCGCGCTCCAGACCAACCTGGAAGCGGCAGAGGAAATCGCCCGTCAGTTGCGCCTGCGTGACATGGGCGGTCTGATTGTCATCGACTTTATCGACATGACGCCTGCGAAGCATCAGCGGGAAGTTGAACAGAAGATGCGTGAGGCCCTGGAAATCGACCGGGCCCGGGTTCAGGTGGGCAAGATCTCCCGCTTCGGCCTGCTGGAAATGTCCCGTCAGCGCCTGCGCCCCTCCCTGGGAGAGACACGCAGCGAAGTGTGCCCCCGATGTGAAGGTCAGGGCACCATTCGTGGCATCGAGTCCCTCGCCCTGAGCATCATGCGCCTGATCTACGAGGAATCGTCAAAGGACAAGACCGGCGAAGTACGAGCCGTTGTGCCGGTTTCCGTCGCCACTTTCCTGCTCAACGAGAAGCGCAAGCAGCTGGCCGACATTGAAGCCCGCCAGGAAGTGAGCGTTGTCGTGGTGCCGGTTCCTCATATGGAGACACCGCATTTCGAAATCATCCGGATGCGTCAGGATGAAACAACGCCCGAGCACATTTCCAGCCATCAGGTGGCCCAGGAGTACAGCGAGCGTGAAGAAGAAATCTTCGAGGCGCCCACCCCTGAGAAGCCGGTACGCGAGCAGGCTGCGGTAAAAGCGATCCGGCCGAGCGCACCCGCACCCGCGCCTGCCCCGGCCGCACCGAAGGCTGATGAAACCACTGAACAGGAAGAAGGCCTCTTCCGCCGGCTGGGACGCAAGATCGCTGGTTTCTTTAGTGGCGAGGAAGAACAGAAAGTCGAGAATCGCGAGCAGAGCCAGAGCCAGCGCGAAGATCGTCGCAACCAGGGCCGTCAGGACCGTCGCAAATCCCGGGTAGCCCGCGGTGATGACCAGCGTGCAGGTGGCAACCGCAGTGGCAACGAACGTCGCCAGGGCGGCCAGCAGGGCCGTGGTGACGACAACCGTGGCCGCGGCCGCAACCGCAACGACGACCAGAACCGTGGCAACCAGAATCGCCAGGCATCCGAAAACAAAGGCCAGGATAATCGCGGAGGCGACAACAAGAGCGCCGATAACAAAGGCTCTGAAAATCGTCGTGACAACCGTCGCGACAACCAGGGCCGCGGCCGCAACAGGCCCCAGCGCGACCCGAAGGATAATCGCGAGCAGAAGGACCAGAAGGATCAGGGCCAGCAGGATAATGCAGCCAAGTCCGGTCCAGCGGACAAGACCGGTTCAGAAGAGAAACGCAGAAAGCCACGTCGCCAGCGCAACCGCGACGGCTCTCCGTCTGATGCACCGGCGTCCGCTCCGGCTGATCGAAAAGCCGCTCGTAGCGAGAAGCATCAGAAGGACACGCAGCCGGAAAACGGTCGTGACGATGCCAAGCCCGAGGTGAAAGCCGAGCAGGTAAAGGAAACAGTCAACAAAGCGTCTGACAAGCCCGAAACAAGGGCCGAGACTGCGCCGGCAGCCAGCGAAGCACCGAAACCGGAAGCTGCTCAGAAAGAACCGGCAAAAGAGCAGAAGCCCGAGAAGGCATCCGCAGACAAAGCGCCGTCGGAGAGCAAGCCGGAAGCGAAACCGGCAGCGGAAACAAAACCCGCCGCAGAGAGCCCGGTTGAAAAGCAGGAAGCTGTCCAAGCGAAACCTGAAAAAGCCGAGCCCGCCAAGGCTGAACAAAGCTCCGAACCCCTTGAGAAGCCTGAGGAAAAGAGCGAAAACGTTACCGGGCAGGCGCAAGGCGCAGCCACAGACAAAGAGCCTGCCAAGAGCACCGCGGCCACTGATGAGCCAACGCCGGTGACTGACCAGGCTCCCGAGAAAAAAGAGGCAGCTCCGAGGCCAAAGCCGGAGTCCAGGGCCACAGCCGACGGCGAACAAGCGCCGCGGGCGAAGAAGCAGCCGGCGAAGCCCAAGGAAGCGCCAGCCGCCAAGGCAGAACCGGAGGAGGCACCACAACCCGAGAAGGCTGAAAAGCCAGCGGAGGAGAAGGTAGCACCAGAGCGTAAGGCTCCCGAGGCTCAACCGGAGCCAAAGCAGCCTGAAGCAGCGCAGGCCAGCCCCGAAAAGGCCGAGCCCAAGAAAGCCGAGCCCGAAAAAGTTGAGCCCAAAACCGCAGAGCCAGTGAAGGAAGAGACGCCTTCCGCTCCGGAGGCAACAGCCAAGGACACGCCTGCCGATGCCCCGGCAGTCGACGTTCCTGTAACACCGGGCCGCGCTTACAATGATCCAAGAGAAGTCCGCAAGCGCCAGAAGGCCGCGGAAGAGGCCAAAAAGGCCGGGAGTAACTAACTGATGCTATCGAACTCCGACATAGAAGCGCTGGAAGACATCCTCTTTGCCGAGCCCTGGGGCGATGAAGCCCTGGATTTCTTCGGTTTCCATGGGGTGGTCTGCGCCAGCGTCGTCGGCCCGGCTGAACTGAGCGCGGAAGAAATCTTCCGCCTCGCCACGGGCACCGATCAGGTGCCCGACACCGGGATTCCCGAGGTGTTCAGGCGCTGCTCGACCCAGCTGGCCAATGACATGGCCCACTCCCTGGACATGGGGCAGTCTCTGGAACTGCCGGAGCCGGAGGATGGCGACCCCATGAACGCGCTGGAAAACTGGTGCGCCGGGTTCGTGGACACCTTTCTGGAACACGAAGAAGAGTGGCTCGAAGCAGCCAGCGAAGAAGAAGCGGCGGACCTGATGGTGCCTATGCTGACACTCTCAGGACTGTTCGATGACGAGGACTTCCAGAAGGTTCGCAACAGTGAAAAGCTATCCCGGCAGATGGCCGACGCCATCCCGGACTCACTGACGGATCTGTACCTGCTGTTCCATGCGCCGGATTAAGGCGGCGCCGCACCCGGAACAGGTTGTCTGAACGAATGCCAGACCGGCTCAAGCCCGTCTGGCATTTTCATGATGCGGCCAAGCTCACACCAGGGAGCGCCGGGAAAGTGAAAATCACTGCCCTGGGATGCCAGCAATTTCTCTTTCCGACAAAGCTCTGCAAGAAACCCCAGATCACCACTGGATTGACCTGAAGTGGACACTTCAATTGCCTGCCCCCCTGCCCTTCGGAAATCCGCGGTCAGCTCCCTGAGTTTGGTTGCCGTAAGCTGGTATTTTCGGGGATGGGCAAGAACCGCAACGCCACCTGCCTCGGTGATCCAGCGCACGACTTCTGGAAGCTCCGGCCAGAAAGCTTTTACATCACCGGGCTTACCGTTACCCAGATATCGCTTGAATGCCTGGGCAGCATTGCGAACAACGCCAGCCTCTGTCAGAACCTGTGCAAAATGTGGCCGTCCAGGCACGTCGCCACCGGCAGCCTCGGAGGCCTTATCGAGAAGGCCATCAACACCAAGCTTACCCAGGCGGTCCGCGATCATGCGGGCACGAGCCCAGCGATTCTCGTTCTGCTGCTCCAGCGCCTGCCTGAAACCGGCCTGCCCGGGATCAAAATCCAGACCGACGATGTGGATGGTCCGGCTTTTCCAGAGGCAGGAAAGCTCAACCCCGGGAATCAGGATGATACCCTGCGCCTGCGCAGCCGCCTCGGCTTCGGCAAGGCCAGCGATCGTGTCGTGGTCAGTAAGGGCCAGGTGGGTAACCCCCCGACCGGCAGCGCGCTCGACCAGTGCCGCCGGTGATAGCGCGCCATCGGAAGCCGTGCTGTGGCAATGCAGATCAATGCACAAATGCGGGTCTTGCGGTATAGTCACAAAATATCCTGAATCTTCAGATAACTGGCGGCTTGCCAGGGTTTAACAGTGTACCAGCCAACCCTTGCACGACACGACCGCTGATTGTCTGATCAACTATCCTGTCTTTGAAAACCTGTTCGGAGAGCTGAATGTACTACGCCATTATCAGTGAAGATGTCGAGAACAGCCTGCCGTTGCGCCAGTCTGCGCGTCCGGCTCACATCGACCGGCTTCAGGCCCTGAAAGCCGAGGGCCGATTACTTGTCGCTGGCCCTCATCCGGCGCTGGATACTCCAGAGCCCGGCGATGCCGGCTTTACCGGTAGTCTGGTAATCGCGGAATTTGACTCTCTGGAAGCGGCCCAGGCCTGGGCGGATGCCGACCCTTATGTGGAGGCAGGCGTTTATGACAAGGTTGTGGTAAAGCCTTTCAAAGCCGTCCTCCCGTGAGCGGGCCTTGGGGGCCCATGAGTTTATTGTAATGATGGCACGCTTGCACGGCGGGGCATCTGTGACAAAATTGCGCTTTTAATCAGACTCAGATTTCAACCGCAGAATTTCAGGGAACGTAACCAGTGACGCTTTTTCGTCTAGCAATCAGTGTGTTGTTCGCAGTGTCCTCCATTGCTGTTGCCCAGGCAAAGACTGTCTGGGTTGACGACCAGTTGTACCTGCCAGTGAGGTCAGGCGCAGGTTCCCAGTTCCGAATCATTGAAAACGCGGTTCCCAGTGGCACGCCGCTGGAAGTCATCGAGGCCTCCGATTCCGGATACACCCTCGTTCGCACTCCCAAGGGCACCGAGGGCTGGGTTTCCAGTCAATACCTGAGCGAGACACCCATTGCTGCAGATCGCCTGCGTACGGCCAACCGTCAGTTGGAAGAAACGCGCGCTGAACTCGCCCAGGTAAAAGAGCAGCTGTCTAACGTCGTCACTGAGCGCAACGCGCTGGAAAGCTCCGAAGCCTCGCTTTCTGACCGTTCACAGGAGCTCCAGGAAGAGCTTCAGCGGATCAAGAGTATCGCCGCCGATTCCATCAATCTGGAACGTCGAAACCGCGAGCTGCGGGAAGAGAACCAGAAGATTCGCAACGACCTTGAAGTGCTCACGGCTGAAAACGAACGTCTGGAAGCCAGCAAGGAATACGATTTCATGTTGCTGGGCGCGGGCCTCGTTCTCGGTGGCGTTTTGCTGGCACTGATCATTCCAATGCTCAAACCAACAAGAAAAACCGACAACTGGGCCTGATGCCATGAAGGATTATTCGGAGAAACGCGATTTCCACCGTATGCAGGTGAACTCGGAGATTGAGATCAGCGACAGCCAGGGCAACCGCTTCAAAGGGATCTGCCGTGATCTGAGCGCGACCGGCATGCAACTCTACGTTGAGCAGGCCGTGAACGTTGGCGAGGAACTTCACACGGTTCTTCACTCCAGCAGTGATCAGTTTCCGCCGCTGGAGACTGTCTGCGAAGTCATTCGCTGCGAACCGGAAGGAGACGGGTTCCTCCTTGGAACGAATATCAGCGAAGTCACTCGCTGAACGAAAAACGGCGGCCATTGGCCGCCGTTTTTGTCTCTGCCTCGAAAAGCCTCAAACCAGAGGCTTCTCAGAAACAATGATGCCGTTGTTGTCGGCGTAGACGTAGTGTCCGGGATGGAAGGTAACGCCGTGGAAGGTGACCGGCACATTCAGGTCGCCCAGGCCACGCTTTTCACTCTTTCTCGGATGGGTGCCAAGGGCCTGCACACCCAGGGCGGTGTTGCCAATCTCATCCACGTCGCGCACGCAACCATAGATGATCAGGCCCGCCCAGCCGTTGCTCGCAGCCTTCTCCGCGAGCATGTCGCCCAATAGCGCATGGCGCTTTGAAGCGCCACCATCCACGACCATCACGCGACCGTTCCCGGGCTGGCCAACCTGCTCTTTCACCACAGAGTTATCTTCAAAACACTTCACGGTCACAATCTCACCGCCAAATGCCTTGTTGCCACCGTAGTTATTGAAGCCGGGCTCTACAACCAGCACTTCCGGAAATTCGTCACACAGGTCCGGGGTAATTATCGTCGTCACGTTGTCGCTCTCCTTATCCTGGAAATAAACTCAGTCGATTTTTTCGTCGGCCAGGAAGAACCAGGTGTCCAGTACCGAATCGGGGTTCAGTGACACCGTATCAATGCCCTGATCCATCAGCCACTTGGCGAGATCCGGATGATCCGATGGCCCCTGCCCGCAGATACCGATGTATTTGCCGGCCTTCTTGCACGCCTGAATGGCGTTGGAAAGCAGCGCCTTGACCGCATCGTTCCGCTCATCGAAGAGGTGCGCGATGATGCCCGAATCCCGGTCCAGACCCAGGGTCAGCTGAGTCAGATCGTTGGAGCCGATGGAGAAGCCGTCAAAGTGCTCCAGGAACTGATCCGCCAGCAGGGCATTGGCCGGCAACTCACACATCATGATGACCCGAAGACCGTTGTCACCACGCTTGAGCCCGTTCTCCGCCAGCAGGTTCACTACCTGTTCCGCTTCACCCACGGTACGCACGAACGGGACCATCACTTCCACATTGGTCAGCCCCATCTCGTTACGCACCTTTTTCAGGGCACGGCATTCCAGCTCAAAGCAGTCCCGGAAGGTATCGGAGATATAGCGCGATGCACCCCGGAAACCGAGCATCGGGTTTTCTTCATCCGGCTCGTACAGAGTGCCGCCGATCAGGTTGGCGTATTCGTTGGATTTGAAGTCCGACAACCGCACGATCACTTTCTTGGGCGCGAACGCCGCTGCCAGGGTAGAGATGCCCTCAACCAGCTTGTCGACATAGAAATCCACCGGCGAGCTGTAACCGGAGATGCGTTTCTCAACGGTCTGCTTGATATCCCGGGGCAGTCCATCAAAGTTCAGCAGTGCCTTGGGATGAACACCGATCATCCGGTTAATAATGAACTCAAGCCGTGCCAAACCAACACCTTCATTCGGCAACGCCTGGAAATCAAAAGCCCGGTCTGGGTTGCCGACGTTCATCATGATCTTGAACGGGATGTTCGGCATGGAGTCCACGGTATTTTCCCGCAGCTCGAAATCCAGGGAGCCCTCGTAGATCATGCCGGTATCGCCCTCGGCGCAGGAGACGGTCACTTCCTGTGCGTCGGTCAGCAACTCCGTGGCATCGCCGCATCCGACCACGGCCGGAATGCCCAGCTCGCGGGCAATAATGGCCGCGTGGCAGGTACGACCACCGCGGTCGGTAACAATGGCGGAAGCCCTTTTCATCACCGGCTCCCAATCCGGGTCGGTCATGTCGGTAACCAACACATCGCCGGCCTGCACCCGGTCCATTTCCTTGATGCTGGTGATGATCTTCACCGGGCCACTGCCGATCTTGTGGCCGATGCTCCGGCCTTCCACCAGCACCTTGCCGGTTTCTTTAAGCAGGTAGCGCTCCATCACATTGGCAGACGCACGGCTTTTCACCGTCTCAGGGCGCGCCTGAACGATGTAGATCTTGCCGTCGTCGCCGTCCTTCGCCCACTCGATGTCCATCGGTCGCTGGTAGTGCTTCTCGATAATCATCGCCTGACGTGCCAGGTCTTCCACCTCGGCGTCAGTGATGCAGAAGCGGTTGCGGTCTTCCTGCTCCACCTTCACTGTTTCAACGAATTCACCTTCACCGGGCTTGGTGTGGTAGACCATCTTGATGGCCTTGCTGCCCAGATTGCGACGCAGGACGGCCGGCCGACTGGCTTCGAGAGTAGGCTTGTGTACGTAGAATTCATCAGGGTTTACAGCACCCTGAACGACGGTCTCACCCAGACCGTAAGAGGCAGTTACAAATACCACGTCACGGAAGCCGGATTCTGTGTCGAGGGTGAACATAACGCCACTGGCCGCCGTCTCACTGCGCACCATTTTCTGGATACCAGCTGAGAGCGCGACCATCTTGTGGTCAAAGCCGTGGTGGACGCGGTAGGAAATAGCGCGGTCATTGAACAGCGACGCAAACACTTCCTTGACCGAGGTGCGCACCTGTTGCAGCCCCACCACGTTCAGGAAGGTTTCCTGCTGGCCTGCAAAGGAGGCATCCGGGAGATCTTCCGCCGTTGCAGAGGAACGTACCGCAACCGCCATGTGTTCGTTGCCATCCTGCAGGGTGGCGAACGATTCCTTCAAGGCGTTCTCCAGGACATCCGGAAATGGCGTTTCAATGATCCATTGACGGATCTGGGCACCAACCCGGGCCAGTTCGTTGACGTCGTTGATGTCCAGAGCATCGAGAGCGTTGTCGATACGCTCTTTCAGTCCGTCAGTAGCGAGGAATTCGCGATAGGCGTGCGCTGTTGTGGCAAAGCCACCTGGAACGGTAACACCTGCGTTGGCGAGATTACTGATCATTTCGCCGAGTGAGGCGTTCTTGCCGCCTACCCGATCGACATCGGACATTCCCAGGTGATCAAACCAGATAATGTAATCTTCCAAAGCATGTCTCCCTTGAGTCTGTGAAGCTAAGAGCAAAATCGGGCCAGCGGTATCAAGCGGTAAAAGCAGACAATATCCACTGCGGAGTCTCGAACTTGGCGTGTATGATACTGTAACCTGCGGAAATTACCTAGGCCACCGAGCCAGGAATCAAGAACCAAGGAACCGGACAATACAGCATGAAACGCACTGCTTTTTTCATTTCTGATGGCACCGGCCTGACAGCCGAGGCTCTCGGGCACAGCCTTCTGGCCCAGTTCGAAAAGATCGAGTTTGAACGGGTTACTGTTCCCTACATTGCGGACGAAGAAAAAGCCCGGGAAATGGTCAAACGGATCAACAAGGCGGCCGAGACAGACGGCGCACGGCCGCTGGTGTTCGACACCATTGTAAACAGCGATATCCGGGAAATCATCGCCACCGCCGAGGGTTTCATGGTGGACATCTTCGGTACGTTTCTCAGCCCCCTGGAACAGGAACTCCAGTCTTCCTCTTCCTATACCGTCGGTAAATCCCATGCCATCAACAATGAAGGCAGCTATGAACGCCGGATCAATGCCGTCAATTTCGCGCTGGATAATGACGATGGCGCACGCACCCGGCATTACGACGAAGCAGACCTGATCCTCGTTGGCGCCTCCCGAAGCGGGAAAACCCCCACCTGTCTCTATCTGGCGCTGCAGTATGGCGTGAAAGCGGCAAACTATCCGATTACCGAAGAAGACCTGGCAGACCAGCAGATCCCGAAAGCCCTGAAACCCTATAAAGAGAAAATTTTCGGGCTGACTATCGAGCCGGAGCGGCTGGCAACCATCCGCAACGAACGCAAGCCAAACTCTCGCTACTCATCCATCAAGCAGTGCATGCACGAGATCGAGGAAATCGAGTTGATGTATCGGCGTGAGCGGATTCCGTACCTGAATACCACCGCCTATTCGGTTGAGGAGATCTCCACCCGAATCATGGTGACAACCGGTCTGAAGCGCCAACGCTAGGGGTACAGACGGCTGGAGGGCGTCATCGGGGCAGAATAAGAAAG
>Ga0005504_1007097_pt1 | contig 14162 bp, 13 predicted proteins | sample DeeseametaMP0747_FD_75024 | JGI IMG/M metagenome (GOLD analysis project Ga0005504, IMG submission 75024) | Marine microbial communities from the Deep Atlantic Ocean - MP0747 (Metagenome Metatranscriptome) | ecosystem: Environmental > Aquatic > Marine > Oceanic | place: Atlantic Ocean | collected... | reverse complement strand
GTACTACTTAGGCTATGTATTGGATGCTGCGAGGTTTCTAATATATTGTTATTCAGGAATGCGCAAACATGAAGTCGATGCACTGAAAAAAAACTGCCTGAACAGCATTCATATACCAGGCCTTGGCGAACTCCCCATTCTGCTCAGTAACACCTCAAAAATGACGAACAGCAACTATAGTGAGTCGGCATTACCCTGGGCGACATGTTCACAGGTAATACCCGCCGTAGAGGCATGTGAGTCTATCGGAAAAATGATGAATAGCCCTAGCGACTTTCTGTTTGCACGCTTCGATTTTCCAATGAAGATCAGGACGTTTATTAATACCGATGATCATCGTCAAACCATTCTAAAATATATTTCAAGAGGATCAGATGAACTTCGAGTCAGGGAGAGCGACATCGTGGAGTTAGAGAACTTCGATGCATTCCGCGATTGGCGAAACGACCCGAATCTGAATCTAAAAGTAGGCGAGTACTTTCATATTTCAAATCATCAGTTTCGGCGCTCGACGGCCATCTATGCAGCACGAAGCGGAAAGGTTTCCTTGCCTTCGCTGAAGTTCCAGTTCAAACACTTATCTGAAGTAATGACAATGCTTTACCGAGAAAATGCAAGCTTCGCTGAAAACATTCTCAACATAGTTAAAACCGGCGATTCACATGACGTAATACGAGACTATCGAAATGAACTGATGCTCTTGGAAGCTCAGGAATTCGAAGCCCATGTCGTAAAAAGCACTGACAAGCTTTTCGGTGGATCAGGCAGCAGATTCGAACAGGAAAAATATAATAACCCTTCATGGTTAAACAGCATCGAAGAGATCGAAAAACGCGTCAAAGATGGGCGCATCTCCTATCGGGAAACAGCTATTGGAGGGTGCTCATCCCGCGAGATGTGTGACAAATTCAGCCTAGACGAGATTATCCCGTGCCTAGCTGGTTGTGATGACGCGATTTTGGGAGGCGATGATGGACTTGGACTTAAACGCGGGGCCAAGCTCAAGAAATATAAAGAAACGTTGGAGACGGAATTAGAATACCTCGAACCTGAACACCCCTCCGCCCACTTGGCGCGCAAAGAGATCACACTGATCCACCAGAAATTAATAGAGATGGAGGCCATCGATGATTAAGCACCAGGAGTACTACAAGGCTCTCCAGAGACTGATAAACAATGAGCCATCAGTTGTTAAGAAAGGTTCAAAAATCAATAAGAGAAATGTGGCATTAGAGGCTGGCAAGAAAAATGCCAGTAGTATCAGGAAAGGACGCGACTTCGATGATCTAATCGCAGCAATAGATGCCGCATCAGCTAAAGCCAAGCCTCCAAGAAAAGCCAGAGTTGACAAAGCAGATACGCTCGCAATACGAAACAGAGAGTTACAGGACATGCTGGACATCTCTCATGCGAAATACCTAGCCGCGATGAATCTACTACTTGAAAATGGACTTTACTCAGTTGAACAGCCCTCCGCCCAAGTAATCGATCTAAACGAAAAAGATAATGCGGTAAGGCCCACTTTTGATGACCCTATGACAAAGGACATGTAGTATCGAAATAACGCTGGTTTCTAATGAACTGGTGGCGATTCACTTATTATCGGCGTTCCAATCGTTTTCTTAGTGAAGCAGTGCCTTGGTCATTTCAAGAAAAAGTGACCAACCGCATGGCATTCTGAGCAGACACCACACAGTGTGGTCTGATAGCCAAGCATGTTGTAGAGATTGGTGTCAGATAAGGTAAGCATGACCCGAGCAGTACGTGGTTAGATCGAGAGTACAAAAATCCCAATGTCAGCAGCCCTGAAAAACTAAGGGAACCGTAATATAGGTGACTAGTTATGGTCAAAGCCACGTCCCCGGTAAGACTGAAAAGCAGCCTTATGAATGCGGCGACAGTCGCTGGTATTCCTTTGCAACGCACTGCAGCCGAGCAAATTGAATACTGGGCAGATATTGGCCGTAAGGTTGCGAGGAACGTTGACCCCGAAATCCTACTGGCCGTACAGGCAGGACTGGCGGTTCTTCGTGTAGAGGATGCAGTATGTGCACCTGTAGATCCAGACGAAGTTTTCAAGATCCATGAGCGAGAGTGCAAGTCAGGAGCACTAAGTGAAGCGATCGCCTCAGGCTCTGTCCGCTACCAAGCCTCACTGTCAAAGCTAGGTTATTTGGAAGCCTGCCATCCTGACGGGTATATCGAAGTAGGTCATTTTATTAACGGGCAGTTCATCGCGAAGTGAATCGCCACCAGTTTGCTAGACACCATCAAACTCATTTACTAAATTGATGAATCTGGAATATATTGGGTAAATTTGGACGGCTTATAATACAAGCCACAGAAGGCACAATATATGCAGTTACCAGTAGGTATGAAAAGCAGAATTATATTAGGCTTAAAAACCTCTAGTGAACTAGTCGCGATTCAGCTACGCCGTTAAAGCCGATGCAAAATTTACCTCGGCCACTTCAAGTGCAGTGAATCTATAACATACAGATGGCTGTGCTCCTTTCCATAGCCAAATGCCTCCAGATGCTCATGACCAGCTTCAAGATCATCGTGCCGGTGAAATAGCGCATTATTTTCGTCCTCCGGCCAAAGTTTAGACGCCAATGCCAAGCCGATAACGGAAAGCCCGGCCAATACTAAAAACGCCGAATTCACATCCAGCACGGTTAATAACCAGCCGGCGAACGGATAGGCCATCATCCAGCCTGCGTGGGAGAGTGAAAAATGTGCCGCAAACAACGCCGGCCTGTCCGCGTTACTGGCTGAACGAACCAGAACTTTACTGGTTGGGGTCTGCACCAGGGAGTAACCCGCTCCCAGCACGAACCAGGTCATCAGCAAAGTGACATAGCCTGTGATAAGAGTGCCGGATAGTTGCGCAACAATCATCAAGCCGAGGCCTGCCAGCATCACTCTGCGCTCAGTGATTTTTTCCAGAAGCGTTGGCAGTGTCAGCGCTGTGAGCATGGAGCCAAAGCCGAAAGCAGCCAGAGCGAATGCCGTTTGCTGGCCACTCAGGGCAAAATTCCCCTGCACCAGAACCACGGTGTTAACGAACACCATAGCGCCCCCCAGGGCGGTGGTAAAACTCAACAACAGCAGACCTCTCAGTCGTGGAGTCAGCAGGTAAATGCGTCCACCTTTCGTAAGTCTGTCTGTCCAGGTATTCACCGCAGAAGCCTGGGCTTTTGGGAGGGTAACGGATAGCACCAGCAACGCTGACGCCACGAACCCCAGCATGGTGCCGAAAAATAATCCATGCCACGAGGTAATCAGCAGCAATGTCGCCGCCAGCATGGGGCTGATCAGACTTTCCATGTCGTATGCCATGCGGGAAAGTGACAGCGCTCTGGTGTATTCACGCTCGTCCGGCAGTACATCAGGAATCGTCGCCTGAAATAACGGCGTAAATCCGGCGGAACTGCTTTGCAGAACAAAAATAACCACATAGATGTGCCAGACCTCGGTGAGGAACGGCAGCGAAAGCGCCGTCAGCGCGCGGATAATATCCAGTGCCACCAACACAGGCTTGCGTGGGCGCCCCTGAAACAAGGCCGCCAGTAGCGGTGACACAAACACATAGGCCAGCATTTTGATGGTCAGTGCCGTTGCCAGCACAGTGCCTGCATTGTCTCCCGCCAGCTCAAACGCCATCAGACTCAGGGCAACCGTCGCCAGGCCTGTGCCCAACAATGAAATAAGCTGCGCAGCAAACAAATGGCGATATACACGGTGACGGAGAATGCTCAGCATGGAACCTCAGCGATTGACTTTGACTGACAAAAAACCGATTGTAGGTCGGTTTTTACTGTGGCAGTATATGCCTCATTCTGAAAACTGGAAAGACTATGATTCTCGGTGAGTTAGAAAAGCAGGTTCTGAACCATCTCTGGTCGGCGGGTGAAGCTGATGCCAAGCAGATCCATTCTGCCTTCAGTGCCGGACGCAGCAGTTCACTGAATACGATTCAGAGCACACTGGACCGTCTGTACAAAAAGCAGCTGCTCAGTCGCAGCAAGCAAGGGCATGCCTTTGTTTATCGCACCCGCGTAGATCGGGAAGATCTGATCGCTCAGCTGATCCGCAATATCACCAGCGACCTTGTCAGTCAGGACAACCAGTCTCTGATGGCCGCATTTGTTTCCTTGTCTGCCGATCTTGGTGACGACGAGCTCGATCGCCTGGAAGCTATGATCCAGAATCATCGCCGAAAAGGTAAAGCACACTCATGATTACCGGAAACTGGGGTTTCATTCTGAACTTGCTGAGCATGGCTGCATTGCTCGGACTGGCCTCAGTTGCATTTCAGCTGTTAACAGCCCCCCTGCTTATTCGGGCAGGAAAGCGTGTTGATCCGTTGGAACAAAAATGGCTGATTTTAAGTTGGGCCTTGTTACCCTGGGCAATGACTCTGTTGCTGTTAGTTCAAGGTGGAATCGCCTTACCTGATGATCACAACACTGTGTATGGATCGCTGAGGCTCATTCACTGGCATCATACCGATGAGTTTGTGATCAGCGCCTGGCACAGCTGGTTTCTGAGTACGGTCGGTTTATGGCTGACGTTACGCATGGGGCGTTTTGCTTATCAGCAATGGTGTGTAAACCAGCAACTGAAACTTATCCGTGAGCAGGCACTGGCAACTTCCGATTCCACTATCTGCATTCTGCCCACCCGGGACGTTGTCGCCATGGCAGCCGGATATTTCCGCGCCGATGTTTACCTGTCGCAAGGTTTGCTCAATCAAACAACGCCAGACCAGCAAGCAATCATTATTGCTCATGAGCAAGCGCACATCCGCCAGTTCGATAACCTGAGCCGCTGGTTACTGATGCTGCTTATTTGCCCACTGCCAGGCTTTGTTCGCACTCCCATTCTGAACCGCTTCACATTAGTGACGGAACAGCTCGCTGATCGCCGGGTTACCCGCAACGCCGAAGCGGCCGACATCGCAGAAACACTGGTGAAAATTGCGCGCTTACGCCACCGCACAAACAATCTTGGTCTGGCTGCGTTTATCGATGCCGGACAGCTGCGCGAACGGGTCTGCGAGCTATTGGCTCCATCTCGTCCGTCCGCTCTGAAGCTGGGCCTGTTGCCACTGGCTATTCTGGTCACAGCCACAGCGGTACTTTCTGCCACTGATGCTCTACACCACTTTTTTGATATTTTCCTAGTCCATTAACGGAGCTGAAATGAAGCTTGTTAACCACGTTATTTCTGCGCCCAAAAAACCGATTATCAATCGGTTTTTAATGTGCTTGACCCTGTTCATACCCTGCTACGAAAGCGCTTACGCCGAAAATACAGTGAGGCTGTCTGAAGCCGTCGAGCGGGCGTTAAAGGGGCATCCACAGATTGCCATCTGGTCTTATCGCCAGCAGGGCATCCGGGCTGAAATGGAGGCGGCAGGTAGCCGGCAACCTGCTCAGCTGGAGCTGAGCGTCGAAGATGCATTCGGTACTGACCAGTACGAAGGTGCCGATTCTATGCAAACGACATTGAGTGCCCGCTGGCTGTTAGAAGGTGATCAGATCAGCGCCAGAACAGAACACGCTGCAGCTCAGGAGCGTCTGCTGACGGCAAAGCAACGTGTGCAGCTGGCCGATGTAACCGCAAATACTGCCACGCTCTTTATTTCGTTACTCGCCGATCAGGAACGGCTACAACTGGCACAAAAAGCGCTGGCCGATGAAAAAGAAATTCTGGCGATCATTCAGCGCCGTGTGGATGCCGGCCGCGCACCCAATACTGACCAGATACTGGCACGTACCCGTTTAACAGAGCAGGAATTGGCGGTAGAAGAATTCGGGCACCGGCTGCAGTCGGCGTCACTGCGATTGTCTGCGCAGTGGGGAGCGGCAGAAACCCAGCTTTATGCCGCGGGAAACCTGCTGCCATTTCTGCCGTTGGCAAAAGCCGAAGCTGCCATGATCAAATTGCAGGAAACTCCGTCACTGAACCAGATAAAAGCGGAAGCAGAACTGTTCAGTGCGGAAGGAAAACTCGCAAGTGAAGAAGCGGTAACCCCTTGGTCGGTTGGCGCAGGCGTGCGCCGTTTCGAAAATACGGGTGACTATGCCCTGGTCGCCCAGTTCAGCATTCCACTGGGCGCGAATCAGCGCCACACCGCTCTGCAGCGCTCGGCCAGTGTCCGTGAACAGCAGCAGACACTTTCAGCACGGGCGCATTTGCAACAACTGACCATCCAAACCCGCACACTGCTGATGGAACTGGAACACAGCCAGCACGTTATCAATACCCTGACAGAAACCATTCTGCCGACTCTCAATAACGGTCGTCAGCAGGCGCTTAAAGCCTATGAAAACGGGCAGTTGGATTATGTGCAGTGGGATAACACCCGCCAGCAATGGCTGAATGCCCGCAAGCGTTTACTCGACGAAGCGGAAGCACTGCATCAGCAGTGGATTGAATTACAACGCCTGACCGGCCAGACCATTTATTTCTGAGGTTAAGTTATGACACCCCGTAAAATATTTTCCCACCTGTTGCTGGCTTTGCCGTTATTCGCAGGCAACGCTCTGCCAACACAAATGGTTTATGCCCAGTCGGCGGAAACAGCCGAAGCGGAACCGGAGAAAGGACCTCACCGCGGACGCATGCTGCGCGATGGTGATTTTGCTCTGGAGCTGGCCATTTTCGAAACCGGTGTACCGCCGGAGTTCCGGGCCTGGAGCACATTGTCCGGCCAGCCAATTGCACCACAGGATGTGCAGCTGAGCGTACGTCTTATTCGTCTTGGCGACGTCGTCGATAATATCGGTTTCCGCGCTGAAGGCGATTACCTGCGTGGCGACATGGAAATTTACGAGCCTCATTCTTTTATTGTCGATATTCAGGTTCAGCATGCTGGCCAGCAATACCAGTGGCGTTACGACAATTTTGAGGGACGTACGCAAATCGCCGCGCCGGTTGCCGATGCCATGGGAATTACCACCGAAGTCGCGGGGCCAGCGACTCTGCATATTCAGACACCCGTCTGGGGCAATCTGACGTCAGTACCAGGCACCGAGCGCAACGTCAGCGCACGTTTTGATGGCGAAATCCGCAAGGTGCACGTACGCGAAGGACAGGTGGTTCAGGCAGGCAGCGAATTGCTTACCATCGACAGCAACGAGAGCCTGAAAAGCTACAGCGTACGCGCACCAGCCTCAGGCATTGTCAGCCGGATTTATGCCGCTGCCGGAGAACAAAGTGCAGGACGTACTCTGCTGACAATGCAAGACAACCGTACATTGCAGGGTGAACTTGCCGTGTACCCGAAAGACTGGAGTCGTGTAAAAGCCGGAGCCCCCGTCACCATCACGGTACCCGGCACAGAATTGCAGGCTCAGGCTGTGCTTAAACATGCTTACCCCTCTGTTCAGTCCGATCAGTCACGTCTGTGGCTGGCCACCCTTGATAACGCCGAAGGTTTGTTGGCGGCCGGAATGAAAATCAATGCCCGCATTGAAACCGAAACCCGTGACGTAGCTCTGGCCGTCAAACGCTCTGGCTTACAGGCGTTTCGCGACTTCACCGTGGTTTACGCCAAAGTCGGGGACGAATACGAAGTGCGAATGCTGGAACTGGGTCAGGCCGCCGGCGAATGGGTTGAAGTGCTCGGTGGTCTTGAGCCGGGCACAGAATACGTGACCGAAAACAGTTACATCATCAAAGCCGACATCGAGAAGTCCGGCGCGTCACACGACCACTGATACAGGATATCGTCATGTTGGATTTACTGATTAAACTGGCCATTGCCCGGCGGAATCTGGTGATGGTCGTTGTTGCCATCATTGCCGTGCTGGGTCTGTGGAATTTTAACCGGCTGCCGATTGATGCCGTGCCTGACATCACCAACGTACAGGTGATGATCAATACCGAAGCCGCCGGCTTTACCCCACTGGAAGTGGAACAGCGTATTACCTATCCGCTGGAAACCGCGCTGGCCGGATTACCGGGGCTGGAATACACCCGTTCGGTATCGCGCTACGGCCTGTCGCAGGTGATCGCTATTTTCAGCGATGACACCGATATTTATTTCGCCCGCCAGCTGGTCGGCGAACGCATGGCATCTGCCAGCGGTCGTCTGCCTTATGGCTTACAACCAGAAATGGGGCCTATCGCCACCGGTCTGGGTGAAATTTTTATGTTCACCGTTGATGCTGAGCCTGGCGCAATGAATGCCGATGGGTCTGCCATCACGCCTATGGATTTGCGCAGTGTGCACGACTGGATTATCCGCCCGCAGCTGATGCAGGTGCCGGGCGTGGTGGAAGTGAACCCCATCGGTGGTTACGAGCGTGAAGTCGTGGTGCAGATGCAACCGCAACGTATGCTGTCCGCTGGCATCAGCAGTGCCGATATTGTGGCCGCTATCCGCGCTAACAATGAGAACCGTGGCGCCGGATTTGTGGAGCGAAATGGTGCGCAATGGCTGATGCGGATTCCGGGGCAGGCAATGCAGGCCGACGATATAGCGGCAATTACCATTACCTCTGACAATGGTAAAACGGTGCATATCAGCGACGTGGCCGAGGTGACCATTGGCCACGGCCTGCGCACCGGCGCCGCGACCCAGAATGGCCGGGAAGTGGTGATGAGCACCGTGTTTATGCTGGTTGGTGAAAACAGCCGTACAGTGGCAAGTAACGTCGGTAAAAAACTGGCCGAGATTAATGCGTCTCTGCCTAAAGGCATTGTGGCAACGGCTGCCTACGACCGCACCGGGCTGGTAGAAAAAACCCTGAGTACCGTCACCACCAATCTGGTGGAGGGTGCTTTGCTGGTGATCGTTATTTTGTTCCTGATGCTGGGCAATATCCGCGCGGCCATTCTCACCGCGCTGGTTATTCCTCTGGCAATGCTGATGACCTTTACCGGTATGGTACAGACTCGCGTCAGCGCCAACCTGATGAGCCTGGGCGCGCTTGATTTTGGTCTGCTGGTCGATGGTGCCATCATCATTGTCGAAAACTGCCTGCGTCGTCTGAGTCAGCAGACAGGTCAGCTTGCATTAAAAGAACGTCTGCAACTGGTGTTTGAAGCCACGCGGGAGGTCATCCGTCCGGCATTATTTGGTGTATTTATTATCACCGCCGTGTACGCACCGATTTTCGCCCTCGAAGGGGTCGAAGGCAAAATGTTCCACCCGATGGCCATCACGGTCGTGATTGCTCTGCTGAGTGCGATTCTGCTGTCAGTCACCTTTGTTCCAGCGGCAGTGGCCTTGTTGTTCAAAGGGCCGGTGACTGAAAAGCACAACCCTCTGGTGTCAGCACTCATGCGCATATATCAGCCATTATTGGCTCTGGCCCTGCAAGCCCGGGTACCTATCATTGGACTGGCGGCAGTGCTGGTTTTACTGAGCATCTGGCAGGCTACCCGGTTAGGTAGTGAATTTGCCCCGAATCTGGATGAGGGTGATATTGCCATGCATGCGCTGCGCATCCCCGGTACATCACTCAGTCAGGCCATTGCCCTGCAGGAAACACTTGAAGAGCGCATCAAAGCCTTACCTGAAGTTGAACGGGTATTTGCCAAAATCGGTACCGCTGACGTCGCCACCGATGCTGTGCCCCCGAGTGTGGCCGATAACTTTATTATTCTGAAACCACGAGACCAGTGGCCAGATCCGGATAAGCCCAAGCAGCAGGTGGTCGCCGAACTGGAAGCCTTAGTCAGTGAAATCCCTGGCAACCGTTATGAGTTTTTACAGCCCATTCAGATGCGCTTTAACGAATTACTCGCCGGTGTACGCGCCGAAGTTGCTATCAAGATTTTCGGTGACGATCTGGATGTGTTAACTGGCCTTGGCGCGTCGCTTGAAAAAATTGTTGCTGGTGTCGACGGTGCCGTGGACATTCAGACTGAGCAGGTGACCGGCTTGCCACTGCTGGAATTTATTCCGGATGCTGCCGCATTGCGCCGTCACGGTATCAGCCGCCAACAGCTGCAGAATCAGCTATCCACCGCTCTGGGCGGAGAAGTCGCAGGTACCTTGTTTGAAGGAGATCGCCGGGCAGATATAACCGTACGCCTGCCTGAAACCGTACGCGCTGATATTGACGGTCTGAACTATTTACCAGTGACCGTTGCACACGGGCAGGTTGTTCCACTGCAGGAGCTGGTCACACTCAGCGAAAACATCGGTGTTAATCAGGTAAACCGCGAAAATGGTAAACGCCGCCTGGTAGTCACCGCCAACGTTCGCGGTCGCGATCTTGGCAGTTTTGTGGAAGCCGTGCGTAATGCCGTTGGTAATGAACTGGATATTCCCTCGGGCTACTGGGTGGAATATGGCGGTACCTATCAGAAGCTGCAGTCCGCGTCACAAAGACTGATGATTGTTGTGCCACTAACACTCGTGCTGATTGTAGGTTTGCTGGTGTTGGCACTGAATTCCGTGCGCGATGCACTGGTCATTTTTACCGGTGTGCCACTGGCCTTAACCGGTGGCGTACTGGCGCTGACGCTGCGTGATATTCCTTTCTCAATTTCTGCAGCAGTGGGTTTTATTGCGTTGTCGGGTATCGCCATCCTTAACGCATTGGTGATGGTGTCATTTATCCGGGAATTACAGCGCTCTGGCCAAAGTCTTGAACAGGCTATCTTTGAAGGTGCGCTGACCCGTCTGCGTCCGGTGATTACTACCGCACTGGTAGCGTCACTGGGTTTTGTCCCGATGGCACTGAACACAGGTATCGGCTCAGAAGTACAACGACCACTGGCAACCGTCGTGATTGGTGGTGTTATTTCTTCTACGATTCTGACCTTGTTTGTGATTCCGGCGCTGTACCGCCTGGTTCATCGTAGTGAAAAACGAGGAAATGCATGAAATTGTCTATAACACGTCTTGTACTTTTACTCGCCATGTTAACCACAGCGTCCTTCGCTGTGGCCCATGGCGTTGATGACAATACCCGCACATTTCTGCAACAGAATACCGGCGTGCAGTTCGTCCCTTTCCTGTATATCGGCGCCAAGCACATGATCACAGGATACGATCACCTGCTGTTCCTGCTGGGGGTAATCTTCTTTCTGTTCCGCAGCCGGGAAGTGCTTCTCTACGTCAGTCTGTTTACTCTGGGGCACAGCATTACTCTGATGTCGGGCGTTCTGGCCAATATTCAGCTCAACGCTTACCTGATTGATGCCATCATCGGCCTTTCAGTGGTGTACAAAGGTTTCGATAACCTTGGTGGTTTTAAGCGGGTATTGGGGTTTCAGCCAGACACACGCTACGCCGTGCTGATTTTTGGCTTGTTTCATGGTTTTGGTCTGGCGACCAAATTACAGGAGTTTCACATTCCCGCAGACGGCCTGCTGACCAATCTGATTGCCTTTAATATCGGCGTCGAGATCGGACAGTTTGCTGCACTGGGCATCATCCTGATACTGATCTCGGCATGGCGCCATTCAGCAACCTTCAGCCGTTTCGCCGTACTGACCAATACGCTGCTGATGGCATCGGGCATCATGCTCACCGGCTACCAGTTGACTGGCTATTTTAATTCCTGAGGAGAAGGAAATGACTTACGCACATATTCCGGCCAAACAGCTCTGGCTGGCCACACTGGCCGCATTTGCGACTGGACTGCTTACGCTGGTTATCGTCATTATGCCAGCGGAATACAATATAGATCCGACCGGCATTGGTACTCAGCTGGGCTTAACCGCGCTGTCACCGGAGAAACTGAATGAAGCACCGTCAGCCCTGAGTAACTTAGCGAATATGGATGGTTTGACCACCCTGGTTATCCCGGCTGGCAGCGGTAAAGAGTTCAAACTGGAAGTGGCAGAAGGCGGTCAGGTTGATTTTGAATGGATCACTGATGGTGCCAGTATTTATGTTGATACTCACGGCGAACCCTTTAACGATCCCAGTGGCTACTTTAAAAGTTATGTCATTGCCACAACCAGTGAAATGAAAGGCAGTTTTACGGCGCCGTTTGCGGGAACCCATGGCTGGTATTTCCGCAACGATGGTCAACAAGACATCACCATTCAGCTATTTTTTGAAGGTCAGTACGAAAATCCTCATGCGATGTAAATCGCTAACAAGTAACAGGAGTTACAATATGAAAGCGTTACTTTTAACCGCTGCACTGACACTGTCCGCATTCAGTGGAACGACATATGCTCATGGCGACCACGGCGTGCTTGATGAGCGAGGCGCCATGGGTCTGGCAGCCCGCGTAGTGCAGAAAATGACAATACGCGATTATGGATTTACCGCAGGACAACTGGATAGCAGTTGGCAGAGTATCAGCAAAGACCAAGTCGTTCTGAAAGAAAGCGGACCTGGATTCTACGTTGTCGAAATCACTAAAGTCGGCTCTGAAGAAAAGGTATACGTCAAGGTGCTGGAAAACGGCGACATTTCTGACGTATCCAAGGTATATCCGTTCTGAGAGTGCGCCTATATCTGAACGCCGTTCCCACACAGAGCTTCGTGGGAACGGTGCCGCGCCAGCCACTCCGGATACCGAATTCTAAAAAATCACAGAATTCTAGCAATTGAACTGTCCCTGCTTCTCAACCAGAAAATCCGGGGTTGGCAGGCAACTGCGCGCGGGAAGGTACGTGAAGACAAGATCTAGGTCGAGACCGAACACAAATCAGTATTTGAAAAAAACGGACATGAGTCTGGGAGAGAGTGCCCGCTCCATTGTTGTCACAAACCTGACACGACAGTTCCTGAAGCGCCACTACGATACCGTTATAAAGGTCAATAAGTAGACCCTTCAAGGGAGAAGTGACCCCGCCGGACAGTTGAGACGAGCGGCAATTTTATACAGTTTCTCAATCGTGATATTCACTTCTCCCCTCTCAATTCGTCCCATGTAACTTCTGTCCAGCCCACATTCCAGCGCCAGAGCATCCTGAGAAATGCCATTCTCCTTTCTTTTCGCTCTGATGTTCGCCCCAAGGGCTTTTGCCAAATCATTCATTACCGCTCTCCTAAAGAGCAGTAATGTTTAATTTTGCGGCTTATATAACCACGGATTATAATCCGTATTTTTTAGGGCGTAAGAGAGTGAAATATTCCTCTGTGACCATCGATGAAGTTCTTTACCACATTCTCATGGAAGAGGAAGTTGGCTGTTTCACCATCATGGAGCTGCGTGATCGATATCTGAAGCGCGTTAATCCAAATGGAGTTTCGCTGCCCGATCTTAGAATGTATCTCTATGATCAGATTCGAAAAATGATCAATTGTGGATGGGTAGAACATCACTCCGAAAGAAAAGCTCGTGGCCAACGCTTCGTCGTCTTGCAACAGCCCGCTGGGATATCACCAAAACCGACTCAGCCCGGTAAAGGGATGCAAGTACGTGAAACTCTCGCAAAGCCGCAGCAACAAGCGATAGATATGCATCCAGACATCAGCAAATACGAAAAGCCAGTGGAGAAAAAGAGCGCCACTGAAGTACTGCAACAAATGCTCAAAGAGACCAGGCTGGACTTGCTCACGTCCTACGGTGAAACAGAGCGATACGCCCAAATGATTCAAGACCTACCAGAACTGAAAACCACCTTAGAGTCAGACTTAGTGGCGTCCCGAGACAACAGCTCTCGTCTACTCGGGCACATCAACGCTCTTGAATCAGCCTTGCAGAAAATTGGGACCATGGGATGACACTTCGGCGCTGGCAGTCAGAGTGCATTGGTCAGGCACTTAGGCATTACCGCAATCAGCAACATTTTTTCTGTCAGGCAACGCCCGCCGCGGGGAAGACACGCATGGCAGCAGAACTGGCCAAGCTTCTGTTTGCTGAAGGAAAAATTGATGCTGTTATCTGTTTTGCTCCCGCCTGTCAGATCGTTGATGGATTTCGCCGTACCTTTACGAAGGTACTAGGCAGAGCATTTGACGGCCGCATGAATGCAGCAGGGACGGCAATCACCTATCAATCCATCGAACATCAGGAGGAATCATTCTGGCGGCTGTTTGAGGAGCTGAGAGTATTCACGGTGTTCGATGAAATACACCACTGCTCAGGAGGTGATGAAGTCCAGAGCCCAAATATATGGGGTCAAAGAATCATTCAACGGATACAGGATTCGGCCACTTACACCTTGGCGATGTCCGGCACTCCTTGGCGTTCAGACGAACGGTCTATCGCCTTGGCTCGCTATTCAAC
>Ga0005504_1299561_pt1 | contig 15855 bp, 13 predicted proteins | sample DeeseametaMP0747_FD_75024 | JGI IMG/M metagenome (GOLD analysis project Ga0005504, IMG submission 75024) | Marine microbial communities from the Deep Atlantic Ocean - MP0747 (Metagenome Metatranscriptome) | ecosystem: Environmental > Aquatic > Marine > Oceanic | place: Atlantic Ocean | collected... | reverse complement strand
GGAAAACTCGTTTTTAAGAAAAAGATCTTGCAGTTTGTACATGGTATTCTTTCTACTATTGCTTTTAAATTTGTGGATAAAGTTCTTTTTCTGAATGCAGATGATCCAAGAGATTTATCTAAATTTGGCTTTTACGATAGAAGTAAGTTTTCTATTATAGGGCCTATAGGTCTTAACTTAAAATCGTACTCTTATTCTGAAGTTAGTGTTGGGGATAAGATTTCATTTATATTCATTGCGAGGCTTTTAGCGGAAAAGGGAGTGTTTGAATATATTGAAGCTGCCAGACAAGTGAAAAAGAGTTTTCCTAATGTAGAATTTATTCTTTTAGGCGGTTTAGATCCTGATAATCCTTCCGGTCTTTCTCAAATTGAATTGCAGAAAGTCATTGATGAAGGTGTGGTGGTATATCCGGGATACGTGGATGATGTTTATGATTGGATAAAGAGGTCTCATATTTTTGTTCTCCCGTCATATTATAGAGAAGGCGTACCTCGTTCGACACAGGAGGCAATGGCTACTGGTCGTGCGGTTCTGACAACCGATGTTCCTGGTTGCAGAGATACCATTGTCGATGGAGTAAATGGTTTTTTAATACCGCCGTGCAATCCCGATTTCCTTGCTTCCAAAATGGTCTATATGATTGAACATCCAGATGAAATTAAGCGTATGGGTAATGAAAGTTATAAAATAGCAGTGAGAAGATATGATGTTGATAAAATAAATCCATACCTTGCAGAGGTTGTAACAGGTATCAAATCATGATGTTAATCACAGGCTGGTGTGGCTACATCGGTTTCCACACTCTGGTAGAGCTTTGCTCTGTGGGCTTTAATTTTGTTGTTATTGGATAGTCTATGCAGCTCATTCGGTTTCTTTGCAGCGAGTGCAGGCTATTATCGGTAAGCCAGTAGAGTTGTTAAAGGCGATATGAGTCCAATCGCGTTTGAGGAGAATGCAGCAATGGCGAATAGTTAGAGTGTCTACTTTTTACGGGGAACACCATGTTATAAAGCCATTGCATAACTATGATAACACCGTACACGGAGGTCAGGAGTTACTTCAAGCAGTGGTAGACGCTAAGGTTTTTAATATCGTTATCAATTCATCAGTTACTGTGTATGGTGATCCGGCTGAAATGCCAATTTCCGAGCAATGCCCAGTTGGCGACCAACGTATCCGTATGGTGCTTCAATGGTTATGGGTGAAGATATTTTGCGAGATTCAGCGCTGTCAGATCCGTGCTGTCGGGTAGCTTTGTTGCACTATTTTATTCCGATGGGCGCAAATGAAAGCGGCACTAATGATGCAGACCCGAACGGTACCCCGAATAATCTGTTTCAGTTTATTTCTCATGTAGCTGGCGGTAAATTGCCGCAGTTGTCGGAGTTTTGGGGGGATTGCCCTAGTAAAGATGGCACGGGTGTGCGTTATTACTCCATGTTGTTGATTTAGTCCAAAGTCATATAGCGGCCTTGCTTTGTTTGCAGTGACATTCCGGTGTAGACACCTATAATTTGGGTAAGGCTACTTCGTGGTTGATATGGTTAAGGATTTTGAAGAAGCTAGGTGGGGCGTGCCGTGCGATGTGCTTGATTGTCGTACGGTCTGTTCTCCAACCCGTCGAAGGCATTGACTGAGTTGGGTTGGCAGGCGAAGTGATGTTTAGAGCGCACGATGGCCGAAGGCTGATGTCGGCAGAAGAATAATCCTGATGGTTACTGGAGTTAACTAGTGATGAATACCATATTGCTGACAGGCTCTACTGGTTTTGTTGGTTCTTATCTACTTGTACGGCTTCAAAAGCTTCCCGATTACCGTGTTGTTTCTGCAGTTCGTTCTGCTTTTCCTTCTGCTTCTGATGATGTTGTATCGGTCGGTGATATTGACGGCACTACGGATTATTCGTCTTCACTTACAGGTGTAAGTATGGTGGTCCACGCCGCTGCCCGTGCGCATGTAGTGCGCGATGAGGTAGCTGACTCACTTGCGGAGTTTCGCAAGGTTAATGTGGAAGGCACTCTGAACTTAGCCCGTCAGGCCGCCGTTGCTGGTGTTAAGCGGTTTGTTTTTATCAGCAGTATCGGTGTTCATGGCCTTAATTCCGATAATCCATTTAAAGAAACTGACACGGAAGCACCGCACGATGCCTATGCAATTTCTAAATACGAAGCGGAATTCGGTTTACGAAAACTTGCCGCTGAAACGGGTTTAGAAGTGGTTATTATCCGTCCGCCTCTGGTTTATGGTGGTGCTGCTCCTGGCAATTTCAGAAGTCTGATTAACCTGCTTGCTAAACCACTGCCATTACCCTTCGGCTTGGTAAATAATAAGCGCAGTATGGTGTATGTGGGTAATCTGGCCGATTTTATTATTCGTTGCATCGAGCACCCTAAAGCAGCAAATCAGACATTTCTGGTATCCGATGGTCATGATGTCTCTTTATCAGAGTTGATCCGGTTGATACGGCAGTCGATGAAAAAGCCTGCTTGGCTTATACCAGTACCAGTAAGTTTATTTCAGCTTGCTGGAAAGCTGACGGGAAAAATGGCTTTAGTCGATCGTCTGGTTGGGGATCTGCAGGTGGATAGTCGTAAAGCACGAGAGCGGCTGAATTGGACGCCACCTTATAGATTTGAAGAAGGCATTAAAGCGACCGTTGCCGAATTTATTAACAGGAATACATAACGTGCTGAGATTTTTCGACTTTATATTTTCATTATTCGGTTTGATTTTTGGCTTTCCGATTCTTCTGGTTATCTATTTGTTGGGCCTATTTGATACAGGCTCTCCATTATTTTTACAGCAAAGGGTTGGCAGAAACAAAAAGCCTTTTACCTTAGTTAAATTCCGTACGATGAGTATTGATACAGCGTCAGTTGCTAGTCATCTCGCATCTTCTGCATCTATTACTAAATTGGGCGGTTTTTTGCGTAGAACTAAGTTGGATGAGTTGCCTCAATTGTGGAACGTTCTAAAAGGTGAGATGAGTCTAGTAGGACCGCGTCCTAATCTGTTTAATCAAGAAGAGTTAATAATGGAGCGCGATTCTCTCAGCGTTTATGCTGTCCGACCAGGTATTACAGGTTTAGCACAGGTAAGTGATATCGATATGTCTACGCCTACTTTGCTTGCTCAAACTGATGCGAAAATGATTGAAGAGATGTCAGTTGCTAATTATTTTAAATACATTTTTCAAACGGTAGCAGGTAAAGGAGCTGGAGATCGAGTCAAAGACTAGGGCTCCATTTATTGTTTCTGCTTTCAAACGCTGCGAGAGGCGTTCAAAACCCAATCAGGACATCCTTCTTGTTTGTTGTATGCTGCTGGGGCTTCGAGTAAAAGACTAATAACATCTTCTACTTTGAAGTCATGGCAGGCTTTATCCAGTCGGTTTAAGAAGTTGTGTGTTTCGGGCCACGAGAGATGAATTTCATTTGCTGTCATAATTCGTGGGTGCTCCGTACCGGCGACGTTATCACCTACCAACAGTTCTTCGTAGAGCTTTTCACCTGGTCTTAATCCGGTAAATTTAATCTCTATATCACCGTCAGGGTTTTTGTCAGTTTTCTCTATCAACCCTGAAAGGCGAATCATTTTTTTAGCTAGAGCGGTGATTTTCACGGGTTCGCCCATATCGAGTACGAATACGTCGCCACCTTTTCCCATTGCACCTGCTTGAATGACTAACTGGGATGCCTCTGGAATCGTCATAAAGTATCGGATGATATCTGGATGCGTGACGGTAATAGGTCCGCCCTCATTAATTTGGCGGCGGAATAGGGGGACTACAGAGCCGGACGATCCCAACACGTTACCGAAGCGCACCATGCAAAATAAAGTGTCATTTTGGCGTTCATTGAGTGCTTGAAGAACAAGCTCTGCCACACGTTTAGATGCTCCCATGACGTTAGTTGGGCGCACTGCTTTGTCTGTTGAGACGAGTACAAATTTTTCTACACCTGCACTAATCGCAGCTTCAGCGCAGTACCAAGTGCCGAATACATTATTACGAACACCTTCGACGACATTGTGCTCAACCATAGGGACGTGTTTGTAGGCAGCTGCGTGATAAATTGTCTGAACATTAAAAGCTTTGAAGATGGTTTCTAATCGATTTTGTTTCTGTACGGAACCTAAAATCGAAACAATTTCCGTATCAGACTCAAGACTTAACACCGTATTTTGAAGTTCTTGTTCAATAGCGTACAAACTGTATTCATTTAGCTCGACTAAAATTAGCTTTTGAGGTTTTTGAATAAGGACTTGGCGGCATAGTTCAGAACCGATCGAGCCACCTGCACCAGTAACTAAAACTACTTTATCGGTAATATTATTGCTCAGTAACTCGGTATTCGGACTGACGCAGTCGCGTCCAAGAAGGTCATCGATTTCAACTTCTCTAACTTCTTCTATTCGGGCCTTGCCACTAATTATGTCGTTCACGGCAGGGGTCGTTAAGATTTCTAAATTAGAACTAGAAAGACTTTCAATTAAGTTTTTTCTTTGGCCAAAGCTCGCTTTACCGAGCGCTAATAACACTTTTGAAATATCGTAATGGTCGGTCAAATCTTCTATTTGTTCTTTTGATATAACACGCAGTCCATGAATGGTTGTGCCTTGCTTTAAGCGGTCATCATCGATAAATGCGCATGGACGATATAAATCACTACCGGCCAGAGCGTGGGCCAATGCTACACCTTGATTGCCTGCGCCATAGATAAGTACCGGTTCGCATTGGGCTTTACTCATTTGGCTAACTAGGCTGCGAATGAATAAGCGGGGTGTTCCTAATAGTGCAAATGCGGTAAAGAAATAAATAATAATACTGGAGCGGGGGAGGTTGGCGTGCGCTAAAAAAGACGTGCTAGTTAATAATATGCCCGAAATACTGATGCCGACTGCAAGGGTGGTGAATGCTTTGCCTGTCATGAAGCGAACAACGGCGCGGTACAATCCAATTTTAACGAACACGCCTAATGAAATAATGGTTGTTGCAAGTACTGCAATAGCTGTTTCGTGGGATATTTGGGGGTTCCATACGCCGTAGCGCAGAGCGAGGGCTAGATAAACGGCTGTAGGGATGGCAATAAAATCATAACACGCAGTCAATAGTCGCTTGGTTGGACGAGATGCGTTAAGTAGATAGCGAATCATACGTTCCTGTATTCATCGTGAATTAAGATACACGAAGTCTAGCAAATAATCAGAAATTTGCCTTCAATTCTGCGTAAAGTCATTGATAAATATGACAAAAATAAGTCGTTTGGGTTTTGTTTTAACGAAAATTATCCGAACGGATAAAAGAAGTGGCTCCCCGAGTTGGACTTGAACCAACGACCAATAGATTAACAGTCTACTGCTCTACCGACTGAGCTATCGGGGAACATCAGTAAGTGCTGCGTATTATGCCAGCGGTTTTCTTGCTGTCAACAGCACTTTGCTTAAAAGTGTTTGATTTTGTTAGTTATTTTCAAAGCTAACAATTAATTTACAGGCTGTAGCCGTTTGGATTCTGTTTCTGCCAGTTCCACGTATCGACGACCATGTCGGTTAACGACAGCTCTGTTTTCCAGCCTAATATGTCCAGAGCCTTTTCGGCGTTGGCGTAGCAGGCGGCGACGTCACCGGGTCGGCGATCGACAATGGTATAGGGCACAGCTACAGAGTTGCCTTCTGCGAATGCGTTAACGAGTTGCAGTACGCTAACGCCGTCTCCGGTTCCTAAGTTGAATGCTTCAACGCCACTGACAGGGGTCGCTCCTAAGAGGTTATCTACGGCTTTTACGTGGCCTTTGGCGAGGTCGACTACGTGGATGTAATCACGTACACCAGTGCCATCGACGGTGTTATAGTCGCCCCCAAAGACCGAGAGTTGATCACGACGACCTACGGCTACTTGGGAAATATACGGCATTAAATTGTTTGGAATGCCTTTGGGATCTTCACCAATCAAGCCCGACTTATGTGAACCAACAGGATTGAAATAGCGTAATAAAATCACTGCCCATGGCGTTGTGGCGTTACTGAGCTTGTCAGCTTCCGGCAGATCGCGCAGCATTTCTTCAATAATGAGCTTAGAACGACCATAAGGATTGGTTGCTGATAACGGCATGGTTTCTGTTAGCGGCAGTTGTTCAGGGTCGCCATACACAGTGGCAGATGAGCTGAAGACTAAGTTCGTAACGCCAAACTCCTCCATCACTTGTGCTAGCGCGAGCGTGCTATTCAGGTTGTTATCGTAATATGCCAACGGCATTTGGCACGACTCACCAACGGCTTTTAGCCCAGCAAAATGAATGGCTGCATGAATCTGATTATCGGTGAATACGCGGCCTAATAGTTTGCGATCGCGGACATCACCTTCGATAAAGGTCACTGTTTTGCCGGTGATTTTTTCGACACGAACTAACGATTCTGGGCTGCTGTTACTCAGGTTATCGACAACAACAACGTCATAACCAGCTTCGAGAAGTTCAATACAAGTGTGGGAACCGATATATCCTGCACCACCGGTAACTAAAATCGTTGCCATAATCGTGTCTCTATCCTTAATTTGTCGTCTTAATCTTTGGAAATCCGGCTGCCAGTCGCGCCAGTTTGGTCGCGGTATTTTGCGTTTGCGCGGGTATTGTACGGACGTAGAGCAGGGCTACTCAGCATCTCAAACGACATAGCACAGATCACCATGCCAGGCTTCAACGCTAGTGGCAGTTTGCCGTTGTTGTAAAATTCTAAAACAATCTGCCCATGCCAGCCGGGATCAATGCGTCCAGCCGTTACGTGTACCATTAAGCCCAATCGCGCTAACGAGCTACGGCCATCCAACCAGCCGACTAAGTCATTTGGAATCGTAACCGATTCCATGGTTGCACCAAGAATAAGTTCGCCGGGATGAATAAATAGCGCGCGCTCATCAGACACTTCGATTTCTTTGCTCATGATGCGGTCGATATCGCGTTCAAGCTGAGCGCGATCACCAGACAAGTCTAAGTGAGTTACCGAGTTGTTGCTGAACACGCGGAAGCGATGATCAAGGCGTAAGTCGACACTGATTCCTGCAATGGCATCCGCAGGCGGCTTAGGCTCGATAATGATTTGGCCTTCGGCTATTCGTTGTTCGATATCGCCATCACTCAGTCGCATGTCGTATTCCAAAAAATGTCGTTGTTAGCGGTGCCAAGCGGGTTAAAACTCAAGCTTGGTTGCATCTATCTGATAGCGAGTTTTGCCATCTTTTTTATCTGTCATGCGAATTAACGCATAGTGTTGATCAATTGCAAACCAAGCAAATATCTGACGACGTTTATCTGAGCGTAATTGTTCAACTTTTACCGCGCGGAACTTACCGGCAGGGGTTTTGAGTACTTCTTCGCCCACGACTTTAAAGCGAAAGGGCTTAGAGTTCTTCTTTTCGAATACTGGGTATTCAAACTCGGTTTGGCCGCTCGCCAGATCAACACTTGCTTGCAACATATAAGTAATGTTGTCTTGTATGTCGTCTTGCCATTGGTCGGTATAAAGCTTGTTTTTCTCATCACTAAAAACGGTCTGATCGTTAGCCTTAAACGTCAGCGTGCGGTCATCTTCATCGATTAGCCCAGAAGCTCGGTATTTGTAGGCGTTCGGCAGGATACGGCCATCTACGAACGTGAATTGAGAGGTTTCGCGTAAGCTCGCAACGCTCGCTTCAGCGTCGAATACTAATTCCCATTCACCGTTGTCTAATTTTTTCAGGGTGCGAGAGGCATCGATATCAAACGAAAACCAACCGACGTGCCATTCACTGCGATAGCTGATTTTGAACGGCGTGAGAGTTTGGCTTACCGGTGCAGGTGTTGTCGCGACGTTTGTTTCTGAAGTTTTTGTCGGTGTATCGTCTGCGAATGTCAGTGGCATAACAGCTAAGAGCCCAAAGCCACACATCAACAAAATTGAACGAAACATCATAGTAAGCATTCCCTGATCGATGATGTGTAAGACAGTTGATTAACCTTGCAGTTGCAAACCTGTGCTCGGAAGTTTATTGCCATCCAATTCAGCAGCGTTCTTCACCATGCGTAAACGACCTTCCACAAACCATTTAACGGCAATCGGGAAAATCACGTGTTCTTGCTGTTGCACACGCTTTTGCAGTGTCGCAGCATCGTCACCGTCAAATATAGGAACAACGGCCTGAATAATATTCGGGCCGTCATCCAAAACTTCGGTCACAAAATGAACCGTTACACCGTGCTGAGTATCGCAGGCGTCGATGGCACGCTGATGCGTGTGTAGGCCTTGATATTTCGGTAGCAGAGAAGGGTGAATATTGATCATATGCCCTTCGTAGCGGTTAACAAATTCAGCCGTCAAAATACGCATAAAGCCGGCAAGCACAACCAAATCAGGTTCGAAGCTATCAATGCTGGCCATTAAAGCACGGTCAAAGTCTTCACGGCTGGCAAACTGACGATGATCAACAACGTCGGTAGGAATATTGCGGTCACGTGCTTTCTGTAGGCCGGCAGCTTCAGGGTTGTTACAAATAACCGCAGCAATTTCAGCATCTATCATTCCAGCACTGACCTGATCGGCAATGGCAGTCATATTGCTGCCACTACCGGAAATCAGAATCACAACGCGAGGAGTATCTGGCTCGGTTGCGCCATAAAGCGATGTGACTCCTTCACTCATGCGCGGTTTCCAAGAAACTCAACGCGATCTTCATTTTCAGCGCGTGCTTGTACTTCACCAATAAGCCATGACTGCTCGCCTTCGGCATTTAGAAGAGCGATGGCAGAATCTGCTTTGTCTTCTGGTAGCGCGATGATCATGCCAACACCACAGTTAAAGGTGCGGAACATTTCAGATGTTTTCACGTTGCCGTTTTCTTGCAGCCACTTGAACACATCTGGCCACTGCCAGCTGTTGGTATCAATCACGGCTTTGCAGTCGTCTGGCAAAACACGTGGGATGTTTTCTTGGAAACCACCACCTGTGATGTGAGACAGCGCGTGAATGTCAGACGCATTGATTAGCTTCAATACCGACTTCACATAGATTTTGGTTGGTGCCATTAAGGCATCGGCAATGGATTGGCCATCAAGATCAGCAGACAAATCAGCCTTCGATACTTCGATGATCTTGCGAATCAAGGAGTAACCGTTCGAATGAGGGCCGCTAGAAGCCAAGGCAATTAACTTATCGCCAGCCGCAACACGAGAACCATCAATCAGCTGATCTTTTTCGGCGATGCCGACACAGAAACCCGCTAAATCGTAGTCTTCGCCTTCGTACATACCTGGCATTTCGGCAGTTTCACCACCGACCAGAGAAGCACCTGCTTGGAAGCAACCTTCACCGATTCCCTCAACAACCGCAGCGGCAACGTCAACGTTCAACTTACCGGTTGCGTAATAATCGAGGAAGAATAGCGGCTCAGCGCCGGCAACAACTAAGTCGTTGACGCACATAGCGACTAAGTCGATACCAATGGTGTCGTGTTTATTTAGGTCCATAGCGAGGCGCAATTTTGTGCCCACGCCATCGGTGCCCGAAACCAACACAGGTTGTTTATAACCCTGAGGAAGTTCGAACAGTGCGCCAAAGCCCCCCAGTCCGGCTAGGACTTCAGGGCGACGGGTACGTTTTGCAACGCCTTTGATCCGTTCTACTAATGCATTACCAGCGTCGATGTCGACGCCCGCGTCTTTATAACTCAGGGATTTTGATTCGCTCATGCCGTTGTCACTGGGTGGCCAATGGAAAGGCGCGTATTCTAACGATTTGTGTTGCATCCTGCATCATGGAAATGCCGAAAAGCGTAAAAGAACACTTATCTTCACTGGTTATATTCGTTGCTCATGGCACAATACCGCGTCTGATAACAATCTAAGGAAGTAAAAGTGCGGATTGCAGCGCTTATTTTGTTGGGCTTTTTAAGCTTTACCACACATGCCGTCGTCGTTTCTGGATTGCACGACGTGCGCGTCGTGGTGACTGATCAGTCGGCGGCGAATCGTCGTGCCGGTATTGAACAGGCTTATCAGCAAGTATTAGTCAAAGTATCGGGCCACGCAGCCACCTTGCAGAATCCTCTGTTACAAAAAGAGCAGAGCAACGCTGAGTCTATGGTGAGCCAGATTCGCTACGTTCGAGGCGAGCAGAGCCAGTTATTCCTGCAAGTGAGTTTCTCAGCTAGTCAAATTCAAGCCCTGTTGAAGCGGGCAGGCGAACCGGTCTGGGGCAGCAGTCGACCTCTAACCTTAGTATGGTTGGCGCAAGAAACTGACGGTCAGCAGCGCATGGTGACACAAGAAGATCTTATTGTGCGCAGCGCCATTCAAAATGCGATGGAAGAGCGTGGCATCCCAGTGCTATTTCCTTCCAACGACTTAGATGACGAACTTGCTTTGCCAGTCGAGCGTTTGTGGGGCTTGTTCAGTCAGGATATCGCCCTTGCAAGTGAACGCTATCCTGTAGACGGCTATTTAGCAGGGCGAATTATTCCTAGCGCATCGTCTTGGTACTTTGCTGGTCAATTCAGTTACGGTGCCGATACCACGCAGTTTAGCGTGCAAGCTCCATCCCCAGACGTTCTAGCTTTGCAGGTTGCCGATAAATTAGCGGATACCTTAGCAAGTCGTTACGCAGTTACAGAGAGTGCCGAAACAAGTGCCGATGGGTACGTTATTCGCGTTAATCATGTGGCGAACTTCAGCGATTACCAGCGTTTGTTGAACTACCTCGACGCACACATAGCTATATCGAATACCCGAGTGCTCAGCGTTAACCAAGATGAAGTCACCCTCAGTTTGACGTTAGCAACCAGCTGGCCTCAGACATGGGATGTATTGGCTTTGGATAAACGTTTAAAAGAAACCGATCAGCCTAATACTTTGCAGTGGCAGCCTTAAGATTCAGTTATGGAACATCAACAGTTAACGCTTCCGGTTGTTATTCGCGACGATGCCCGTTTTGCTAATTACCACGCGGGCCCTAACGAACAAATCGTTCAATCACTGCAACAGCAGTGGACTACCCGCGGTGAGCCCTTCATTTATTTATGGGGCGCATCAGGAGTAGGGTGCAGTCATTTATTGCAGGCCGCTTGCCATTATGCCGAAGGCCTAGGTCATCACAGCATCTATCTACCGTTAGACGAGTTGGTCGAAATGGGCCCCGGCGTACTGGAGTCGATGGAGCAATTGCCACTTGTTGCCTTGGATAATCTGCAAGTGATTGCTGGCAATGAAGAATGGGAAGAAGCCATCTTTCATTTGTTTAATCGAATTCGTGATCGACAAAGCCATTTGTTGATTGCCGCGAACGCCAACCCGCAACAACTCGGAATTCGGCTTCCAGATCTGACCTCGCGTTTGAGCTGGGGCATGGTGTATCAGGTAGGGGCATTGGCTGATGAAGAAAAGGTACTGGCTCTACTACTAAGGGCACATCGTCGGGGTTTAAACCTAACCGATGATGTAGCGCGTTACATCCTTACCCGTGGGCCGCGCGATAGCCAAGCCCTGTTTGATTTGCTCGAACGTTTAGATCAGGCGTCGTTAACCGCACAACGGAAATTGACGATCCCGTTTATTAAGGCCGAGATGGGGTGGTGAGGATTATAGGGCAGGGTGCGATATACATTAGGTCGGTTGGACTGCCGGACCTGTAGGAGGGAGTCAACGAACGCTTTTTGTGCGTACTCCCGATTATGGCTTTGCATCTTATTCGTCACTGCTCGCTTAGGCTCCCTGAGTGACTCCTACAGAAAACATATTTTTCGATCTAATCCGGCGTAACAAATAATTTCATCGCGACTATTAACAAAAAATGTGAACAAAAAACGTTCATTGAATCGTTCCTACAAATTCTCTTTTCTTGTAAATAAACCCCATAAAAAACGCGGCTAATAAGCCGCGTTTTTTAAATCCTAAGCCAGATGATCTTAGCTCAGAACTTTCTTAATGCGTGCAACCGCGTCTTTCAGCACATCCATGCTGGTCGCGAATGACAAGCGCATATAGCCCGGTGTACCAAACGCAGAACCCGGAACCAAAGCAACACCCGCCTCAAGCAATAGCTTCTCAGCGAATTCAACGTCACTTTCAATGCCAGCGGTTTTCATCGCTTCTTTCACGCTTGGGTAGGCATAAAATGCACCGTCGCCTTCAATGCAGCTAAAACCCGGAATGGTATTCAGCGCCGCAATTAAGTAATCGTGACGTTCTTTAAAGGCTTTCACCATAGGCAGAACGCAATCACGACCGCCATTCAGCGCTGCTTCAGCTGCTACCTGAGAAATAGACGTCGGATTCGACGTGCTTTGCGATTGAACTTTTTTCATCGCACCAATCAGCTTGGCAGGGCCAGCCGCATAGCCAATACGCCAGCCAGTCATGCTATAGGCTTTTGAGACACCGTTAAGAACGATGGTGCGGTCGTATAAATCAGGGCACGCCGTTAAAATGTTTTCAAAAGCGAAATCGGCCCACCAGATGTACTCATACATATCATCGGTCGCGATCAACACATTCGGATACTTGCGCAGCACTTCACCTAACGCTTGCAGTTCTTCTTTGGTGTAAGCAACACCAGAAGGGTTTGATGGACTGTTCAATACCACCAAACGCGTTTTGTCGGTAATCGCTGCTTCTAGTTGCTCTGGGGTGATCTTGAAGCGCGTGCTTTCATCGGTTTCGATACAAACCGGCACACCTTCAGCAATGATCACCATATCAGGATACGACACCCAATACGGCGCAGGGATAACCACCTCATCGCCTTTGTTGATGTAGGCCAGCGCAAGATTAAAGAAGCTTTGTTTACCACCACAAGACACCAAAATCTGGTTCGCCTCGTAGCTCAAATTATTGTCGTTCTTCAGTTTCTCAATAATGGCTTTTTTTAGTCCCGGCGTTCCGTCAACCGCAGTGTACTTCGTAAAACCGCTCTCAATGGCTTTTATTGCCGCCTGTTTGATGTGATCCGGGGTATCAAAATCCGGTTCACCTGCACCCAAGCCAATAATGTCTTTGCCAGCTGCCTTGAGTTCTGCAGCGCGGTTGGTTACCGCCAGAGTAGGAGAAGGCTTGATCTGTTGTACGCGATCAGACAGTTGCAGGTCCAAAATGTGTATCCTCAAAAACGACAGTGGTCGGGACTTGCGCGGCAGGAGTATGACTTTGGCCTAGTTGAACCGAATTGAATCAGTTACAGTCCTAGCCATAGCGGAACTTCGGTTCTGCCATGCAAAAAACCGTATAATGCTACAAGATTTAGCCGTTAACTGGAATCCTGATGAGCAAGGCATTTGAGCTGAAATCCAAATATTCTCCCGCTGGTGATCAACCAAACGCCATTAAACAGTTGGTAGGGGGCATAAACGCAGGTCTTTTAAAACAGACATTGCTAGGGGTCACGGGCTCCGGCAAGACATTTACCATGGCGAATGTTATTGCTGAGTGCCAACGGCCAGCCATTATCATGGCGCACAATAAAACATTGGCGGCGCAGCTGTATGGCGAATTTAAAGAATTCTTCCCCAATAACGCGGTTGAGTACTTCGTTTCTTATTACGACTACTACCAGCCTGAAGCCTATGTGCCGTCGTCAGATACCTTTATCGATAAAGACGCCTCAGTAAACGAACACATAGAACAGATGCGTTTATCGGCCACCAAAGCCTTATTGGAACGGCGCGACGCCATTATCGTGGCTACCGTGTCCGCAATTTACGGTTTGGGTGATCCTGACTCGTATTTGAAAATGATGCTGCACATGGTGCGTGGTGATCGTGTTGATCAACGTACGATCTTACGTCGTTTGGCAGAACTGCAATACAGTCGCAACGATATGGATTTCCATCGAGGCACCTACCGGGTACGTGGTGAAGTGATTGATGTATTCCCAGCGGAAAGCGACGACGAAGCCATTCGCATTGAATTATTCGACGACGAAGTAGAGCAGCTCAGCACCTTCGATCCTCTAACGGGTGCTATACGCAATCGTTTGGCTCGTGCCACGATATACCCTAAAACTCACTATGTAACACCGCGTCAGAAAATTCTCGACGCCATCGACGGCATTAAAGTTGAACTGGATGAGCGCCTAGATTACTACCGCAAAGAAAATCTATTAGTCGAGGCTCAGCGTTTAGAACAGCGCACCCGTTACGACATCGAAATGATGCAAGAGCTGGGTTACTGCTCGGGTATTGAAAACTACTCGCGTTACTTGTCAGGTCGCGAAGAGGGCGCACCGCCGCCGACCTTATTTGATTACATTCCCAAAGACGCGCTCGTCTTTGTCGACGAATCCCACGTGACCATTCCACAAATTGGCGGCATGTATCGCGGTGACCGTTCGCGTAAAGAAACCCTTGTACAATTTGGTTTCCGCTTGCCGTCAGCGTTAGATAACCGCCCGATGCGTTTTGAAGAATGGGAAGCGATTGTGCCGCAGTGCATTTTTGTTTCTGCAACGCCTGGTAACTACGAAAAAGAACACCAAGATAACGTCGTTGAACAGGTCGTTCGCCCAACCGGCTTGATAGATCCTGTGATTGAAATTCGCCCAGCGACAGGTCAGGTTGACGACGTACTGCATGAGCTAAATGAGCGTACCGCCAAAGGCGAACGTATTCTCATTACTGTACTAACCAAACGCATGGCGGAAGACCTCACCGACTTCTTGCAAGAACAAAACGTGCGTGTGCGCTATTTGCACTCCGATATTGATACCGTCGAACGTGTGGAAATTATTCGTGATTTGCGCCTCGGCGAATTTGATGTGTTGGTGGGTATTAACCTATTGCGAGAAGGTTTGGATATTCCCGAAGTCTCTTTAGTTGCTATTTTCGATGCTGATAAAGAAGGCTTCTTGCGTTCTGAGCGCTCCTTAATTCAGACCATTGGTCGTGCCGCGCGTAACCTGAATGGTAAAGCGATTTTATACGCGGATCGTATTACCGACTCGATGAAAAAAGCCATCGACGAAACCGATCGCCGTCGTGAAAAACAAGTGGAATTCAACACCAAACACGGCATTACACCGAAAGGCGTTATGAAGTCGGTCGAGGATATTCTTGAAGCAACACCAGCGCCGGGTAAAAAGACCCATAACCGCAATGGTCGCAGTAAACAGAAAGTGGCCGAAAACGCAGCCGACTACAATGCAAATGACTGGCAACATTTACCAGCTCATAAGCTCGGCGCTCGGGTAAGTGAAGTAGAAGACCAGATGTTTAAAGCTGCAAAAGATCTTAACTTTGAAGAGGCTGCGCGCTTGCGCGATTTGCTGCACCGTATGAAAGAGCAAATGATTGCCAACAGCTAAATCGTTTAGAAAGTGGCGATCAAACAATAAGCAGTATGTCGACTACATGTCGACATACTGCTTAATTATTGATTACAGGTTAAGGCTCGATTGAATCTCATGCCAACTTACGTATTTAAAATTCTGCTTCTCATTAGGCAGTAAATTGCGTCCGTCTTGCACTACGAGTAACCCTTGTGGATAGTCCTTATTCAATGGAATTGACGTTACCGCAAGACCATCTGTTTCCGAAGCTCCATCAATATTCTTAGCGCTGTTCATTCCGACTCGAAAACGTCCCTTATATTCGTACGGAGCCTCGGCATCAAACACAACATAGCTATCATTGCCCTGACTGGAAACAATTAAATAAACGGCATTCGCACTACGGTAAATATCCATACCTTCTATGTCAGCGACCAATTTTTCGGATACCGCTGCAACGAGCTCAAGTTGTGAACTAGCGTTTGGTTCTGCATCCAATGTCCAAACGGCGACATCTTCTTCGCCGATAAAAAGGCGTTGTTTAGAATCGTCCGCTGCACAACCTTCCGG
>Ga0005504_1045680_pt1 | contig 16373 bp, 14 predicted proteins | sample DeeseametaMP0747_FD_75024 | JGI IMG/M metagenome (GOLD analysis project Ga0005504, IMG submission 75024) | Marine microbial communities from the Deep Atlantic Ocean - MP0747 (Metagenome Metatranscriptome) | ecosystem: Environmental > Aquatic > Marine > Oceanic | place: Atlantic Ocean | collected... | reverse complement strand
CGCGCTTTCTCAATCTTGTTCTTACGCACGTTTGCCGTTCGTTCAACCGCTTCTGCACGACGACGACTACTGTGTTTAACTTCCTTAGTTTTGTCCGCAAATGGGTTTTCACCTTGGCGGAATTCAAAACGGATCGGCGTACCTTTAATTTCTAATACGCGACGGAAAGTATTGGCTAAGTAACGACGATAATCTTCGGGTAAGTCATTAGCTAAATTACCGTGTACCACAATAATCGGTGGGTTTGATCCACCTTGGTGAGCATAACGCAACTTAGGTCGACGCCCACGAACCACCGGTGGCTGATGACTGCCAACAGCATCTTCTAAAATGCGAGTTAGCATATTGGTTTGCCATTTCGCCATCGCCGATGCATAAGCCTGGTCAACAGAGTCATACAAATGGCCAACACCGGTGCCGTGCAAGGCAGAAATAAAGTGCATTTCGGCAAAGGTTAAAAAGCCAAAACGGCGGTCAATTTCATCTTTAACACGCTGCTTATCATCGGCATCCATACCGTCCCATTTATTGATGGCGATAACCAATGCACGACCTGAGTTCAAAACAAAGCTCAGCATGTGTAAATCTTGTTCAACAATACCTTGGCGTGCATCCAAAACTAAAATACACACATGGCAATCTTGAATGGCTTGCAGTGTTTTAATAATCGAGAATTTTTCGGCCGCTTCAGTAATGTTTTTACGACGACGAATACCCGCCGTATCGATCAGGGTGTAATCCTGACCATGACGTTCATATGGAATATAAATACTGTCACGAGTTGTACCGGCTTCGTCATACACCACTACACGATCTTCACCAAGAAAGCGGTTAATCAGCGTCGATTTACCAACGTTCGGACGACCGACCACGGCAATTTTGGTGCCTTTAATATTCAGCTGCTCGTGTTCAATTGCACGCTCAGCTTCATCCGGCAGATATCCAGTTTCTTCTTCTGGCTCGACTTTAGGATGAAGCTTCTCCATCACGTAATCGATTAATGTGGTGATACCACGGTTATGCGCAGCAGCAATCGGAATCGCTTCACCCATACCTAATTCGAAGAATTCGGCGAGCACAACATCGGGATTTTTACCGTCGATTTTATTCGCAATTAAATACGCAGACTTACCACTACGGCGCAAATAATCGGCAATCATACGATCGCCCGCAGTGATACCAGCGCCAACATCCACCATGAAGAACACGATGTCGGCTTCTTTTATCGCTTGAAAACTCTGTGAGGCCATCGCCTCGTCAATACCCTCTTCTTGCCCACTGATACCACCGGTATCAATCACAATAAAAGGATACTCGCCCACTTTGCCTTCACCGTATTTACGATCGCGAGTTAAGCCAGCAATCTCAGCAACCAGTGCATCACGGGTTTTAGTTAAGCGGTTAAATAATGTCGATTTACCAACGTTCGGACGCCCGACCAGCGCTATGACAGGAACCATCTTCAGGAACCCTCAGAAAAATAACACGAATTGCGGGCAGCCCTAGCCGCCCATATATAAAGCCTAATTCTCATCGCGCGCTAAACGCGAATCAAGACTCAACGTTCAATAACAGTAGCTCACCGGTATTGGTGTATACCAATAAGCCAGCATCCGTCGCGACTAGCGTACTACGGATACCAAAATCTTTACCGCGCAGTGCGCGCCAGTTAGTGGCTTCGCCCTGATTTGGGAAACTCATATGAATGGGACGAGGACGCAATAAAATACGACCGGTTATATGACCATCAACCTGACTCAAGGTATGAACATAGCCTTCACCATCAGCAACGGCTAACTGAGTGCCAATGGCGGTTACTTGTCCAACTTCACGACCCGTTAAAGCGGTTTGTTTCCACGCTTTAGCACCATTCACCATGTCGTAAGACTGAATGCTGTCGTCTTCCAAGGTCAGATACAAGCTACCAAGCGCTAACTCTGGGCTGGTATAGCTAGAGCCGTCTTCTTCCCAAATGGTTTCACCCATTTGAGAAATTGCCGCAATTTTACCGTGATAAGCAGCAGCGTAGAGAATGCCGTTATCCCAGATCGGCGCGCCATCAACATCCACTAAGCGCTCTAACTCAGAGCGACCATCAGGTGACGCTAAGCGCACATTCCAGCGAGGTATACCGAGTGCTTTATCTAAAGCCACCACTTTACCGGTAGCAAAACCGGTAACGACTAATTGTTCTAGCACGACGGGCGCGCCCGTACCGCGTACGGTTAATACTGGCGCAGCCGTTTGATACGACCATGCCTGTTTACCATCAGCACGTTCAAACGCAGAGGTACGACCATCTACCGTTTGCACAAACACACGCGCGTCATCAGTGGATGCAGGAGAAACCGCTTCGCTGCTCAATTGCGTGATCCAAACGACATCGCCGGTTGCTGTATCAAGACAGACTAGGCTGCCGTCATTTGTGCTTACAAATAACTGCTCACCAGCAACACTAACTCCACCTAAAATAGCGAAGTCTAATTGTGTGCTCCAGCGCTCACGCCCGTTCTCTAAGTTCAAAGCAGATACAATACCTGATGTATCTGCTGCGTAGACTGTGTCGTCCTGCACAACGGCTTTCAAACGCGTATAGCTGCTTCCTGGCCCGTTACCTAAAGTGGCGCGCCAGCTCACGGATAAATCAACACTGCCATCCGTATCCGGTAGCGTGGGCGATTTAACCGACTGGCTTGAACATGCCCCTACAAGGGCAGACATCATCAGGACAAGAAGCAAACGCATTAGGCGTCTCCAGCGATGGCCAAGCTATCAGCCTTACGTTGCAACGCTGGATTATTAATACCCAGTTCTTGAGCCGCTCCTAAAGCGCGCAAATAAGCTTCACGGGCAGCCGCTTTGTCACCCTTCAGGAACAGAGCATCACCACGAGTTTCTTCAAATTGCGGCGCATAAGCTGGATCAGGGATATTAGTAACAATTGCTAAAGCTTCATCCAGTTTCTCTTGCTGCACTAAAATAGCGGCTAAGCGTGCTTGGGCGGTGTATTTGATCGGCCCTTTGTCAGCGCTAGCAATCAGTGCATTCAGCTCAGCAACAGCACTGTCGTAATCACCGGCTTCTGCAGCAAAACGGGCAATAAACAAGCTGCCGAAATCAGCGTAAGAAGTGCTGCTGTAATCGCTTTTTAGTTGTTCAGCCAATGCTTGCATCTCTGCTTTGGCAGCGGCATCTTGGCTTTCTGCTGGTTTCGCAGATAACTCAACTAATTGGCTGTAAACAGCAGAAGCCGCTTCACCAGTTTGCTGTTGGTTGTTTTGCCAAGCACCCCAACCAAACCAGCCAGCAGCAACCACAGCAATCGTAGTTACAACGCCTGCGCCGTTGTCTGACCACCATTTTTTCAACGCTTCTGCTTGTTCTTCATCCGTACGCAATTCAGTCATGCTTATTTATCCCCAACACGAGTCCGTTGTTGTTCTATTAATATGTTAGTTGATCAGTTTACGTGTTCAGCCAGCCAAGCCGACACGTCGGCTTGAGCCAGTGTCTGCTGGTCTGCACCGCCACGCATATCTTTAACCGTTACATTGCCATCAGCGATTTCGCTCTCGCCCAACAGCAAGGCAAAATGGGCGCCGCTTTTATCGGCTTTTTTCATCTGACTCTTGAAGCTGCCGCCGCCACAATGGGTTTGGACCCGCAGCCAAGGGTGTTCACCACGAATACGATCAGACAACAGAAGCGCCGCTTTGTCAGCTCCAACACCGACGCCACAAACATACACGTCGATCGTTTGTAACACTTCAGCTGGAATCAATTCTAGTGTTTCAAGCAATAAGATAAGACGCTCAACGCCCATGGCAAAGCCGACCGCAGGGGTTGGCTTACCACCTAATTGCTCGACCAAGCCATCATAACGACCGCCAGCACACACAGTACCTTGTGCACCAAGCTTATCAGTAACCCACTCAAATACGGTTTTACAGTAGTAATCAAGGCCACGTACTAAACGCTGGTTAATCTCGTATTTCACACCAGCGCTATCGAGGATATCGCGCAAGGTGGCGAAGTGCTCGCGACTTTCGTCATCCAGATAGTCATGAAGTTCCGGCGCGCCCACCAATACCGCCTGAGTTTGCGGATCTTTACTATCCAACACTCGCAATGGATTCGTTTCTAAGCGGCGCAAGCTATCTTCATCGAGCTGATCTTTGCGCTCGCTTAAAAACTCAACCAAGGCATCGCGGTAGCGCGCGCGCGCTTCGTTACTACCTAAGGTATTTAGCTGCAACGTCACCGAATCGCTTAACCCTAAAAACTGCCACAAACGAGCGGTCATCAGAATCACTTCAGCGTCGATATCGGGGGTCGCCATACCAAAGGTTTCAACACCAATTTGGAAAAACTGACGATACCGACCTTTTTGCGGACGTTCGTGGCGGAACATAGGGCCTGTGTACCACAAACGTTGAGTTTGGTTATACAACAAACCATGTTCTTCACAAGCGCGAACACAACTAGCCGTACCTTCTGGGCGCAATGTCAGGCTATCGCCATTGCGATCTTCAAACGTGTACATTTCTTTTTCAACGATATCGGTGACTTCACCAATAGAGCGTTTGAAAAGCGCCGTCTGCTCTAAAATCGGCATACGAATTTCATCGTAACCGTAGCCAGCAAGAACGTCTTTTACAGTACCTTCTAAATACTGCCACACAGGGCTTTGCGCAGGTAGAACGTCGTTCATACCGCGAATTGCTTGAATATTTTTAGCCATAAACTCGATCTAAATTCCTAGTGCAACCCAAATTAAACGTCGGTCGCGATAATGTCTTTGCGCTCTTCAGCGAGCTTAGCTGCACGCGCACGAATCAAACGTTCGAGGTCGTCGACTAAATTGTCGTTGGTAAGTTTTTCCGCCGGCTTGCCGTCGATATAAACCAAATTAGGCTGCCCACCAGTTAACCCTATATCGACTTCTTTTGCTTCGCCTGGACCGTTAACTACACAGCCAATCACTGCGACATCCATACTGGTACGGATATCTTCAGTGCGCATTTCCAGCTCGTTCATTGTTTTGATCACATCAAAATTTTGACGTGAGCAACTCGGACAGGCAATAAAGTTAATGCCGCGTGAACGCAGTTTTAACGATTTCAGCATGTCCCAGCCGACTTTAACTTCTTCAATCGGATCCGCTGCTAGCGATACTCGGATAGTGTCGCCAATACCGTCCCACAACAATAAACCTAAACCAATAGACGACTTCACTGTGCCGCCACGTAAACCACCCGCTTCGGTAATACCTAAATGCAATGGTTGCTCAATTTGGCCTGCGATCTGACGATAAGCCGCTACCGTCATAAAAATATCGGATGCTTTTAAGCTCAGTTTGAAATCAGGGAAATTCAAACGATCCAAGATGTCGATATGGCGCATGGCTGACTCAACCAACGCATCTGGTGTCGGTTCGCCGTATTTCTTTTGTAGGTCTTTTTCTAACGAACCGGCATTCACGCCAATACGAATCGGAATACCGTTATGACGCGCGGCTTCAACCACTTCACGTACGCGGTCTTCGCGGCCAATATTACCCGGATTTATGCGTAAACAATCCACACCTAATTCGGCAACACGCAGGGCAATGCGGTAATCAAAATGGATATCTGCAACCAATGGGACGTCGACTAATTTACGAATCTTACCGAAAGCCTCAGCGGCATCCATTGTCGGCACCGATACGCGCACAATATCAACACCCGCATCTTGCGCGCGCTTAATTTGCGCAACCGTTGCAGCCACATCAGTGGTCTCGGTATTTGTCATGGTTTGCACGGCAATCGGTGCATCACCGCCTACTGGCACATTACCGACCCAGATTTTACGACTGACGCGGCGCTTAATTGGATTTGGTTGATTCTTGTTCATGCACCGTGCCCTGCCAATGATTCTTGGTACAAACGATATTCGGTCGAGTTAGTAAAGTTTTGCTTCAGTTCAGTGGCAAACTCAATCGCACGCGCCGTATTTTGCTGAATAGTGACTAACTTAATTCCAAGCCACAAACTATGGGCCGTATGACGCGTTTGGTTACGCTGTACTAAACGATCAAAACGGTCGAAATACTTGAGCGACTCTTCGTAATTTTGTGCTTCAAATAACAATGTAGAGACGTTAACTAAAGCATCGACGTTATAAGGAGCCAAACGCAAGGTTTGCAAATACGCATCAATAGCTAGTTGACTCTTATCCATGCGATAAAAATTCAACGCTAAATCATTGTAAGCGCCCGGACGATTATCGTAATAACGATCATCGGCTGCTTTTTGTAAATTCTCTTGGGCCTTTTCGGATTGCTTTAATTGCGAATACAAACGGCCAATATGATGACGCGCCAAGGTAAAGGTTTTATCTTCGTTGATTGCCTTCAGAAAATATTCTTCGGCTAAATCCAGCTCACCTTCGGTTTGCCAAACCATGCCCATAGCATCATTCGCTGGAGCATAGTTGGGGTTGATGGCTAATGCTTTTTGCAAACGCTGACGGGCCCAATCAGGACGCCCTTTTTGTAAATACCCTATGCCCAGCTGGGTATAGTTCTCGACTGATTTTTCAGGAGATTCTTTTTTAGTAAAACGACTTTCCGTTACAGTCACGCACCCTGCAAGAAAGAAAATCGGTAGGCAAATTAATAGACAACGAGCTAACACACGTCCTGTCATAGCGATGGGCCTTCTTGGGTTTGTTCAGAATCTATATTGTCTAGCTGAATAGCATTGATATAGCGTTCACTGCGGCGAGTGCGATCCTCAACACGACCGACCAACTGACCACAAGCGGCGTCGATATCGTCACCACGGGTGGAACGAATAGTAACGATATGACCTTGGTTTACTAAATAATCGCGGAAACGATAAAGACGATTATTGCTTGGGCGTTTATAGCCCGAATTCGGGAATGGATTAAACGGAATAAGGTTAATCTTACACGGAACCTGTTTCATCAGTTCCGATAGTTCAACCGCATGTTCCATTTCGTCATTAACGCCTTCCATCATAGTGTATTCGATGGTTGCTTTACGGCGATCCGGCAGCTTACTTAAATAACGATTCGTTGCAGCAATCAATTCTTTCAGTGGATATTTTTTATTGATCGGCACGAGTTTATTACGCAGTTCGTCGTTTGGCGCATGTAAGGATACTGCCAATGAGACGTCGGTAACGTCACCGAGTTTATCCATCATAGGAACAACGCCAGAGGTACTTAACGTCACTCGACGCTTAGACAAACCATAAGCGTTATCGTCCATCATTAGGTTCATCGAATCGACCACGTTATCGAAGTTCAACAGTGGCTCGCCCATGCCCATCATGACGACGTTAGTAATTTTGCGTTCGCGACGCTCCCCCGGCTTGTCGAAACTCATGGCCGCAACAAATACTTGGCCAATGATTTCAGCTACGGAAAGATCACGGTTAAAACCTTGTTTGCCGGTGGAGCAAAAACTGCAATCCAACGCACAACCAATCTGCGAGCTAACACACAAGGTGCCACGCTCTTTTTCGGGGATGTAGACGGTTTCAATTGAGCTGCCACCAGGCATACGCATCACCCACTTTTGGGTGCCGTCTTTCGAAACATCGTGGTACACAACTTCCGGCAATCGGATTTCGCTGACCTCAGCAAGCTTAGCGCGCAGGCCCTTGCCCATATTGGTCATTTTTTCGAAATCTGCCTCACCTAACTGATGAATCCATTTCAGCATTTGCTGAGCACGAAAACGCTTTTCACCTAAATCAGCGAAGAAGGCTTCCATTTTGGCGGGCGACAAGCCCAACAGATTGATTTTTTCGGGGGTATCGGTCATCAGTGTTTACCTGGTGTGGCGCATCCTGAACGGAAGAAACGGAAGGAGCTCCTGCCCCCTCCGTAAACTGCCACTTAGCGTGGGCAGATTTCGTCAGCAGCGAAGAAGTATGCAATTTCGCGTGCAGCAGATTCAGCAGAATCAGAACCGTGTGCAGCGTTTGCATCGATGCTTTCTGCGAAGTCAGCGCGGATAGTGCCTGGTGCTGCTTCTTTAGGGTTAGTAGCGCCCATTAGATCGCGGTTTTTAGCGATTGCGCCTTCACCTTCAAGAACCTGTACAACAACAGGACCAGAAGTCATGAAACCAACCAAATCTTTGAAAAAGCCACGCTCAGAGTGTTCAGCGTAGAAACCGCCCGCTTTTTCGTCATCCAGTTTGATCATCTTAGCAGCAACGATCTGTAGACCAGCTTTTTCGAAACGAGATTGGATTTCGCCGATTACGTTTTTTGCAACAGCGTCTGGTTTGATGATCGACAGAGTACGTTCAACAGCCATTTTTTAGCTCCATTTGTGTGTTTAAGAGAAGTTATAGGGTTAAAACCCGCGGATTATACGCAGGTTTTCATGAAAGTTGTACGCATGACGTCATCCTAGTAACAATTGACGACTGCTTGTTTCAATGACTACGCAGTAAGGTCACTACTCGAGTGATCTCTTGTATGGCGTTATCAATATCGTCGGCCGTGGTAAAACGCCCCACACTCATGCGTAAACCGGCATGGGCAAGTACATCACTGCGACCTATGGCTTTCAAAACATAAGACGGTTCGACGCTAGCCGAGGTACAGGCAGACCCCGACGACACCGCAACTTTGGCTAGGGACGCGAGTAAAATTTCACCGTCCAAACCACCGAAACTCACGTTTAAATGATTAGCAACACGTTGATCTAAATGACCATTAATATACACGTCACCCAGCGCCTGAATGCCCAGCCATAAACGATCGCGTAATGTACGAATGCGCTTTTCATCGGCTTCTAGTTGCTCTTGGCAAAGACGTGCTGCTTCCCCAATTCCTACCAACTGATGCGTTGGCAAAGTACCCGAGCGCATACCACGCTCATGGCCACCACCATGCATCTGCGCCACCAACTTAACTTGCGGATCACGACGCACATACAGAGCGCCAATACCTTTGGGACCGTAAAACTTATGCGCTGATATCGACAGCAGATCAACCTGCCAGTCGTTAATATTAACCGCCATCTTGCCCACGGCCTGTGCCGCGTCGACGTGCAGTAACGCAGAGTGCTTAGCTAACAATTTTGCAATTGCGGCGACATCGGTAATCGTCCCTAACTCGTTGTTCACCGCCATTAGCGTTACCAAGCACGTATCATCCCGTAGCGAAGCGGCAACTTGCTGCGGATCAATCAAACCATCGGCATCAGGACTCAACCAAGTAACATCAACATCATGGTACTGCTGTAAGTATGCGCAGGTATCAAGGACAGCCTTATGTTCAATCACCGAGGTAATGATGTGCAGCGGCCGACCTGGCTGTTCGCGGCGCAGCCACTCAACGACACCTTTGATCGCCAAGTTATTGCTTTCTGTTGCACCAGACGTCCAAACAATTTCACGCGGATCGGCGCTTATTAAATCCGCCACTTGACGACGCGCAACCTCTACCGCCTGCTCCGCTTGCCAGCCAAATCGATGCGAACGAGACGCCGGATTAGCAAAGTTACCGTCCAGTGTGAGGCACTGCCCCATACGTTCCGCAACAATAGCATCAACAGGAGTAGTGGCGGCGTAATCGAGATAGAGAGATTTCATGGTCGACCTGTTCGGCAAGGCAAATGCGTGATTTAGGCCGCCATTTTGCGTATGACGCCTGTAAGGTCAAGTGCTGATTCGAACGGCGACATCACTTAGCTAACCGCTAGAACAGAACTTAGTTGGAACCTTCGGAGCTCAGCAATAGATCAATGCGGCTGTTGGCGCGCTCGTCTTGGCGCGCTGCGGTGGCTTGGATTTCACGACGCTCTATCAAAGCATTTAGAGTGATATCGCTTAAAAAATTGTGGATCTGATCGCTCAGGTCCAACCAAAGATGATGCGTTAAGCACTCTAGACCTTCTTGGCAGTCACCCTTGCGATTACAACGGGTGGCATCCATTGATTCATTAACGGCATCGACAATTTCAGCAACGTTGATGCTTGTGTCTTCACGACTTAAGCGATAACCACCACCTGGGCCACGAACGCTAGCGACTAAACCGCTGCGGCGTAATTTAGCGAACAACTGCTCTAAATAAGACAGCGAAATCCCCTGACGACCAGAAATATCATTAAGGCTTACCGGGCCGCGACTGGCATGCAATGCCAAATCTAACATCGCGGTGACCGCATAACGGCCTTTGGTCGTCAAACGCATAAGGGACTCCTAAAAACAGTAATTGAGAAGCATTATGCGGATGCCCTACTATTTCAGTCAACTATAACCGACCTGAAATCCATCTTGTTTACTTGAGAATTACCAATTATCTAAGCGTTCGGCTTTTCATCCGCAATGTCCGTACCTTCTGGCAACACTCCGTCCTCATCACGCTTTAAACGCTCATGCAGGCAAACGAAAGTCTCTTTCTCAAGTTCCGGCAGAGCTTCGTCACAGGTGTGATCGCCAAGACGATTCAACGCCCGACACATACTATCGATCTTGCCATCAACGGCGTGCATATGATCCATAAGGTTATGGATCGAACGAGCAATCGGATCTGGCATTTCGTCGGCCATACCATAGGCATCAAAACCAATTTTCGCAGCAATCGCGCGACGACGATCTTCCAATTCAGACGATGCTTTTGTTGCAGCCTTGCGCACGATACGACCAGGAATACCCACCACAGTGACACCTTCCGGCACATCTTTAGTCACTACCGCATTAGAACCAATACGAGCCTCTTTGCCGACGGTAATAGGTCCCAGAACTTTGGCTCCTGCACCAACGACTACGCCATCCAGCAAAGTAGGATGACGCTTACCTTTTTTCCAGCTAGTACCGCCCAGCGTTACCCCGTGATAGAGCGTGCAGTCATCGCCAATTTCTGCTGTCTCACCGATGACTACACCCATGCCGTGATCAATAAAAAAGCGGCGACCAATGGTGGCTCCGGGATGAATCTCAATGCCAGTCATCCAACGGCTAAAGGTCGACAGCATACGCGCCAGCCACTTAAGGCCTTTGTGCCATAACCAATTAGCAAGACGATGATGCAAAATCGCGTGCACCCCAGGGTAGGTTGTCAGCACCTCAAACGTATTTCTTGCCGCAGGATCGCGCTCAAAAACGCAAGCGATGTCTTCACGAAATTGTTTAAAACTCACAACGAATCCTCTTGTTGATCCTGAGCCTCTGGCGTATCCACAACAGAGGTATCTTGAGCGGATACTAGCGCAGCTTGCTTACCAACTGCCGCTAACATGCCGCGCAATATATTAATTTCTAACTTGTCCGGCGCAGCACGCTGGAACAACCGCTGAATACGAGGCATCAGCTGCTTAGGAGTATTGGGGTCAAGGAAGCCAATCTCAATGAGAGTTTTCTCCATATGCTGCAACATACCGTTCAACTCCCCATGAGTCGCCAGAGGATAATCCCAATTAACACCCCACTGCGCATCCTCGTGTACATCGCCAATTGCCGCCAGCCGCAGTTCATAGGCCATCACCTGAATGGCTTGGGCAACATTCAGCGACGAGAATTCCTCGTCGGTGGGAATGTGTACGTGTGCGTTGCACTTATGCAGCTCTTCATTCGTTAAACCACGCGATTCTCGACCAAAAACCAAGGCCACCTGATTATTCACAGCTACTTCTGCCGCTTTCGCTGCACATTGACGAGGATTCATTAACGGCCACGGAATATGACGACTGCGAGCACTTGTGCCCACGACTAGGCCACAATCCGCAATCGCATCGTCTAATGTTGGGCAAATGACGGCGTTACGCAAAATATCGTCGGCACGAGATGAACGCTGGATCGCGTCTTCATCTATGCTGGCAATAGGATCGACTAGGTATAAACGGCTCAGCCCCATGTTTTTCATGGCTCGCGCTGCCGCGCCTATGTTGCCGGAGTGCGTTGTGTTTACCATCACTATGCGAATTTGGTCGAGCATCTAAACCTGCCTTTTGCGGACCTTCTGCGGACCTTTTCGAGATTCAAAGACGACAAGCAAGTGCTTGCTAATCGAGGGTCGGCAAGTGTAACGCAAAATTGGCTTCGCCAACCACTCACAGGCTGCTATAATCCGCGGCCGAATTTGTTTCAACTGTTCTTTAAGAGATAGCAACCCCTATGCAGCCCATGGTTAACTTGGCGTTGCGCGCTGCGCGTAACGCAGGTCTGGACCTTGTCCGCCGTCTTGACCGCTTCGATTCGTCCCAAAGTACGGATCAAGAAAAAGCAAAATTTGTCGCCGATTGCACCATCGGTTTGGAAAAAGGCATCATCTTCGAATTGAAGAAGGCGCTACCAGACAACAACTTTGAAGGTCGCGAAACCGGCCTCAATGCTGGCGACACTAAGCAACCAACGTGGCAGGTGTGCGTCATCGACGACGTTGCCAACTTCCGCGTAGGGATTCCTGCATTTGCTATCATCATAGCTTGTGTGAATCACGGTAAAACGGATCACGCTGTTATTCTGAACCCGATGAACGGTGACGAATTCACAGCTTCCCGTGGACGTGGTGCACAGCTAAACAATCGCCGCATCCGCTGCGGTGGCCTCAACACATTGACCGACGCCATGATTGGCTTCACTCAGCCACTAGGTTTGAGCGAGTCAGGCTATGAGCAACGCGCGAAAATCCAGCAGCTTCTAATGAAGAACTACGATTTACGCAGCATTGGCTCCAACGCGTTATCAATGGCATATGTTGCTGCTGATCGCTTCCAAGCTGCTTTACTGTCAGATGTCGATTCGTTCTCATTAACGGCAGGCAGCTTACTAGCTTCTGAAGCGGGTTGTTTACTGGCCGACGTAACAGGCCAACCACGTATCGTTGCTCCTGCAAATATCGTGATCACCAATCCTCGCTTATTGAAGACATTGCTAACCCTCGACTAAACTCGATGCGTTGCTTGTCTATTAGCCAGTACCGGACAATCATGTCTAATGATTGCCTGATACTGGCTGAACTCCGATGCCTACCTATACTGACGAAAGACACCTTTGGAGGAGTCCTTCATGATCTGGCATCAAATTACCCTATTATTAGGCTGGCTTGCTGAACCTCAGTGCTGCGACGAACTTGAGTTACACACCATCGAGCATCACGAGTGACCAGGCATAAAAAAAGCGACTCAATGAGTCGCTTTTTTTATCTACGCTTTAGCGCTTAACGAACAGCAGAAACATCTTCCGCTTGCGGACCTTTTTGGCCACGCACAACGCTAAACTTAACGCGTTGACCTTCAGTCAATGAACGATGACCTTGACCACGGATTGAGCGGAAGTGAACAAATACATCTTCACCTTCGTCCCAAGTAATAAAACCGAAGCCTTTTTTCACGTTGAACCATTTAACAACACCGCGCTCACGACCATCTTCAACATCGCTTTCCACAATCGTGCCACTACTACGCTGGCGACGACGACGCGAAGGCACTAAAAAGGCTGAGCCCAAGCTAATTAGAAACGTAAGAACACCGATCACAATCAAAAGATCAGTCATACCAACAACCGTTGTCAGGTTGTCTGAGTTAAGAAGTTCACCATTCGCCAAGGTGAGCCCCTCCGTCATACCACTTAACAATGCGGCGACTACAAACGGAGAAACAATGGCGAACACCAATGCCACAATTATTTTACGTACTAGCAATTTACCCATGCGTTATCTCGTATCACTCGTTATTATCACAGATGTCACAAATATGTCGGCAACAAAGCCATTGCCAAGTGGGCTATGAAAGCCCAATTCATTAAAAAAATCAACACGATAGCTAGAGTGTCTGAACCATGAGCAGTGATAACGCACAAATAAGTGCAGAAAAGCAGCAATTACGCATCGAAGAGCTTGAAACGCGCATGGCGTTTTTAGAAGAAATCGTCGATACCCTCAACAATCAACTATCGTCCGTCACCCAAGATTTTCTTATGGCGCGTCAAGCCATGCAGATGATGAACCAACGCCTAGAGCAGATGCAGAATCAAGATTCTGGTCTGCGAGATTTTGCTGATGAACCGCCTCCACCACATTATTAGTCGTCTTGGCGCGGGATGTCACACCTGCGCCCTTTGCCCTCGCTCTTCTTTTTATACGAACAGAATCACTACATAAGCTATATATCGGCAGAAATTCACTGCTGAATGCCTCATACCAACATTTCAACTGTAACTGCCAAGGGGTACACTAGCGCCGCGAATTAGTGACACCAGAGAATTTTATGAGTTTGTTTAAAAGTATCCGTTCAAGTATTTTTCGCTGGCAGCAAAAATTGCTCTACAGCGTTATCAAAACCAAAATCATCGGACCCGATGTCAGTGAGTTCGACATTGATCCAAATAAGCCGATTATCTACGCGACACTCTACCCGTCCTACGGCGAACAACTCGTTATTGACCGAGAAGTAAATAAGTTCAACTGGCCTAGCCCTCGCCGTCAGGCCCAAAGTGCCGGTTTATCCGCCAAGCCCTATTTCAGCATTTATCGTCGCTCGTCGGTTCCATTCCGCAAACAAGGGGTGCCTATTGTCGCACGCCAATTAATTAAGCATGCTGAGTGGCTTTCTGAAGACGAGCAACGCGAAATTCAAATTGTTCCGGTTCGCGTATTCTGGGGCCGTGCACCAGAAAAAGAACGCTCATTTTTACGCATTTGGTTGCAAAGCAGCGGAGCGCTTGGTGGCCGAGTTTTAACGCTAATGGCTATTTTACTCAATGGTCGCAACACTTTCGTTCACTTTAGTCGCCCTATCTCCTTACGCGACTTGTACGACAGTGAAAAATCACCGGAGTTGTTAGCACGGAAAGTTGCCCGTGTACTACGAGTGCACAACCGCCAGGTATCAGCTTCGGTTCTCGGGCCAGACCTATCACACCGCCGTACGCTTGTGCATCAATTACCTAATCGTCCTATGGTGCGCAAAGCCATCGAAGATGAAATAGAAAAACAAGGGAAACCAAGAGCAAAGCTTCAGGCACAAGCACTTAAATATGCCGACGAAATTGCTTCAAATATTTCCTATACCAATATCCGTTTCCTCGATGTCATGCTGACTTGGGTTTGGAACAAAATATACAACGGCATAGAACTGCATAACATTGGCCATCTGCGCGACATCAGCAAAGACAACACCATCATTTATGTTCCTTGCCATCGTAGCCACATTGATTACTTACTACTGTCTTATGTGCTTTACCACAAAGGCTTACAAATGCCGCAAATTGCAGCTGGCATTAACTTAAACATGCCTATTGTCGGTTCCATTCTAAGACGCGGCGGCGCATTCTTCATGCGCCGTACCTTCCGTGACAATAAATTGTACGCCGCAGTATTTGATGAGTACCTGCACTCTATTTTCACCCACGGCTATTCTGCAGAATATTTTGTTGAAGGTGGGCGTAGTCGCACTGGTCGCACCCTAACACCCAAAGCAGGCATGTTAGCCATGACACTGCGCAGCTATTTGCGCGATTCGCGTAAGCCAATTATTTTTATGCCGATTTATACAGGCTACGAAAAAGTATTTGAAGCCAACAGTTATCTGGGCGAGTTACGCGGCCAGAAAAAGAAAAAAGAGAGCTTGCTGGGTGTGCTCGGCACTTTACGCTCTTTCAAGAACTCGTTCGGCAAAGTAAACGTAACGTTTGGCGATCCAATTTACTTCACTGAATTTTTAAATGAGCGTCGTCCTCAATGGCGCGAAGAGGATTACACTGAGTGTAATTATCGCCCAGAGTGGGCACCAAAAATGGTTGATGATTTAGCCTTACAAGTGGCCACAGAAATTAACCGCGCAACATCGGTTAACCCAGTTAACTTAATGGCCTTGAGTATACTGTCGGCTCCACGCCAAGCGATGGACGAACAACAACTGGTTGTGCAAATGGAAGCGTATCGCGATTTGCTCAAGCAAGCACCGTATAGCCATCTAACAGTATTACCAGAAGGCACTGGCTCTGAGTGGTTAAGCTACAATGAAAAATTAGATATTGTTTCGCGCTCTCCTCACCCAATGGGCGATCTAATCCAAACGAATGATCGTCAAGCGGTCACTCTTACCTACTACCGCAATAACGTATTGCACGTTTTAGCGCTACCATCTTTAATCGCGTGCTTGTTCGTAAATAACCGTCGCTACACCTCTGAAGAAGTCTTGAGCACGATTCGCTGCCTGTACCCGTACTTACAAGCGGAACTGTTTTTACAATGGAAAGCTGACGATTTAGAGAGTGATATTCATCGCTGGCTGAATATTCTTACCGAATCCGGTTATTTAATCGAACACGAACAAGGCTTCCATGCGACACCGTCAAGCAGTGACAAATTCGCTCTTTTAGAAGGATTAGCTGCACATGTAATGC
>Ga0005504_1306094_pt1 | contig 16688 bp, 11 predicted proteins | sample DeeseametaMP0747_FD_75024 | JGI IMG/M metagenome (GOLD analysis project Ga0005504, IMG submission 75024) | Marine microbial communities from the Deep Atlantic Ocean - MP0747 (Metagenome Metatranscriptome) | ecosystem: Environmental > Aquatic > Marine > Oceanic | place: Atlantic Ocean | collected... | reverse complement strand
GCGTCGACGCGCACGCGGTGCGTGGCCAGTATGCTCAGGGCTGGTGCCGTGGAGAGGCGGTGCCCGCCTACATGGAGGAAGCCGATAGTGACGGGGCGGAAAGCGATACCGAAACTTTCGTAGCAATTAAAGCGCATATCGATAATTGGCGATGGGCCGGGGTGCCATTTTATCTGCGCACGGGTAAACGGATGCCGGAAAAATTGACGGAGATCGTGATTACCTACAAAAGCCTGCCGCACAATATCTTTTCCACTGGCGAAAATATCCCCAATCGACTGGTGATCCGCCTTCAGCCGAATGAAGGGATTGAGATGCAGATGGTATCCAAGATGCATAGCCTCAAGAATAAAATGGCCCTGGCTCGCCAAAATTTGAACTTGGATTTCCTCGGGTCGTCGGGCATGAACCGTATCCCCGATGCTTACGAGCGGCTGTTTTTGGATGTCATTAATGGCGACCCTTCGCTTTTTGTCGGCCGCGAAGAGGTTGAGGAGGCCTGGCAGTGGTGTGATGCACTGATCCAGGCGTGGCAGAGCCAGGCCATGCCGGTATCGCACTACCATGCTGGGTCGTGGGGGCCGGCTAAGGCCGAGCTGCTGATCGAGAGAGATGGACGGAGCTGGCATGAATGAGCACCTGTTAGAGCGGCGCCTTAATCAAGTAGGGGCAAGGCTGTTGAGCTTCAGCTGCCGTGAGTCGCAGGCCGCGGCTTTGTGTGACGACCTCAGTCTGGCGCTGGCGGCGGGTATTCGCGTGAGCGGGGCGGCAAGCCTCGTCCTGCCCGGCGGCACCACGCCCGAGCGCCTGCTGGAACTGCTGGCCGATGAGGCCGTGGATTGGTCGAAAGTGACCGTGACGCTCTCCGATGAGCGCTGGGTTGATAGTGATAATCGCGATAGTAATGAACGGCTGTTGAGAGAGCGGCTGTTTCGCGGGCCAGCGGCTGCGGCGCACTTCGTACCACTTAAGTCGCCGCACACTGAGTCAGCCGAACAAGACGCTGCCCTTGCGAGCCTAACCTTAGGCGCCATGCCCAGCTTTGATCGCGTCGTATTGGGCATGGGCAGTGACGGACACTGCGCCTCATTGTTTCCCGACAGCCCGCAGCTCGACGCGGCTTTGGATATGGCTTCTGCACTGCCGTGTATGGCGCTGGAAACCGCCGCGAGCCCCTACCCGCGCTTGAGTTTGACACTGCCGCGTTTACTCAATTGCAGCGAGTTGGTGCTGCAAATCTGCGGTGAGGAGAAGCGGCACGTACTGGAGCGGGCACTGTATGCTGATCACGCTGCCCCGGTTGCCGCCCTGTTCGGGCAGAATGTACCGATCAGCGTGTACTGGGCACCTTGATGGTCGGTTAGGCTAAATAGCTTGATCTCTGGCTTAGCCGTTTGTTTTCTTGTTAAAATCTGGCGCTTTTCGTCCTCAGCATGGGGAAATGACATTGGCGGAACAGGCAATAGCACAAGAGTTGGTGCGCGAACATCTGGCCCGGCTCAACGAGCCCTCGACGCGTCCTGCAGCGGAGCGCGATGCTCTGCGGACGCGTATTAAAGCGCTGCTCAAGGCGAGAGACGCGGTGTTGGTCGCTCACTATTACACCGACCCCGAACTGCAGTCGCTGGCAGAAGAAACCGGTGGCTGCGTGTCGGACTCGCTGGAGATGGCGCGTTTCGGTCGCGACCATCCGGCGTCGATGTTGATCGTCGCCGGCGTGAAGTTCATGGGGGAAACGGCGAAAATTCTGTCACCCGAGAAAACGGTATTGATGCCGACTCTGGAGGCGACCTGCTCGCTGGATATTGGCTGCCCGGCAGATGAGTTTTCCGCTTTTTGCGACGCCCACCCCGACCGCACCGTCGTGGTCTACGCCAATACCTCTGCGGCGGTGAAAGCCCGAGCAGACTGGGTCGTCACCTCCAGTATTGCGCTGGACGTTGTGGACCACCTGGACAGCCAGGGAGAGAAAATTCTCTGGGCGCCGGATAAACACCTCGGTGACTATGTGCAGCGTGAGACCGGCGCAGATGTGCTGCTCTGGGATGGCGCATGTATTGTCCACGAAGAGTTTAAAGCGCAGGGTATTCTCGACCTGAAACAGGTGTATCCCGATGCGGCGGTATTGGTGCATCCGGAGTCTCCGGCGAGCGTTGTCGCGCTGGCCGACGTGGTCGGTTCAACGACGCAGATCATCAATGCGGCGCGTGACTTGCCCAACCCGCAAATGATCGTGGCGACGGATCAAGGTATTTTCTACAAGCTCCAACAGTTGGTGCCGGACAAGGAGTTTGTGATCGCACCAACGGCTGGCAGCGGCGCTACCTGTCGCAGTTGTGCAAATTGCCCTTGGATGGCGATGAACGCACTGGAAAATCTGGCTGAGGTGCTGGAGAACGGCGGCAATGAAGTATTTGTCGAGCCTTCGCTCGGTGAGAAAGCCATGAAACCGCTGACCCGTATGTTGGACTTTGCCGCTGCAAACAAGCCCTGAGCTCACTGGCCGAGGCTAAGGTTACCCCGTCAAGGGATAAGGCCATCCACACTGTTGCTAACAGGCCGCGATTTGCTGCGGGCTTTTAGGGCCTGTTCACACTAATCCGATTATTACTGTTGTGGCTAAAAAAGCACCAATCTAGGCGCGAAGAGCGTAGTTTGGTTATTCCAAATAAGCGATGAGCAACGACGAGTGGTGCTTTTTTAGCCGCAACCCATAGGGCTGGGGCCATTTTTGCCCCCAGCGTTGTTGCCAGCCACTTGTTTAGAGTGACTAAACGGCGCGTCTGGCGCCTAGCTGGAGGCAAAAATGACCTCCAGCAGTGACAATTGGATTAGTGTGAACAGGCCCTAGCGTCCCTGAAATTCTTTGAGCTGTTTCTTCAGCTCGTCAATATCGCGCAGTCGCTCGGTGATTTTCCCCTGGAGTATTTGATTGCTTCCGCTTTGCTTGTGCGCGTAATGCAATTGGCTGGCAGCGCGCTCGAGCTGGGCGGTGAGGATAAAATACTCTGCCCTTGCCAGATGCACGCCGAGAATATTCCCCGCCAGGCCTCTGACTTCCGCCAATCGGTACCAGATTTTTGGATCGTTCTGCCGCCTTGAACTCAACGCGGTAAGCACGTCGTCGGCTTGGCGAAAGCGCTGTGCTTGCTCTAAGGCATCAGCCAAATGAAAGCTCAGCGGGTAGTTGTCCGGATTGAGCGCCAGTGCGCTGCGCAATAAATCGATGGCGGGGTCGTAGGCTTTCTGCCCAAGCAAGATGTCTGCACGGGCAAGGATATAGGCAATGCGCTGGGGGTCGTCGTCAATCAAGTCGTCGAGCTGGTCGCTGGCTTCCTGCCAGCGCTCCATCTCAGTAAGCGCGAGCACGATGCCGTAGCGGCGCGCTTCGCCATTGGCGCCTTGTTCATCCTTCCATCGCTGCAGCAGGCTCTCCATTTTTTCAGTGTGATGGACGGTTGCCCGCATTTTCATAAGCTGGAAATTTAAGTTGTCGGTATAGACCTGCCGAGGGTAGTTGCGAGCACGGTTTTTGCTATCGCTAATTCGGTTCTCTGTCAGTGGGTGAGTCAGCAGAAATTCGGGCGGCTTGGCCCGCGCAAAGCGCAAGTTGGCATTCATGTTCTCAAACATTGAGGGAATGCCATTGGGGTCCATGTTGGCTCGGGCGAGGGTTTCCATGCCGACGCGGTCGGCCTCTTGCTCGTGCTGGCGGCTAAAACGCAGCTGGTTTTCAAGCGCCGCTGCCTGACTCGCCGCAATGGCGGCAATGCCCGCATCGGAGCCGGTTGTCGCCGCCAGAATGATCCCCGCTAACATGCCAGCCATGCTGGGAATACTCGCTTCGCGGGCCTTGTCGATGGAGCGGCTGAAATGGCGTTGGCTCAAGTGGGCAATCTCGTGGGCGAGTACGCCGGCAAATTGGGCCTCGTTATCACTGAACAGGAAAAGACCGGTATGCACGCCGATAACGCCGCCAGGCACGGCAAAAGCGTTGATGGTGCTATTGTCGACAACAACGGTTTCTAAGTCGCGTTGTTTCAGTTCGCTATTGGCGGCCAGCGTGTAAAGCAAGGACTCAACATAGCTTTGCAGTTGTGGGTCGCCGAGGGTTTTCACTTGTGTGCGGAACATTCTCAACCACATTCTGCCCAGCTGGTATTCCTGCTTAGCCGAATACGGTGAGGCATCGACTTCGCCCAGCTCTGGAAGCTGGCTACTGGTGTCCCTCATCGGCTGGGCCACTGCCGCGCTGCACAGTAGGATGGCGATAAGGGCGTGTAATAATGTTCGTACCACAATGGTGTCCTTGTTTGGTGCCACCGTATAGGTAGCCGGGTTCGCCGATATAGATCATACAAGTGATAAAGGCTCAGACCTATTAAAGCGCAAAAAGTGCGTCAGTGGCATTCTGTCGCCCCCGGCTGGGGCGCTATACTGCCGGCATTTTCAGAAAGAGGTATGCTATGAGCGAGATACACTGTCGAGTGGATGCGCGTCAGTTGGACTGCCCGCTGCCGCTGCTAAAAGCCAAACAAGCATTGAACCGGATGGCGAGCGGTGAGGTCGTAGAGGTGCTGGCAACTGACGTCGGCTCACAGCGGGATTTTGCCGTGTTCGCTGCCCAGAGCGGCAATACGCTGTTGCTCGATGAAGAGCGTCAGGGGGAGTTTAGGTACCTACTCCAGAAGAAATAGCCGCTGAGCGCACCGGGCGGATGATCTAGGTTTACGAGAAAAAGGACAACCACATGCTTGGAATGGTTCGCAATTGGTTTAATCGCATCTTTGCCGAAGAAGAAACGGTAGTGTTGCTGATTATTCTTGCCGCGATTCTGTTGTTGATCCTCAGCATCGGCAATGTCCTGATCCCAATTATTGCCAGTGTCGTGCTGGCCTTTATGATGCAGGGCGTGATCGCCCGAATGTCGGCGCTGGGCGCCCGGCGGTGGCTCGCGATTGCCGTCGCGTACGGTATTTTCCTAACGGTGTTTTTTGGTGTGCTTATGCTGCTGTTGCCGTTGGTATGGCAGCAGCTGGTTACGCTGATACAAGAGCTGCCGTCGATGCTGCGAAAGCTGCAGCAGGCGCTGATGGTATTGCCTGAGCGTTCGGAGGTGTTTACCGAGGCGCAAATTCGGGAGTGGATGACGCTGGCAACCACGGAGATTGGTTCGCTGGGGCAGTACTTGGTGTCTTTTTCTCTTGCGCAGCTGCCCAATGTTGTTGGTTTGATGATCAATATTGTGCTGATCCCCATTCTGGTGTTTTTCTTTCTCAAGGATAAACAGCTGATCCTTGAGTGGTTGTCGGGTTTTCTGCCGCGTCGCCGACCTTTACTTCGCGCCGTTTGGTTGGAAATGAACGATCAAGTCGCCAATTACGTACGTGGTAAGGCAATTGAGATCGTGATCGTCGGTGTGGCCTCTTACATTTCGTTCTCGCTGATGTCGTTAAACTATGCCGCGCTGCTGGCGTTGGCAGTGGGCTTGTCGGTAGTGATTCCCTATATCGGTGCGGCCGTGGTGACATTGCCCGTCGTATTAGTGGGGTATTTGCAGTGGGGATGGGGCGGGGAGTTTTTTACCCTGTGTATTGTCTATGGAATCATTCAAGCGCTCGATGGCAATGTGCTGGTGCCGCTGCTGTTTTCCGAAGCGGTGAATATGCACCCCGTGGCGATTATTGTTGCCGTGTTGGTATTCGGCGGAATTTGGGGAATGTGGGGAGTGTTTTTTGCGATCCCACTGGCGACTTTAGTGAAGGCGATTCTGTATTCCTGGCCGCGACCTCACACCGTGAGTAACGAAGCGGAAGCCCCCAGCGAGCAAGCATCGTTGTAATTGACTCTGTAAGGAAATATTTGTGCGCGTTCTGCAACATGTCACCGTCGCTATTCTACTTATTGTTATTTCTGCCTGCTCGGCACTTACCCGCGACGCCTCGCTGTCTGGTCAGGGCGAAAGCATCATCAAGCCCGATACCGAGCAGCGCAGCTTTCGCTATCTGCGGTTGGATAACGGTCTCAAAGTATTATTGGTGTCTGATCCGGGCGCAGATAAAGCGGGTGCATCGCTGGATGTGAATGTCGGCAGCCGCCAAGACCCTCGTGACTATCAGGGCTTGGCGCATTTCTTGGAGCACATGCTGTTTCTGGGCACGCGTGCTTACCCAAAGGCGGGTGACTACCAAGCCTACATTACGGCAAACGGAGGCAGTCACAACGCCTTCACCAGTTTTGAGCACACCAACTATTTCTTCGATGTTAAGGCGGATGCGCTTGAAGGCGCCCTGGACCAGTTTTCCCAGTTCTTTGTCGCACCGCTGTTCAACGCCAATTACGTGCAGCGTGAAGTCAATGCGGTGGAGTCTGAATATCGCGCCAGACTGCGCAACGATCGCCGCCGGGAGCTGGCGGTGTTTAAAGAGCAGTTAGCGCCGCAGCATCCATTTAGCAAATTTTCAGTAGGCAATTTGCAAACCTTGCAGGCGGATCGCGAGGCGGCGTTGCGAGAGCAATTGCTGGCGTTTTACCAGCGTTATTACTCCGCGAATATCATGAGCCTGACGGTGGTGGGGCGAGAGTCTCTGGCAGAGCTGGAGTCGATGGTGCGCGCGCGGTTTAGTGCGATTGAGAATCGCGAGGTGAACATCGAGCCAATTACTCAGCCGCTGTTCGAACCGCAGGCGCTGCCACGCTGGGTGACGATACAGCCAGTGCAAACGGAGCGGCGGCTGTCTATTCAGTTTCCGGTGGTTGATGCCAGCCCCCACTGGCGGGATAAGCCGCTGTCGTATATTGCGAACCTGCTCGGTCACGAGGGCAAGGGCAGTCTGTTATCGGCGCTTAAGCGCGCAGGCTGGGCCGATGGCTTGAGCGCTGGTCAGAGCCTGGATATGCAGGGTCAGGCAATGTTTGGTGTCAATATTGCGTTGACCGAAGCCGGCATGGAACACCTCGATAGTATTGTCCAACAGGTTTTTGCCTATGTGCGGCTGATTGATGAACAGGGTATTCAGGCCTGGCGGTACCGAGAGCAAAGCCAGCTCGCAGCGCAACAATTTCGTTTTCGCAACCGTCGAAATTTGACAGAGGAATTGGTGCAATTTTCCTCGGCGCTTCAGCAGTACCCGCCAGCGGAGGTATTGCGGGCGGCCTATGTAATGGCGTCCTTCCGGCCGGAATTGATACGGAAATACCTGCGCAGTATGACGCCGGACAAGGCGTTTATTACGCTTGTTGCGCCGGGTGTCGATACCGACCGCCGCGAGCAGCGTTATGACGTGCCCTGGAGTGCGCGCGACATTGATGCGCAGCAACAACAGCGCTGGCGTGAGGCCGAGCCAGCGGGGCTGCATTTGCCAGCCAGTAACCCCTACATTGCTGATACCTTTACTCTGAAGGACGATGCTGCTGCAAACGACCAGCCAAGGTTGGTAGACAATGCGCCTATCGACGACGTGTGGTTGTACAACGACGATCAGTTTGATGTGCCTAAAGGCCGCAGTTATCTCTTGCTGGAGACGCCTGCAACGCGAGACACATCCTCGGCAGCTGCCGCCACCGAACTGTGGTTGCGCATGGTCAGTGATCAGCTGAACGAAGAGGTCTATGCCGCGCAATTGGCGGGCTTAGATTACAGCTTGTCGAGCAGTTGGCGCGGTGTTGAGTTGCGCTTGGGAGGGTTTGACCAGAAGCAGGCAGAACTGCTGTCTCAAGTGCTGAATACCCTGCGTCACGTCGACTGGGATGAGCAGCGTTTTGCCCGCATTAAGCAGCAGCGCCTGCGCGAGTTGCAAAATGTTCGGCGCCGTTCACCCTATCAGCAACTTTTTGCCGAACTGCCGCGCTTGCAGCAGCGACAGGAGCCCGCCCTCGAGTCTCTGCTATCACACACCGAAACTCTGGGGCTTGCCGATGTTGCGCGCCAGGCAGAACGGGTGCTGGCGTCCTTCCGCTATCAGGTGCTGCTCCACGGTAACTTCACCCAAGCGGACGCGCTGGACACGGTTGCGCAAATGATGCGAGCGCTCCCGCAAACGTCGCTGAGCACACGGCCGCAGCAACAAATTGTTAAGCTACCTGCGGGGAACGCGCTGGCGATTGTGCCCGCCGAGCACAACGATGCTGCGCTACTTCAGTATGTGCAGGCGCCTGACCAGGGAAAAATGGCCAGGGTTGCTTTGGGGTTGGCGGCGCAGATCATGAGTGCTGACTTTTATCATCAACTGCGCACGGAGAAACAACTCGGCTACATTGTTAATGCGGGTGTATACCCTCAGCGAAATGTGGGTGGCTTATTCTTTCTGGTGCAGTCACCGGTTGCTGACGCGGCGATGCTGGCCAAGGAAATCGACGGGTATATCGACGCCTGGATTGAAAATGGCGTTGATGAGCAAACTTACGAGCAGTTCCGGGCGACGTTGATAAGTAAGTTAGCGGAGCAGCCGGAAAACCTGTGGGAGGCGGCAGACCGCCATTGGCGGGATCTGTTGGAAGGGTATTCGGGTTTTGACAGTCGAGACCAGTTAATCGCTGCGCTGACGGGGCTGGAGTATACGCAGTGGTGGTCGCTTATGCGTCAAACGCTGCACGATGCAAACCGTCGCAGCTTGCTAGTGACGGTGCCAGGGCAGTGGCCGTCGGCATTGCCTGCTGGGGAGTCGCGCGCAGTGCTTGATAGAGCGAGAGTCTATTCCTTCGACTAGTATAAGTACTTGTTTTTATAGAGGTGAAACTATTTATTCATAATAAAAATATCTAGATTTTCTTGATTTATGGCGACAGGGCTGCGATGATTTCCGCGGCTCTGAAAGTGCATAGGCTTTCAGGGGCCCGAATTCTCATCGGCAGTTCTGCCCGACCCACAAGGTGGGGCAGCGCCAGATAGGCCAGGTGATCACCGTCACCAACGGCAGGCACACCCCGATTATTGATCATGGTCGGTGCGCCCGTTGACGCGGAACACATTCGAGCAAATCGCTTGCTGGTCTAGGCAGCCCACGGTATTGATAAGGACTGTGATATGTACCAAGACCCTGATTTGCGTGAAGATCTCGACCCACAGGAAACCCAAGAATGGCTGGAAGCACTGGATGGCGTGCTTAGCCATGCGGGTAGAGCACGGGCCGCTTTTCTCCTGAAATATTTGGCAAAGCATGCTGCGCGCCAGGGAACCCAACTCCCAGCGGCCATCACCACCTCATTTCGCAATACCATCGAACCTCGCGATGAAAAACGCATGCCTGGCGACTTGTTTATGGAGCGTAAAATTCGCTCGTTAATACGCTGGAATGCGCTGGCAATGGTAATGCGGGCCAACGACAACGATGAGGGTTTGGGTGGCCACATCTCCAGCTTTTCCTCTTCCGCGACCCTTTACGATGTGGGCTTTAACTACTTTTTCCGCGGTGGTGATAAGGCCGATCTAATCTACTATCAGGGCCATAGTTCGCCGGGTATGTATGCGCGCTCATTCCTGGAAGGGCGTCTTTCGGAGCAGCAGCTCGACAGCTTCCGCCGCGAGGTGGACGGCGATGGCTTGTCGTCGTATCCGCACCCCTGGTTAATGCCGGACTACTGGCAATTCCCCACCGTTAGCATGGGCCTGGGTCCCATTCAGGCAATCTACCAAGCCCACGTAATGAAGTACCAACAGAGCCGAGGGCTGGTCGATCACGGCGATCGGAAAGTGTGGTGTTTTATGGGCGATGGCGAGTGCGACGAGCCTGAGTCTCTCGGCGCAATTGCTCTGGCGGGGCGCGAGCAGCTCGATAATTTGTGCTTTGTGATCAACTGTAACCTTCAGCGCCTGGACGGCCCGGTGCGTGGCAATGGCAAAATTATCCAAGAATTGGAAGGGGTGTTCCGCGGCGCGGGCTGGAATGTCGTCAAGGTCATTTGGGGGCGCCACTGGGATCAGCTACTGGAAAAAGACAAAACCGGCCTGTTGCGCCGTCGCATGAATGAAGTGTGTGATGGTGAGTTGCAGAACTACAAAGCCAACGGCGGGGCCTATACTCGCAAGCACTTCTTCGGGAAGTATCCAGAGTTGCTGGAGCTGGTTGAAGACCTCTCTGACGACGAAATTATGTACCTGAATCGCGGTGGCCACGACCCTTATAAAGTCTACGCTGCCTACGCCAATGCCCGAGAAACCAAAGGCCAGCCTACCGTGGTACTGGCAATGACGGTTAAAGGCTACGGCCTGGGTAGCGGCGGCGAAGCGCAAAACGAAGCGCATTCGGTGAAGAAGCTCGACTTGGATGAGCTGAAAAAATTCCGCGACCGCTTTGCCGTGCCGATTCCCGACGATGAACTGAAAAATGTCCCCTACTATCGGCCGCCGGAAGACAGTCCGGAAATGGTGTATATGCACAAGCGCCGCGAGGAGCTGGGGGGTTATTTGCCGGCGCGACAGGCTGACTTCGATGCCTTGGATGTACCGTCGCTGGAGAAATTTTCGGCGCAGCTGAAAAACACCGGCAAGCGAGAAGTGTCGTCGACAATGGCCTTTGTTCGCATGTTGTCGACCCTGGTTAAGGACAAGGCAGTGGGCGAGCGTATTGTGCCGATTGTGCCAGACGAAGCGCGAACCTTCGGTATGGAGGGTATGTTCCGCCAGCTGGGCATATATTCTTCTCAGGGGCAGCGCTACACCCCCCACGATGCCGACCAAATTATGTATTACAAAGAGTCCAAGGACGGGCAGATTTTGGAGGAGGGCATCACCGAGGCCGGCGCCTTCTCTGCGTGGTTGGCGGCGGCAACCTCCTATGCGAATCACCGTTATCCAATGGTGCCGTTTTACATTTTTTATTCCATGTTCGGCTTTCAGCGCATTATGGATTTGGCTTGGGCTGCCGGTGACTCTCAGGCGCGCGGTTTCCTGATCGGTGCAACATCGGGGCGTACCACCCTCAATGGTGAAGGCTTGCAGCACCAGGATGGCCACAGCCACTTAATGGCCAATATGATCCCTAACTGTGTGTCCTACGACCCAACGTATTCTTACGAGTTGGCGGTGATTATTCAGGATGGCATGCGGCGCATGTATGCCGAGAAGGAAAATGTTTTCTATTACATCACCACGATGAACGAAAACTACTACCACCCCGATATGCCCGAAGGCAGTGAAGAGGGCATTATTAAGGGAATTTACAAACTCAAAGGCAGCACTGTTAAGAAGCCCAAGCTAAAGGTTCAGTTATTGGGCAGTGGCACCATCTTGCGTGAAGTTGAAGCGGCCGCTGAGCTGCTGAAATCCGATCACAAAGTGGAAGCGGATATCTGGAGCGCCACCAGCATTAACCAGCTGTATCGCGACGGTATGGAGTGTGACCGATGGAATTTGCTTCATCCTGAAGAGTCGCCACGCAGTGCGTATGTTAGTCAGCAGCTCAATGCTCAGTCCACGCCGGTTATTTGTGCAACGGATTATATTAAAGCCTACGGTGAACAGCTGCGCCCATATATTGATGGCCGCTATGTGGTGCTGGGTACCGACGGCTATGGTCGCTCTGACACGCGAGCGAAATTGCGCGAGCACTTTGAGGTGGACCGTTATTACGTGACGGTCGCGGCCCTAAAGGCGCTGAGTGATGAGGGCAAAATTGCTGCCTCTGTCGTGAGCAAGGCCATTGCAGACTACGGCCTGGATGCTGAAAAAATTAGCCCGATGCACCGCTAATACGAGGAGTTTTCTGTGACAAAAGAAACGATCAAAATTCCAGACCTCGGCGGTGGTGAAGGCGTTGAGGTAATCGAAGTCTGCGTTGCTGTTGGCGATGTTGTCGAGCAGGAAGACTCCCTGCTGGTTTTAGAATCTGATAAGGCGTCGATGGAAGTGCCTGCGCCAAAGTCTGGCAAAGTCGTGTCGATTGCTATGTCGGTAGGCGATAGCGTTTTCGAGGGGGATGCCATTCTCGAGCTGGAAGTGGCTGAGGGCAGCGATGAGCCTGCTTCGGAATCAGCGGCCGAGTCTGCATCTGAGCCCGACGCTGCAGCCGAGCAAACGTCAGCCGCTGACGACGACACTGACGGTGGGAACGATACTGCTGGTGCTGCGCAGTCTGAGTCGACAGCGGAGCGCACCGAAACCGTTAAGGTGCCAGATGTTGGCGGTGGTGAAGGTATCGAAGTTATCGAACTGTGCGTTGCCGAAGGCGATGAGGTGAATGAGGGTGATTCACTGATCGTGCTGGAGTCAGACAAGGCCTCCATGGAGGTTCCTGCACCGTTCACGGGTGTGGTCAGCGCGATGTTGATCAAGGTGGGTGACGCTGCCAGTGAAGGTACGGCGATCGCAGAAATGCGTGTCGCAGGGGCGAACTCAGCGAGCGACGCGAAGGCTGAGCAAACCGCCGCGCCAGCGGAAAAGGCCGATGCACCAATGAGTGCCGAGCCCGAGCCAAAACACCAAGCCTCGGCCGCTGCGCGCGAGAGCACTAGCACCAGCTCAACGTCGCCTGCGCCGGCTGCGCCAGGGGAGCAAGTATATGCTGGCCCCGCGGTGCGTAAATTGGCGCGCGAGTTTGGTATTGATCTGAGCAAAGTGTCCGGCAGCGGCCCGCGCAAGCGCATCGTTAAGGAAGACCTGCATGCCTATGTTAAGCAGTTGGCGAAAGCGCCCGCAGCGGCAGCTGGCGGCGGCATTGCGCCGATTCCTGATGTGGATTTTGCCAAGTTTGGCGAGGTGGATATTCAGCCCTTAAGCAAGCTGGATAAACTGACCGCGGCCAATATGCACCGCAGTTGGTTGAATCTTCCTCATGTGACGCAGTTTGATGATGCAGATATCACTGAGCTTGAGGACTTCCGTCGCGAGATGAAAAAAGAGGCTGAGCAGCGCGGTGTGAAGTTAACGCCTCTGCCCTTTTTGTTAAAAGCGGCGGCGGCTGCGTTGCGCGGCAATGCCAAGTTCAACGCCTCCCTCAGTGCCGATGGTGAGAGCATTGTCTACAAGCACTATGTTCATATTGGTATGGCCGTGGACACGCCAGCAGGGCTTGTTGTGCCGGTGATTCGCGATGTCGATAAAAAGTCGCTTTGGGAGCTGGCAGAAGAAACCGCTGAGCTGGCCAAGAAAGCCCGAGAGCGGAAGCTTAAGCCTGCGGAAATGCAGGGCGGCTGCTTCACCATTTCCAGCCTGGGCAATATCGGCGGTACTGGTTTTACTCCCATTATCAATGCGCCGGAAGTCGCGATCCTGGGGGTTTCCAAGCTGGCCGTAAAACCCGTTTGGGATGGTGATAGTTTCCAGCCGCGCAAAATGCTGCCGCTGTCCCTGTCATATGACCACCGGGTGATAAACGGCGCGGATGCCGGCAAGTTCTTTACCGAACTGGCGCAAATGCTCGCCGATATTCGGCGGCTGCTGCTGTGACACGCCCGCTCTAGTCATTTCGGAGGATGCATCTGCAGCCGCGGTCTGTCAGCCTATGCGGCCGTTGGTAGACACAATAATAGGAATCCATTGTGAAGCAGGATAAACGCATCATTCTCGTTACTGGCGCCAGTCGCGGCGCGGGCAAAGGCATTGCGCTGGCGCTGGCCAAGCCGGGGTCGACAATCTACGTGACTGGCCGCACTCAGTCCGAGGGCGATGCGGCCTTGCCGGGCACTGTCTATGCCACTGTCGAAGCCATAGAGGAGAGAGGTGCAAAGGCCATCCCCTTAATTTGTGACCACCGGGACGATGAGCAGGTGCGCAAAGCGCTGGCTGTGATTGAAGCCGAGCAGGGGCGTTTGGATATTCTCGTCAACAATGCCTTGCTGGTGCCCGAGGGCTTGACCCTGCCGGGGCCGTTTTGGGAAAAGCCGCTGGCGTTGCAGGATATTCTCAATGTTGGGCTGCGCTCTAGTTATGTGTCGTCGTACTACGCGGCGCCACTGCTGCTAAAGAGCGCAAAAGGGCTGGTGGTGAATACCTCCTCAGCGGGAGGGCGCTGCTATATGCACGGTCCGGCCTACGGTGCCGGGAAGGCGGGTGTGGATAAAATGGCCCATGACATGGCCGTGGATTTTCGCTCACATGGCGTCGCCGTTGTGTCGCTGTGGATGGGGTTGCTGAAAACCGAGCGCAGTATGCGGGTCTTCGACGCGCAACCCGAACTCTACGCCGATGCGGTGGCGGCGGCCGAATCGCCTGAGTTTCCCGGTTTGGTGATAGACGCGCTGTACCGCGATACAGCATTGATGTCGCGCAGTGGCAAGGTCTTCTACGCGGCAGAACTGGCCGAGGAATACGGGCTGGTGGACATTGACGGCAAGCTGCCCCCGTCGCCGCGCGCCATGTTGGGTAAGCCCCCCAAGTTTAATGACGCGATCGTGGAGTGAGCCGGAAAAAGCTGTCATCCGTTTGGGGGATTAGTGTCTCGAAGGCCCTTCTATAAAATTTACACCACAAAAATAGCTCTCGGCAGGCGCTTTCTCTGCGCCTGCTCGGGCACATCATGTTTTTCTGTTTACCTGGGGGCGGGCAGCCATGAGTCAAATCGTAGCGGGATTACCCGAGGGGCAGTATGTCACCCTCGACAATGGCCACCGCATTCACTACCTGGATCAGGGTGACGGGCCTGTCGTGGTATTTCTGCACGGCAGCGGCAGCGGCGCCAGTGGACACAGCAACTTCAAATACAACTACCCGTGGTTTGTTGAGCAGGGCTTCCGAGTGGTGGTGCCCGACCTGATAGGTTATGGGTATTCCGATAAGCCTGATGACGTTGACTACCCGCTGGACTTTTTCGTCGAGTGTGTTCACCAAACGCTGCGCCACATTGGCGTGGAGCAATACTGCCTGATCGGTAACTCCTTGGGTGGGGCCATTGCGCTGAAATACACCCTCGACTACCCAGAGCGGGTTAGTAAGCTGGTGCTGATGGCGCCCGGCGGGATAGAGCAACAGGCCGACTACTTTCATATGCCCGGCATGCAGATTATGAAAGAGGTTTTTACCTCTGGGCCGATGGCGCCAGAGCGCTTGGAAGACTTTATTCGTCGCGGCCTGGTGTTTGATGATGCCGTGGTCGACGAGCAGTTGGTCAACGAGCGCTGGGGAATTTTTCAGCAACAGAACAGCCAGGTTATCACCACTATGACGGTGCCCGATATGACAGAGAGGCTGGGTGAAATCACCTGCCCAACCCTGGCGTTCTGGGGCGTCAATGAGCAAATGATGCCCGAGACCGGCATTATGAAATTGGCGAAAGGCATCGCTGATATTCGCCTTACGTTGTTGTCTCGCTGCGGGCATTGGGTAATGGTTGAGCACCGCGAGCTTTTCAATCGCCAAACCCTCGACTTTTTGCAGAACGGATAAATTATGGATAGCGCCAAGATCAATGCATTGGGTGATGAGCTCTACAACGCCCTGCGCAGCCAGCAAAGCATTGCCCCGCTGACCGAACGTGAGCCGGACATTACCATTGACGATGCCTACTACATCTCCCTGCGCATGCTTAACCGCCGTCAAGAAGACGGGGAGAAGGTGGTCGGAAAAAAAATCGGTGTTACCAGTAAAGTGGTGCAGGAAATGCTCGGCGTACACCAGCCGGACTTTGGCTTTTTAACCGACGCCATGACCTTTGCCAATGGCGCAAAAGTGCCGGTAGCCGGTCATTTGATTTCCCCCCGTGCCGAGGCGGAGATCGGTTTTCGGTTGAAGAAAGACCTGCAAGGCCCCGGCGTTACTGAGGCGGATGTATTGGCCGCAACCGACGCCATTATGCCCTGTTTTGAGATTGTTGATTCGCGTATCGACAATTGGAAAATTGCCATTCAGGACACCGTGGCGGACAACGCCTCCTGCGGTGTTTACGTGCTGGGTGAGCAAGAGGCAGCCCCCAAAGACTTCGACCTGCCCGCATTGAAAATTCGCGTATGGAAAAACGGTGAAATTCTCAGTGAAGGCTTGGGCAGTGCGGTACAGGGTAACCCACTAACCGCGGTGGCGTGGCTGGCAAATACGCTGGGGCGCTTCGGTATTCCGTTCAAAGCGGGAGAGGTGATTCTCTCTGGTTCCCTGGTACCGCTGGAGCCGGTGCAAGCAGGTGACAGCCTGCGCATGGAGCTGGAAGGCATCGGCGATGCAGAAGTGCATTTCGTCTAATTGCTAGATCTAGAACAACAACATCTACCTATTCGGAGCACATAGCGGTGCTCTACTGACAGTGAGAAATCTTATGGCTGAAAAAATTCGCGCGGCCATCATCGGGCCGGGCAATATTGGGACCGACCTGCTGATGAAGGCAATGCGCTCGGAGCTGATTGAACCCGTTTGGATGGTCGGTGTTGACCCCGAATCACCCGGCTTGGCCCGCGCCAAAGAAATGGGTATGAAGGTCACCTCGGAAGGCGTGGATGGTATGTTGCCGACCATGCGTGAGGACGGTGTGCAAATCTGTTTTGATGCAACCTCAGCCTATGTTCACGCCGAGAACTCGCGCAAAGTGAACGAGCAGGGTGCGTTGATGATCGATCTGACGCCGGCGGCGATCGGCCCATTTTGTATCCCACCGGTCAACCTCAGCGATGCAGTGGCCGAAAAGTGCATGAATGTGAATATGGTGACCTGTGGCGGACAGGCAACCATTCCAATGGTGGCAGCCGTGTCGCGCGTGCAGTCGGTGAGCTACGGCGAAATTGTTGCCACGGTAAGCTCCAAGTCAGTGGGGCCCGGCACACGTAAA
>Ga0005504_1044614_pt1 | contig 17133 bp, 27 predicted proteins | sample DeeseametaMP0747_FD_75024 | JGI IMG/M metagenome (GOLD analysis project Ga0005504, IMG submission 75024) | Marine microbial communities from the Deep Atlantic Ocean - MP0747 (Metagenome Metatranscriptome) | ecosystem: Environmental > Aquatic > Marine > Oceanic | place: Atlantic Ocean | collected... | reverse complement strand
AATGCTTTGAGGCGGACATGGCGAAAAAAGGAAAGCTTGTTTCTGACGCATTCATCTCTGAATTGCTTGACCGCGTTGACATTGTGAAAGTCATCGATTCGCGGCTCGGCGGAAAGCTCAAGAAAGATGGCGCCAACTACAAATGTCAGTGTCCTTTTCATGATGAAGATACGCCATCCTTTGTGGTGTCAGACAAGAAGCAAATATTTACCTGCTTTGGCGGCTGCTTCGGAGGCAAAGGTTCTAATGCAATTAACTTTGTTAAAGCCTTTGATCAAGTAAGCTTTCCTGAAGCCATCAAAAGATTGTGCGAAGAAGTTGGCATGGAGCCGCCCTTTGACAATGAGGAAAATCTCGATCCGAAGGCGGAGCGCAAGCAAAAGATTTTCGCTGCGCTATCTGACGCAAAAGATCTTTACCAGGGATTTCTCCGAGACCCGAAGTATCGGGACCGGGCAGTGGAATACTTGAAGACACGAGGTTTTACTGGCGAGGTAGCCAAAGAGTTCGGTATTGGGGTGGCTCCTAATGAGTGGGCTATAACCATGAAGCGCCTTAGCCAGAAGCATGGTACGGATGTCCTGAAGGATGCCGGGCTGGTTAGCGAGAAGAACGGGCGCAAGCATGACATGTTCCATGATCGGATCATATTTCCGATTAATGATCAGAGAGGACGAGTAATAGGCTTTGGCGGTCGGCGCCTTAATGATGAAAGCTCAGCACCGAAATACATCAACTCCCCGGAGACATTGGTCTTCCGAAAGTCCAATGAGCTCTATAACTTCGATAAGGCTCAAAATGCTGCTCGTAGAGCAGGGAAGCTTTACATCGTCGAGGGCTATACAGACGTAATTGCTCACGCTCAATTTGGAATTCACAACACAGTGGCACCTCTTGGCACGGCCTTCACTGATGGCCAGCTTTCGAAGGTGCTGACAGTAACAAGCGATCCGGTAATGTGTTTTGACGGTGACAGGGCCGGCAGACAGGCGGCATGGAAAGCAATGATGATGTCCCTGCCGCATTTGAACGATGGCATCCGCATGCAATTCCTCTTTTTCCCCGAGGGACAGGATCCTGACACATTGCTCAGGGCTGAAGGGGTGGATGCATACCAGGCTCGACTTGAGGACGCCATGCCTCTGTCGAGATTTGTCATTACTGAGCTGACGAACCGGTACGGAAACGATACTCCTGAGGCCAAAGCCTCAATTGCTTCCGAGGCGGCAAACGTCATCTCGAAAATGCCTCACGGGATCTATCGGGAGGTTATGCTCAAAGCAACGGCTCAGGCGATCGACCTGCCTGAGCAACGGCTTGTTGATGCAATGCTTAAACAGCACCCCCAGGCCACGGTTACACCAAGTCATCCGACAAAAGGGCGCCCTAATCCGGAGCCTGTTCAGCAAAACGCTTCGAAGACTCCGGCCCCAACTGCCAGCGCGAACCCTGCCAGCAAGCCGGGTAGTCACTTTACTGGTGGTGGCTTAATTCCAGGCATGCTCACCCCAAAAGTTGGGTCGGCGCCACGCTTTCAGCAATTCCAGGCCAGACACGAAAAAGAGATCAACACTCTCCGCTCAACCGGAGATGTGGAAGGCTTTACCCGAAAGGCTGTGAAAGCAGAACTGACCGCCAGCCGGGGCGCGGTAAACGCACGCTACCTGGCAGACAATCTGACCAAGACCATTGAGTCTTTCGTTGGGCAGGATTCCGCAAAGGACATGGCACCGAAGATCCGGAATTACACGCTTGCTGCTACACAGGAGTTCAACAAGCGTCTGGCAGAACAGGAAAACGGTGTAAAGCAGACAATGAAGCCGGGAAATGGTCCATCCCAAGGCATGGGCATGAGCCGATAGGCAAAGGAGCAGGTTATGAACGAGAGTTTGCGCAAATTACTCGACGAGCTGATGGACAACCCCGCATTGTCTTTGCAGGACTTTGCCCGGGAGTTGCAGTTGGCCATCACCTCAGGCGCTCGCATTGATATGCCTTCCCCTGATTCGAGGGAGAATCTTGCGTTTCTGCATGAGCTTGCCCGGGTCGCCCCGGATCGTGCTGACTTGATTTTGCATGCATGCACGGCCGACCCCGAAGCAAACATCAATGTTACAGACGTATATGGTCAGACGTTCGGCGAGCAGCTCGCCAGCAAAGGGAAGTGGGAGACTATTCGGGAGCTGGTTGATTCAGACACCCCGATATTTATTGATTCCCCGGTTTCACGAATGACAGGTGCAGAGTCTATTTATCGTCAGGCGATTAAGACTGCTCCAATGTCGATGGTGAGGGCGCTTGAGAGCTTTGCGGATAGGATGGAGGACCGTGGTGTCACCGCCAGCAAGCTTTATCGAGACAGGGCAGATCGTTTTGGGGAAACAGTTCTGCATGGAATTGCCTCCCGGAATGACCTCAATGCCCGGGACTTCAAGCAGTATCTTGATATGACCGCCAGCGACATGCAGGGCGAGGAACTGAAGTCGCTGCTCGAGGCACGCGGCCGCAATGGCGAGACCTTCTTCAATCGCATCGTATCGAGAGACCCACAAGTAGCGTTAGAAGTTCATCGGATGCTAAAGGCAGAGCTGGCGCCGGCTGAGTACGATGTTGCCGCAATTCTTGGTGGTGATGCGGAGCGGCCACTGAGCGACCGCCATTTCTCGTTACCCGAGAATACCGTTCCGGCTTTACAGCTAGCCGACAACAGTTCTCCTGAAGCAGAGCAGCTAATGATGGAGATCATCAACGAGGTTGGAGGTTCTAAGCTCCATTGCCAGGCGTCTAACGGGCAAACCCCGTTGAGCATCATGGCCAAGCACGGCTGGATCGATGGCATTGTTCGATCGATAGAGCAAGGCCTTGATATCAACTATGGCGTAGATGGTTATGCCAAGAACCCTCTGAATGAGGCAATGAACAATACGGCCCGCCCGGATGTTTCGTACATAACTGTGAAGCGTCTGGTCGGCTTTGGGATTGATAAGCGTTGGCTGGCGCCTGCCACGTTCAGTGATGCGTCCGTTGTCGGGTTTGCGGTCGACCATGGGGATCCGGAACTTCTGTGGGACGCCATCATGAAAGGTGCCGATCCCAATGGCCACCCGGCGGCTGATCGCTCACCCATCCGCTCAGCAATTGAAAACTACAGCCGGGACGCCGAAGCATACGAGGTCATTATGCGGCGCCTGATTATGAGCGGTGCATCGCTGAAGAAACTGGATTCTGACATGCTCAGTCCAAGTGACCGGTTGGAGCAACCGGAAATGGCTGCAGCCCGTGACTATGTTCACCGCCTGGCAACCATCAATGGCCTGAAGGACCGTTACGGGTATCAGTTCGCGGAGCTTGCTGTAGATGGTTTGAGTCAGCCCCATGGGCAATTGGCAAAGCCAGAAGTCTCTATTGGCACGCTCCAGATGATCCCGGGCGTCACCAGAGCGCTGTCAGATGCGGTGGCCCTTGAGGCATCCGGGCATGAGCGAGTAGCAGCGATGCTTAAGGTTAACCCGCAGCATGACCCTGAAGTGAATGTTCAGGACATGGTGAATATGTCGCGGACATTGCTGAAGGTGCCTGAAAGTAACCGGCAGAACATGCTTGTTGAGCTGGATAAGCTGCGCTCTGCACTGACCAATCTCAGCCCGGAACAAGTGTCGCCTGAGGCGCTGACGAAGTACCAGAATCAGGTGATGTCGGTTAACCGTATCCACAACTGGGTTCGAGATAGCTTGACGCATTCAGACAACTTGATGGATGCCGGAATTCTGATGGGGGAGCATGGTCGTTACCTGGAACGAAGCCTCAGGGATCTGGCAGATGTGGCTGCTGCTTCTCCGCTGATGTTGAACCCGGCCGTCAGTGAGTTCCCGCTTACCATGAGCATTGATGGCAAGTGGCAGGCAGAGGTATCCATTGCCGGGGACACCAATCAGGCGCCGAGGCCGAACCAACCTGCCAGCTTCCTGTTTGCCCAGCGGAACGAGGGGAATGCTTTCTCTAGCGCCCGGCTTCATAACGCGCAGCCAACAGATAAGCCCATTGCGTATCTCTCGGATATCACCATGGGCAGTGACATCCCGAAAGATCTTACCGCAGGCTATATCAAGTTCGACAACCCGGCAGTTGTCCATGTCGAAAACAGCTTCATGAACGAATTTGATGTTGATGTGGGTATGATGCGCGAGATGGGTCATGACGGGGTGGTGGTCTACGACAGCCAGAAAAACTCAGTGGTCGGTGCGATCGATCTTGGTGGCCAGCGCATGGAGTTCCCGAAAGGCGTTACCGTCGAGAGTACCCAGGCACCGGAGGTTGAAGAGCCGGAAATGGACCTGAAGGTAAGCGAACCACAACGCAGGAGCCCGGGGTTTTAATCCCGGGAACCCTGAATGACTCCCCGGGATGCGTTACAGCATTACTTTGGGTACCCCGACTTTCGGGACGGCCAGGGCGAAATCGTCGAGGCCGCGCTAGAAGGTCGGGATATCCTTGCTATCCGGCCTACCGGGTCGGGTAAAACCGTTTGCTTCCAGCTCCCGGCCATGCTCAAAAAGGGCGTTACGTTTGTCGTCAGCCCGCTTATCTCTCTGATGCAGGATCAGGTGGATGAGCTTGAGGGTACCGCGGTCTCTGCAACCTTCCTGAATTCGCAGCTATCTGGGGGTGAGTACAGCCAGCGTCTGAAGGAAATTGAGGCTGGCCGGTACAAACTGGTGTACCTGGCCCCTGAGCGACTGACGCAGGAGAAGTTCCTGTTCTGGATGCGCAAGATTGAGATTGCCATGGTGGTTGTCGATGAGGCGCACTGTATCAGCCAATGGGGGTCTGATTTTCGATTCTCCTACGCTCAGATAGGCCACTCCCTCGACCGCTTGGCCAGCATCAAGAAGCGCAAGATTCAGCGGATGGCATTGTCTGCCTCGGTTACGGAGGAGATCCAGGCCGATATCCGCAATCGGCTGAACCTCTTTCACCCCCAGGTATTCCTTGGAGGATTTCATCGCTCAAACCTACGGTACCGCGCCATCTACTGCGCATCACCTGCAGGCCGGTGGCATCATCTCACGCGATTCCTCAAACGCCTGGAGGAAGGGGCCGGCATCGTCTACTGCATCAGCGTGAAAGACGTAGACCGTATCTGGGGCAAGCTTGTCGACGAAGGATACTCTGTCACCAAATACCATGGGCGCCTGAAAGCCAGTGAGCGGGAGGCCAATCAGGAAAGCTGGATGAACGGCGAGTCCCGGATCATTGTCGCTACCAACGCCTTTGGGATGGGGATCAACAAGCGCGATGTCCGGATGGTGCTTCACTATGGTTACCCGTCATCCCCCGAAGACTACATGCAGGAAGCGGGCAGGGCGGGGCGTGACGGTAAGGACTCCGACTGCGTTGTGCTATGGTCCAAGCAAGACGCCATGGTTCAGAGCATCTTGCTTGAGAGCCGTTTCCCCTCCCAAGAGCTGATGTCATGGGTACTGGCACGACTGCATAACCGGCCAGACGACAAGAAGACCATGCCTATCAATCCTGCCGATTACTCTCAGAAGGCACCGTACCGGTCATCTGCAGCGCTGATAGAACAATCCCTGCGTTTCCTCGAGCAGCAGAACATCCTGAGCCTGAAGCGGGGACCTCGACCGGGTCTGATCGGCATTGCGAACTACAACCCACAGGCCCAGTTTGATTACGGGATGGTCTCGGCCCGGCATTCCAAGGCCGACATGCGCCTTCGCAAGATGAAGGACTATCTGGAAGCAGTTGAGTGTCGGGCTGTGAACCTGGTGCGGTATTTCGACGAAGACACCGATGTTTCCGCATGCGGGGTTTGCGATAACTGCCTGACAGCTCAAAAACCGGTCGATGGCATTTCCTCTCTTGAACTGGCAGCCCTGCATTTGGTCCATGCCACGAAACAACGCTTTGGTCGATCAAAGATAACCCTCACCCTTGATGGGGTCAGGGATCCGAAAGTACTTGCCTCCAAGCTGCACCTGTATCCCGGGTTTGGGGTGTGTAAAGGCAGTGCCACGAAAGCCAGTTCGCTGATTCAGGATCTGCTGACCAAGAAACTTCTGCGGATGACCGTGGAACCTCAGTACAAAGTGCTGGCCTTATCCGATCTCGGGTACCGGATGCTCCGGGATAATTATCAATCCCTCCACGATTCCAATCAGGCAAAAGCAACGCCGGCCGAGCCGGAGCCCGACCTGGTTCAGGCGCTGCTTGATCTCCGCGCTGAGTTGGCTGACCGCTATGGCGTATCGGTGGATAGCATCTACTCCCGTAAAGAGGCAGACACCATTGCCAACGCTTTTGATTGCGATGATCCCGACGACATGATCAACGGCATTATTGGCCCGGAGCGGGGCCTTCAGTTCGGCTTCAGGATCATCGAAACACTGGATAATTTAACCGCTCAGAAGCCTTCCTGATCTTGATTATTTGTAAAATAAGTTTTATCGTAATGGGAGGCTATAGGAGGCACTTGTGAAGTATTCCCGATCCCTGATTATTGTTACCGGACACTCCGGCGCCCCGGTTCAGCCGATGGTCGATCATATCCAGTCAAAGTCGGACTATCAGGCTATTCGCCCTGTTGGTAGTGAGAAAGCAATTGGGTACTCGGGGTTTGATATCGAGAATGCGATGTCCCGTGGCCAGGCTGCGGTTCTGGCTACTTATGACCCGTCTTCTACAGCAAATCTTCAGGACTGGGCAGAGCGCGAAGGTATCAATACGTTTACTGTCTTTGTCAGTGCTCCCCAGGAGCTTTCGTTCTCCCGGGCCATGGGTAATGCGCAGCAGATGAAGCAGGGGAAGCCTATTCAAACCCTGCTTCCTGAAATTGAGCCCATGAATGAGCGTGCACTGCTGGAAGCTTACGAATCTGGCGAACTGGCATGTATTGATAAGCCGCACTACCAGTCATCAATGACGCCGGATGACTTCCTGGCCAAGTTCAGCTCCATTATTCACAGTGAGCCTCTGTGGCGCGACTCGATCGAGTACGATACCACTGTGGATTTTGAGCCGGCGTTCGGGCCTAGTCTGGAAGATCTGGCCGGGCAGGCATTGAGCCGCCATCAGAGCGTTGCCCTTGATGCAGGCTATGCCAAAGGCGATCCGGCCATGGAGCAGGCGCCGGCCGTACGCCAGAGCACCCCTGATTTGTCTAGCAGTCCGAAACCCAGGATGTAATTCATGAATAAAGCTTTTTCTTCCACGGCGGCCTTTCTGGCCGCCGTTTTAATCTCTGGCTGCGCCAGTCAGCAGAGTCTCACGGATGCCGCCAGCAGAAACGATATCGATGCGGTCGTCAAAATGGTTGAGGCCGGCATGGATCCGCTTGAGCCCAACGAGAATGGGCAGACCGCGTTTTCGATTGTCTATGACCATGCCTTTGAGAGTACCAGGACCGACCGGGCTGCCGAGGCCAGCCTTCCGGCATTTGCTCGGGAAATCGTGCGCAAGAGTGAACGCTGGGCCAGTGACTTGTGTGGCAAGGTACGAAATCGATCAATCACCGTTGAAGAGTTTGAAGACAAGCTGAACAACCCATGGGAAGGCGTGGTTCTCGACGTCCGTGGCAGCTACATGACGATGGACAACTACGTACCGTTAGCCCACTGCCTTGTGGTCGGCAACCGCACCGAATACCTCGATGTGCTGCTTGAGAATGGGGGTGACCCGAATGCAATTGGCAAGGACGATAGAAGAGCGTTGGACGTTGCGGTTTTCTATGGCCTGGTCAACGTCACGGAAATGCTATTGGACCGCGGTGCGGATCCGAAACTGACCATTGATGAAGAATCCAACGTTCTTGAGTACCTGGTCGGGAATTCCCAATTTGGCAACCGCGTCAATGACAAAGCGTTGCTACAGATGATCATTGCTGCAGGCATGGATGTGGATGCCCGAATCAAGGATTTGACGCCCATTGAGCATGCAATCCTCAATAACAATCTTGTTGCCGCTCAGATGTTGATCGACGCTGGCGCGGACCTAAGTCGGGCCCTCCATGTGGCCGGCTACTATGGAAAGGAGTACGCCACTGAGCTGCTCCTCCAGGCCAACGCGCCAACGGGCTCGCATCCGGAGTTCAGTGACGGCACAGCCTTACACACAGCCATCAGCGGCCTTGTTGACGGCCAGCACAGCAATGTAGATCTTGTCTTGGCCGTAGCTTCAGCCAGCACTCACTCTGAGCTAAATAAGCCAGATGATGGTGGGTACACGGTACTCTCCATGGCGAAACGCCTTGGTGACCAGAAATTGGTTAACGGTCTCAAAGCTGCCGGCGCTTCTCTCGAAGAGCAGGTGGTTTCAGCAGATGATTCAGCATCTGAAGGGAGCTGAGGAAATGGGGATTGAAGCGCTTGTTGGTAAGAGCCCTGCCCGAAGAGGGTTTAATAAGATGACAACAGCTGATCACCTGAAACTTGCCGTCAAAACAGCTCAGAGCCCTTTGGATTTTGTCTTCCACTTGGATACCAGCAGTTCGTACTCCCACGCTGGTTTCGTCGCTTATTCGCCCGTCAGAGTGTCCACAAAGCATGGCTCAACGGTTACCACGGATGGTGGATAGGAAAAGTGGGGGAGCGTAGCTTTTGATCGGCTTTCCTTGCCTTCGTTACTTCACCAATGATAGATGACTGACGGTCTTGCCTTCGCACACCTTGATCGTTGGACTCATTCTCATGATCGTGAAGCCCATGTTTTTGAACCACGAACAGTCAAATCTTGGAAGATCGATAAAACCATTGTCCTCCGACCAGAAACGGCGACTAACTGAGTGAACCATGTCGACGTCACACATGCCGTCAGGATAAGCGCAGACGATCCACTGCCAGGAGCTATCAGGGCGTATTGGCCACGAGAAATCTTCAGGAACCAGCCGTCCGCGTTGCCCGCGATCGTCTCTGCCGCTGAGGCCATACACGAAAGCTCGGATGTGCCACATCGCTACAATTTTGTTTCGCCGTTCCCATTCCTTGGCGAGATGGCGAAAGGCTTGAAGTACCAATTCTCGCGGTAACCTTACCCGGAAACATGCCATGCCTTTTCGATACCACTCTTCGAAGTCCATGTTTGGGTAACCCGCCTCATCCACCGCTTTTAGATGAAAACTGGAAGCCGATAAGTCAGTCGTCATTGCAGAAAATCGAATTCCTATATAGCTACTATTTAGGCTCTTTAGTCCCATCAATCTTCAGTGCCGCTTTATCAAAGGTATACAGTGGGTACACTGACAGCGTTTTATTGATCCCGTATCTCTGGGATTTGTTCAGAATCAGTGCATCGGAAAAATCGGCTCGTTTGGTTTTCCCATTCACCTTTATGGGCTTGGCATTAACAAAATCATCTAGGGCGCACCAGACTGCATGGCCATCTTCCCACACGACATTCGGCTCTTCGGTTAGGCTGTGCACCACTTCCGCCAGCGCCTCTCTGGAGAGCGCATACCGCTTGCCTCGAAGCGTCCAGATAGTCTCAACTAAGACCACATCGGTGATTAGGATTTTCTCTGACCCCAGGAACAGGCTGCTTGCCTGTGCCGACTGCTTCGCCTCATCTTGCAGCAGATAGCGGAGTACCACATTTGTATCAACGGCAATCATCAGCTAACAGCACTCTCAAGAGATTCTTCATCGCTTACCTGGTCATTGACTGAAATCCCTTTAAGCAGACCACTGGCAGCTCCTTTGTGCTTAATAACTATGGAAATAACACCCTTTCGACTGACAAAGCTCTCATACTCATCGCCAGGCTGAATGCCTGCAATGGAGCACTGTTCAGCAGGAAGAGTCACCTGTCTTTTTTGGCTGACAACTGGCATACGAGACCTCTTTACTATGGAGTACAAGTAAAGCTTATCACCGATTTACAAAGGACGCAAAGTAAAGAGTGTGGGGCTAGCGGCCCGGCAAACTGCAAGCAGGGCGGTTTCCCATTGGTGGATCTATTTTTTCTGACGTAGATCTAATCTCGGGACCAGTGTAACTGGTCAAGAGAAAGTTACCAACTCTATTAGTAAGTTACCAACTCTATTAGTAAGTTACCAACTTTATTGTGTTGTTACCGACTTTATTACGATCTCACAGTTCGTTACCCGCCGCCTCACGGTATTTGCGATTCTTTCGCGGGCTCTGGTTCAGTAGCCTACTTCGAATCTTCTGGCTCACTTCTTTGCGCCAGGCTTCTGAGAGTTGTTCAAGTGTGCGAGGCATAGTCGTATCCCGCCCGTTGTCAGTATGGCGCCTTCAACCGTTATCAGAACCAGGCTTGTTCATCATCGCCTGAAGCATGACATTCACCACCTCAATGCTTGAGGTCTTTTGATTTCTGGTAGAAAAGTTGATTCCGGCTAGCAATCCAGCAATCTGGGTTTTCGATGACTGAATTTCCTTTTCAAGCAGGTGATTTTCAGCGTGTGCCAACTCAAGCAATCTGCTTAGTCGAGCATTGCTCTCTATCAACCGTTCAATGATTTCGGATTTGCTCGTGCTATCAGCCATTCGATTTCCAATGTCAGTATTTCCTATGTTTATCCTGGCGACGGCCCCGGCTCATGAATTTCTTCATTGTCAAGCGCAAGAACAGAAGAGGCTGAATCTAAAGAAATTTCAGATAAGGCTTGCTTCATCGCCTCATGCGCCCGCTCAGGCAAGGACTGGTGTATGTAGTTGTTGATCAAGAATGAGCGCACCTCAGAGATGACCTTTCCGAGTCGGTTATCGCCGCGCCAGCGTTCAGGATAAATCGCATCGGGATGATCTGCCTTTAAACCAATTCCCCAGATTCTGTCGTAAGGGCTTGCCTCTACAATCATCCGGTCACCCGTCGCCAAAAGTTCCCTCAGCAGATCCGGGTTTTGCAGAAATTTCTCACGACATCCGATCCCAACAATTTTTTCGCACTCCTGGTCCCAGGTTTTCTCCACAAACCCACGAACCTCTCGACCAAGCGCTTTACATTTTCTGGGGTCCCGCGTGTTCAGGATTTCCTCAGCCACAGATCGGTCCCCAAAGAGCTGGGCTTTCCCGAACATCATGAACTGCTCGACATGGGAAAATGAATTCCCTTTGTAGCGGAACGGGGATGGGTGCCAGTTTGAAAAAGGATCTTTGTTACCCCAGAAGAACACAAAATCAGCCGTAGTTTTCATCGCAAACCTATTTGGTTAATGAAGGTTCCCAGCCGTCGAATTCCCATATCGAAGATTTAGAAATTTATTTTATAACGCCTCTACGCTTTAAAAGAGTATCGCGAACCGGGTGACGCGGTTCTCCAGCCATCCTTCTCTGCAAGCAGGCGCTCCTGATCATTGGAGAAGTGATACAGTACGACTCGGCTTAAGAAATTGTGGAAAGCGTATTCGCGCTCGATATCTTCAACACCAGAATGCGATGGGTTTGAACTCATAGTTGCATCGTGGAAAATTATTTCGTCCCGCCCAGCATGTGCAACTAGCTGTTCTGGGATGGGCCGAGTATCTCCAGTGTAAACAAAGTGCCCCGGCAGACAGAGGCCGAACGCCTCACCCGGAAAGTGATGACGTACTGGAAACACATTAAAGCGATAACCCGCGTGATAGAAATACTCACCAACAGGAATAAGTTGAAAGCAGTCCCAAAAGTTTTTGCCACCTTCGGCGACCTGAGTACCGGCCATTGCGAGGACTTGGTGCAATCGGAGCACGAGGTTGGCTGGCACGAACAATTTGATCAGCGCATGACTTGAGAAAGCAATGTGAAAAAACAGGCGCTCAAGTCCGCCAATATGATCAAGGTGGGCGTGTGTGATAAATATCGCTTCAAGGGGCAGATCTAAACTACGGACCTTAAAAAAAGTTTCAGAACCAAAATCGATAAGTAGATGCTCGTTGCCTGGCAGATGAATTAAGGCGCTTGCATTACCAAGGTCTTCGCTGTGGGCACCGCCACACCCAAGAAATTCCAGTCCTATGCTCATAGTAATTTACTCAGATTAACCAAGTTAATGATCAAAACTTCGCCGGGCTGTTGGCCCCGGTAGTTATCAGAAGGGTCTGGTGCTTTAAAGGGGCGAATGCGTTGTTTGACTGCCCCCACAACTTCGTCAGCATGCAGTGAAACAGGAATGCTAACTGTTGTTTCATGAATTTTGCTATTGCGGTCATCCTGTAAGGTAAAAGCTACCAGTAAGGTTACTGATGTTTCGTTGTGTTCATTCATGCCTGAATTCCCATGCTGTGATTTAGCCTTGCCTCTGGTGCGCGGTAGGCGCCCTGATCAGCTCAAGCTCTTTCATAATGTGGTCAGGGAAAACCTTACCCTCCTGAACGTAAGCGTTCAGATACTGACCGGCCCTTGAGTTGATCAATTCCCAGACTTCTTCCTTTGGCTTGTCTGAGTTGTGCATTGCGAGCGCAATGAGATCAAAAATATCCGACGCCAACATGGGTTGCTGTTCCGGTTTTGCGTGGGCAAGGCCTGTGCGTATTTTTTCAGTAAGCTCTGAATCCAGAGCTCCCTGGTACCCATATCTATTTTCGTCAGTCATTCCAGCTTCTCCCGAATTCCTATGTCAGCTTTCATCAGTTTCGGCGGCGAAAAACAGCATTACCCCCAAAAGGAATCCGAACCAGATCGCCAGACTCCAAAACGCAGTTCGGTGGAGCGGCAACAAAGACCAATACTCAAACAATCGGGCAATTCCAAAACAAATAGCAAAGCCAATCAGGATTGCGCTGGTCGATGTCCATCCACTGTAGAGCCGTGCGAAAGTAAGCCCAAGCCGGGCACCTTCACCAATGAGTAGAAGGGCAAAAATAATCAACACAAAACCCATCAAACTGGCGAACCACCCGTCTGGCAGCGATAGTTGCCAAACGCCGACCAGGGCCGTTACAGCAGCGATCAGAGCGATCCTGAGAGTGGAGTGGCTCTTGTGAGAGATGACTTTGTGTACGCTCCCGATAAGGGCATCGTCACGTTCCTGTTGCGTCCTCATACCTTTAGTCTTCGGATTCCAATCCTATTTTCGGCCTGTGAATCGGCCAATTGACCACCATGCTTCACGGCCATGCCTTTCGTGATAGATCCCGGAAACACCAGCCCACCCCCATGCAAACGGGATAAGCGACATACTCGCCAACAACCAATAAATGATCTGAGACGAATCCGGGTCAGACTGCATCTGATACACAAGGAATGCGACAAATACAGTGGAGAGGACCATTAAGCCAGCCCCATAGATAATTGCTCCGGTTTCGCTACTAACTTTGCTCATAATGGCCTTCTAAGTTTATTTCACTGTCTCACGCTTTACCTGAACTGCAACCCGCCGGTTTCCAATTGCTATCAAATTTAGTCTGCGTGTTCAGCAAACAGGCGGTCCATTCGATCGGCAAAGGCCTTTTCGTTGCAAAAGGTCAGCTTCTTCGCCGTCCGAGGCATATCACAGAACACTACGTGTTCCGTCAGTGCAGAAAGATGACGCAAGGGCTCGTTGCCTGCCACTTCACGCCACTTTCGTTCCTTGCGCGGGCTTTGATTGAGCAATGTAAGCTTAATCCTCTGGGCCGCCTCTTGCCGCCATGCCCGTTCTAACTGTTCAATCGTGCTCGGCATCTCGTTTTCCCATCAAACGTTAAGGTTGGCCAGAGAGTGCAGCCAGGGTTAGTTCATCCAGCAAGCATTGTTTGGTGCTGATTTCGATTCTGTCTATCGTCGGGCTCAGGGCGTCCTCTGGTACAAAGGGATCATCTGGGTCTGCTGCAAGAGCCCGTGAGTTTTCGCGAACCACCTCATTCCGGAACTTTTCGGCGCGTTTCCGGGTTCGTTCATAAGTAACCATAGACAGCCAACCACCAAGGTCATGCTGGGTTTCATATTTCACACGATAGACGATCATGCCGTTTTCCCATTAGGCATTATGCTTTTTGCAGATATTCTCTGCGGCTTCCGGATCGTGCTTGGCCAATTCAAAATAGAGATCATTAAGCAAGCATCGAGCATCTGTTACCGTCATCCTCGGTTTAGAGGCGTGAGGATTGGCACTTCGGATTACACCCGATGAGGATCTGAATCTTGGGCTAGAGCCGGGTTCGTAGTTCAATGTCGGTTTCCCATCACTGCTCGAAGGACTGTTTCAGATGCTGTACTGCATCCGCGTAAAGCTTCTTTTTCCAGCCACGGCCACCATAGGTACCTTTGGCTTTCACGGTAACTGCGCCCAAAGAAAAGTTCCGCTTTTCCTCGCTAACGCTTATGCACCCGAGGAAAGCCCCCGTTTCGGAGTGCCGGGCCTCGATCACTACCTCTCCACCAGGCATCGAGTCCAGCTTCCAAGATTCCGGAAGAGTCACAGGAACGGCTTCTGTCGTAGTCATGAGCATTCCCATTATGATTCCAGGCTGTTCGCCAGTTCGCGTATCTCAAAATTCATAGCGTCGGATTCCAATCAAAATGTGGCTTATCGAATTATAGCCAGCCAAGCTGGCTCGCTACGCTTGGCTCGTTCTTGGCAACCAGATCACGGAACAGGCTTGGCAATTTGGAATAGCCGAGATGCGAAAGCTTCTCCTCAAACTCCTGCCATTGCTCATCTGCACCCCGGAACCGCTCAAAGCGCTCAGCATCACCACCTGATGCCTCATTTGAGCACTTTTTATACAAGTCTAGCTTGAAACTCTGAGTAAGTTCTTTCACGAGCTCTGCATCATGGTTCGCATGAGCCAGTTCAATTTTTTCAACAACACGATCGACGTTCATGATTTGCTCCACGTAAAATTATCGCATTCCCATTAACATTCGCCTCTTAGTAGGCCGCCATTTGATACCGTTGATCCGCCGTCGCCCCCGTCAAAGTTTCCCTCAATCTCGGCGACAACAAGTTTCCCAGGGCCACCGTCATCAAAGCGAAGAGATCCAGTCCCAGTGCCACCAAATATTTGAAGGCCCAGGGCCTCAGCTTTTTTGGCATATCGACTCAAGCCTGTGGCTATCCGCTTAACCTCTTCAGGGTCTAGCCCAGCCGCCTCACATTCGTCCTCATTCACATACATGGCCGTTTTCCCATGATAATCACCAGTTTTTCGGGCGACGGATTTCTAAACTATCTTTCCAGACCGAAGCTTTCCCAGACACGATCGGCAACTTTTTTCAGATAGCCGGGCTCTTCCACCTGTCCGGCAACTGGCCACCAAACCTGAATAAAGCTTTCATGGACAGAAGTAGGGACTGCCAAAAAATCATCCCCAAAAATTCTAATAACGGTTCCACCTTCAGCCGAGATGTTGCGCATCACATCTTGTGGTTGGAAATAAGGAAAGAGATCGTTAATCCAATCTGGATACCCGGTTACCATTGGGTATTGGTCCTCAAAAACAAGGTCGAAAGCGCTCTCTTTCTGAAGTAGCCTTCTGAGATTACTACCCTCAGATTCTTGCATTGTTTTCAGCAGGTCTATCTGCTCTCTAACCAGCTCATCGGAAACTACCTTGTAAGGTTCACGTTTATGTCCGGCAGTTTTTGATAGCTCCTCTAATGCGGTGTTCATGTCGTTCTCTGCATCCGTGAACACCTCGATCAGAAAGGCTATGGCTACATGAAGCTGATGATAATTATTCGAGCTTCTGACAAGTTCATCGCTATATACTTCGAGGTGCTTTTTCTTAGTCATTTCTGATCCTATCTCCCCAGAACCGAATTCCCATTATCTGTGGTCGATCATTAAAACGTTGCTGGACAGACTTGGGCGAGTGCCGCGCTCCCGGAAGAGCGCCAAGATTCTCTCCGGTGCAACCCATTCGACCGATTCTTCGCTTGAGAAAAGCCCCCGCGCATCAACCCAGAAACCATTCGAGAACGCCATGAAACCAAGCTCGGCTGGGGCGTGAGCGAATGCCTTCCCGCCGTACCTCTCATACTGGCAAAAAATCACGGAATCAGCCCAGTCGTGTTCTACACAGCTAGTGCTAGTGTCCTCGCTTATCGGCTCAAGCATTGCGTCTCCTCGTCGGTTTCCAATCAGTCAACTTGTTGCCAGGCTCGAAACTGCTCATCCCATTCGCCTTCCGGCATCTCCAGTGGATATGCATCCGGGTTCTTCTGGTGGTGCTCATGCCACCAGTTGATGAATCTTTCGGCCTCAGAGAGAAGGTCTTGTCTGTATTGTTCAAGGTTCATATCACGGCACTCGTATTCCCATGCTGTTACTGATTAGGTACGACGCTGGCCTTGCTCAACCAAGCGCCAAACGTGGGTACCGGGGTCGGGGCCATACGTTCTTTGCCGCCCGGTACACGCCAGAAGACCTCTCCTAGCACGGTACGGTGATCAAACTGGCTGATCTCAAGCCCTGATACTCTAGTAACTTCCCGTCGCTTGCCGTCTCGTTCAAACGTCTTTCCAACAAGGGACTCTGCTTCTTCAATGCTTTTCAGCGCCATCATTGCCTCCGGCCCGAATTCCCATGTTATGTGTCATCGCGACTTTTGACGGTCATGCGTTTCTTGTGCAGAGCAGATCCGCCGATAATTGCCAAAATACCGGTTAACGCAAATGCGCCAATTAATATTTGTAGCCATGCATTCAATTCAGGATTGATACCTTGCACGAGGCCGATTATGCCTCCAACAATCAGGCCGACTGACGACATGCTGCCAATAACAAAAACCTTAGTCAGTGTGCTCATGCCGATTTCCCATCTACTGAACGGTCACATGAACGCGATTGTTGGCGCTCTTCAGAATTTCATCGGCTTGAGACTTGCTCGTTGCTCGGGCCAGTGCATCCGGATCTGCCTCATTTTTTACTTGGACGGCAACGCCATGCTTTCGGCCATACATTCGAAAGAAATCGAGCACATGAGCTTCGCGTTCGGTGAGCATTGCGAATATCTTGCCGTCCAATGCCTTCACTTCATCTGTCGTAGGCAGGTTGTGTTTCTGGAACGCAGGGTTCAGTTTCTGGCCTTGGTTTTCGTCATCCATCACTTTCTTTTCACCTGTCATGCTCAGCTCCCGGATTCCCATCACGTAAATTCAATGTAGCACTGGCCTTTGGCCATATTGTTCGCGACATTTACCAAACTGATATGCACGCCTTCGATTGATTCAGGCGGCACCAGCCATTGAGCTTGCGA
>Ga0005504_1017132_pt1 | contig 18250 bp, 15 predicted proteins | sample DeeseametaMP0747_FD_75024 | JGI IMG/M metagenome (GOLD analysis project Ga0005504, IMG submission 75024) | Marine microbial communities from the Deep Atlantic Ocean - MP0747 (Metagenome Metatranscriptome) | ecosystem: Environmental > Aquatic > Marine > Oceanic | place: Atlantic Ocean | collected... | reverse complement strand
CCGCCCTCGACCTCCTTCAGGATCTTGACGATCTGTGACTCGCTGTATCGTGATTTCTTCATGCTGCTCTCCGTTTGCCTCATTGTAGGTTGGAGAACTCTAATTACGCATGCACCGATTTTAGGGGATGGCTGCAAAAGCAGACGATAGAGCAAGTAGCCACAGGGACCGGCTTCATAGACAAACTGAAGCTGGCATCCAGGGTGTCGGGATTCGAACTGTCGAACCATCTTTCGGATGGCGTAGTGCTGGGTGCCGATAGCAACGAGGTAAGTGACCGGTTCCGTTCGAGAATCTGTGGCGTAGGCCACGGAGATGGAGTCTTTGTGCGTATCCAGGCCAATGAACACTGTGCTATGTTTTTCATGGTGCTGCCCCCCGATTTTACGCATGTGAACACGTAAATTATGGCTCTGGCTGAGGCTAACCCACGAGGTGGGGGCAGCCCCCTTAGTGGGGAGTCATAATGTCTATGGCAGAGACCGGTTCAACTGGAGCCTTGGAGCTAGATACTCAGTACACGGACCTAATGTGTACTGTCAGGTTATGTGGGTCCAAATCGTTGTGATGCTAAGAAAAGTGCGGCAGACAATGGTAATGGCCACTGGGTGAAGGACAACATCAACACCTACTTTTATTACGGAGTAGTTGCAGGGCGAGCTAGGAGAATACGCTTTGGATCTACCGCCCATAATGCGTTCATAACAAAGCAGAAAACACTAAAGGCATAATGGGAAAACGATGATGGACAATTTAGCAGGCCTTGGCCTGCTTTTTTGGGGAGATTTATCACCCTCCGAAGCAATCTACTGAATCAGTAAATGTTACAATAACAGATCCGTTTCGTATGAGGTCTGTTTTTTTAGTTTTGCAATTATTGGACCAAGTTGAGTACGTTCTTAGACTAAATGTTGGATTCGATGAGTCCGAAGCCATGGTGTACGCAGAGGAGGCCGTCGATTGAGCGCTACTGGCTTTGCTATAAGCAGAGTCAGCGCGACTGTAGGCCGAGTTAGCTCGGGATAAGGCTTGGTTTGCGAGACTGTATGCCTGGTCGGCACGGGATCTGGCACCGTTAGCTGTGGATTGCGCCGTCGAAGCAGCATTCTCAGCGTTATCAATACGGTTAACCAGCTGATTCATGGTGGTGACGTTGCTACTCACCTGATTTTGAATGTTAGTGATTTCATTCTGAATTTGTGAAAGGTCAACTGTCGGAGCGTTGAGTGTTGCCAGGTCAGCAAATGAGCCGCTTCTATACCCCTGTAAACTACCGTCAGTATTGGCGCCCGATGCATCAACACCGCCTGAGCGGTTCACTGAGAAACGCGGTTCAGCAACGACAAGAGTCGACGCTGAGAGAATAAAAGATGCTGAAAGGACAGCGAGAAACTTCTTCATTGGTTGCTCCTACATTTACTAACCTAAACTCAATTATCGTTGTGTGTCAGACAAATGAGAAGGAAAAACATCATACCCCACGTAACAACATGTTAACGTGAGGTGCAAGTCAAGCAGATTACGAGCACTTTGTTACTGCCATAACAGCAGCCAAGTCATCTGGTGGGACGATTGTGCCCTGGTCCTGAACAATGCCTTCCAAAACGATTCTCCACGATGCACCTGAATCAACCGCCAATGCCTGAAACGCTGCTATGTTATTCAGCTGGTTTGGCGTTGAACGATCAACACCTGCAAACCGAGAAACTGCGGTGTAGATGGTAGGGTTCAGTCCGGTCGGGCATGTAGGCTTCGGTATCAGCTGATCGTGATTGGCCATATAGACGTCAGTAACCGCCTGGTTAAGCGTTCGACCACGTTGCTTCGAATAGAAATCATCCGAAGCGATTTGACCGTTACCTGCCCCACCAATCAGATCGAGCACAGGCGCGTCTACGGCAACACCATTTGAGGCTTCAAGCAGAAGCTCACCGTCTGCCTGGTTTGCAATGCGCACGTTAAACGTGGTTTCGCTGCCATCTCGGATAAAGAAGATCTCGGAGCCAGATCCACCACGACCATTAAGCCTGATTGCAGTGCTACCAGCGCCATTATCAGCAAGAAGTGCGCTCTGCGTATTATTCGCAGCTTCAAGCCCGGTGGGAGTGCCGCCCCAGAACACATCGTTAGCATCTACAAGGTCATTGGTACCATCACCCATATCAAGATCAGCCTGCATTGAATTCTGCCCGGTAATTGATAACCAGGGGTCAGAACCATCACTTGCATTATCAACAACAACAGTCATTGCGCCAGTCAGCGGGTCATATTGGTAATCAATGTAGAGGTCTAGTGTTGCATCGCTGATTTGTTTGGTTGAGGTATTGGCGTACCTGCCCTTTGCGATCCTCATTGCAGTACCGGAAAGGTCCGGACGATTCTCGCCACCATACTGAACGGGAGCGCCAGCCAGATTAATATTTGCAGTCACGAGGTTGTTTGCGGCTGCGTTACGAGTAACTACTGTTTGGTAAGCCAGTCCGTATTTAGGCGCCAGATCGGCCCGGAAGTTACACGAAAGGTATCCTTCACCTGGTGCTGTTGTGGCAGGGCCTCCACAGGTACTGTCGCGCAGCCAATCCACCCCGTTATAGGTCGTTGGTCCGACCGGTACCAGAGGGCCCTGGTCAAAGACGTAGGCGGTGACGGCGTTTGCCACGATGGCGATCTCGCCGCCAAGTTCTGACATCGCGTCTTTTTCACGGTAACGCTCAACTACATTGGCGATAAGCGTGAGTATGGTACCGCTGACCGCTAATACGATCAGCAGCTCCAGGATCGAGAAACCTCGTTGCATCTTTCTATCGTGGAAACCCATACTCACGGCAGTCCTCTTAGTTAGCGACGATGTTCAGGTCAACGGGATCAGTTGCGTTACATGCAGCCTGCACCGCAGTCGGATCGTACTCGTCTGACGGATCCGCCTTGATATTGGTGTTGGATGCGTTGGTACCCATTGTCACCGACTCTCGAGCGATGATCCGCACGATTTGCTGGCACGCTTCGCTGGTCAGATCTTCTGAAGTAAGAAGCAACTGCCGGTTGCCGGCGCCGGTGGGGCCGATATCAACAATACCGTTGAAGTTGTTACGAATCTCGGTACCGGCAATCCACTCGGGAGGTACCTGTCCAGAACCAATGAGCCAAGCAACATCAGCATTAGCGTAACTGGAAGCAAGGGAAAACCCTTCTTGCACTGTACCAATCATCTGCAGGTAGGTTGTGGCTTCTTCCTGTGCATCAACAGAGCCAAACAACCTTTCTTTGGCGAAATACAGGCCGCTGGCCAAAAGGCCAATTACAGCCAGAACAATGATCAATTCGATCAGTGAGAAGCCTTTTGCTTTTGAGATTGACTGCATTTGTTTCATGTTTACTACCTTTCGCTTTTATGAATCAAAGACTGAGTGTGTTTAGGGTTAGGCGCCCATGTTCATGTTTGAAATCATCGGGAGGACAACACCTCCGATACCGCTAACTATCCAAATAATGATTCCGGCGATGACAATTTTCATTGCCGTATTTGCAGCCTCAACTATCTTGTCGATTCGCTGCATTGCTGCATCCATGCTTCTTTTTGCTATCTTCTGAACCTGTGTTTCGAATTGATTACCTCGACCATAGACTCGCAGAAGCAACTTGCTCTCACGATCAAATAGGTCCGTAGCTACAGCCGCACCATCGGTCGCACCCTCCTTTACTGCCTGTTCCATTTCGTCAATATGATTCGCCAAGTAGGGTCCTGAGTATTCTTTAATCATGGGTAGAGCCTGACTCAGACGGATTTTCGACTCCATCATGGTGCCAAGTGTGAGAAGAAAGCTGTTGGAGGTGAATATCTGATAGAAATTCCAGGGAGGTAGGAATCGATTTAGATATTTGTCACGAATTGGGTTTGAAAGCCTCGTTAGCATGGCAAACGAGACAACGAAATAAACCACAACACCCAGTAGAATCGGTAAAGTGTAGATCTCAAGCCATTCACCCATGGCGATCAGGCTGGTTGTTCCAGCACCCCACTCATCTTCTGGAACCATTGTTGTGAAACCCGGAAGTACGCCCGTTGCGAAGCCGTAAAGAATTCCAAGGGCAGCACCAGCCATTGCAAGCGGCTTAAACAATGAAGACATTTTTGCTTTCAAGACGGCAGATTGCTGATTAAAAAACACAAGCCGCTCGAAGCCCTCGGCCAGTCTTCCAGTCTGTTCGGCTGACTCAAGAACAAAAAGATCGGTTTCTGGCACGACGCCCCGCAAAGCTTTAGCAATCTCATCACCTTCTTTTAGTTGCCTGGTCAGATACCGATAGAACTGACCACGCTTATCACGAGGATCACGGCCATATTCGATTGCAAGAGCCTCGGCCGTCCGGTAAGGCGTAAAGCCATCCTCAATGAAGGACCCGAGTTGAGAATAAATCTCTTGCTTCATATTGCCCTTCAGCTTCGGGTGAGACTTACGCCGAGCGGAGGACTTTGACAGGAATGGGAAAAATGTTGCTAAGTCCATCATGACCTCAAATGTAGAATTCTTCGTCATGATCAAGCCGCTTGAACTGGGCTTCGATCTCATTTGCACAGATGAAACCATCCTTCATCCGACGAATTGCTGACTCCTGGATCGTTATACCTCCGCTCTCCCGCCATGCCTGGTATGCAGCCAGATCATCACCCTGCTTAATGGCATTGAGGATTTTCATGTTTGGAAGGACCATCTCAGGAACCGACATCCGACCTTTAAAACCGGCGTTAACATCTGGCTTGCCATCATCAGCTTGATTCGAACACTTCGCACAACCGCTGGGATTAGCCACATAGACGGTATCAATCTGGTGTGAAACTGCCTTCTTTACTCGCTCAAACCGCTCCTTTGAGATCAAATCACGCTGGAAAGCATCCTTGACGTGGATGCGGCAATGCGTGCATACCTTCCGGGCCAGAGCCAGATGGAGCATCCCGGCAATAAACTCAGGTGCAGCAAGAGTAAGTCGCGAAATGCCAATGTCCTCAAGGCGAGCAATCTGGGCGAGTGCATTTGAAGCATGCAAAGTGGACCAGACGAAGTGACCTGTCTGGGTGGCTTCAACCGTTACCTTTGCGCTCTCTCTGTCACGAATTTCCCCGATCAGGATGCTATCTGGATCGCGACGAAGGGCTGAGACCAGGTGTGCCGCCATCTTCTCAGGCGAAGAAACTGATGTTTGCTTCGCGTTATAGATGCGATATTCAACCGGGTTCTCGACTGTGATGATGTTCTTCCCGGGGTTCCGGTATGCGTACCCACCGATGATGTTTTTGAGCATCGTGGATTTACCAGAGCCGGTCGTACCGGAGACGCACAAGAATCCGTAGGGATGCTCCATCATTCGAAGGATTAACGCTTCCTCGTCCTCGTAGAGCCCCAGCTTAGTGAGAGGCACGAAGCTACCCTCAGCATTTTCACCACCATCACTGAGGTCATCGAGAACACGCAGAACAACGTGAATGCCATCGCCTTCTACGTTGTCGTGAGCATAGCGGAGCTGGTAATTCTTACCCTTGATCGGGTGGATAATCGAAGCATCCTGAGGGATGCGGGAGTTAAAACCATCCTCAGTTGCCTGGGTGATCGTGTTGAATACTGAACGGATAAACTTGAAAGTTTGCTCGACTGAAATAGACCAGCTGAATTTGGTGATTTCTACGTTTCGAGAGTCAATCCGATATTCAACAGTGACCTTGCCCCGGGCAACCGTGATATGGATGTCCGAGACACCATTAGCGACTGCATCCTCGACAAGCGACTCAAACTGGACATGTTGATCACTTGGTGCCGCGCTTAGTTTGCGCCGGTGTTGTTCCTTTAATTGTGCGTGGAACTCCTGAAAGAGCGCATCCGGCAAAATAGCAATAGTAAAACTTCTACCTGAGGTTTTGACTTTACCCTCAGTAAACGCAAGATCTTCTACTTCCTCAGCGCTGATAGCATCAGATTTCAGAAGCCAAAGCGACCCGTTACTCGCCTGGAAGACAACCGCCTTATCGGCAACAGAATCTGAAATGATGTAGGGCCGCTTCTCATCGCCCGAGCTATTCTTTACATCCGAAACCCGAATCGAGAGCAACTTTTCGGGAGTCGCAATTTCTGCAAGAGAGGTGTACCGCTTGACGCCCGACCTTGTTGTTGACGCAACTTTCGGTGCTGATTTTTGTGCATCAACAGAGCGACCGCCAACGACAGACAGCGAGGGCTCAGGCTTCTTGCCTGCCCTTGTCTTAACAACAATGCGCTTCTTCGTTGGCCTGTCACTCATTTCAAATGCTCCGCTGGACATCGGCTTACATCATTCCATCGCTACCGTAGGTGTAGGATTCACCGTTCTTGGTAACTTGAATTGTGTTCTGGTTGATTGATTCGATAGTCCAACCCTGAATGCTGCTACCTTCCTTAACTTGAAACTCGCCCTGGGAAGCACCGTTGTCTCCCAGAACGACAACCCTTGCTCTTGTTGAGATCCCCTCACCTTTCAGGACATTAAGCAGCCTCATGTTGAGAGGTGGTTCGGTCGTAACCTGAGAACGAGGTGAAACAGTTGTCTCCGTTCTTTGGCCGGTTGTGGCACTGTTAGCCAGCAGTCTCTGATATCGCTGAAGCTCTTGCTTCATCTTCTCGATATCAGTGAGAGAGGTTTCCTTCTGTGAGCGCAACTCACGCAACTGAATCTGCATGCGAATAACTTCGTTTTCAGCTGAGAGACGCTCAGATTCCTGCGCCGCAAGCTCTGAGCGCAATTTTTCATCATTGATCCGCTGAGCCATCTCAATCTTCTCAGCAACGCTCAGTCTCGCCTGTGGCGACTGCTGTGCGAACAAAGAAGTACTGAAGGCAAAGGCGAAAATTGACGCCACTAAGGCTGCTTTACTGGAATGCATAGTGTCCTCGCATCGCAAATTCTTCGTTGTTTATGACAATCTCAGTTACCAGAACGCCTGGCATAGAAAGCTGATCTGCAGCCACTTCCAGTAGCCCCAGAGGTCCACTCACCGAAAGAGCGCCTTTTTGATACTCGGCAGTGAAAGTGGAACCGCGGAGAAATGAACTGTTATCGATCGTGACCTTCTCAAACGCTGAGAGCTCAACATTCAATTCCAAGGCAGGGCTTCTGAGGAATGCTGCCCTGTCAAGAAGTTGCGATCTCACAGCATCTGAGCCCGGTACAGAGAAGTCTTCTGGCAAGCTTTTGACGAAGGACACAGGCTTACGATAGAGCGCCTCCCTGCCCCCAAGATTGACCTGAACTCCCGTGCCGAGAGCAGACTCCAAACTGCTGGGGAGCCCATAACCCGGAGATTCAAATTTGAAAACGCACTCAGATGAAGATGCCCCGCAGTTAGCAGCAATGAAGGACCAGGACTCAACCGCAACCGGAACGTCTTGAGTCACCGTCATAACGCGATCGTACGCCTCCAAAGAGTCGACGTAACCGAAATCGCTTTGCATGGCCTGCTGGTAAGCATTGAGAGCATCGCGCCTAAGTTCGGACTCTGAAGGCCCCCTGGGAGTTACCCGCTCAGGTTCTGCCAGGAAGATTTGGTACATGAACCATGCGATCCCACCAAGTAACGCAAAAACGATAACCAGTTGAATCGCGGTTGCGGCCGTGGAGCTTCGGCTTTTTACCAGAACACCGACTTTCTTTGACGGCTTGCCCTCAAAGAAGTCGTCTACAGAGATCTCGAAAACCTCGACGTCACCGAATACCGGTTCACAACTGCCGATCAGTGCTTGGAGGTTCTTCTCCAACACCTCATCGCTACCAACCCAGTCACTCTCCACAAACGCAAGTGGGCGTGATTCGCGAACAGCACCAATCCAGCATTCACCATTGCCCAAGTCGAGTTTAAAGACGCCATTTACACCGGACTCTTCGCTATAGCCAACGCCCTGCTTTTTAGCCTCTTCGATAAGCCAAAGCATGAGCGAAGGCTGCTTGAGGATATCCCCTTGCTCAACTGAGTCAGCGCTTCGAAGAACTTGCTCACTTTCGGCATAGCCTGCGGCTAGGTAGCCAGCGTTTCCGCGCTTCTTGCTCCCTTTAGCGCCCTTCCCTTTCAGGTATACGACGCCCTCGAAGTCCATCGCCCGCTCTTTGGCGTCGATACCTTTCGTTGTCGAGCCCGCTAAGCTGGCCCATGTTAGACCAGCGACTGCGACATGACCGTTTATGTCGAGCAGTCGAATCATGCGCGAGGCTCTCCTACAGAGTTGCCAAGCAGAACCGGAGTGATCATGATCACAGCCATCTCACGGTTGGCATTGTCGCGGCGACTTCCGCCAAAGAGCTTGAAGTTGGGCCAGAAGGAGCCGGAATCCTTGTACTCGTCGTTCTTAACGTGGAGCCCGGTAAGAACGAGCGTGGAACCACTACGCATGATTGCCTGGTTGATGATTTTCCGGCGCGTAATGTCCGGCTGCTGAACACTCGCTTCGTTAATCTGGCGCTCAAACAGCGATACCAAGTCAGTGATGTTGATGCTGTAGTGAACCAGAATCCGGTCATCAGCGAGGATCTTGGGTGTAACCTGCATATTCAAGCCAGTTACAACCTTGTCCTGCTCGATCTCTGTATCAATCCCACCAGAGAGATCTGAGCGGGAAGTGGTTACAGAAGAGATGTAGTTGGTGATTCTCGCGGTTTCCAGGGGCACCGTGCGGTTGTTGGTAGTGATGTTGGTAGCCCTGGTGACAATCGCTACGTTTTCTTTAAGGGCTACATTGTCATAGTTGATGTTCGAACCAGCCCAGTTGCCCATCAGGTAGGCGCCGTTAAAGTTGATGCCTGCGATGTCACCAATGGGATCTGAAATTTTCTGAATCTGAGCCGAGGACTCCATGCCGGTGTACAGAAGATCGAGCGAAAACTCGAACTCTTCATTATCCACATCGGATATAGAGTAAATGCGGACGTTCAGGGCCACCTGGCGCGTCAGATCTTCGTTAACGCGCTCAACTTCGCGGGAAATAGCATCGATGACGTCCTTGGTGTCCGTGACGGTAAATGAGCTGGTTGAAGGCGACCGGGTAATCACGCCAGCATCCGACATCAAACCAGCCATCAGGTCCATTACATCGCTGTATACGTTCTTGGCAATTTCACTGTTAACACTTTCAGTGCCGCCTGTCTCTTGGCTCGACTCGCCTGACTCAGTGGTTGTTTCCAGGCGCTCATCAATGATGTTGAGAGCAAAAGATTTAGTGACGTAGCGATGGAAAATCACAACACCATCATCAACCCGCCATGCGATATTGAAGCGACTGGAAACGAGGTTCAGAAGATCCTCAACAGTACCATCAACGTCGAATGTGATGCGCTCGCGGCCGGTTCCCATCAACTCGACATCTTCGCTCCAGCGAGAAGCCATAATGGGAGCACCATTCTGGTCCAGTTGCGGTGCAGATCCGCTCGGCAGAGGACGAATGACATCTTCCGCAACACGGGTCTGGAGACCCGTCACTTCGGTCACAAGCTTCGCAATCTCCTGAATGCTCATCGGAGAAAATGAAGAGTAAGTCAGGCTGCGCTCCAGTTCCTCAGGCACCGGATCGCTTAGCTCAACTTCAGAGGGAGAACCCAGCCAATAGCGGTCGACTTCACGGAAAGCTTCTCGATGGCGATGGGCGCCGGCGTTATCAATTGCAACCTCTGCCTCGACTGCAGATCGCTTGGCATTGTCCTGCGCACTTTGCTGACGACTATCCTCAACGCCCAGGCTGGAGCAGCCCACCAGAAAGGTAGCTGCAAGGGCTGCAATAAAAGGAAACTGCTTCATCATTTGATACCCCGGATTCTCAGAACTCGGTTTTTGCTGTTCACTTCCGCGCCGATCGGATACCCGGCATCTGAAAGCGCATACATCAACTCGCGAGCTGCTTCTTTAAAGGTTCCGACGAACTGAGCCGGGGCTGCCATGGTGTAATCTGATGGATAATCCCAATCGATATACCATTCAGCACGCTCAGCCCATGACTGGAGATTTTCACGAACGGTGAGGTCCTGGCTGATGTACCAGATTTTGTCGCCGGCCTTCATCTGGCCGATGTTGCGATCTGCCGCTGGAACACCTGCCTCGCGGGCCGCACGAAGCCCTTCGACATCCGCATCAGCAGCGGACAGCAAGCGGGCATAACCCGGATCTCGGGAAACACCCACAACCTTGCTTTCTTCGTTCACTGCAATTGAAACGTCGTTGCGCTTTGAGATGTCGCGAAGAATGTCCTGCCAGTCACCCTTAGTGGCCCAAACAGCTGGCTCACGCGGGCTGACACTGCCATCAAAGTTCACAGCCCACTCTTCATCTGGCAAAACAGCCTGAACAGCCTGGCGCATCGGTACACCGGCGCCACGACTCATTTCATCGCTGGACTCGGAGGACTCAACACTCAACCGGTCACTACCGGTCATAGGAATATTCTTGTCTTGAGTCTCAGACTGGTTCTTTGGGAGAAAGGTTTGGACACGCTTAGAGTCCATTTCGATGTACATCGGCTCCTCAGTAAACTCAACGGAACCGTCAGCATCCAGCGGGGATATATAGACGCCGGCGTGAGCGGTCCCGAAGGCCGAAATCAAAACCAGCGACAAGCTGCGTGCGGTGTTGTTCATTTGTCTCACCAGAAAAATTGATTTAACAACTAAATGCTACTTTTACTTCAACTAATAGTCAATGTTTATGTGCGTTCTTGGTCGGGCAGTGTAACCCCCCGCCCAACGGCGCAATTTGCGGCGGTAGTAGCCAAAGAACGAATAGCCTTTTGAGTCTGTGTATTTCAGAAAAAGGACCCAAACAAGCATCGCTACAACGCTTACCCACCCCAAGAACCAAGGAAGGAAAAAGCACAGAACAATGGGAGTCATTGCGGAGAAAGGCAGTCCCAAGAACAGCCTTTTCTTGCGGGAGTGAGCAACGTAGCTATCGATGTCGTCCATCAGTTTTCCCGCCCTTACAAAAATGCTCGATACGGGCGTGCTACGCGCTCATATTGCTTTTCAGTGATCTTCCCCTCTTCCAGTCGCTTTCTTGCCGACTTTTCAAAGGTGACACCTTCCTCGCAGAGAACTTTCATCATCTCTGATGTGATGTTCTTAGCGGTTGCCAGTCGCTCCCGGATCTCAGAAGTCATGATCACATATTCACGGATTGCACAGCGCTTACCGTCGACTGTGGGCAGGAGGTCCTGGGCGAGGAAAAGCTGACCAAGGTCAAACAGGTCACCTTGAATAACTGCCTTCTGGGAGTCATCGAAAGGCGTAATCAGGCGCCGGGCAGCCATAGCAACATTGTTGGCGTGGGTTGTGGTTACAACGCCCTGCCCTGTGTTGGCGGCCATCAAAGCAAGCTCAATTTCGTCACGAGTCCGGATCTCACCTACCAACGAGTGCGTAGGTGTCTGGCGAAGGCTATCCATGAGGCCCTGAACAAAGCTGTCGCACTCACGGCCGATTTCACGCTGAAGACACAGACTGGAGGGGTAAGCCAGGGGATAGACGAATTCGATCGGGTTTTCCCAGGTCAGCATATTCATGTTCGCATCAGGCTGAGACAGCTTGTGATGCAGAAGCGCTGCTAGGGTTGTACTTTTACCGGTACCGGTCGCACCGATAACAATGATCAGGCCTTTGCGGAAATTCATGAACTGTTCAACGATCTCAGGTTCGATATCGAGATCTTCAACAGAAGGTATCGTCCCTGGAATCGTACGCAGAGTAATCCGGTAGCCGATGGTGTCACTGATCCTTGCGGGTACAGCGCTTCCCCGGAAGCGAATGTATTTCCCTCTTCCGATTTGCACCGGGTAGGAAAACTCTTTCTTCTTGCCCCCCATCAAAACGGCATCTGACCCCCGGCCGGCGACTTCCGTTAAAACCGTATCCATTTCATGCTGAGATAGCGGCCTCGGAATCAGCACTTTTTTACGTCCATGCAGATCCATTGAGGGCTCAACGTCCGTGGTGAAGAAAATATCGCTAGCGCCAAGCTCATGAGCATGACGAAGCATCGTCTGTACCTGATCGCCCGTAGAAACATTCGGTATCTGCTCAGGAACAAAAAGCTCAGGATCAAAACGGGGGCCAGTATCACTTAGACTCACGGTATACCTCGTAATCCAGTTCTTCGATTGGAATCTCTCGGAAACTTTCTCGCGGGTCGAGAACATCCGCTCTCCACCGCTCATGTTCAGTGTTGAATTGAGCTGGGGCTGTTATCTGGTAGGTGGTCTTATCAATAGCAAGACGATCACCTCCCCCGGTGACCATCTGGTTCTGAACAGCGATGTAGTCAGGATCAATCAACTCCTGCTCGAGCAATCGCAAATAGCGAACCATTCCTACAAAATCACGGCGAAACCGAGAAATCCTCAACTGAATTTCCTGATCTGCCTGGCTAAGCCCCCTCTTCCATCCGCGCAGGACGTGCGTGGACCAAATTTCGCGTTCCCGTTCATCGTCAGCGGATGGCAGGATTGATCGAGCCGGGTTGTTGGCTTCAAGGTTTGTTGTAGTCAGCAGATAGTCGCGCCATGTTGGAGGCACTGTCGTTAATCGGGTATTTTTCAGAATCTTGTAGTGCGTCCCCGTTACGGTAAGAAACGAGTCATCACCTTCAATGTAATTCCGCGCCTCCTGGATAACCGCTGGCAGTCGATACAAACGAACTTCGTTGTCATAGTCGCCGGGAACCAGTTCCATCAGTTGCCGGAAGTCGAAGTTTTCGTCGTAGCGATCCTCCTGCTCCATCAGCAAGTCATGGTATTCATTCATCCTATGCGCGTAGCCTTTCTGAACACCGACAGCTTCAGCTGCCTGCCTCATAGCCCGCAAGCGTAAGTCAGCCGAAGCATCATCTGAGGACTTCTCGTCAGACATGTAATCGCTCGAAAGATTGACAAGATCATTCAGCGAATTTGGCGCGTCTATCCGCTCAAGATTGCTTGCACTCGCACCTTGAGCAGCCAGGAAAGCCGCGCAAATCGAAGTAAACAGCAACCGACGCATCACTCGTTTACCTCCCTGTTGTACACACAGCGAACAAGCTTGCTTAAAGGGTAAATTTCCATGGTGAATGCCGAGCCAGTCTGACGACCAAGATCCATGACTGCTGAGTACAATGGCTCGTCACGAATATTGATCCTTACCCAAATAGGCCGGCGCGGAATCGGCCCCTCAACTGTGCTCTCATATTCAACGGCATCAGCGAGCAACGTGCAGACTTCGTGGGCATCTTTCGGAGGCACGCTCATTGAGGCGTGCTGCTTGAACTCAGGAGGTACTCGCTCGTCCTGGGCCTGGAGGATCCGTTGCTGTTTTTCCTCTTCTGTCAGCCGCTTCTTTCTTTCTTCATCTCTGAGCTTCGCCAACAATCGCAGTTCATCGACGATCTCAACTTCAACACGATCCATTGATTCCTGAAGGTTCGAGGATGCAACTGACGCCTGCGCAACAGGCTCATTGGATGAACAACCTGTAAGGGTAAGAACTCCGGATATGGCCAGAGCTGCGCCAATCAACATGCGATTCATTCAATTTCCTCCGAAATAGAGAGCCGCCAGGAGTCCGGCTCCATCAAGATTTTCTTTGCAAGAATTTGGTGCCAGCGCTTAGTCGCTTCTGGATCTTTAAACGTGGCTTGAACATATCTGGTGAACTTATGATGGAAGTCGCCAATACTGCCTCCAGGGAAGTTTTCCCCAAGGATTCGGCATGCTTCCCAGAATCCAACTTTGTCTTCCAGCGCATCCCTCAGGTCGAGATCTGAGTTTGTGCTTGAAAAAGCCCAAAGCTCCATCGGGCCTTTAACATCGCGACAAACCTGCCATGTGGAGTTTTCTTTTTTCTTGGCAAAATGCAGCATCGTCCCGGGCCCGCGCTGCTCTTTCAGGGCGTACTCTTTGATGTCGTCTGAGAATTTGTATCGGTCCTGCCTACTGTTCATCTCAGGACGGTCATTGGCAGACATAAAGAACGTGTTGGTAGCAATCTCTCGCTGCTCCTCAGTGACGTGATAGTCGTACTGGGTGGCAAGAGAGATGATCAGATTGTTCTTTCGCCCTTTGCGCCGTGCGCTGATGATGCGGTTATCAAGCGATGGGATGCTGTTGAACTGATGATACTCATCAAGGATCAGGTGACGCTTTGTGTTGAAATTCGCCTTCAACCGCTCAAGGTGGTACGACTTCACTGCGGGGTCATCTGAAAAGACCGGCGATTTAACAACCTCAGGTGTTTGGAAGAACTCTCGCGCACCCGCCACCATCGCAAGCATAAACATCGTCGCTGACTGTTTACGGCCTGTCGCATCATCCGTAGAAACGACGTCCGCAAGGTTGACCACCAGCAAGTCGGTTTCAGTCAGATCAATGTTCGTCGGCGCATTCAGAAGCACGACATTGCTAATTGTTGATTCGGTGAAAATACGGATGTATTCGAGGAGCGGCACCGAGCCAATGGTTACGTCCGCAAATTTCCGTTTGAGGTCATCATCTTTCGCAATGATGGTGTTGATATCCCGCAGTAGTGGCACCGCTTGGCGCGTCGCACGGTTAGCAAGTCGATATTCGCCGGCGTACAGTAGAGCATCCGCTATCTCCCACCACAGCGGTTGCTCATCAAGCTTGATATCCCCTTCATCTAGTCGAGCATCGATTTCAGCATCCTGATGCCTTTTATAAACCGCTGGGTCACCCTTGCCTCCTGATCGGTCTGACCGGAGCTCGTACATCTTATTGATCAGGTCTGGGATGATTAGCTCAAGGTACTTTGAGTCAGCTCCATCCTCCGTAGCGAAGATGATTCCAAGCAGACTGATAAGGTCTTGCTTCTCCTGGTCCGTTGGGTAGCGATTGCAGGTCATCGTGTCAAATGGATTAATGAAGGTCTTCCCGTCATTCCGCATTGTGAAGTAATGAGCCCGGTGAGCCCGCTCAGGGCCCAAAATTGATTTAAACAGTTTAACGAGGCCGACACCTGCATGACCGACGTCAAGGAACACCTGCTTGGGAAGTTGCTTGTTCTCTTCACTCAGTAGCAGAGCTAGCGTTGAACCAAAAAGACCTACAGATTTACCCGACCCTGGGGGTGCGAACCAATTGTTATTCCAAGTTGTTTGAAATGGCGCACCCATCATGAACGGCATTGGCTTGTAATCAGTTGAAAACAAGGGCATGGCACCACTTTTAAAAAATGATGCAGGCCTGTCGATCGGGAGATAAGCCAAGGCGTCTTTGAGACGAATTGCGGACGGTATGCTTACAGGCTTCCGCGCCATTCCGGGGATGCCCTCAATCCAAAGCCGCACAGGGTCGTCAAGAAATTCGACTGGTCTCAGGCCACACCAGGAGCTAACAGCCGAAGAAAGCTCCTCTTTTCGAGTTAGACATAGGTCCTTACTCTTTGCCCATGTTGATAGAGTGAGATGTCCCTTTAGCGCGTTTGCCTCGTTACCAACGAGGTAATCCCGTAAAATTGTCGCTGCCGAGGCCTGCTCACCATTAGCCTTATTGAACATCTTCGCGAGCATCGCCATCCGGTGGCTACTGTTCAGGAAAGTTCTAACCTGGTCCTTCCCTGTCTGGAAGGTGAAACTTGCCGCAAAAGGCATTCTTCGCTCAATTCTACTTACGAGCTCCGTGAAGGGTTGAGGCCTGTCGGACCAAGTTTCAATTTGGATGGGTGCGATGTACCTGTTGTGGCACTTAACCAGAGATTCCTCATCATCAAGCTCTTTAGGCCTTTCTGTCCAAAACTGGAATGCGATTGGCGGTTGTGAGAGTGGGGTAGGGTCAGAGGGATTCTCTTTTGACACCTGAAGCCGTGGTGGAACAGCTTTTTTGCTCTGGGTTTGCCTCAACTGAAAACGATCGTCGTAGCGGCCCGTGATAAAAGTATTGATTGCTCTAGCTAGTTGATGAACAGTCATCGGCTCCGCAACGCAAACGTCGGCAAAAGCAGCAGCCAGGTTTTTAACAAAGGATGAGTGCTTTGCGAGAAGCCTTTTGTACCCCCTCCGAGGGTCCTGACCCATCACAACAAAAGGTGTTAATTCCCTCTCTTTGATAGCACGATCCTGGTCAGCCTTCGAAAAGGCAGCCAAGGATGTCTTCACAACCACATAGCAAGCTTCAAAGGGAACGCGCTTTTGCCGCCAAATGCTCTCTCTCTCCTTCAATATTGGCTCAATGTTGAGAGAGAGCCGATTTGCTACAAACCTGAGCTCATCAACCTGTTTTTTCGCAACGTAGGCACCGCCTTCCTCGGGATCCTGTATGAAGACAATTTGGATCTGATGGCCTGGAGACTTAAATGAAGCATTGAGGCGATCGTTTAGCTTTTGGACCGCCTTGGGATGCTCGCTCTCTCCGAGGTGTGTTTTTGCACCATCCAGAGAGATTGCTGAACAGTAGTATCCGTCAGCTGTTACGAAGGTGTGGTCGTTCTCGACCGCCTGCAGATCGCAAAGGTCATAGGCGGTAAGAGAGAGTGTTTTCGCGAAGAACTGTTTGAGTCCAGACATTAAAAAGTAAGACCATCGTCACTCTCATCGCTGTCTTCGGTGTCTGGGGTTACAGTTTCAGGTACGTCCTGAATGTGTTTTATCACCAGCGCCTCAAAAGAGGCTAATCGGCGGTCTTCGGGAAGATCGAGTAGGGCGTCTAATTCCAGCTGAACCCTTGATGGGTTTTCGCCTTTAAGAGCCGCTCCTGTAACAAACATCCTAAGCCAATCCGACTCGAGACAGTCGATGAAATCAGTTAAACCAAGGAGACCATCAACAATGTCGTCACGATAATATAACTTCGGCTTAAAGGCAACCTGACTAGGTGATAAAGGTTGATTTAGTAGTGAGAATGGCGGGAGAAGTCCTAGCGATAATGCCAACTCGGACGCCTTAGCATGCTCAGCAGATCTAAGGAATACATTCACACGCCCAGTACCGTAACTACCAACAATGAACCCATGGCGTGCAAACTGGTCAGCAGCCCTACCAAGGACTATGCGCTCAGCACACCGAAGGTATGCCGTCCAGGGTGAGGGCTTGTTGGCATCCTTATTGGAGGCAATTGCGAGAGAGTAAATTTCATTGGCCACACTTCTGCCGGCACTAAACTCATCAGGCATATCAGGGTGGGGAAGGGGCTCTTCATATTTGTCACAGACCCACCCTCCTCGTACATCAACGATCGAATAGCTGGACATTTCGGCAACTTCTTCAATACACGCGAAATGTCTGCTTGTCCGGTCACCCACGCCAAAACTTTTATGATTGGCAAACCTCCTATCTATTTCCCTCACGTCTATATCAAGGAAAAAAGTTTTTTTATCAGCCAGTTCCAACATCTTATTAAACGACTCTTCGGAAGAAGGGTCGTTTGCACTTCTGCCATTGGCTGAGCCAATCCGAAGAACTCCCGCTTTAATTGTAATTGGCTGCCACCCCTTAGAAGAGGGGAGTCGCCTAGACATGAGGAATGAGGCTAGAGCACTTCTCGGTACAACGAATGAATGGATTTTCGAACCAGCGGGTATCCTTGAGGCGCTAGCTCGGCCCTGGTTGTACTGAATGCTCTGAGCTACCGCAGTGTTGATTTCAAGGTTACCCATGAGCGGCTCAGTAATTGAGTCAGGAACGACAATCTCAGAAAGGGCGTTTCGAATCCCAATCCTTGCGTCTCGTGGTTCAACCGGGTTTCGATCCTGGATAACAAAAAGAGCGCGATTTAAAACGGCAAAGAGGTATTCAGCTGCCTCAGAAAGATCTCCCTCAAGACCCCACTCACGGATTAGGTAGCCAAGATCGATACGAAAAAAATTAGAACTCCGCAAATGACGAAGCTGCCCATACCCACCTTGGATGAAGTCGTATGGCCTGATGTTCGTGACCCACAGCACATCTGTAGAAAGCTCGTGCGTTCCACCAATCTCGGTTGATTCGCCATCTTCACATGCATAACCATCGGAAGGACGCTTTGGGTCGGCGAAAAGTGCAATCCCTATCTTGCTCACTCTATGCTCCAGAAAATGTGGAATTTCTTGCAATTTTTTTGACGATTAGATCGATGCCAAAAGACGACAAAGGGAGTGCGAAAAACATGAAATTTTTACCAGTTTTCAAATGCTCCGAATCCATGAAAAGTCCCCTTGGGGCGAATTTTTGGCCGATCTCCTAATAATTTTTATAAATAATTATATTTATTTATAATTAATATATAATTTATAC
>Ga0005504_1047049_pt1 | contig 36672 bp, 58 predicted proteins | sample DeeseametaMP0747_FD_75024 | JGI IMG/M metagenome (GOLD analysis project Ga0005504, IMG submission 75024) | Marine microbial communities from the Deep Atlantic Ocean - MP0747 (Metagenome Metatranscriptome) | ecosystem: Environmental > Aquatic > Marine > Oceanic | place: Atlantic Ocean | collected... | reverse complement strand
CGAGCCGAAATGGTAAAAAAGCGGATAAGCAATCGAAGGATCGGCCGCGAATGGAAGGGGCAACGGACACAAAAAAACCCGCTCTGGGCGGGCTTAATTGAACAGATGCAGGCTCAACTTAGCGAAGGACAGACCACCAGAATACTCGACCGATTATTCTGATGCCGTTATCGATTGCTTCCTGGGCCGAGTACTCTTCTGTGGGGTGTTCAGCCACATTCTGGCTCACAATCTTGATTCCGCCACCTGGCCTACGGTGCAGGTACTTCACCCGGAGCATGCCGTCGTGGTCGATCGCGTATATTTCTCCGTCCCGGATAGCGGTGTCACCGGTGTTCACGCCAACACAGGTGCCGTCCGGCATAACCGGTTCCATGCTGTTGCCCCGGACAAAGGCACAGGCTGCATTCTCTTCGACCACACCTGCCCTGGATAAGGTGGATTTTGCAAAGCGGAGTTTGGCGCCGTGGTTCTCGACTACCTGAGTCTGGCCCGCGCCGGCGGCCAGCTCGACTTCCCTGAACAGAGGCAATTCAACTTCATCCTCATCCAATGGCGTATCACTGTCCCAGGCATCCATGTGCCCAAAGAACTCCAGTTCGTCAGGCTTCTTGGGGGTTGCCGTCGACGCTATCCCCCCAAATTTTCTGCCCAAATATTCTACTCGCTGTTCAGACACGCGAGATTGAGAGTCCTCAGCTCTATGGACCTCGTCCAAGATTACAGCGTCATCAAGCCAGCCACGCTTTAAGCGTAACTTGCTCTCGATATCCCGTGCCAGTTTTTCACCGATGTTCCGGTGCCCGCTCAGGCATTGCCAAACCAGAGAGGGCGATCTGTTTATCGCCCTCGCAAAGTCGGCCTGCTTCCCTTCGAATTTTTCGTCAATAAGGCGCTTCAGCGCATCTTTTCTACTCATGCGCCGAGTATAGCTGGCGCTAATATCGCATTGGCTATTGACGTTAGATATAGCAAAAGCTACATTTTCGCTCATGAAACTCTCAACGTTCCTAAATCAATTGCCACCGGGCGGCCGCTCCGACTTCGCAAAGCATATCGGTGTGGCCCCTGCATACCTGTATCAGATGGTTAACGGCATTCGGCCCATTTCTCCGAAGCGCGCCCTTTCCATCTGCGAGGGTTCTGACTGGCAGGTCACTCCTCACGAGCTCCGCCCGGACATCTACCCGAATCCTACTGACGGGTTGCCGGCGGAACGATCTGGAGAGGCCGCCTGATGGTTTCTATTAAACCACTCCGGAGCTGGTGGAATACCCGTCTGACTACGGGTGGATATCTGTACAGGGTTTGAAGCAAGCGCGAGCTGCAGCGCTATCAGAAGCAGCCGGTAAAGCTGGACAGGCGAAAGCCAAGGTGCCGACATTGCAGCCGGGGACAGGGTCCCGGCGATAGAACGCCAGCAGACTGAGGCAAAGGTTCCCACGACCACCGCCCTCGCCGATCAGTCCGCCTGGCTCCCGTAAGGAGCCTATATCCGGGAGCGCTCTGTCCTTTTGACCAAGGTGACCTGGCAGGTCCCCAGCCTGCGCAAGTCAGCAGAGCGCTCCTCGGATGTGTAAGGGGTTGGGAGGTTCCCGGCCGACGCATCAACCGCAATGACATTGCGAACTTGTGGCTCCCACCGGTAGGGGGTCCCGGGTGGCACCGGATTAACAAATGCCAGAGCGGTGGTACCGGATAACCCGCCAGCTATGCAGGCATGGAGAAACGGTGTCTCGCTGGGCTCATAACCCGGATATCGGAGGGTTCGACTCCCTCGCCTGCTACCAGACAACGAATTGAGGTGGGCCATGCAATCACTTGGTGAATGGAACGCCTACGTTGCCGCCGGCGCCGATCGGGAAGAGAGAAAGGCCAGGCTGGCGGAGTGTCCGGAGTCACTACGGGAAAACGTGACATGTCACGTTAAGACAGTTTTTGAATTACGCAGTCGGAGCAGGCAATGCCAGAGAAACTCGAAATCAAACTTCCCTGGCCGCACAAGGCCCTGAGCCCGAACTCCAGGGGGCATTGGGCGAAGAAGGCCCGGGCTGCAGAAGTCTATCGGTACACCTGCAAGATGATTTCGCTGGAGACCATCCAGGCTGGCAAGTGGGATCTCACTCCGTTGAGGGAGTTGGTCGAAGCTGGCGGCGAAATTCATGTGTTCCTGGACTTCCATCCGCCCAACCGGCGAGCCCGGGACGACGACAACATTATTGCCGCGTTCAAGTCAGGCCGCGATGGACTGGCGGACGCACTGAAGATCGATGACTGCCACTTCCGGACACATCCATTCCTGAAGCGAGACGAGATCGTCCGGCCGGATGGAGAAATTCGGGTGGTGATTACGGGGAAAGGGCCAGAGGCCTGAAAAAAACACCCGCCTCAAACGGCTCGGCAAAGCCTCGGCGGGTAATCTTGAAGAGGTAATGATTATGGCTGATCTGATATTGAATGGCAACAACACGCCAACCATGAGCAGTCGCGAGATCGCGGATCTCACTGGCAAACGCCACGGCGACGTTCTGCGGGATATTCGCACCATGCTGGACGCGCTGAAAGATGACGCAGATTTGCGTCATGTCCGTGAAGAGAGAGATGGCCGCGGCTACACCGCCTGCATCCATCTCGACAAAGAGCTCACGGAAACCTTGGTAACTGGTTACAGCATCCCCCTGAGGCACCGAGTGATCAAGCGGCTGCACGAAATGGAGCAGCAGCAATCAGCGCCGCAGTGGATAGAGAATCTCAGCCCTCACGCTCGGGTCGTCATCGAGGACCTGAACTCCCAGGTAAACCACTACCGCCAGGAAACTGATCGCCTCAATGCAGTGTGCAACGACCTTGCGCAAAACTTGAAAGAAGGGCTCACCCCTGTCGAATTCTGCCGCATGCTGAATGGCGTCAACTTGAATCGTGTCCAGCCCTTACTGGTCGAACGGAAGCGCCTTCTGAAAACTCCTCACGGCTACCGAAGCGCTGCAGCCTATCGCGACAAGCTATTCACCGAGCGACGCTACCTGAACCGCGACGATCGCCCATGCGAGAAAGTGGTCCTCACCCAGAAGGGTGCGAAGTGGCTCTACTCCGAATACGAAAAAGGCCATCTGCAAATGCGGCGCGACTGGGATGGGCAATTCACTCACCTACTTTTTGAACAAGATTCGGAGGCCGCGTAATGCGAGCAAGAAACATCAAGCCAGGATTCTGGAAGAACGAGGACCTGGTCGAGCTGCCTTTCGAGCATCGCCTCCTGTTCGTTGGTCTGTGGATGCTGGCCGATCGGGAAGGCCGCCTGGAGGACAGGCCGAAGCGGATCAAGATGGAGCTGTTCCCTTGCGATAACGTGAACGTGGATGCCGGACTCGAGGACCTTACCTCCATGGGCTTGCTGGAGCGCTACGACTACCAGGGCGTGAAAGTAATCCTGATCACCAAATTTGCCGAGCATCAGTCGCCCCATCACTCGGAGAAGCGCAGTGAGTTACCGGGAAAGACCGGTTACGACCCGGTGACTCAACCGAAGAAGGCAAAGAAGGACTCGGGTAAGGGCAAGAAGCTACACGGCGAACCTACGGAAGAAGGACCGGAACAAACCGTAGATAGTCAGTCCGGCACCGGGGAAGGGCAACCACCTAACGGTAATGAGAAAGAGGATAATGGTAGACCTACGGTAGATTCACCGGAAAACCACGGTGAACCCACGATAGATCCACAGAGTAAGAACGGTAGATCTCGCCCTGATTCTCTGAATCCTGATTCTCCGAATCCTGAATCCATAGAAAAGACTATTGGCCCATCGGCAAGCGATGAGCCGACACAGTCCGGACTGGCTGACGACGATGACCAGGTGAAACCCCAGGCCTACCCGCACGAGTTCGAGCTTGCCTGGCAGAAATACCCCAAACGCCCCGGGAGCAACCCGAAACGCCAGGCGTTCAAAGCGTGGAAGGCCCGAACCAAGGAGGGCTACGACCCTGCCCACATGCTCGCCGGCGTCGTCCGTTACGCGAAATTCTGCAAGCAGAGCGGCAAGACCAACACCGAATTCGTGATGCAGGCCCAGCGGTTCTTCGGCCCGTCCTGTGAGTTTGAAAACGAGTGGTCGCCTCCCGAGCCGCCTGATCGGCCAAGGCATTCGGGGTTCGGCGATATCGATTACAGCAAAGGCTTGAAGCAGGGGGTGCCCGATGGGGTTGCAAATTTCTGACGCGTTCAACGAAGACCGGATAGATCACATCCTGGGGGTAGACGATCGGCGTGAAGGCAACTGCGCCCGCCACGGCCCGTTCATCGATGTTCACTTCAGCGGCAAGGGTAAACTGCCCGAGGGCTGGAAAGGCTGCCCAGAGTGCGCGGAGGAAGCTCACCGGGCCCGGATGCACGAGGAGGAGCGAGAGCGACAGGCGGAGCTGATCAAGGAGCGTGCTGATCGGTTCGTTCGGGCCAGTGCGATCCCTAAGCGGTTCGAATCCAAGGGCTTCGAGGATTTCCGGCCGGTCAACGGCAAGGCCGCCAGCATACTGCGCAAGATCCAGGGCTATTCCGATGCCATAAGCTCCGGAGACCACGGAGGCCGGTCCCTGATCCTGCTGGGCAACGTCGGCAACGGCAAAACCCACCTGGGGTGTGCCCTGCTCCGCGATGTTATTCGCCGCACCTGCAAGCCGGGCAAGTACATGACCTTCGCCGAGCTGGTCCGGGAAGTGAAAGCCACCTGGCGGAAAGACTCCCAGATCAGTGAGCAGGAAGTGTACGACCGTTTCGCCAAGCCTGAACTGGTGATTCTTGACGAGGTGGGAATGCAGAACTTCACGGAGTTCGAGCAGACCGTGGCCTACGAGGCGATCAATGCCCGGTACCTGCTGGAGAAGCCGACCGTGCTGATCACCAACCTGCCCGCCGGCGACCTGAGTACCTGCCTCGGTGAGCGCGTTGTCGATCGGATGAGAGAGAGCGGGGGCAAGGCTCTCGACTTTGACTGGAATTCCTACCGGGAAAGCGGAGAGGTGGCCAATGGCTGATCGGCTATTAAAGATGAGAGCCCGCCAGGCGGCAAAAGACTACATGCACGGCGCAGATCTTCGAGCCCAGTCCGAGGAGCTCTCCGACAAGCTTCTAGGGGTCAAGTTTGGCTGCAGCTCCTTCACGATCAGGAAGGTTCGGGAGCACATGCCAGTTGTTGCGCTCGATGACGATGACCAGGCGCTGATCCGTCAGTGTGCCGCAGAGAAGGCCCGTATTGACCAGCAGCTGCCGAAACTGAGCAAGTCTTATCTGTCCCGTCATTACCAGGTAAGCCCGGATGCGATCGACATCGAGTTGGATCTGGCAGGCTGGGAGGATCCGCGGATTCAGAGGAAAAAGCGGAGGGCTGCATGAGACACGACGAGCTGATGATTCGATTGGCCGATTACCTGAGCGGCATATCAGGCCGCATGATGTGGACCGACATGCAATTGGGCCCATCTGGCAGTCCGCGCCCTGACGTGTTCGCGATGGACAAGAGCTTTATGCACCCAAAGCCGGTGGCCTACGAGGTGAAGGTGTCTTTGTCCGACTTCCGGAGCGATGTAACGAAAGGCAAGTGGCAAAGCTATCTGGAGTTCGCCGGCGCCGTGATCTTTGTTGTGCCGAAAGGGCTGATCACGAAGAACGATGTGCCGAACGGTTGTGGGCTGATGACTTACAACCCGGAAACCGACACTTTCGCGTCTGTGAAAAAGCCGACTCTGCACCCAGTAACCCTTCCTCAGAGAGTAATGTTGAAGCTCCTGATTGATGGAGTGGATCGAGCTCACCAGGTGAACCGTCGCAGAATGCTGGACGAGTATCAGATTGAGGCCCGTGTTCGGAAGGCGCTGGGCGATGAGGTCGCGGCCGCGGTGTTCGATGTCCGGAAGGCCCAACAGACTCGCGATTACAAGATCCGGCAAATCCAGGCGCAGATCGAGGGCGAAGAAAAACAGCTTGAGGCGATCAGGGAGAGGAAGAACCAGGCGCGCCGCCAGGTCGATGACTACGCGAAGCAGGCTTACGGAGAGATCTATCGGATTCTCGGTCTGGACCCGGACCAGAACTTTTACACCCACCAGATCCAACGTCGAATCAAAGAGCTCGCGGACGCACTGTGCCGGGATACCGCAATTGCGGATCTTGAGAACCAGATTGATCAGCTGCGGCGAGCCCTTGAGCGTGCTACGCCAATGGAAAAACTGCGTAAAGCGGGAGGTGCGGCTTGAAGAAACGATCGGGGCCGGCATTCAACCAGCAGAAGCGCCCGCTCAAGCCATGCCCGAAGTGCCATGGGGGTGGCTTTGTGAAGCCGATGTTCTACCAGATGCCCTGCGATCGCTGCGAGGCATCTGGTGTTGTCTGCAAAGAAACCGGTGAAAGCCTCACCAAGGAAGACCTGGTGATTCAGCTGCGAATCCGTCTGAGCGAGCGCAACCAGGAGCTTGTGGAAGTCAGGAGGCAGATGGCGGCCATGAGGGCAGAGAGTAATGGCCGGGGCTATGGCGCTGGCGGATCCAGATACCACGGGGACTGAGATGCTGCAGAAGACGACACCGATACACTCCAAGAAAATCAGGGACGCAGCCCGAAACCAGGCCTGCACCCTGCAGATCGTTGGCGTGTGCAATGGCGACTGGTCGACAACGGTACTCGCTCACCTTCCGGACGAAAGCCACGGCATCGCCCGAAAGAGTGACGACCTGTCCGCCTGCTTTGCCTGTGAAGCGTGCCATTCGACAATTGACGGCCGGGCCAAGTGGCCACCGATGGAGCTGGAACACAAAGACTGGTATTTCCGCCGGGCCCAGATCCGAACCTGGCGGGTTCTCTTCCAGGAAGACGTTTTCTCGATAAAAGGAGCTGCTTGATCATGAAGTTGAAGGAAGCTTTGGAAATTATGTCCCAGGGCGGTAGCAGCCTTCTGATACCGGTCAAAATGGGTTTCTTCATAATGATCCGGCCCGTTGAGCCCGGCTCTTTCAAGACTCCCTCCGTTCCCGCAAGTGTGCGTCAAGAAAAAGACTGGCTTCCGGAGTGTGACTTCGAGTGTCGACCAGTAGAGGTTACGGCTGATGGATGGAGGCCGTTAAAGGAGCTGCAAGAAAATTGGGTTCAGTGGGGTGTAGATGCCCATGATCTGGATCGCGACACCTACATGGTTGTATAGGGGGACTTATGAGATTATCTGCGCGAAAGGCTTGGCATGACGCTTTTTACATTCCGAAGGATGACGCCCTCGCTCGAGCGCGTGCCCCGAAGAAAAATGTTCAGGAGAAGGCCCCCAAGGAGCCGGGACAGGTTTACTCTCAAGGATGGTATCGAAACCTGTATGAGGAAACGGAAAAGGGCCGCGTACTTTCTGGGCGAAAGCCTCTTGTAACGGGTTCTGAGTCAGCAAAAGGCGGCTCTGACTTTTTCGAGCGATGGGATGCAATGTGGAGGTCTCGCATCCAGGCTGCGATAAAGACACTGCCTAAGCCTTTGAGATCCTTCGGGGCGATAATGTACGCGCCAGCGACTGAGTTCAGCGCAGAGGACTGCGAGCGTGTTCATGAATACCTGCAAAATGAATTTTTCAAAGCCCTGGATAAAGACAGACTTCTAGCCATGCAAGGTAAGCGAATCGTTCGGCTGAAGCTCCTGATGTATGCAGCAATGCGTCATCACCGTGATGTCGTATTTGGCGGTGGATCTACGCTTGGTGGTCCGGCTGGTATATCGAGGTTCCTTTACCATATGTATGGCGAGAGGCTTCCGAGCGTTCAAAACTGGGCTGAGCATTGGGCAGCTGACTGGGACAAGATGCTGGGGATCCTCGACAATATGGAGCGAAAAGCCCTTGCTCCAGTTGCCAATGAAATTGGCTTGATTTCCGAAGAAAAGGAAGGAGCCGCGTAAGGTGTTGCGTTTTGGGGTGGTTTTGGTACTCTGACTCTAGCTTGGGAAACCATCCCCAATAGAACCGCCCTCCACTTGGAGCTGGCGGTTTTTTTGTGTCCGGACCAGATACGACGTGCGGCCTGCCGGGCATAACCAATAGCCGCTCGGTGAGGTTGGCGCCCTCTTTACAATTCAGCAGCCGCAACCAAACATGACTATTCGCCCGCCGCCGAGCGGGCTTTTTTATGCCTATGAATCGCCAACTACTCAGATCACAGCTGGAGCGCCACGAAGGCCTCCGCCTGAAGCCCTACCTCGACACAGTGGGCAAGCTGACCGTCGGCTATGGTCGCAACCTGGAAGACGTGGGCATCAGTCGTGATGAGGCTGACTTCATGCTCGACAACGATATCGACCAGGTTGAGCGCCAGCTGGAGACCGTCGACGAATACCGGGATCTCGACCCTGTTCGCCAGACGGTTATCGCAAATATGGTTTACAACCTCGGCTTTTCGGGCCTCATGGGCTTCAAGAACATGTGGGCAGCGATCGGTCGTCGGGACTGGAATTCTGCATCAGAGGAAATGATGCAATCTAAATGGGCCCGCCAGGTTGGCGTGAGAGCCGTTGAGTTGTCGGAAATCATGCGGACTGGCGAGGTGTAGCGGTGGATCAAATGGAATACGACCGCCGCCACTGGCATATCAGTAAGTCAATCAGCGTGGGGCACATACTGACTACTCTGACTGCTATGCTCGCAGCATTCTGGTTCCTTGCTCAGCAGGACACCAGGATCAGCAACCTTGAGCTCAACTACAGCCACCTGAAAGCCTCTCGGGCAGAAGATCAGGCCCGTACTGATCGTAAGTTTGAAGAGCTTAAGACAGACCTCCGGACTATCAATGCCAAGCTAGACAGGCTGATTGAGAGCCAGTCGGGTGGATACTGATCATCCTGACCCGAATCGCTGGTGGAAACACCGCCGGCGCGGGTACTACACCGGCAAGTGGTGGGCCATCTTGCAGACACCAGGCTGGGTTGCCCTGGAGCTGCACAAACCCGGCTCTGTTGCTGCTTTGGCCGTAGTTATCGGCTGGTCATATGGCATCAGCGCAACCCTTATCCTCAGCTACTTCGGCAACAACATCGCTGAGGCCTGGGCAGGCAAGGTGAAGCAATGATTCTGAGCACAGTGAAGGCCAAGCTCTCGGCGTATGCGGTTCCGATCATCGCCACTTTGCTGGTCGTTGCGGGACTCTCATTCTGGTGGCTTTGGTCAGACCGCCAGCAGCTGCTTCAAGAGAACGCCAATCTTACACAGGCCATGGATCAGGCCCGGGTCACCAACGAAGAGAACTTATCCCAGATCGCTCAGCTGCAGGCGGATATCCGTTGGCGGGATCAGCAAGCCCTGATCCGCTCAGAGCGAGAGAGAAACCTTAGCGAACAGCTGGCCAAGACCGAGGCCGAGCTGAAGGAGTTGGTCAAAGATGCGCCTTGCTCTGGTCCTGAGTATGTGTGGCCTGACGCTGTTTATGAGCGGATGCGGTCCGGCACAGTGGCTGACCCGAACCGAGTACGTGAAGGAGCAGGTTCCTCAGGATTACCTGGTACCGCGGACACTTCCGGCGCCACCTCGGCGGATTGACTGGTGCCCGGTGTGGGCTGAGCAGCTGAAGAAGGTGGCTACCGCGTGCGAGGGCGATAAGGATGACGTCAGGGCATGGAACGACCGGCCAATCGAAGAGGCATCTAAGTGAACGAAGAACAGACTGCCGAGCTCATCGAAGCTATCCGCCAGCAGACAGATGCCATAAATCGCCTGGCCAGCAGCAATTCCGCACTGGTTCAGGCGATGGCTGAGGCCGAGGGCATGGATGACGAGGACAGGGAGCCGCCCACTTACCTCGACGGCAGCTCACTCGACTGATGCCACAGCGTACCGCCAAGCCCTGCCGGGACAAGCTATGCCGGATGACCACCAGGGAGAAGCACGGCTACTGCGAGGCTCACGCTGACCAGGCGAAGAGCTGGACACGAGGTCGGGCAGGCAGAGGTAGAGGTGGCAGGCCATGGCGCCGGCTGCGAGAACAGGTGCTTGAGCGTGATCGGTACCTCTGCCAGCCGTGCAAGCGAGAGCGGAAAGCGACACCAGCGACTGAGGTTGATCACATCATCCCAGAGGCTGAGGGAGGCGCCACAGTTGCCGGCAACCTTGAGGCCACCTGCCACCCGTGCCACCAGGCCAAGACCCAGCGGGAGGCCTTGAGGGCTCGAAAGCAGGACGCCTGAGGCCCCGGGGGTGGGTAAATCGCTACCACCCTGGCCAGCGGACACCGCGCCCTCAATCGTTTTTTTTTGCGTGAGAAATAACGAAACTTTTTCCGGAGGTCCTGGTTGAACAACAACGCTCCAGTTCGCGCCTCCGGCGGAGGCCGAAAACGGAAGTCGGTTGGAACTCAGAAAAGCTCGATCACCCGGATCAATCCTCCAGAAGAATTGATGGGCGATGCGGCCCGGAGAATCTGGAAACAACAATCGAAGGTCCTGATCGATCGCGGAACCTTCGAGGTCGAAGACGCCCCACTGCTTCAAGCCTACTGCAATGCCTGGCAGCTGATGCTCGATGCCGAGATTCGGATTGCCAACGAGGGATTAACGCTCCCGACCGCCGATGGCAGCGAGAAGATGCACCCGGTTGTGAACGTCCGAGACAAGTCAGTGCAGCAGCTTTCGAGGCTTGGCTCACTGCTCGGGCTGGATCCGCTCACCCGGATGAGAATGCTCGGCGGTGGCGGAGCAAATAACGACGGCAACAACGAGGGCAACGAATTCGACGAGTTCTAACCTATGAGCGCCTACCCCAATGTGAACGCGGCGCAGAAGTACGCCCGCGATGTGGTAGGTGGCCGGATTGTCGCCTGCAGCTACGTGAAGGCAGCTTGTGCCCGACACCTGAATGACCTGAAGGCTGCGAAAGCAAAGAGCTATCCGTACCGGTTCGACCGGGACCTGGCGGAAAGAGCCTGCAGGTTTGTCCAGCTCCTACCCCACACCAAAGGGGAGTGGGCCAGAGGCAACCAGCGAATTGTCCTCGAGCCATGGCAGCTGTTCAGCTTCTCGATGGTATTCGGCTGGATCCGGAAGAAGGACAAGCTTCGACGGTTCAGGGAAGTCTATGAGGAGGTTCCCCGGAAAAACGGCAAATCCATCAAGGTGGCCGGTGCCGGGTTGTATGCGTTCTGCGCAGACAAAGAATACGGCGCCGAGGTCTATTGCGGCGCCACCAGTGAGAAACAGGCCTGGGAGGTGTTCCGCCCTGCCCTGAAAATGGCCAAAAAACTGCCAAACCTGCGCAACCGATTTGGCATCGTGCCCTGGGCAAAGAAGCTGGAACGCGGCGATGGAAGCGTCTTCGAACCGGTGATCGGAGACCCGGGCGACGGCTCCAGCCCCTCGATGTCGATCATCGACGAGTATCACGAACATCCTGACTCGCGCCTTTACGACACGATGATTACTGGCATGGGCGCCCGATCGCAGCCGTTGCTGTGGGTGATAACCACCGCGGGGTTCGACATCGCCGGGCCCTGCTATGAAATGCGGGAACGGGCCATCGAGATGCTGGAAGGCACCAGCCAGGATGACGAGCTGTTCGCCATCATCTACACCATCGATCCGAAAGACGATTGGACAAGCGATGAGGCCATTCTCAAGGCCAACCCCAACGCCGGGGTTTCGGTAAAGCTCGACTACCTGAAAAGCCAGCGCGATAAGGCAGTTGCCCGGGCCCGGCTGGCAAACAAATACAAGACCAAACACCTCAATGTGTGGGTCTCCTCGAAAGAGGGGTTCTTCAACATGGAGGACTGGAAACACTGCGAGGACCGGTCACTCACTATCGACCAGTTCCGCGGCGAGGATTGCATTCTGGCTTTCGACCTTGCGCGAAAGCTCGACATGAACAGCATGGCCCGGCTATTCAGCCGGCAGGTCGATAGCAAGACGCACTACTACTGCGTCAGTCCGAGATTCTGGGTACCGGAAGACACCGCGTTCGACAATGAAGACCGCCGGCTTGGAGAGCGATACCAGGGCTGGATTGAGTCCAAGCACCTGGACGCCACAGACGGCAGCGAAGTGGACTACCGGGAAATCCTGGAATGCGCCAAGGAAGCCAACCTGGAAACGCCGGCGCAAGAGTCGCCCATTGACCCACACGGCGCCGCGAACCTCTCGCACCAGCTGGACGACGAGGGCCTGAACCCGATCACCATGGTTCAGAACTACACCAACATGTCCGATGGCATGAAGGAGCTGGAGGCCGCGATAGTCTCCGGCCGGTTCCACCATGACGGCAATCCGATCATGACCTGGTGTGTTGGGAACGTGGTTGGCAAGTACCTGCCTGGCAATGACGACGTGGTACGCCCGATCAAGCAGGGCGATCACAACAAGATCGATGGCGCGGTGGCTCTCATTATGGCCATAGGCCGTGTACTGGCGAACGCCCAAGTAGGCGAAAGCGTACTGGATACCCTTTCTGACGACGACATCCTGGTGATGTAAATGCGCACTTATCTGATCGACACCCTGGGCCTTGCCGGTTTCGGGGCGATGACCTATGGCCTGTATCTCAGATTCGGCCTGGCTGATGCCCTTATCGCTGCTGGCGGACTGATGCTCGTCATGGCTCTGGCGGCTGCCCGCGCCTCCAAGCGCAACGCTGGCGGAGGTAAGAAATAATGCTTGAGTCCCTGTTTGCCCCTGAATCCCGCTCACTTGAGGATCCGAGTACGCCTCTGACTGGCCAGAATCTGGCGGAGTACTTCGACACCAATATCGGTATCCAGGTTGATAACCAGTCTGCCCTGACTCTCTCGGCGGTCTACTCCTGCATGTACGTTCTGTCCTCGTCCATCGGCCAGCTGCCGCTTCACGTCATGCGGAAAAAGGGCGACAACATCGAGGCGGCCAAGGATCACCCGGCTTACTGGTTGCTTCACGATGAGCCCAATGAGTGGCAGACCAGCTACAAGTGGCGGGAAACCAAACAGAGCCACGTCCTCGGCTGGGGCAACGGATACACCCAGACCGTGCGCAGCCCGAACGGAGAGCTTCGCGAACTCGTCACCCGCCGTCCCTGGGAAACGCAGCTGGTCAAGAATGGAAACCGCTGGCTCTACGCAGTTACCGAGGAAGACGAAGGCAGCCGCGCCGTCGCCCTCGAGGACATGATCCACGTCCGCGCCCTGGGCTCCGATGGCCGGACCGGCAAAAGCCTGATCCGGCAACACGCCGAAACCATCGGTCTGGGGCTGGCGGCTCAACGCTACGGCAAGGATTTCTTTACCGGTGGCGGCCGCCCTACCGGCCTGATCTCAGTGAAGGACTCGCTTCAGAAGGACAGTTGGGAGCGCCTGAAAACCGCCTGGAACAACGCGGTCTCAAAGCTGAAAGCCAGCGAGAACAAGACGCTGATGCTCCCGGCGGATCTCGACTACAAGTCGATCACCATTCCGCCCGAGGATGCCCAGTTCCTGGAAACCCGGAAGCTGAACCGCTCCGAGGTTGCCGGCATCTTCAACGTGCCGGCCCACATGATCAACGACCTGGACAAGGCCACTTTCTCCAATATCAGCGAACAGGCCATTCAGTTCGTGCGCCACACCATGATGCCGTGGGTTGTGAACTGGGAGCAGGAAATCAACCGCCGGGTATTCACTCGCGCCGAGCGTGCCGCTGGCTACTACTGCAAGTTCAACCTTGCCGGTCTGCTGCGCGGTACCGCGAAAGAACGAGCCGAGTTCTATCGCGCCGCGATCAACGACGGCTGGATGGATCGCAACGAAGTCCGAGTGCTCGAGGACATGAATCCACGGGATGGTCTGGACCAGATGCTGGTCAGTGTGAACGCCCAGCCCCTGAGCGCCCTGAATCAATCCGACACCCCCAACGATGACGAGGAACCCACCTCATGAGCGAAGTCGAGAAGCGCGCCCTTCTGTGTGAGGTGCGTGCCGAAGAAACCGAGGAAGGACAGCCGGCCCGCATCGTCGGGCATGGTGCGGTCTTCAATAAGCGCAGTGAAATGATCCTGGGCATGTTCAAAGAAGAGATCGCCCCGGGCGCCTTCGATGACGTGCTCGGCGACGATGTCCGCGCCCTATTCAACCACGATCCCAACTTTGTGCTGGGGCGCACTCGCAGCGGGACGCTGGAGCTTTCGGTTGACGCCGAGGGCCTTCGTTACGACATCAATCCGCCAGACACCCAGTCCGTCCGGGACCTGGTGTTGGCTCCGCTGACCCGGGGTGACATCACCGGATCCAGCTTTGCGTTCCGGGTTGCGCCTGACGGTGACGAATGGATGGAAGACGACGACGGACTGATCGTGCGGACCATCCACCGTTTCAGCCGATTGCTCGACGTTTCGCCGGTGACCTACCCGGCTTACCCGGATGCGGGCGCTGCAAAGCGCTCCCTCGAGGCTCGCTGTGAAGAGATCAAGGGTCTCGCCCAGCGTGCCATCAATCAGCGCCGCGCCCGCGAGCGCTTCCTTGAACTCATCCACGCCTGAACCTACTACCGCCCCGGAGGGCACAGCACTATGAAACTCCATGAATTGAAGCAAGCGTACAACGAGCTCGCCCGGAACATGCGCAACCTGCATGACAAGATCGGCGACACCACCTGGACTGACGAGCAGCGCAGCCAGTGGAGCGACTGGAAACAGAAGCTCGACGGTCTGGACGAGCAGATCAAGCGCGAAGAAGCCCTGCGCGATGCCGATCAGCGTTTCGTTGAGGAGAACGAAGAAGAGTACCGCGACAACCTGGACAATGAAGAGCGCGGTGGCCAGTCCGTTGATGAGCAGCGTGCTCAGGCTTTCGATGCCTTTATCCGGCAAGGCATGCAGGAGATCAGCCCCGAACAGCGCCAGATCATTCGGGAGATGCGTGCTCAGGGAACGTCTCCGGATGAGAAGGGCGGCTATACCGTGCCGGTCGAAATGCTCAACATGATCCACGAGTCCATGAAGGACTATGGAGGCCTGGCCAGCGTTTCGCAGATCCTGAACACCGATTCCGGACATACCATCGATTGGCCGACCAGCGACGGTACCGCTGAAGAAGGCGAGCTTCTGGGTGAAAACACCGAAACCAGCGAAGGCGACGTAACCTTCGGCATGGCCAGCTTGGGCGCCAAAAAGCTGAGTTCCAAGGTTATCCGTGTGTCCAATGAGCTCCTGAACGACAGCGGCATCAACATCCAGGCATTCCTGTCTGGTCGCATTGGCCAGCGCCTGGGCCGCGGTGAGGCCAAATACCTGGTGCAGGGAACCGGAGCAGGCACTCCTGAGCAGCCCACTGGCCTGCAAGCATCGGTTACCGGGACCACAACCGCCGCGAGCTCCAGCGAGTTCACCTGGCAAGAAGTGAACGGGCTGATTCACAGCATCGACCCGGCTTACCGCCGCGCTGCGAATTTCCGCCTCGGCTTCAACGACAACACCCTGAAGATGCTGACTGAGATGGAAGACCTGCAGGGCCGTCCTCTGTGGCTGCCAGCAGTCTCCGGTGCGGCGCCAGCCACCGTGCTTAACGTGCCCTACTTCGTGGACCAGGGCATCGCCGATATCGGCGTGAACAATAAGTTCATGTACGGCGGCGACTTCAACCAGTTCGTGATTCGTCGAGTCCGGTACATGGTTCTTAAGCGCCTGGTTGAGCGTTACGCCGAGTTCGACCAGACCGGCTTCCTCGCCTTCCATCGCTTTGATTGTGTGCTGCAGGACACCGCCGCGATCAAGGCACTGCAGGGCGCAGCGACTTAATTCACCGGGCCGCCTTGTGCGGCCCCTGAACTGACGGAGCCGATATGCTCGAGCTGGACATTATCAAGCAACACGTCCGGCTCGAGCCGGACTTTGTCGAAGACGACACACTGCTCGAAACCTACTCAACCGCAGCCCAGCGCCTTGTCGAAAACCACACCGGCCGCACGCTCTATGCCACGGCGGCAGAGATACCGAAGGATCCGGATACAGGTGAGATAACCGACGAAGACGCCCTGGTTCTGGATGACGACATCACCACGGCCATGCTTCTGCTGATCGGCCACTGGTACGTCAACCGGGAGAGCGTTGTTGTAGTGACCATAACCTCTGAATTGCCCATGGCGGTCGAGGCTTTGATTTCGCCGTACCGCCACTTTCATTTCGCGTAGCGAGGAATAACTCATGGCACGCAAACCCAGCAAGACAAAGCAGGACCAGGCGACAGAGCAAAAGCCAGTCGATCCTGAACAGGTCGAAACCTCTGAGGCTGAAAATCAGCCAGAAGCGGCCGGCAGTGAGCAGACTGAGCTCGAGACCCAACAGGCAGCAGAGCCACAATCCGAGACTGCAGGATCCGAAGAACAGGAAGGAAATCCTGCCGCCAGGACGAAAGCTCGGATGGTTGAGGCCACGCTGAAAACCCGCCATTGCCGAGGCGGCATCTGCAAGGAAGCCGGCGAGACCATGTCGATGACCCAGGGCGAATACGACCGCCTGAAGAAATACGACCGGGTAGAGTGAGATGAGAGCCGGCCAGCTGCGGCACAGAATCACTATTGAAAAGCCTGGCCAGACTCAGGATCCCGCAACCGGAGAGATGATCCCGGGCTGGGAGGTCGTGGCTACTGTATGGGCTGCTAAACGGCCTTCCAGCGCCCGCGAATTCAAGCAGTCCCGCGCTGGCCAGTCTGAGGTCACCGGTGAATTCCAAATTCGGTACCGGCCTGGTATCGACGCAACGATGCGTATTGTTCACAAGGGCCAGATCTTCAACATCGAAGGCGTTCTGCCTGACGACCGAAGCGGGCGGGAGCACCTGACCCTGCCCTACAGCGAAGGTGTAAACGATGGCAGCTGATGGCGTGAACTATGAATTCAACGGTCTGCCGGAACTGCTCGGCAAGCTGGATGGCCTTGAGTTCGACATGAAGCGCAAGGGCGGCCGGTTTGCTCTCCGGCGTGCGGCTCAAGTACTAAGGGATCAGGCTCGGGCCAACGCAGAACGAGTCGACGATCCCCAGACCCCAGAGAGCATCGCGGACAATATTGTCGAGCGTTGGTCTGGCCGCACCTTCAGGAAGACCGGCAACATGAAGTTCCGTGTCGGCGTTCTTGGTGGGGCCAGACAGTATGCCAACACCAGAGAGAACGTGCGTAAAGGCAGGGCTGGCCAGTCCTACCGAACCGATGGCGACAAAGGAAATCCTGGCGGCGACACCTGGTATTGGCGCTTGCTTGAATTCGGTACCGAAAACATGGGCGCACAACCGATCTTCCGTCCCGTTCCGTCTCAGGCTGGGCAAGCGGCGGCTGACGAATTTGTCAGGCAGTACAGCAAAAAGATCGATCGGGTTCTCCGGCAAGCGAAAAAGAAGGCGGCGAAATGAGCATTAAAGTCATTCTTCCTGACGGCAAAGCCCCTAAAGCAGGACACGGAACCCGGATCCTCACCGAGGACGGCACCGAGATTAAAGGTGTTACGCGCTGCATCATCGACATTGAACCGAATGACGTTGTCACCGCGCACCTGGTGGTCCATGTTCGAGAGATTGAGAACCTTGAGCAGGTAGCCGGCCACGTATACATCGGCGGGATCTATCCCGAAGAGTGTTCTCACGAAGAAGCGGTTGAGCGCATTAACCAGCTGCGTCCGAGCGATAAGACATGAATCCGCCTATCTTCCAGGTCTGCGCTGCAGATACGAATGTCACCGCTTTGCTTGGCACCGCTCCAACGCGCCTTTTCCCGTTCGGTGAAGCACCTCAGGGCGTCACCCTGCCGTATGCAGTCTGGCAGACGATAACTGGCCTGCCTGATAACTATCTCGGGCAGGCGCCGGACATCGATCAATTCACCATCCAGGTTGATGTCTACGCCGACCGAGGCAGCTCAGCCCGGGAGGTAGCACAGGCTCTCCGCAATGCGATCGAGCCGCACGCTCACATAGTTGGCTGGAATGGAGAGAGCACCGACCCGGACACCGGCCACAAGCGATACGGATTCGATGTGGACTGGTTCGTCCACCGATAAACTAGCAACCGAGGCCTGCAACTGAGCGGGCTTTTTTCTGCCCTGGACTCGTCGAGATGACGCTCTGTAGGGCTCCCTTTTCCCATCCCGCCGCGAGGCGGCACGTTCCCATCGAGAGGATTTTGTCATGAGCGTATTGGCCCAAGGCACCCACATCTTCTTCCTGGACACCTCCGGCGGCACACCGGTGGTTACCCGGGCAGAATGCGCAACCAACTTCACACCGGGCGGCGACCCGGCCGATCAGATTGAGGACACCTGCCTCGAAGACTCCGAGCGCTCCTACAAGTCAGGACTCCGGACACCAGGTCAGGCAACCATGGGTTTGAATGCCGACCCAAAGATTGCAAGCCATATCACCCTCTACAATCTGTCTCGACTGAATCCAAGCCCCAAGATTCCGTGGGCGGTCGGCTGGTCCGATGGTGAGGGCACTCCTGGTTACGGTAGTGCAGTCAAATCAGTAAGCGTCGATGCTGGCGGATCTGGCTACAGCTCCCCCACGGTGACATTCTCGGATCCTGAAGACCCGAACGGCGTGAAAGCTGAGGGTACCGTTGAGACTGATGGTGATGCAGTAACTGGAATTACGATCACAAACCCTGGCTCAGGCTATCGCGCCGCCCCAACCGTCAGCATTACCGGCTCTGGTACCGGCGCGACAGCAACCGCAACTTTGGACGAAGTAGATCTCGTTTGCCCGGACACCCGCACCTGGTTCAAATTCCGTGGCTACGTTTCCGACTTCCCATTCGATTTCAGTCAGAACACTGTCGTGACCACGGAGGTCAGCATTCAGCGTTCTGGAAGCTCACAGTGGATTAAGAAGGCAACCACATGAATCTGACCCTTGATAACCTCAAGGAAATGGGCGCCTTTACCGGCGCCCCGGTTGAAAAGGAAATCACCTGGAAACAGGGCAAGAAGGAACTCACTGCCACGGTTTATGTTCGGCGTCTGTCCTATCGGACGGCCGTTTCTGACATTCAGGCGATGAAAAATAACTCCGACGCAGTGGCGGGCCGAATCGCTGCCAGCATTTGCGATGAAAAGGGTAAGCCGATTTTCACGCCTGAGGACATCACCGGTGACGCGGATCCTGATCGAGGGCCGCTAGATGGCAACCTGACCATGGCTTTGCTGTCTGCGATCGGAGAGGTAAACGAGCTGGGAAAAGCAAAGAGCTGACCGAAGAGCAGGAAGTCTGGCATGAGCTTGTCCTCAACGGGGTGGGTGGTCAAACGATCACCCAGGCCCAGGAGATAATGCCTTATTCCGAGTTCCTGGACTGGATGGCGTACCGCCGGAAAAGGGGCAGCTTCAACTTGGGCATGAGAGTTGAGCGCGGTACCGCCTTACTTGCGACCATCCTCCACAACACCAATCGCAAGAAAGATAGCCAGCCGGTCAGCTTTTATCACTTTGCCCCTTATCACGAGGAGCCTGCCATTTCGATGGAAGAGGCGATGGAGAAATGGAAATAGCTTGCTAAACTCCGTGGGAAAGTACGGAGGCCCTTGAATGAAAAAGCTGTTCCCAATTGCGTTGTCGGTTTTGATCGCCGGCTGTATATCCTCGCCTAAGATGCCGGATGCCACTCAGTTTGTGGCGCTAAAGACAGAGGCACCGCCCCCCGAATTAATTGGCTTATGGACTGGCGCGATGGGGCCGTATATCTCAACTATTGAGATAACCGAAACTGGACGCGGTAGGCTCTGTAGCGCTTACGCTTCCTGGGAAGGAGTGATGGGCGTCAAATACAGCTCCGGCCAGCTCCACAACGTTGGATTCGGCGCAGCCGATGTATCCATTAATGGTCGAACTCTAGTTGTTAACCCAGTCGACGACCTGTATCCAACATACCAATTTGCATCGGACCAGGAACTTGTTGAGGCCGCCGGCTACTGCAAAGAGCAACTGGCCGAAAGATAGTCCGATATAAATTACGCTGAGAACCCGCCCAAGCTGGCGGGTTTTTTATTGCCTGGAGAAAAGCATGTCCAGAAAGTCGCTTGGCACATTGACGCTCGACCTAATAGCCAAGGTCGGCGGATTCGAAGCCGGCATGGACAAGGCCTCGAGGAAATCACAGAAAACCGCGAAGAAGATCGAGCAGTACTCAAACCAGATTGGAAAGGCTTTAACTGCAGCCAGCGCGACTGCAATTGCAGGAATGACAGCCATCGTCGCATCGACCGCTGACGGCGCTCGAGAAATAAAAAATCTGTCAGCTCTCGCAAACACGACCCCTCAGCAATTCCAGAAGCTCACCTATGCCTCGAAGCGGTATGGCATCGAGCAAGGGAAAATGGCTGACATCCTCAAGGACACGAACGATCGCATTGGGGATTTCATCCAGACCGGCGGCGGCCCGATGGCCGATTTCTTCGAGAAGATTGCCCCGAAGGTTGGTGTAACCGCTGATCAATTTGCCCGCCTATCTGGGCCCGAAGCGCTTCAGCTCTACGTGAAAAGCCTCGAAGAGGCCGGTGTTAGCCAGAACGATATGACGTTCTACATGGAAGCGATCGCTTCCGATGCCACCGCCCTGCTTCCGCTTCTGAAAGACAACGGAAAAGAGCTGAGAAACCTCGGCAACGAGGCGGAGAGAACTGGCAACGTATTCAGCGACCTTGAGTTTCAGCAGCTTGAAAATATCCGGCGCGGTATGGATGAGCTCACCGGTGCTGCCACTGGCATGAAGAATGAGCTAGTGATGGGTGCTTTGCCGGCGGTTGAGGATCTTGTCGAGTTCATGAGCGACGAACAAACCCTGCAGTCCGCTCAGGCCCTGGGCTCGGCAGTTGTTATCGCAATGAACAAGGCCGCTCAAGCGGTCGATGGGGCCATCAAGATCACCAGGTTCCTGGCCGAAGAGCTGGCGGCCATGACTAACGGAGCCGCTGCAGACGATATCGTGCGCCTGGAAGATGAGCTGGAAACGCTCTATTCCATGTTGGACAACCCAACAAATCGAGTCCGGTTCTTCGGAAAGGATGGCATCGTCGCCTACTACGACAAGGACGAGATCTGGCAGATGATCGCCGATACGGAAAACAAGATCGTCGATTTCCGTAGGCGCATGCAGCAGAACACCAAGAATGCGCCGGTTGTTGACCTTGTTGGAATGCCAGAAGTTCCGGACACCGCGACCGGTGCAGTCGGGGGATCGGGTACTGGCTCCAGTGACGGCATGGGATACGAGAAGCTGAAAGCTTCGTTGGACGAGAGATTTGCAATCCAAGTTGAGTACCAGGAGCGACTCAAGGAAATTCAGCAGGCCTATGCCAGAGGCGAAATCGAGTTAGCCGAAAAGACAGAACTGGAGAAGCTGGCGGCCCAGCAGAGGATCAGGGAAGAGATCGAATTTGATTCAAAGCGTGAGCAATACGATTCCCACATTGAGCTTTACCGGGACTACCAGGAAGAGCAAACCCGACTTGCTGAGCAAGAATCGAAGAAGCGGGCCCAGCTGGAAGAGCAAGCTCAATCGGCCATTACCAGCATGCACCGCTCAACGTGGCAGGCCGCGGCCGGGTTCCTGAACACATTTGCTGGGGAAAGTAAGGCAGCAGCACTCGCCTCAATTGCGATAACCAAGGGCCTCGCTATCGCGCAGACGTTCGCGCATACGCAGACAGCGTCCATGCTGGCATTTGCAAGCCAGCTCATTCCCGGCGACCCCACCTCAATCGCAAGAGCTGAGGCTGCATCTGCAGCCGTGCAATCAATGGGCGCCGTAAAGGCCGGGCTGATTGCTGCAACCGGCCTTGCTCAGGCTTATCAGGCGGTAAATGGCGGGGGCAGCGTCGGTACCGGCGGCTACTCATCCAGCGGAACCAACCCTCCAGTTTCGGACCCAGTCGATCCGACCTATTCGGAAAACCTTGATGAAAACCGGCGCGGCGTTCAGATCGTCTTCAACGGGGACGTTAATGGCCTCGATCCAGACCAGATAGCTCGATCTATCAAGGATCACCTCGACTCCACCGATTTTGTACTCATAGAGCCAACGTCCCGAAACGGACGGGCGCTCTCTACCGGCTAATAGGCACTCATGGCAACGATCACGTTTATAGCCAGGCGCTCGCTCATTGCGGGGCATGTCGAAGGCGAGCAGGTAGTTTTCGAATTGCCTCTGTCTCGAGCATCTGCGAACAGAAGTCCGCGGCGCTTTTTTGAAGAAGCGAAAAGTCTATCAGGCCGCAGAATGACTCGCCTGATGCACCGAGAGGATCGCCGGAGCCTGCAAACACCTCCATTCCGCGATGAATCGCTGAAAGCGCAGATTGTGGAATTCCTCGATTCAGTAGCGGCTGGAGAGGTTTGGACGCTGGACCTCTATGGGACTCCATCCAGCCCCGACTTTCCCCAATCATTCATCGTCCAAGGCGATTACAGCGAGACACTTGTCGACCAAACCGGATTCTGGCGATACACCTGGCAGGCAGTTGAAGCATGAGAATCGATACACCTGAATTTTCGCAGTACAACAAGGCATCGGCTCAGGAGCCGGCATTTGTTGTTGAGATTGCTTTCGACGAAGCCGCTACGGATCTCATCTACCTCACCAGCCACGCGATCGCTGGCCTTTCTGGTGAAATCTTTGAAGGTGTGCTGACTGATATTTCCGGTACCACCCAGAAGATCAATCCGGACAAAGCCCTCTCCGAGATCGGCTCCCTTTCCTTCTCCGCCCTCGATGACGATCTCACTGCCAAGCAGCGAGCAAAGCTGAACTCTGGCCTCGGTCTGCGCGGGAAGCGCGCTCGCTTCTATGCCGGATTCCGGGGGCTGGACTGGTCTACCTACACGCTGGTCCAGACACAGATCATCCGCGGTACCAGTTACAAGAATATGGAGTACACCTGGCGTTGCTCTGATATCCAGCGAGAGATGCGGGAGCAGATTTTCGAGGTAAAGCAGACCTCGCTGGCGGCAACCCTGGAGCCGGACGATACCGAGGTCCAGGTATACAACACCGATGGATTCAACCAGGTAAAGCAGCCTGACTCACCTTCCGGGAAAACAGACGCCCCGGGGCAAAAGGTCGGTTACATCATCCTGGAAGAGGATGGCCAGAAGGAAATCATCCGCTACACCGGAAAGACGTCAACCACCTTCACTGGTTGTACTCGAGGCGTTCTCGGTACCAGGCCGATCCGTGTCGAGAAATCGGACGACGAAGGTGCAGACAACGCTCCCAAGGTGGAGGAATACGTCTACCTGGAAATGCCAGCGCCGATGCTCGCCTACGCCATTCTCACCGGATCAATCTATGGCGAGGTTGGCGAGACCCTGCCGGATCACTGGCACCTGGGTATCGCGCCCCAGTACATCCGGACCTCCGATTACACAAACATCGGGGAGGATCTATGGGATCCAACCAATGCAGATCTCGGCCTGGCTGCACGGATCGCCGGCGTCACCGATGAAGACGGCAAGCAGTTTGTTGAGGAGCAGCTGTTCCTGCTGATGGGCTGCTACGCCCCGATCTACGCCAATGGTGAGATTGGCCTCCGGAGAATGACCGGCGTCCTCTCCGATTCCGCATCGACCCGCACGCTTGATCGCCGGAATGTCATGAAATACGGCTCGCTCGAGCACGACATGAACGCGATCATCAACCGGATCGTGATCTCCTGGAACTGGGTGGATCAGCGAGAGGAATACACCCGGACCAACCTGCTGATTGATCAGAGCTCCATCGACACTCACGGAGAGGCTGATCTCAAGCAGCTGGAGTTCCGTGCTCTTCACGGTTCCCGGCACTCCTATAACACCCTCCGGAATCGCTTTGACGCTCTGCGCGATCGGTACGCTGGCCCTCCCCTGCGCATCTCCCTGGAGTTAATGCCCGACCAGAATGATCTGGAGGTCGGGGATATCGTTCGCCTGCAGCTGGAGGAAGTCGAGGACTACTCAGGCGCGGTCACTGGCATCGATCGGGCCTTTGAGGTTCAGCAGGTCAAGGTCAACTGGAAGACTGGTGTGGTTTCCGTGGTCCTGTTCGGGAGCTCCCAGAAGGCCCAGCCACTGGCGCCGGAACAGGAAGGCGCCACCCTGCCCGATTCCGTCTACGCGGTACCGGGGGCCACCGAGATTAACAGCACCAATTTCCCGGGTGCGGTCTCGTCTTCCAACGGAATCACCACCGTCAGCGCGGATATCGACCTGACTGGAGCCGACAATCTGCGAGACGTATCCGCAATCTACTACTGCCTGGAAGACCTGACCATCAACGCTGGTGTTACGGTCACGATCAGCAAGAACACCCAGATCCGGGTGAAGGGATTCTTTCAAATCAACGGCAAGATCGATGGCCGTGGGCAGGGCTGGGACGGCGGTCTCGGTATGGACATCGTTCCCGGCGCCGGCGTTGAAAACCTCGAACAAAGCCTCGCCAAAATCTACCCGCCGAAAAAAGGATACATCGGCAAGCCTGCTGGCGGCGGTGGCTTCAATCAGATACGCCAAAGCTTTGACACGTATTTCACCGAAACTCTGATTGAGGAGTTCATTGACGACGACAGAAACCAGGGACTGCGCACCAATGCCGATGAGCTCAGCCTGACGATTGAGGGCGACAATCTGGCCGGTTTACCGGTGAATCTGATCGGCCAACCTGGGGCCGGCGGTGGCTCAGTCGTCACCCGATCTGTGGTCTCAGAATATCCCCGGAGACCTGGTATCGACGGTCAGCGCGCGGCCGGGCTATTCGCAGGGATGTTCCAGCCAAACTCTTTCTCCTATGCGAGATTTACCGCTGCCGGCGGTGCTGGGGGCAAGAGTGGAGCTGGCTTGTTTGTAGTCTGCAGCGGTTCAGAGCTTGGCGCAGGAGGTGAAATTGACCTATCAGGGCAGGAAGGGCAGCCCGCGAATGGGGGTGAGGTTCTTCCCATTGATGGCGTGACGACCGGCCTTGAGAACATAACGCTATACGGCGGTCGCGGTGGCGGCGGATCTCCCGGGGCGATGTACTTTGCTATTGTCGGCGGCACCAGCAATCCACCAACGCTGACCTCTGGGAACTCTTCCTTCTATTACGGAGACTCATCATCCAATCAGGCGGAGCTCACCCTTCGCGCTGAAGACTCGTTCCAGACTCAGGTCTCCCAGGGCCTCCGTGAAGCCGCAAGCATTACTGTAAACGGCGCCCATAATGACCAGCCCAGAGGGAATCCAAACCAGCTCGAGTCCTTCACGCGGATTCAGTTCCTGAATGGGGAAATTGCCCCGGCTCCAGATCTGCCGGAGTTCAGCGAGAAGCCAAGCGCCATCATTGTTACCGAGGCGCTCAACACTCCGAAGACGCCGAACGCCAACCTGTCTACCCTAGAAGTCTCGGTCTCCGCTCCTGCAGACAGCGCCTACAGCTACGCCCTGGTCGAGTATCGCCTACTTGGTACACTCGGATGGTCCAACGCTGGCCCTGCTTCACCGGAAGCACTGATCACGGTTGCTTCAGATGGCGCCACCTACGAGGTCCGGGCCCGCTCCGTATCGAACAGTGGCGTGGTCTCCCAGGACTACGTGGTCACAACGTTCACGACGACAAAAATCATCGGGGCCGAACCCGAGGATCCGGATGTCGACGAGAAGATCGTTATCCCGCCGGTGCGAGGGCTTGAGCTCGAGGAACAGGGCAACGACACCGAATTCACCGGGCGTGATGCGAAGTTCGCATGGCGGGCAACGACGGTCAGCGAGTGGTTTGAAATCGGCTCCGAAGGCCAGCTGGGCGCCAGCGCCGGCGAACTCGATCTGTACTTCCGGGATTACCAGGTGGAGATCTGGGCACAGAACAAGATTGTCCGGACCGCGTGGGTTAAAGATCCAGCCTTCGTGTACTCCTATGAGAAGAACGCCGAGGACTATGCCAGGGAAAATGGCACGACCGGCGCCTGGCGTTCGTTCGAGATTCGAGTCTACTGCCGTGGCCGCCTAAACCAGATCAGCGATCGCCCGGCAAAGCTTAGCGTCAGTAACCCAGCCCCGACCAATATCAACGGCCTTGGCATCACCGCCGGCTTCAACGTCATCGAGATCATCTATAAAAAGCCGGATGACCTCGACTTCGCCGGCGTCCAGGTTTGGGTATCTGAAACCTCGGGATTCGATCCGGATGCAGTGGAGCCTGTGGCCACGATCGGAGACAACAGCTACGTTGCTGGCGGACTGAAGCAAGGACAAAACTACTATGTCCGGCTCCGGCCGTTCGATTCTTTCGGCATCGAGGGCACAACTCCCACTGCTGAGATCATGGTCACGACGCGAACCGGCCAGGATCTTGAAGGCCTGAGCGGATGGGCTTACAGGATCGATCCTGCCGACCGACAGTTTATCGAGGACAATCTCGCTGGCGATGCAATTCCCTCTGAGAAAATCGCCAGCGTAGCGGTCGCCAAACTGCTGGCAGGAGTGATCAACGCTACCGGTCCAATTACGACAGAGAGCATTCTTCGCGCAGTCGACGACATAAACAACCCGTCAGTCCAGGTCGGCATCGGTCCTACATCTCTCCCAGTAGGCGGAGCTCAGACTTCGCTTCTGATGTGGGCGATCAACTCCGTGGGTGACGTGACATTCGGAGTAGACGAACTGGGCAACCCGTATTTTGCCGGCACGCTGGATGCGGCTGGCGGGATCTTCGGGGATCCAACTGGATACTATGTCGAGTTCGACGGTACCGATCTGACTATTAATGCCGAGAATCTGCAGCTGGACGCGACCGGCAAGCTGACGCTCGGTGGCCAGCTTGAGGTTGACTCAGCCGGAAATGCCACATTCGGCGGAACTCTTCAGGCGGCAGCTGGGGTATTTGGCGACAAGCAGACCGACGAATTCATTGAATATGATCAGGTTGCCTTGACCATCGGCGAGAAGGTTCGGATGTCAGGCGGGCGGATCCCCTACTTTGGATTCGTTACCTCTACGGGGAGTCTCTCTAATGGCCCCGCTGGTTGGTCAGCCAGCAAAACCGGAACAGGCCGTTACCGGATTACTCACAGCTTTGGCGACTCATCCCAGTTGAATACTATTGTTCTGGTCTCCCCTTTCGCGGTGGCCGGTGATTTCGTCATCGCCAATGTTGTGAACTATTTCAGCAATTACTTCGATGTCGAGATCGTCAATCTCTCTGCCGGCAATAATGTCGACACTCCGTTCAATATCTCAGTGATAAAAACCGTCTGAGGATAGGAAATACTATGTCTCAATACAAAACCGGCACCGTCTCGGTGACCAACGGCAGCCAGGTAGTCACCGGTACCGGGACCGCCTGGCTTTCGAATGTTCAACCCGGGGATGGCTTCACAGTTGCTGGCACTCAGGTGCCTTACACAGTGGGGTCCGTGGATTCGGATGGTCAGATTACATTATCGGCCGCGTACGCCGGCCCGAGCGGATCCGGCCTGGCCTATGCGATCTGGCGAGATTTCACTACCAACGAGAATCTTCCAGAGCTTTCCCACGGTGATATTGAAACAGCGACCATCTGGACGCGGGCGCTTCGGTTAATCGATGCGCTGGTCGGGGCCGCGACTACTACCAATCGAGGCACAGTCGAAAAGGCCACGACATCCGAAGCCAAACAGGCAGTCGCCGATAAGTACCCGGACGCGGCGGGAGTTCATGCGGCGTTTAACCAGTACGGGCTAGGCTCGCCGCAAGAATTCCTAGAGGTCGACGCCGACACTCTTACGAATCCGGGGTTTTATTATCTCGCAGGAGCGGCAACGAATTTGCCGGATAGCAGCCCCCACCGAGTTATCGTTTATGGTGGGGCCGTTTCCGGTTCTCCGAGGCTGGGGCAAATAGCTGCAGAGTGGGACTCAAACAGGACTTATTCGAGATTCTTGGATAACTCGGGTGTCTGGTCTCCGTGGGTCAAGCAGTACAATCAAGAGAGCGTACTCGGCACCGTCTCCCAGTCTGGCGGCGTACCCACCGGGGCGATCATTGAGCGGGGGTCGAATGCTAACGGCGAGTATGTGAAGTACGCCGATGGGTCTTTGATATGTAAGTTCGTTAAAAGCATTGACTTCTCTTCGGTGGTTCGAACGGACTGCACACCGCCCGCACCCTTCGCGGGGTTCGAAGCATCCGTCGGCGGCTTCACGAAAAGCGGAGTTTTATCTGATTCAGAGCGCGAACAACTAGCGGGTGTAGTCGGGACTTGGTCCTCCGCCGCTGGGGGACAGATTAGAGTCTGGAACCCGGTCGGAACCTTAAATACAGACGTATACTTTCAAGCAATCGGGAGGTGGTACTAATGCTTAAAATCAATCTATCTCCGGTACGCTCTGACGAGCCGCAACTTGAAATCTCGTACACCGCGCCAGTCCTGACCGTGGACCGCACTGCCTATGACCTCAGTGAACTGCCTGACGGAGCCACAGCCGAACATCCGGTGTTGGGCCATGTGTCCCGTACTGATTCGGGCTATGAGGTCACCTTGAAGCTGACACACGGCGCCAATGCCCCGGAGGCAACGAGATTTCCCAAGCCTATCGAAGTGACTCAAGATGGTCCGGTAGAGCTCCCGCCCTATGACTCAGTCGAGGAGAGTGAAAATGTCCTGGCTTAACGAGGCAACTGAGCTGAAAACCGCCGAGGAAAAGCAATTTGAATATGAGAAATCTGTTCAGCATCGTCTTACTTCAGCGGTCCAAAGGCATATGGATGCGGTTGTAGGTGAACGAAACTATGACAGCATCATCAGTTGTTGCACCTATGCTACATCCCTGAACCCCAAGTTTTCCGCAGAAGGCCAGGCTGCGGTGGAGTGGCGAGATGACGTTTGGGTGGTCTGTTACGACATCCTGGATGAGGTTAAAACTGGGCAGCGGCCTATCCCGACTGAGGATGAGTTGATCGCATTGCTGCCGGTATTAGAGTGGCCTGCAACATGAAAATTCACTTCTGCAAATCCAAAGACATAGGCGGACTAATCATCCGCCTTTTTACTTTTAGCCGCTGGAATCACGTGGCCATCGAGGTTGGCGGCATCGTTTACGAGTCTGTGACAGCTGGAGGAGTGCGCCGTATACCCGCCGGATCTTTTCCAGGGCTTTGGGAAAAGACCACTTCGGTATCGGTATCAGTGGAAAATCCAGCAGAATTGCTGAATTTCTTAAACGCCCAGGTTGGTAAGCCCTATGACTGGACCGCGATATTTGCACTGCCATTCCGGAAAAGCTGGCATGCCAGGGACAAGTGGTTCTGTTCTGAACTGGTTGCCGAGGCCCTGACCGCTGGCGGATCAAACGCGATTCCACGGATAAAGTCATACCGAGTGACGCCGAGAGATTTGTGGATTACCCTTCCCGGGTAAAATAGTATGTGGGCATTTTGTGGCCACACCATAAACATGGATGTGCATTGATAGGGTAATGTGGGCGAGGGCGGCCGGCACGACCTTAGTTAAATCAGATAGTTATAATTGCTGGTAGCACTCATAATGCTGGGGTCGGCGGTTCGACTCCGCCCCTTGCTACCAGTATTTCCAAGGTTTGGCCGCTTACTCAGCGGCCTTTCTTTTTTCTACTGTGGGCATTTTGTGCCCAAACCGGAATTTTACCACGGCCACGCCATCGGAATCCGGTCCTCTCTTCTCCGCGATCAGCTCCACCGCTTTCACCAGTTCAGCAACTTCCGCCGCCGAATAGTGCGTGGTGACCGATCCGCGTTTGTGCCCCAGGAGCTCCGCCCGGGTTTCTTCATTTACCCCTGCCGCCCTCAGCCTCCTGCCGAAGGTGTGCCGGAGATCGTGCCCACGGACATGGGTGAGCCCTGCCTTCTTCCGCCCTTTACGCCAGGCGTTGTTGAAGATGGAGGCCACCGGCCGGCTGCTGAAGGTGAACACCTGGTGCTCGTGCTTCCCTCGCTGGCGGTTCACCACGGCTCTCGCCGTTGCATTCAGAACCACCAGGCGGTCACAGCCGTTTTTGGTGACGCTGGCGGGCAAGATGAACCCGAACCCCTTGTCAGGTAGCGAAACCTCCCACTCCCATTTTAGAGCGCAGATCTCGCTTTCCCTGCACCCGGTATGCACCGCGAATTCGGCCATATCCTTCAGGTGCTCCGGCAGTTCCTGGAATAACCTGCCTTGCTCCGCCCAGGTCACCGGCGCCGGATCCCTGGAATCCTTCCAATCCACGTCCGGAATCATCGGGGCGGTTTCCAACCAGGTCATCCCGTATTCGTCCCGCCAAAGTTCGGCGCATAGCCTGAGAATTCTCCGGGCCACGGCCAGCGATCGGTTGACGGTGCCAGACTTAGCACCCTCTTTCCGTCGCGCATCGATAAACTTTTGCAGCGTTCCGGAATGCACCTGGCTCAGGGGCAGTTTCCCAATGTGAGGATCCAGCGACTTCAGATCCTGCACATCCCGCTTTATACTCCGTTTGTGTGCGAACTCCCGGGCGTACCTGAGAGCCGCCTCCCGCCAGATTCGGCTTGGCCGAACACCGTAGACCGAAGCCTGGCGGATTTCCTCAAGCCTTCGGACGAGGTACTGCTCTGCCTCTACCCGATCGCTCGTTCCAGTGCTTTCGCGAATCCTCCGTCCGTTAATTCGTTTCTCGATGTGCCATGTCCCGCCGCGGAGGCGGAGACCGTTCCCACTTTTCGACATGCTACTTCACTCCATTTTTGGGCCGGAGCACGCCCTCGCCGAGAAATATACTCGTCCAGGGCCCTGTCCAAATCAAGGCGATCGAATCCCTTTCCTATCTCGCCTATCGGAATTTCAGTGAGATACGGCCGAATTTCTTTGTTGAAAACTTCCCGCCCCATGCCGCAATAGTCCGGTGCCTGGCCAGCCCGAATGATCCGCGGCTGAATCATTACCTCTGTCATCAGCCAACCTCCAACCTAAACGCTGCTTTTCGCGCTTCTATACCGGCTCTCGTAATCTCCCAGTGACAGCCGCGGTTTTCTCCCACATCAGAAATCAGGCCGGCGGCCTCACAAGCGCGAATAGCTTTCAACACCCGCTCCTCACTCCAGCTGGTTTTCGGTAGCTTCCCGGGATGCGTGTAAACGCTGTGATAAACGTGGTGCAGCCCGAAAAAATCCTGTCGGATATCAATGCCTCGGTAGTTTTCAAACAGCTGGAGCAGTACGTGCATGTCTTGCGTCAGCACGGGACCATCGTCAAAGAGTTGTGCCTGGCTCAATCGTCACCTCCCCGGAGCAGTTTTGCTCTGTCAGCATTTGACTGGGTAAGCGGGCGCCACTCGAAATCACCCTCCCGAATAACTGCCTCATCGCCTTTGCAGTCACATTCCTGGCCGATCAGCGATTCGTTGACGGGCATCCAATAGTTTCGTGCGATGCTGCCGTGGTTGTCCTCGAGCGCGCCTTCAGCATCGAACTGTCTGATTACCATCTCGGCCTCAGACTTGCTGCACCGCCTGGGGCCTCTGCGCCCGCTCTTGGTAATCGAGAGGTGGTACTCCGGCCCAATCGCGGTTTCAGCCACCTCCACCGCACTGATGACGAAAAGTCCCATTCGGTCGTGAATAAAGGCGATCGCCGGGTATTCGGAGCTGACCTCAACCTCGACTTGGCGCCAGGCTGGATTGTTGGGACGCTTGGCGCGAATTGCTGAAATGGTCACTCCCCACCTCCCGCATCTTCGTCTACAGCGATAACCACACTCACCCCGACCATTTTTGCGGAATGATGAGCCCCTAGAAGTAGCATGAACCCGCCAATGTAGGTCAGTGCCATGAAGCAGACTGTGAAGCTGATCGCCTTTCGCCACTTATCCATTCTCACTCTCCGCTGCTTGCTGTCTCAGGCGCTGGGCGTGACGCATCAGGCCGGATAAAGTCAGTCCGGGCGCAGCATATAGCCTTGCAGCCTTTTCAACCGCCTCTGCCTGCCTAGCCAGCACATAGGAATTGCCGATACCGTCTAGCGCCGCTTCCGCCCTTCGCAAAATTGGCAGATCCCAAGTTTCGCTGTAATGCTGGATTAGCTCGGTTAAGGAATCCTCCAACTCCCCACACCGCCCCCGCAGCCTCTCTACCTCGGACTGGAGGCGGGTGAGCCTGCTTGCCGCCTCCCCAATAACCAGATCTGCGTCCCGGTCGCACTCAGCCGGAATCCGCATAGTCAGCTCTCGGTCCATTGATTCGCCGCCGCGAGTGATGGCGTCTGCCAGCTCGTCAAGCCTTTCAGTGAGGTTTTCGAGCGGAACGTGTCGAGGATCTTGATATTTAGCACTCATTGCTCACTGCTCCTGTGGTGGGGTGGGCATAGGTCTCCACTGATCGCGCTCGAAGTCTACTCTTGGGTTGTGGTCTTGAATCTCGAAATCCCAGAACAGACCTTCATCATCCTCATCAAAAATTGGCATGTGGCCCTGGATGACGCCTTGAGAAAATAACTGAACTCTCTGACCCACCTTTGGCAAGTGGTCTTCACACTTCACCCATTCCGCTTCGGGTGTGTGGGTGGTGATCAGCTCTATTTGCTCATTAACGCAACTAACCGCATACCGGTTTGCGCCAGATATTTCCCCAGAGGTTTGTAGGTGCATGTAGTCGGCAAGTATGTCTGCGATTAACTCAAAATCCAGACTCTCCGGCACCTTCGCGGGTGGGTGGGTGTCCGGATCGCGATCTGTCACGTAAAGCTGATCATCGACAATCTGTAGTCCTACATCCTCAAATTCGTCGATTAGCCAGCAGCCTTCATCGTGATCAAACTTTTGTCGAAGGTAGCTTCCATCTTTCAAGGCAGGAATTGTGTAACTATCGTATGGGCCGCCATAGGTTGGCACCCACCCGTCGTCCGGGTGAGTGATCCACATGAAAAAGGGAAGTTGGGTCACGGGACAGCATTCCGGCTTCCACCAATTATCCACCGGCTCCACCTCCCCACTTGCGGGCGCTTGGCGCGCTCTTTGCCATGCCTTCCACATTTGCTGGGTGATCGTAGAGTTGTATTGCCCAACCTCTGAGATCCACCAGAAATGCGCCTCTCCCTCCAGGGCGTCCTCAAACAACTTCCGCTCTTGATCGCTCATGCCACTTGCTCCTCATATCCTTTCAGACATTGCCCATTGGCCGGCTTATCAAACGGACAGTTACATTCCGGGTAGTTACACGCCCGCACAGCTGGGCGCTTCAAGTCTGCGTAAACCAAATCAAGCAAGTACTCAGTTTGGTCGTCGTACCCCATTCGATTAGCGGCCTGGGCGATGCTGTGCCGCTCGGTCTCCGTGATCTCCATCTGAAAAAGCTTCGCCTTGCTTCTCTGGCGCTGGCGGCGCTTTCGTTCAGCTGTACTCATGGCCATCAGGCACCTCCCAGATTGAACGCGTCTTGCTTGTCCAGCGGCCGGCTGCTGACGATCCGGCTGCACTTCAGGCGCTTGCCATTCACAACCATCGGGAGCATTGCACGGGCCTCTCGGAAGCCCAGTAACCGGGCCCGGTCTTCCCCCGATGCGCGCACGTACACAGAGCGGGTGGCGACTATCTTCCTGTTACCAGGTGCGCGGTAACCAACCAGCACTTTGTATGGCCACGGCCTGGCGGGATCGATCCGCAACGGGTGATTGTCCGAAAGTGCATAGAGGTCAGCCTGTTGCATCACAGCTCTCCCAACACGTTCAGGGCCTTCCGGCCTGCTTTCATCAGAGCCTTCCGGTGACTGATTTTTTCGATGCCATTGGCGTTCATGTAGTGAAGCGTCTCCGCAACCGTTGCCAGAGTGCTGACGGGGCTGCTTTCCGCGTAGCGCATCATGTCGACTTCACAGTCGCTGGCGGAACTCCCAATTACGTATTGAGGGGCTTTGCTCATGATTCTGTCTCCACTTCTTTCAGATGCTCCACCCACACTTGCCACTGCTCAGGCTGGAGCCATGTTCCGTCCTTCAGCACCACACAGCCGCTTGAATGGGCATAGGCCATGCCGGTGTTCTCGATGAGCTCGATAATCGCCTCAGCGCGATCCTCGTGGCTCAGGTCAGTTACCTGCGTGTGCACTGCGTACAATCCTCGCTATTCGGCTGACTGTGTGGTGGCAGCTGGGTGATGATCCGTCCCGCTGGTAGTGCGGCAGCCGTCGATCGAGCAGGCAGACCAAGATCTCCCGCTTCATGTGCCTGAGAATCTGGAGCTCGTGCTTCATTTCGGCCAACTCCAGGAGCGCTTCCCGCTTGCTGGCTTCGGCCTTGTCCCGCTGATCGTTCAGGCTGAGGATGGTTCTGGCTGTATTTCCGTCCATTAGGCCCGCCCTTTATACCTGGTGATTCCGTGACGACCCCTGATTCCGTGTTGCTTTCTGAATTCGCTCACGAACCCGCCGGCCACCTGGAGAAAGTCCTGCTTGGTGTAGGTGCACCAGGTCTTGAGATCTGCGATCACTTCCTGGAAGTAAACTCTTTGACCCACCAGATCATTGCCTGGCCGTGGCTTTGAAGAATCGAGATAGCGAATGGTCCCGCGACCATCACAGAGATCGCACTCCTCTTCTTTTTCGCCACCGCAGCAGTGACAACGCTCGTAGATTTCCCCAAGACCCCCGCACTCTTCACAATCGATCTCCGGGTTTTCTTCCTCGAGTACCTTCTTCTTCGCTTCGCGCCATTGCTCGTAACTTGCAATCAACATGTCAGCTCCCGTTTCCGTTTGTTCGCTGCCAACTTGATCTTGGCCAGGTTGTGGAGCACATCGAAGCTCCCCTCTGGCGGGTTCTCCATGGCGAAGAACTTATTCAAGATCGCGTTCTCAGCCATGCTCACCAGCGCCAGGTTCTCTGGAGAAAAGTTCCGCTTATCGCCATCCTTCAAGCGCACAACGTGCTTAGGCGGTACCGGACGGCCGTGGTACTCCTCCCACTTCAGGACGTGCACAAACTTCCAGTTCTTCCGGCTCATACCTGGTGGCGCATCGTCACGAACCTTCCGCTTCAGGTAGCCATCCTTGTCGACCGACTCGGTACCAACCGGCACTGTCGTTTGCGGCTTTTGCCCGGGCTTGAACTGGTTCTCTTGGCAGCGGCCACCTGGTTGATAGCTGAGGCCCTTGTTCCAGCTTTCTTGCCCTGGCTTGAAGCACCCCGGCTTACTGCCCATGCATGCCGGATCCTTTTTGAGTCCAAGAACCGTCGCCCTGTTTTTCACTGCCAGGTAACTGCAATTGAGCATCTTCGCGATCGTTCGATTCGGAGTGTCCGGATACAGCGATCGCAGCCAGTCATCCCGTTGCGCATTCCAGGCCGCCATGGTTCACTCCAGCATCTTCGGGCCGGTGGTCATGCCGTGCTCACGCTTGTACTTCTCGGCATCCAGGACAAGCCTCGCGTTGGAAACCACCTCTTTGCTCACGCCAGTAATCGCCTTGCTGCGTTCGATCTCTTCCTCGAGCAGCTGGCCTTTCAGATCCTCGTCATTGAGGCGCTCAAGCTGGGCGAAGAGGTGATCGTTCAAGTCAGACAGTTTGTTTTTCATGAGAGGAATCCTCCGTGGATTCGTTGTCGATTTTATCCAGCAGCTGCTCCGCGTTACGGATCGCTGCCACGTATGTGTTGATGCCGGAAATCGGAACACCCAGCTTTGCCATGGCGGTGAGATCCCGGAGCACCTGGTAGAGCTCGTCAGCGTGTCGGGACTTGGCGGTCTCCACCTGGAGCGGTACCACCCTGCCCCAGTCGACCATGTCGTCACCTACCTGGTTAGCCAGTGCCGCTTTCACCTGGTCCGGGGTTCCTGCAAAGCAGGAAAGATTCCCGAAAACCTCATGGGCATAGCACTCAGCCATGGCTGGCCTCCGCCTTCTTCCGCTTGTAGATTTCTTCACGGTCAATGCTTGTGTGCTTTGGCGCGGTAACGCCCATGCGAATTTGCGGGCCGTTGTTCCCCAGAACGGTGACCTCCACCACTTCCCCGCTCGGGGTCTCGATGACGATCGTTTCTCCGGTGCGCCTTGTCAGAATCAACATCCTTTTTTCCTCTTGCTTTGGTCGTTTCGATAATCAGGGCCAGCACCCAGATCGCGATCGCGGCAGCAGCCACTGCGAACGGCTCTGGAGCCACCCCGTCCATGTTCACGCGACGCCGGGCCCCGGTTGGCGGATCTCCCGGATCCTCGCCGGCATCCGGACCACGTTGCTCTGCTCACGCGGCACGGCCTTGTAGTTCCTGCCATCGCTGGAAAGCCGAAGCTCACAGCCGAGCGAGGCCAGCGCCTCCATCATCTGGCCCTGGGTAACCTTCTCCGGAAGTTCGATAGTCAGCGTTGCCATGGTGGTCTCCTGGTTAAGCGCGGAATTCGCGGATCGCGGTACGGCCAATCACGCTGCGCACGGCTGGCGGACGGGTACCGGTCATTGGTGTGGGTCGGCTGCGCATTGCCGGCAGCGCTGAGAAAGCAACAAGCATCCAGGCAAGCATTCGAGCCCGGAACAGGCCCTGCATCCAGCCCTGGGAAACCAGATCCAGCCGAGTCAGGGCGTGGAACTGGTCCTTGGCTTCATCCAAGTGCCACTCAACCGTGGCTGGAGAAATACCCAGCTGGCGGGCAATGGCCTTTGTGCTCATTGAACGGGCCGCCAGCACGACGACTTCGGCACGGCGCGGTGGTAGCAAGCTTGCGTCCGCCAGCTCCACTTCCATTCGGGGGTAAGTTGGTTTCTGTCTGCGACCCATTTTGTTGTCTCCCTG